>Ga0302276_10000951_pt1 | contig 26165 bp, 18 predicted proteins | sample III_Bog_N2_3_FD_198768 | JGI IMG/M metagenome (GOLD analysis project Ga0302276, IMG submission 198768) | Peat permafrost microbial communities from Stordalen Mire near Abisko, Sweden - III_Bog_N2_3 | ecosystem: Environmental > Terrestrial > Soil > Wetlands > Peat | place: Sweden: Abisko...
GACTTCTGCCTACCGGACTTTTGCCGACCCCACGCCAACCACAGGATCGCAATGTGTTTGTATATCGGGTCCGTGGCCAGAATATTTGTGAGTTTCAATTCATCGGCAACGTCGGCTCGATGAGAAATTGTTCTATACAGTGGCGAGTCCAGTAGCGCTCTCAGACGTTGGCGGATTGAGACTAACTTTTCCAGCGTCGTTCTGGAGCGTTTCTCGCTCTGGAGCGCGGAAACGGATTCCGCCCACAAGCTGCAAATTCTTCCGGCACGCCAGTGAGATCCGCCGGCCGATGTGGAGTAATCAAGTAAATCGGAGAGAATTCGTTGAGCCTTTCGCAGTTCAAGAATGCGGGGCTGCACGACACGAAGAAGTCTATCCACTAGGCGAACGGCTACCCGATTCTCATAAATATCCAGATCATCCTCACGGACCTCCGCCAGCACTCGCTTCGGTCGCACCGAACGCAATGTCGGCCTCTCCCAATCTTCAGTGTGTGCTGCCAGGTAGGATGTAGCCCGGGCTGGAATCCGTCTCGCTTGCGAAACGTAAACCCGAGCCGTCTCAGTTTTCAAGTATGCCTTTGGGCGCGCACAAGCTTCTTCGAGGTACGGCAGGTACCGCAATATTGCTTGCTCCATCGCCGTGAGTTGTATCCTTTTTCCGAGATCCGGGACTGTGGGAGCAATCTGATCCAATTCTTGCCAGTGGCTGTTTTCAGTGGCCTTCACCAGCTCCCCAATCGCGATCAGACTGGGCAGATCGTTCTCGACCGGTAATGAGTGCTGCGGGAACGTACCGGCCATTCGATGTGTACCGTCTTCCGAAAGGATTGCCCACGCGCCATGGCCATCCGGAAGTAGGTACTCGAGGGAGGTCCCGACAGAGACCGAGTTGAGAAATGCGTCCCCCGAGGCGTTATCGACGTCAACCATGCCGAGCAGAACAGTTCGCGTCGGGTTCAAAACTGTCTGCGAGAAACGGCTCCGCAATCTCGTTCCGAACTTAGTCGTCACTTTCGCCACCGAGCGTCTCGTACTCGTCCGCCAACATGGCAACAGAGAGCATCTTCGTGGGATCGGTCGAATTGAACCAATTCTGATCAACTGCAGTTAGGCCAGACTGAACCTGGTCCCGCAGTTCTCTGACATATTCGGGGCGATTGTCATGGCGACCTCTGATCTTTCGGATGAGCTTTGTCGCAATAATGTGATCGATTGCTTCACCGACACTGCCGCCAGCTGCCTTCACAACAGGGACGTAATCCTGTATCTGCCTTTCCAGACGATTCCCCCAACCGACGCCAAAGCGCCGCTGGAGCGTTTCGCCAACAGCTAGCGTTATCGTTTCGTATGCGCTCCGTGCGAGGGCCTCATACTGCTTCTGGGCCAGAGCGAACGCGTTCTCTAGTGTTTCGAGCGCCATGGGCTCTTGATCGCGCATTGGGCGGACCTCGAACTCGCCGGGGTGACGGGGTAATTCCATTATGTGTGCCCGGTCGTAAGTTTTCGGTGCGAAGTCTTTGGTCGTTTCGTCATGATTGGCCGTCCCGACGAACCAGACATTCCTCGGCAGGGGCAGTATCCGGCCCTCTTGGAAAAGCCGTGGTGCCGGCTCAACCGCTTCGGTCGTAAGCTCTATTTGCCGGGCGCGCGAAGGTTGCTCCAGCTTTGATATGAATTCTGCGAAGTATTGCTCCGGATGTGACAGGTTCATTTCATCCAGAACGATGATGAATGGCAATTGTTCATAACGAGGGCAGCCCGCGCGATAGAGCGCCAAAAGAAATTCAGACTCGTAGAACTTTCGCTCGAACGCATTATAGTGGCCCAAGAGATCCTGTCGGTCGCGCCACCCGGCCTGAATTTCGATGACTTTGCATCCCGCGCCAATTGCTCCCGCAAATGCTACGGGAAGACTCGTTTTTCCGGTACCACTAATTCCTTGCAGTAGGTGCAGCCGGCTCATTGCAAGCCCACCGAGGAAGCAACGGAGGTCTCGTTCCGAATAGTAGAGCTGCTTTCCGGTTGCGCGGCCAGTCGCGATCGCATGGCGGACGTCGTCAACGAAACCAGGAAGATCAAAGATCTTCTGACGCGTTGAGGGCGCTGTTTGCAGTTTTTCGTCGTTGTCCATCGCTGCTGAGCTAGGAAACGGACACCGTCCATCTGAACGCTTGATGCGTTCTTCGACATCGGTGCGCAGTTCACGCAGGGCCGCTTCCAATAAGCTCCTGCTGGTCTCCAGAGTCGCTTTTTGATCTCGAAGACTCTCGATCTCGGTTACCGCGATCTCGGCCCGAGCAAGACGCGCCTTGAGCGACCGATTGTCCTCGAGCAGCGCCACTCTTTCCGCTTGGAACTGTTCTCGCTCTTCCTCCAGGTCGCGCAATCGCTCTGTAGTTTGCGCGCTCGGCATAGTGGATAACCGTCTCCGCAGCTCCTCGCGCTCCCTTTTTAGCGTCTCAAGCGCATCAAGCACTTCTTCAGGACTCTTCTCCCCGAAACGCAGGTCCGTCTGTTCTCTAATAGAGATAAGCTCGGCGAGGCGTTCCCGGTCAGCGCGAGCGGCCTTTAGTTGCTCATCGCGCTGAAATACCTGGCAGTCCAACTCCTCTATGCGTGCGGCAGCGCGGGACTCAACCTTCGCCTGAAGGCGTTGTTTGTCTTCGGCAAGCAGTTCCTTTTCAATGATTAACTTTCGTTGTTCGGAGCGAATTGTCGCCTTCTCTTCAGCGAATAGTCGCTGTTCGTCATCCAATGCGTGCCGCTGGGAAGTCAAGTCAGCCTCGACTCGCTCTCGTTCCTTTTCGCGCAACTCCGTTTCGCGTCGTCGGAGATCCTCAAGCTCGTTGCGCAGCTGCTCATGCGCGGCGTGTCGGGCGGCTTCAGACTCCTGGCGAACCCTGAGTGCTTCCTTCCGCAAATCATCCAGTTCGCGCTGGAGTTCAGCTCTTTGCTCGTCGAAGCCACTTAGCCAGTGCTTAAACCTTGATGAGAAGCCCTGCTCCGCCTCCATTTCACGCGATTTAACATCCGCCTCGCGCTCATTCAGCCCCTTCTGTCGAGTTAGTAACTCTTCCTCTTTCGAGGCTAAGGTCTCGCGCTCTTGCCGTTGATTCTCGGCCTCGATCTTTAGTTCATTCCTCTGCCGATCGTTGGCCTCCTTCATTGTCTTCAGCGAGCTGTCTTTTTCCTCATACCGCCGACGTTGGGCCTCCAATACCGACACGGCTGTCGCCGCCCGTTTCGCCCACTGTTCGAGGCTTTCTGTATTGGCATCGGCGTCGGTCGGAGAAGTCAACAGTTCCAACTCTTCATCCGTAGGAGCCCGATCGGCGATGTTATTGGTCTCCGAGACGGCGGCATCCACAGCCTCGGAGATAATTTCTTGTGGCATCTTTTCGGGTTGCTGGATTACGGCCGTTTTTGATCCAGAGGATCCATTGCCGTTGTTCCCGCTCGACTGATTCTTTTTGAATTCTTTTCGCCTGTTCCTGGGTACCATAGTTTTTACGCTTTCATTTCCTCGAATGGGAGCTTCATCAGCATGCTAACGGCTTGGTAGACGGTGCGAACGGTCACCCGCACATCATCTAGCGTTGAAGTGAAATCTTGAGAGTGCACTGCGTCGCCGGACATCTCCGCAACCGCGTCAAGCCGGTGAAGGAGGTCGGGGACTTGTTGCACCGCTGTGCGAAGCGGATGGCTCACTTCGCGGGCAGCCAGAAGTAGCGTTGCTACGATAGATGGACGGAGCCGCCAAGAATCATCATAGTCACACACAGCCTTGATTTGCTCTGGTTTGACCTTCAGCAGGCTGCGTGGAATCTCGCCCCCAATTCCAGCCGACTTGGCCGCAGTACGATAACATTCCTGGACAAATTGTCGATTCCTGTTTGGCGTGTTACCGATGTAAAGCGCATTGGCAAGCCCACGCAGAGGATATTGAGATGCCAGCTCTCGAAAAAGCGCCTCCAAAGCGGCGCGACAAGCACCCCCGACTCTGCGAAGGGCGTATGGTGATGCGTCCGCTGCAGCTTCTTCGAGACCTATCTCTAGCTCGACAAGGTGCGGATATGCCATGAGTTTCCGGGCGGCAATCGTTAGGCTCAAATCGACTTTGAGTTCTGCGTCTTCGCGTAAGCGATCTTTCCAAGCTCGGTATTGTTCCACGTTGCTGTGCACCGACCGTGCGAGAAGCCGCTGCAGCGTACCGAGGAGCCCCAGGGACTCACGCATCCGAAGCTCAAGGTCAGTCCTGAATTTCGCGCTGGGATCGAAGCCGAACGGCTCACAAACATACCAATCGTCACTGAGGTTCCCTGCCTCGGCGAGATACATAGAGGTCATAAGGAAGACTGGGCGTGGCTGTGCCTCTATAAATGCGATCTTCTCCAACCGTTTGGTATCTGTCGGGCTGGTCTCGTCCTGAGAACTCTGGGAGTCTCGCACGCGCCGGAGGGAGCGGCGATGAGCCTCTGCGGCCCTGAGAACTTGGACCGGCGTCGGCCTCGATATCCCCGTTTCCCGAGGCGGGAGTTGCATGAATGCTCGATGACGGCGCGGATTTCCGGTTGATCCTAGCAGGAGAGTAACGAAGCCATCGTTATCCGCTTCAGTTTGACAATAGTCAAGGGTGGTGACAAAACGCGGCCATAGGTCACCTGTCCATGGATCCTGAAATACCCATCCTGCCACAATGGCATCCGACAATCCTTGGTCCGTTACTCTGAGCTTTGCAGCCGCTCGTTCAGTAACACCTTCCCGATCAATAAGCCGCCGTCGCCGAAGTTCTTCCAGAATCAGAGCCGTCAAATCCTGGTGGATGTGAAGCTGCGCTGAGAGCGCCTCCGACGAACGGCAACCGGCAGCGCAGAGTCCGAGGACTGCTTTTTGCAAGAAGTTCAGGTCCTCATCGGCTGGCGCCGGCGAGACGACCCGATAAGCTAATGCTGGCCAGAGCAGGTACTCCCAGTTGCGGGGCTTTCCAGCGTGCGGCCGCGGTCCGAGATTCAACACCGGAGCGTCGGTTCTAAAATCGAATGCCATTCGGCCCCCCGCAAAGCTCATAGAATCTCACCAGCCCCGGTATGGCGTCCGCCGCGGTGGCACCCCGAAGCATGCTTGCGTCGCCGACCACGATCAGCAAGCGCTGCTGGCGGCTCATCGCCACGCACAGTCGATTTTCGAGCATCAAATGGCCGTACTTCCGACGGAAGGACCTCTCGTCCGTCCCTTGTATGTCGTTGCTTCTAGTCATCGACAGAAGGACGATGTCAAACTCTTTACCTTGAAAGGCATCCACGGTGCCAACACGTAACCGTTCCTTCCGGGTCCCGCTCGTTTCCCGGTATGCTTCCCGAATCTCGAAACCCCCACTCTCCGTTCTCTCAGCGATACCCATTTCAACCAGAACGCCCATAAGTTCATCCCGCTGTGCGGCATAGAACGTGATCACACCAACGCTTAGGTCAGGTCGCTGGGATAGAATTCGCGAAGCTTCCTCTGCCACGCGCCGGGCTTCGACCCGGCGGCGCTTGCTGTGACCACCGGCCTCATAACCTTCCGCACCCGGGACGTTGATCCAGGCGGCGACCCTGCTGACATATCGGTCCAAATTGTGCTCAAAAGGTTCAGCGGCTCTCGGCGATTCGAACTCTTCCCCGTAAGGCCGATAGAAGGTCTCCGACACGAACTTGCCCAGCGCAGGATGCATCCGGAACTGTTTGTTCAGTGTGATGGTGCGCTTGATTCCGTCATGTTCCTCACGCCGCCTCAGCTCTGTGAACAGGCGCTCAAATAGGCTCTTCTTCAACAGGTCGCGAGTTTCTTCACGAATTGATCGTTCAATCTCACGCTCAACATCAGGCTCGAGGATGTGCGGCAGTTGGCGGTGGTCACCGACCAGCACGATGCGACGTTCGGCGAGTGCCATCGGCACGAACAGATCGAGTGGATTCGCTCGCGCGGCTTCGTCAACGATGATGTCATGAAAGACCATGTGGCTATCTAGCTCGTTGAGTTGGCGTAGAGCCGTGCCCGACACCTTCATATCGCTCATTTGTTTGCTTGCCGCCTGCTGACAGGTCGCCGCCAGCACGACCGTGTACCCTTTCACCGTCGCTCGAACGCCGTAAATGTCGTTTTCCAACGTGTCGAGGTATTCCCAGAGAACTTCATGAACACCAGCGGGGGAATTCCGAACCCGCTGGAACAGCGCGTCGATTGTTTCGGAGAGAAGTTGCTCCACTTCGGCGTCTATCTTCGGCAGTGATGCCAATTCACTTGGAGGCGCTAAGCGATCGCTCAGCGCACCTTTTAAATCGGTCAGTGAGGGCAGGAAACCAATCGGACTGTCGCTCTCCCAGTCCGCCGCTTTGCGAAGCAACTCGGCCTCGATCGGCTCCAACACTCCCGTCGATTCGAGGCGGATGAGGGCCTTATGGCAGTTGTAGGCACCGTCATCGGCAAATGAATCTTCATCGGTCCGGATGCCCCTCACGGCCTGAAGTGCGAGTTCGCGGTCATCATTTGCGGAAGTGGAGAAATCCCTGACTGGACGTTCGATCCGTTGACGGCAGCGAAGCAATCGATCCTGAAGCGCCGGGTCAAGATGGGGAGCGACCAATTCATATACGGTTCGCAGCATGGCGGAGACCTGCTCGTTCGGCATCGGTGCAAACAAGTAGCCGGCCGCGATGCTCTGCACGCGCTTCAACGTAATCGCAAGCGGTGGTTGGGTCGCTCCCACTAAGTCGGCCCGTGCCGCCTCGATTTGATCAAGTCTCCATCGATGGAATCCGTCGAGTGCCTCACCCTGGTCTCTGCGCTTTCCGATCTTCATCGCGGGCAGGCCAAAAACGCTCGTACGCGACGCTGCGTTCTCCACCGCATCATGTTGGTAGCTCGTGAGCAGAATTTTGCCCGCCACATTCGTCCGACCGTCATCGAGCTCTGCCAAGATTGATTGGAGAGCTGCAATCACGCGGGTTTTGCCGGTTCCCGGTGGGCCTTGTATCAAGGCTAGATCGGGCGTATTCAGCGCGGTGCGGAGAGCCTCTAACTGTCGGGCCGTTGGTTCACCACCGATCGCGTCACGGATTAATCCACGGTATTTAGCGTCGCCAGGATCGATTCGGCGCATGCGACGTTCTGGTATCGGTTGCCCCTCAATCAGCAGCCCGAGTTGCGGCATCGGGCACGTGGCAGAAGCTATTCGTGCTTGCGCTAACTCACGACGCTCAAGACGCTTGCGGTCTCCGGTCAAACTTAGGAACAGCACACCCTTCGGGGGCGGGGGTACGTCTTCGAATTCAGTGGGCGGCAAAATGTCAACAGTCCGTTGTCGGCGGTCGGCTCCGACAAACGCGCCAGAAAATGCGCGAGATTGCGCCTTTCGCTCAATTTGATTTTCAGGGTCAAGAGAGTCTTCTAGTTCTTTCGGCAGTTTCGTCGCCGCTTCCAATTGCACATCTTCGGCCTCGATTAGTCGGTCAAGAGTCCTATTGAGGCGGTCGTCTGGTTCGAGCGTGAATCGCCACCGACCGTCCGGCTGCAACACCCGGGCACTGTAGTATAGCCACCCGAATGATCGCGCTCGGCGCTTCGTACTGTCCCATTCCAGTGCGTTGTATTCTTTCCAGAGTCCCAAATAGCTGGTCGAAGTCCGCACCAGTTCGTCGAGCAAAGTCTTGGCTGTCCCCCTAAACTCACCGGCGACCGTCGCATCAACAAATCGCACCGAGCTTTCGACTAGCGCAATCGGCCTCTGCTCATCGATGTTCCGTGGCCGCTTCGCTTCAACAACTCGGGTAATTCTCAACTTCTGCTCGGCATCGACTTTCACGTCTATGGCGTAACCTCGACCATGGAGGCGAAAGGCCGTTGCAGACGAATCAACAGTGGTGCCACCCGACAGAAGTAGTCTCTTATTCAGACCGTCACCTTCAAGGATGATTCGATCCGAAAGCCACTCAACAACTTCTTCAGGCGTTAGGAGCTTTCTGCGCTTCTTGCGGACGTCGTCCACGACCATGTCGTCTACGGCGATCTCCATGACCTCGGACCAGCTCATTGCTCGTGGAAATTCACGGACCTGAATTGTTCCGCCCTCGGCAGGGCCGACCTTGGGCCAGCGCGCTACTATCCAGCAGACCTTCGGCAAGTTGCGCGTGCCAATCAGTCGTAAGATTGCTTTATCCGAGTCGGTCGCACCACCAACGGGGTACACGGTTCCGTCCACAATCAGCGATGCGTCAAGTGTCGCGGAGTCAAAGGTAAGGCTAACTTCCATTCCGATCAGCAATTGGGTGGCAAAAGCCCCGCTCAAGATCAACCCAATCGACGAAACCCGACCATACTCCAGATCACTTGCTTTCATGGCCCACCTCGGCTCGCTGTTCAAATACTGCAAAACGGTGAAGCTTGTCCATGGTGCCGAAGTGAAGCATCCACGAGTCCTTGGCAGCTGTGATCTTCAAGGGCGATGGCCGCTGGGAGAGTGTGATTACTTGCTTCCCGTCCTGCGAGATCAAGCGAAACGGAGCCTTTTCGAAGGCCCGCAATGTGGCGATCTGGCCGTTCAATACGATTGAGCCAGTCTGGCGAGTGCCGGAGACTCCATCCAAACCCAAAGCAAGCCGCGCCGAAATTGCCAGCGTGTCACCATCGGACAAGAGCGCGCTTGCGACGAGTACAGGCTTGTCTTCTGACGAAACGAGGACTTCGTTTCCCTTTCCTGCAGAAGGATCCCACAGGTGAACGCGCACGGTGACAAATCCTGGTCTGGTTGCCAAACACCAAGGGCAGCACTTGTGGTTCGGAAAGTAGGTTGCCGCGCACTGGGGACACTTGATGGTGGCATCAGCGGCCGTATGCAACGCGTCTAGCCAACGGGCGATTCCCGGCCGAGACATCGGATTGTTTAGGCCCGGACCAAACGTTTCTTCGAACAGCTTCTTCAGACGAGGCGACAGGACAATAGCTCGATCGAGCCCGAAGCGCGAACGGTTCATGTCGTTCGTTGGGTCCTCAATCCACGGGAGCTTCCCTTCGAATGCAGCAAGCTCACGCTCCGGCTCCCCGTCATGAACGAAATCACCAATCAAGGGATGGGTCGCTGTGAGCATCTGAAACGTGAGCACCGCGAATGCGAATGCTTCGCTAAGGGAATTCACTCCACTCCGTCCGACTACAACCTCGGGCGCGCCATAACCGACGGTGTAGACATCGCCATTCTGGGGGGCTGACTGATAGCGAATGTTATCGCAGTCAATCAGGCAGATCTCGTCATGATTGACTTCGGCCGATGCGAAGACATTCTTGCATGAAAGGTCGCCATAGATCAGGCCCTTCGCATGCAGCACATTCAACACCTCCGCTACTCGCGCCAAAAGCTTCAACCTGCGCCGCAGTCCGCCACCGGATTTGTACCAATCAGCAACAGAGTGTACGTTTGGCGGAGGTTCGATCAACCGAGAGAGCGGTTCCATGCCCGTTACCAGTTCCATCACATAGCCGAGGTGAGGCTCGCGTAGCATCTCTAGCGGTTGTGCAATAGGGAGGTCTTTCAGTTCCAAGCGCTTGACGAAGGTCAGCTGATTCCTCAGCCATTCCTGGCGCGCTCTCAGGGTTTCATCCATCACCTTTACAACAAACGGCGTGCCCTCAATCGCGTACACCGCACCTTGTCCACCTCGTCCGAGACAGTTGCCGAGTCGGTGTCGGCAGCCCACGGCATCCGTGACGTTCGTGAGCTCTCTACTCATCGGTACAACCTCGCTGTGCAGATTCCCATATAATCGCAATGCTTTTGTCGTCTGAGTGCTTGGCTGTAGGCCAGCCACGTAACATGCTACGAACAGAGTTCGAGCGATGCCTAGGAGAAATTCCGTCCAGAGTTTCGGCGATCCATGTAGCGAAAGACTGCAACTGTTCCGGAATTAAATCATCCGCTATACCGTCCGTCGCGATGAGTGCAACTGACGGAACGGGCGATGGTGGATACACGGCGAACCTCCAATCGCTTGCGCTTTTTGAGGCCCCCAGTCCAACTGTTTGGTTGTTGAATCCGGTCCGCTCTCTGCCTATGACATAACTGATATCGCGCTCGTCTTCTCTGATTGCGGCCATCCCGTCGCCGATGCCGCCGATCACCCACTGTCCGGTCGGTTGCCGGAGTGCGAACAGACAGGTGGTCGCGCATTCGTCTGGGTGAACCGGTGCAATTCGTACTCGCCAGAGTGCCTGGATGAGTGGCGCGAGACGTTCTGGCGAGCTTAGCGGATTCGCGGACCAGTACCGGATCGCATCCCTTGCCGCCAAGCACGCGTTTCTGGATCCGTGATCCGACTGCGGCCTCGATCCCAAGCCATCAGCGACGACAACGAGCAGACCATACAGCCCACGGGAACGCAGGCATGCATCCTGATTGGGCTCACCATTCAAGCGATGTGTCGGCCCTCTTTCCGTCACAGCCAAACCATTCACGTTTCGAATCACCGCTAGTAGTCCAGTTCTTCGTCAGTTAACTCACTAAATATGACCGTGTTCGGATTGATACTCCGCGACCGCGCCGTGACACTCATCGTTACCCAACGAAAGAACTGCTTAATTTGCCTGGCCTGCGAGCCTGTGAATACCTGCCTTGAAGGATCAGCCAAGAAGGCGTTTAGGACGTCCTTATCGGCATCATCACCTATCGCCATGGCAAACCGGACGGCTTTGGAGGCGCGCTCAGACTCCAAGATGCTCTGAAGAGAGGAGCGCCAGTCAGTTGTTGGTTTTCCGTCTGGTCCTGTTGGATGGCCATCGGAGATGAGAATCAGGGTCGGGCAGTAGGCGCGGCTAGGGATCTGCTCGCGGTCCTCAATGAGGTTCTTCGCAAGTTCGAGTGCGGCCCCCAAAGGGGTTGGTCCCTTCGCGGTCAGAGGTGCCCAGTCGCCTGAGGTTGCGGGGCAAAGAGAACGATGAACCCTTGCTCCGCCCGCTCCAAATGCTATTACAGCCAGTTGGATTTCCGCGCGGGTAGTGTCCTCCTCCGAAAAAGCTGAAATCATGTTTGCGACAGCTTCGTTTAGTGCGTCGATCTTGCCGTTCTCCTTCATGCTGCCGCTGACGTCAGCGAGCAGTATCACGGGTAACGGGCGTGCTGTCTGGATAACAAAATCCTTCAATTCAGTCATCGGTTCTTCCTTAGGTGCGGCCATTCTCGCAGGCTTGTCTATCCGCGAATTGTGAGCCACTTTCATCGTCGGCCGTCGCGCCGCTGCATAGCGGCTCATGATGTCCTCTTGATAACTCGCCCATCCCATCGCTCTCTTCGCCTCCGCCTCATTCAAAGCATGCTGTTCCGCAGCCATGATGTATGCAGCCGAGGCACCAAACTTCAAGTACCGCGAATCAATCACTTAAGATCTGTAGCTCGTTCTTTCGGTGAACTTTAGTTGAGCTCCAGACAACCTGGATTGATTTCCACCGTTAATGTTCGCTTCCGCCTGCCGAGATGAACGTCAAACGATGTTGTTGCCCTTTGTCTGCCGAAATTTGCTCAGTGCTTGAGGGGTGACCCCCAGTAGCCTGGAAGCTCGATTCTGCCGTCCTCCAGCGATTTCAAGCGCTCGTTCGATCAATCGCTCGCGAACGCTCCCCAGGTATTGCTGCATATCGAAGCCCTCGGCCGGTTCCGGAAGATCGCCCATCGCTATCCCGGTTACTTCCACCGCCACAACCAAGTCTTTGACGTCTACGATTCCGGAATTAGCGAACAGAGCTGCCGAGTCGATGGCATTTTGAAGTTCGCGGATGTTTCCGGGCCAATGCTGCTGCCTCAGCCATGTCATCGCTTCTGCGGAGAACCGGACGCCTTTCCCATGTGCGGCGTTGAAATGGTCAAGGAAACATAGCGCTAATCTCGGTATATCGCTTCGCCGATGGCGTAACGGCGGGATGTGACAGGTTCCGACCTTCAAGCGATAGTAGAGATCATCTCTAAGCTCACCCGCTTTAATTGCGCTTTGGACATCAATGTTCGTAGCCGCTATTAGCCGAACATCAACTCGATGACCAGACGGGGCGCCAACTGGCTCCACGATGCTGTCCTGTAGGACCCGTAGGAGCTTAGGCTGCAGTTCCGGCGACAGTTCGCCCAACTCATCGAGGAACAACGTGCCTCCGTGAGCAATATCGAACTTGCCGGTTTGATTCGTTTGAGCCCCAGTAAATGCCCCTTTGCGATGGCCGAACAAGGTGCTTTCGAGGAGGTCCTTCGGAATTGCGGCACAATTCACAGGTATGAACCTGCTTGAATCACGCCCACTTAGTCGGTGAATGAAGCGCGCCAACAACTCCTTGCCCGTGCCAGTCTCCCCGGAAATCAGAACTGGGTATTTCGTCGAAGCAAGCACTGCCGCTCGCTGGAGGACTCGTCTCATTGAGGGATGTTCTCCAACAATACCCGCTTCTTTAAGAGCAGCATTGAACTCGGCAGTTTTGTCGCCCGGGTGCTCTTCTTCGGGTGCAACATACGAGCGAACTGCCGGAAATGGGGCCGTATAGACATCAACCTCGTTCACCGCCGCCAGTTGCTCCGTTACGAATCTCGCTGGACGCGTAATTAGAATTCTTGCTGGTAACTCGCCGCTGGCCACAAGCAGTAGCCACGCAGCATGCATCTGAGGCGTTCCGGATGCGAGCCCGATGAAGAACTCGACATCTCCAGATTGGTCTTTTTCCGCGATGCCACGAAGCACGCGACGAAGTTCCAGAAAGATCGCAGCGTAGTCAGTGGGATCAGGGAGAGCCATGTCTTCAACCACTATCTCGAGACTTGGATCAGACTTTCGTAACGCATCTTCGGTGCGGCTGGTGTTCTCGTAAGCGCCCGGAGTCCTAAACAAGGTCACAGAATCAAATCCCACCTGGCGCACCAAAGTGAGGACGGGACCAGCCTGCGGAGGACCCGAAGGTACGTCAGGTGTGTATGGGTCGTGAAATCCTGCGAAACTGAGCAACGTCTTTCTCATCTTTAACGCACTCCGCACAACCGTCCGCTCCCGAGCGACTAATCGTTCAGCACAAATTCAACTTGTTGAATCAAACTGTTGTTGTCTGGAGAAAAGATATCAACTTTAGTTGATCGAGTCAAATCGCTGTAAACGAGGGAGTTGGATCGCCACGCCGGGGCAAAGCAACTGGGGTTGACCAACTATCAACTCAGGTTTTGTTTTTGGCGCGGGTTGTGAAGATCGACAGATCTATTGGGCTGCATTTCATCGATTTACGACTCATTCAGGAATGGCTCTTCTCGTGCACTGGGATAGGACAGCCGAAGCTGATCTGAAGGATAGAGGCCATGACTATAAGAGATGTCTTGAACCGGGGCCAACGTTTCCTGGAGGAAATTGCCAGAAGCACGAGATCTAGTTCCAACATCACAGAACCCGCATTGGGTGCTCTGTGGAAGATCTCTTATCCGCGCATCGAGGAAGGTGTCGAGCTTTATGACAAGATCGAGTTTTCCTCGATACCGGATTCCCGCTGGCTCGATGTCAAGTGGTTGTCAGGCGAAACCAAGGCAAGCTGCCGTACCGATCTGAATAAGATACTCGATCAGCTCCTAGTGATCCTAGGCGCCTGCAGCGCGGAAAGCATCAGGGAGGACGTCAGCAATCTCGAAGCGGAGATCGCCTCGGCGAGAGCACAAATTGCGGAAAACCAGCGCAGATTGCCGGCTGCTCCGCAGCGAGGATCCCAAGGTGTCATCGACGGCCTCTTAACAAGTAGTCACGAGGCCGTGGAAGAGGAAATCGTTTCAGACCAAGAAAGAATTGAACGAGCCAAGCAGCAGATCGCCGGATTGAAAGAAGCCTTCCGAGATGGGTTAACTTCCATCGGCGTGTGTCTCTCCTCCCAGGAGACCGACACCTTTTTGCTGCCGATTGAAGACGACATTGTGCAAATGGCAGCGGTGATCACCAACGTCGGCCGCCTGTCGGAGCTATTGCAGGAGCTGGTTGAGCAGAGCCAGGAAGCGCCGGAGGAGACATTGCGGTACTACGGGAGCTACGTGCTCCTGATACTGGCGGTGGACCGAATCGAGGAAGACTTCGTTACCCGCGTAGACGGCGAGCTGCTCCCGAGCCTCTGTCAGATCGAACAGGAAGCGAGACAGTTCATTGCGGAGGCAGGTGTGCAGATTGGTAGAGGTGGGCCGGTCGAGCTTCTCTCAGCGAACGTCTCCTCGAACAAAATAACGATCAGCGGCTGCCGGATGCTTGCGGACGTTTTGCGGAGCCAAAGGAAGGACATCGCCGCACGAAACCGTGAAACAAAGATCCTTCTGGATGCCGCGATCAATACCTACAAGACGGCAAAGGCAGGCGTAGGACTCGCGATGCTTATCGGAAGATGCGAGACGGACCTGGAGGCGCTGCGCGAATTGCGGCTCTCGCCTCTTCGGGTATTCCAGAACACGCAGCTCACCGACGAGATGCAGAGACTAGCTGCGCGAGTAGCCAAAACGGAGTAGCAATCCCGCACTCGAAAGGAAGGCTGCATGTTGAAATTCATCGGGGCGATGGTCAGCGGGTTCGTAACGATGAGCGCGGCTGCTTATGTAACGGCGCGCTCGAGAAAGAGACGGAGGTAGGCCATGGGATGGTTTTTCAGGAAATCTTTTCGGTTGCTACCAGGGGTTCGACTCAGCGTATCGAAGAGTGGACCGCGCTTGAGTGTCGGCTTTCTCGGCGCGCGCGCGAGTGTCGGGCTCGATGGAAAGGTGAGGATTTTTGGCGGGAAAGGACCGCTGCGGTACCAGAAACAGATCAGCCTTTCGCCGAAACCGTCGCGAGGCACGGACTCAAGTGCTCCGGGGTAATCAAAGAGGAGTACTTCGCCAAACGAATCTACTGAACGATTATTCAACTATGAGAGGTGATACACTCTGGCAATTTCTGCCAGAATACCGTCGCGTGTTCCAGTGCGCAGGCCCAGAGACTTGAGGTCAACATCCTCGCCGCGCATTCGTGAGATGAACTCGCGAAGATCGTTCTTGACGATGTTCGGGGCCGCCGGATCGATGGCAGGATCGAGAATCTGGTAAAGCCGGAAGACATCGTTTTTGTGTTTCTTAATCGTCTTGCTGTCGATCTTTTCCCCGCGCTTGTCGCGTTCGGTCAGGTCGAGCCATGCCCGCGCTTTCAAAGCAATGAGTTGTGCGGCACCCACCATGGGCACCCCGTCAACCTCCTGTCTGCCAGCACGGATGAAATCGTAGTAGTCGTTATCCAGGAGAATCGCTGAAAGGCTGGATGTATCCTCCTCAATCGGTAGCGGCGTGAGGTGGCTGCCGTCGGCAACCTGCAGCACATCGGGTTGGCGCGAGAACAACTCCAGCATGAAAGGATAGTCCGCGTTCGAGGGTTTCTGGAAGCGGTAGAACTGCTTCTCGCCGGTGGACTTCTCCTGAACCTCGTAACCGCCGGCCCGCACGAATTCCCAGAATGCCTGTACAAAGGCTGCGTCCAAAGCCTCGACGTAGAGAACGATGTCCAGGTCCTTTGTGGCTCTGAATTCTAGTCCGGCGGCGGTCATGGCAATGTCGCACGCGGCGCCACCGATGAGCACATAGCGGTCGGCATAATCCCGGAAGTGCTCACGGAAAACTTCCAAACCCTTCACCATTTGAATTTCTCCATCATCTCTTCCAGCGCAGCCTCAGTGCGCTCGTCGTGGTCGGCCTTCAGAGAAAGGTAAAGCGACAACCGATCAACGATGCCGTGTTCGGCGAAGCGCGCCGGAGAATACCACCAGACCTCAATCTCGCTGACATCCGGGTCTTGAGCAGGCACTTCGCTGATCTTGTGTTGTTGCCGCAGCGTTTTCCATTCCTCCCGGCTCAGCGCGTAGGTCGTGTACGCCGGCGGCGCCAGCATACTGTAGTGCGCCAAAGCTGTGAGTCCCGCACAGGTAGCGCCTTCCGCGCCATCAATGCGGCGGATAAAGAGTCGTTTGTTCACCGGGCTGCGAAGGAAGGGTTGAGCTTTCTCCCAGATTTCTCTTCGGTCCCCATGGAAGCGGAGACAACGCTCCCGGCCGCGGACTGTCACCTCAGCAAGTCTCGCCGTCTCCAACTCGTCGAAAGCGCGAGTCATTGTCATGGCCGAGTATCCCAACAGCGGGGCCATTTCGGCAGGAATCAGAACCCGCCCCGCTTCACGGAGCATTGCGTGAAGGACGACCACCTGAGTGGACGGGCTGAAGGTGGGAGCCTCCTCGCGGATTCTGCGGAAATGTTCGCGCAAATCAATTGCCAGCATGGGCAGATACATCTGGTTGCCTGGAACAATAAACGAAACCTTCTGTTCGATCAACCGCTTCCTGTTGTATGCCGTCACCTGCCCACGGACATAGATCAGGTCTGTGTGCTGCTTGGTTTGGAGCATGTCCAGGTGCTTGCGCACCGTCGCCGGCGACTGCTCCTCGGAATTGGCGTCGATGACGAGAAGGGCGCGCAGTCCGAGCAGTTCCACTTTCGCGAATCTGTACCTTTCCCTGAGGACGGGGGGCAGTTGGCCGACTCCGCTCCAAGGAGTGGTTTTCACGGAAACGCCCAGGGCGTCGTGAACATAGCGCTCGAGTTCTTGGAGTTCAGGATGCACTTGCGGCCTCTTCACATATTATGCACGATAACATATACGATGTGATCGTGCAAACATAATGTTATATAGGGAAGCAGCACGTTGTGGCACCTGGAAAGTAAGAGCATTGCCCGCTGATCGACCAACTGCGCGGGGATGTCAGGTTCCCAGGTCACCCATCGTTTGCATGATCTATCTGGTCCTCTTGATTAAGAAAAACTGCACTATATTTTCTTAGCGACGGCAAGTCTTCTTCTCCCGAAAGACACCCGGCGCGCCTTGAAGCACAACTGCTCGGCAACTAGCGTTTGGCAAATGGCAAACTGTCGGGCTGATCCCACACGATCAGCCCGGTGGCCCGCTTGGGTAAATTTGGCAGCAATTTGGCAGCAAATAGCGCCAATTGTGCCGTTTTTGCCGACTCAGCCAACTCGTAAGTGCTGTGCCGTCTATAACATGCGGATCGTTTTTTTCCATGGCATGGAAGAGACCATCGGAATTGCCCTCACGTTGCCTGGGCAATTTGCGGCGTAAGCGCCAGACATGGGAAGGCCTGCGTTGCCGAGTTTGGCCAAAGCCTGTTGAATGACCTTTCCGTACCATGGGGATGGCGTTATGGACAGGGCTTTTCTATCACGAACCTGCGTTGCTATCGGCTTTCTATCAGTTATATAGCGACCGCGAGCCTCCAATTCATCACTCGGTGTGTGATGAATTGGAGGCTCGCATACTCTGTCTGCCAACAGAGGAAGAATTACGAGAAGAGTTTGCGCCAGGACATGAACGACGCGAAGTGGCACCACGTGCCCGCTTGGCGAGAGCCAAACCTCAGACACTCCGCCAATCTCATCGCGATTTGCAGGACACAGTGTGTCTTGGTCACGCTCGATTTGACACAACCTCAGCCATAGTCGAATAATTATTAGACTATGGCTGAGATTCAGAACGCCTATCTGCACTGTCGTGAAGTGCTGCTCGAACGGCTCGGTGAAGCCGCGCCCGGCCGCATCCAGCTTCTCACCGGTCCACGGCAGGTGGGTAAGACCACGCTGCTTTTGGACATCGCCGCGAAGTTCGGCGACCAAGCCATCTACGCCGCCGGCGACGATCCTGACGCTGCTCTGCCTGGTTTTTGGGAGCGCCGCTGGGCCGAGGCTGAAACGCGCGCGAAGCAAGGTACGGCAATTCTGCTGTTGGACGAGGTGCATCATCTATCCGATTGGGCGGGACGGCTCAAAGGGCACTGGGATCGCGCCCGTCGGCGCCGCCTTCCCATTCATGTGGTGGCTACCGGGTCTTCAGCACTTCGCGTCGCCCAAGCCTCGCGGGAGAGTCTGGCTGGACGCTTCGAGCGTTCGACGTTGAGTCACTGGCCCGCCGCCTCGCTGGCTGAAGCATTCCATTTTTCGCCGCAAGAAGCTGCCATCAATCTCGTTCTCTTCGGCTCCTACCCTGGCACCGTAGAATTTCAAAAATCTCACGAACGATGGCGAGCGTATGTGCGCGATGCCATTATCGAGCCAGCCATCGGTCGCGACGTGCTGGCACAAGGCGCGGTACGGCGTCCCGCTCTGCTCCGCCAAGTCTTCGCTATTGCCGCCGGCTCGCCCGCGCAAATTGTCTCGCTGCAAAAGCTGCAGGGGCAGCTTCAGGACCGCGGAGCCATCGAAACAGTTGCCAACTATCTGGCCCTGCTCGGAGACGCCTATTTGATTGCGCCGCTGGAGAAGTATTCGACGCAGGTTCACAGACGCCGGGCATCTCCGCCGAAACTCGTAACGCTCAACAACGCTCTCTTGTCGGCAATGCACCCCGATGGCGCTCCAGACCAGGGTCGTGAGCCGGGACGTTTCGGCTTCTGGGTCGAAAACGCCTGCCTGGCCTTTGCGATCAACCAGGGCCAGCAGGTAACGTACTGGCGCGAGGAACCGCTGGAGATCGATGCCGTCATGGATGGAAGTTGGGGGAAGTGGGCCGTGGAGGTCAAGACTGGAAGATTCGATGTCCTGGCGCTTCGCGGCGTACTTGAGTTTTGCCGTCGCAACCCGGCGTTTACACCTTTGGTCATCTGTGCGCCCGGCGATGAAGAGATTGCCCGGCGCCACAGCGTCGCAAGCGTCAGTTGGGAAGACTTCCTGATCTCCGGCCCGCCGCAAGGTTGAAAGGAAGTTCCTGTTCCTGATCCCTTCATCGCTCCTTGACCGCCATGCAGGATTACTGGCAAACAAGCATTCTCAACACCTGCATCGAGGTGAGGAACCTGCCATCCCGGCACATCCAGGACTTCCGGATCACGATGGCAGGCATACAGACACAATTCAACTCTTGGTCTGCATCGGCTGATGTATAACTATTCCAAGAGCGCTTCAGAATCCTCCTTCTTCGCCAAGAGGGGAAGGCCGAAGATTGGCGTTCTGGGAATTCCAGGAAAAGTTTGTACAGCGTTTGTACAGTAGATTTGGAAATCATTGCATTTCCTGCAGAGCTGGCATTCCCAGAATCAGTAAGTTGAGTGTTTTCAACACTGATGTCGGGTTCAACTCCCGCCGCCTCCACCATACTTTTTTCTTTGTATCGAGCAGCGTATTCCCTTGCATCTGCCTTCCTGATGGCGGTTTTGACAATCCGTGTCTGACTGACAAGGAGCCGTTTGAAGGGGCAGCTTGGGGCGCATTGCGTTGCGGCAAAGGGTTGAGCAGAATAATTCACACATAATCAAAGCTTTGGGCCAAAGCTGGCGCTCTGCCCGGAGGGTAGGGCTGCGTTTTGGGGGCGGGGGGAGGACGGTTGTAAGCTATTTTTTGTCAATAGCATAGGAGATTTTCCGGCAAACCTCCGGAGAGGTCATTCCAATTGGTAACCGGCGAATGAGTTACTACCGAGCCATGCCTTGTAGTACCAAAGGCCCATTGACTCATGCCGTCATGTAGCACAGAATCGGGTAGTTGCCAGGTTGACAGGCACGGTGCACCTGAACATGGTCGCACAGATGTCACGGCTATTACTGCACCAAGCAGAGCAGAGTAGCCAAACCCGCTCAACTTCCCCCTCATGGTCACAAGTGACAGGTAATCAGATTTTTTTGCAATTAGGGTAGCAATCCTTCAGAAGTAGTAGTAGGGTTGCATCTCTGCTTGAAAGAGCCATTGAGGATTTCCACAGATCGTTACTCTCGGGCGGTCGGATTTTCGACTTTGCACGGGCATCGAAGCAATGGAAGTCTTCCCCGAGGCCTGTCGGCCGCATCGACTTTGAAACGAATCAACGCCGATCGACACTGATAGGTTGGCAGGCAGACGCAGAGAGAGTGAACACTTGGATGGAGTGCGAACCAAGTGAGTGCCAGCAATTGGAGGTACGGTGCCACATACCTTGCCGCCGAAACGGACCCGGTAGCAGAGGCGTGAACGGATACGAGCACAAAACGCGAGTACCGACGCCTCCGCCAGTAACAATTTGCAATGGAAGTTACGCGATTCACGACGAGAACCAGCCAAGCGAAAGTTCCCCAGGCTTCCGACAATTCTAGAGAAGACCGGGGCTAAGAAAGCGACTTGCACGACCTTCGAACCCCTTGAAAGGTGCCTTGTGAAGCCCAATCTGCTTGTGTTGACCATAATTCAAGATGGCCGTACACGGTCATTCGCAAAAATGCTGTTGGAAGGGACCGGTCATCGTGTGATCGAGTCCAGTGACTTTCAACGTGCCGAATTGCTGCTTCGCAACGGGCTCGATCCAGACTTGGTGATTGTAGAGTCGTTGTCTGCAGGTCCAATCGAGGCGGCGCAGTGCGTGCGGGTGTTGAGAAGCGCTCCGAGGCACAGGACCTGCCTGATCTTAGGAACGGCAGAGGACGGTCTCCGTAAGCAAGCCCTTGATCTTGGGATCAAGCATTTGCTGAATAAGCAGACTCATCTTGTCAACCTTGGGGCAGTTATCAACGAGATGACGAATCCTCCATTGCAAGGAACCGACGCTGCTCCGATTGGCGGGGGCGACGACTTCTTTGCCGCAACAGCGGGCAACTTAGAAGAGACTGCGGGGATGCTGCACCTTGAGGAGTTGGGTGATGACCAGTTCTTCCTGGCCGCTTCACCCAAAATGCTGCAGATTTATCGCCAGATAAAGTTGCTTGCGCAGGTAGATGTCCCAGTTCTGATCCTGGGCGAGAGCGGCACTGGCAAGGAAGTTATTGCGCGCTTGATTCACAAGTATTCACAGCGATCCCGAGAGAAATTCTTGAATGTGAATTGCGCAGCTCTACCTTCTGAATTGCTTGAGAGCGAGTTATTCGGCCACTCCAGAGGAGCATTCACTGGAGCAATCAAGGACAAGCAAGGGAGATTTGAGCAGGCTCATCGAGGAACAATACTCTTGGACGAGATTGGCGAGATGAGCGTCCAGATGCAGGCGAAACTGCTACATGTACTGCAGGACGGAACCTTCACTCGGCTCGGTGGGCAGGAGACGACGAAAGTTGATGTTCGCATTCTTGCCGCGACCAACGTTGATATCGAAGGGGCACTCCGCCAAAAGACCTTCCGCGAAGATCTGTACTATCGGCTCAACACATTTACGATCCATCTTCCGCCGCTTCGTGATCGACGCGAAGAAATTCCCTGTCTGATTGAAGAGATAATTCGCCGCAGCCCAGGTGAAGCGAACAGTTGCACAGACTGCGGATTCTGTCCGCGCCTGATGGATGCGGCGCTTCTCTATGACTGGCGTGGGAATATTCGCGAACTACGGAATTTTGTAACTCGAACCATGGTGATGCGAGACCCCGAAAGCGCCATTGCGGAATTGGAGACCAAGATCGCGGCCAAAGAGCGGGCCGGAAATCAAGAGTACCCTGGGAGCCCGACCTTCCACCATCCTGCACTCAGGTCCCAGGTGCGGGATGTGAAGGACCGCACAGAAGTTCGGATGATCAAGGATGCTCTGGAGCTTTCCGGATGGAACCGGCGTCGGGCCGCGCAATATCTCAACATCAGTTATCGTGCACTTCTCTACAAGATTCAGCAGCACCGGCTTGCTCCATCCCTACCGAATCCTCAATGAAGCTACACTGTTGACCAATACCCCTTGGATACCACGATGCAAATCGAGGAAGCCAGACGCGGCTTTTACGCGGCTCTCTTTCTACTCAGTTACAAAAGTGCGAGTAATGTCCGGTGGCGACGGAACTCGTACTTCCCGAGTATCATTGGCCGCGGGCACACTCAAGCGGATCGCTGCTGGAACACATGCGTGCCGATTGGAGCGTTAGCACATCTCACTCATTGCAATCCTGGTAGTGCGAAGGGATGTTTGGAAGTTATACTCGAGGTCGGATTTTTTTCACCTGCTCTTCTTCCCGATGACGCACCTACCAACCAATGATATCGAGCCAGGTACCATTGGTTATCCCTTGATGCTTGCCGTCTACGGTAAGTAACCACAGCAGTTATTACCTTGGGCAGTGACTATGACGGAAAGAGTATGCAAACAATTGGTACAGATTATGCAAACTGTTTACCGGATTGGGAATTACACACTCCCACTTTGGCAGCACATGCGGACGAACCGGCTGTAACTTCAACGATTCCCACACTTTTCTGATTGTCAGACTTTGGCAATCATCGTGCTATTAGCACTGTATCTGAAGATGGATTTCGCTTCCCCGAGACCGTCGCAGCGAACGACTCCCTGGTTGAACAGCCCGCCAGATCACAAGCTGTCTCACCCGGGGAAAAACAATGGGCTGTAGCTCACAGGGCGAAGCTATGCTCGCCAAGCAATTTTTGGGTGGTTTCACTCAAGGAGAATCAAAGCAGAATGCCTGACCTGAGGATTTCCGAATCGATACCGACACCAGCTGCTCCCTGGTGGGCGCTTTACACCCGCCACCAACATGAGAAAGTGGTGGCGGAGATGCTGGAGTCCAAAGGATTTGAAGTATTCCTGCCGCTCTACGAATCCTTGAGGCGATGGAAAGACCGGAGCAAATACATATCCATGCCTCTGTTTCCATGCTATGTCTTTGTACGTGGCGGGCTGGACCGCAGGCTGCAAGTTGTGAGTACTCCAGGGGTTCACATGATTCTCTTTTACGGGGAAGATGTTGCGATCATTCCAGACGCCGAGATTGAATCGATTCGAAGGACGATTGAGGTATCCGGAGGAGTTGAGCCTCACCCCTACCTGAAGTGTGGCGAACGGGTTCGAGTTATCCGGGGAAGCATGGAAGGCGTGGAGGGAATATTGGTACGAAAGAAGAACCAGTGTCGCCTGGTGCTCTCCGTGAGTATGCTGGCACACTCTGTTTCCGTGGAGATTGACGCCATGGATGTGGAGCCGGTTGGGCCGACAGACTCGGTGAACAGTGTGCAATCTGATCAAGCGTTGGACTTTGGGATGATCCCAGAAATCCCGCAGGTGAACCCGCGCCAACAGGCGAGGATGCAGTAGAGGGCTCCATGACGAACGGCACAAAATGCGCAGCGGTTGTTCTCTTGCTAATCACCGCAGTTGTGTATGTGGGTCAAGGAAGGGCTCAAACGCAGGCGGATCATCCAGGGCCTGAAAGGGACGCATCGACATCTGCAGCAACGGCTGCGGTGCCGACCGGCCTCAGGCCACACGAAGATTCCTTCATCATCGGCAGTGGAGACGTAGTTGCGATCGATGTATGGAAAGAGCCCGATCTTTCGCGTACGATCCCCGTTCGGTCAGATGGGAACATCTCATTGCCACTGGTTGGAGAAGTAAAGGCAGCTGGCTCCACTCCGCTGCAGCTCGAGAAGCTTCTGTCCAGCAAGTTGCAGCAGTACATCACGGACCCGCAAGTCACAGTCATCGTTGAGCAAATTAACAGCCAAAAGTTCAACATTTTGGGGCAGGTTGCGAAACCCGGGGCCTACCCGCTAACGGTAGCGACGACCGTGATGGATGCAATTGCCATCGCCGGGGGCTTCCGCGATTTTGCGAAACAAAAGAGTGTGTATGTCCTTCGTCAGGTTCCTGGTTCAGGAGAGGTTCGAATCACCTTTAACTACAAAGACTACATCAAGGGCCGGAACACCCAGCAGAACATTCGACTGGAGCCCCACGACACCGTAGTTGTACCTTAAGGATGACTTGTGATTACGCGGCTTTTTTTGATCGTTGCTTTGATGGCGGCCATACCAGCCTGGCCTCAGTCGGAGACGAGCGCGAGTAGTCCATCTTCCGGCGCCGACGACGGTCTGCAAATGCGGATTCCGCCAAGTGTGAGCGTTGAGGGCTATCCGACAAATCCTGTTTCAGAACAACGATCGAACTACCTTTCGACTGGTCTAATTGTCAGCACAGGATTCAATAGCAACGTTCTGGCGGGTGCAAGCTCAACGCCTGTGAGTGATGCCAGCTATACGATTTGGCCCACGATCACGCTGGACCAGACGACGCCGCGGGCACATCGGAGCCTCACGTACAGCCCGGGAATGACGTTTTACCAACCCACGAGTTCCCTCAACGAAGTGGATCACAATGCGGATCTTGACTTTCAGTTTCGCTTACGCAAGTACACATCGATTGTCATCACCGACTCGTTGCAAAAGAGTTCGAACGTCTTGAACCAAGCAGATCCCCTCGCAGGAACTTCTGCATCGGGATCGCAGCAGGGTCTGCCGATACAACTGATTCCTGCGATCGCTAACAGACTTAGTAACACGACAGACGTTGGGTTTGCCTGCCAATTCGGCAGGAATGACATGGTTGGCATTGGAGGGACAGCTTCCGAGCTGATTTTCTTCAACGCGAAACAGACTCCGGGCTTTTACAATGCGATTTCGCGAGGAGGCTCGGGTTTCCTTAGCCACCGGCTATCGGAATCTCAGTACTTTGGAGCCTCTTACCAGGACCTATGGACAACCTCAACGCCGGTAGATGCTTCGACGAGTTCCGCGCATTTGGAGTTGGACACGCAGACGCAAGGTGTTCTGCTGTTTTATACGGTGTCATTGGGAGGCAAGGTTTCGGCATCGCTTGCGGTTGGGCCGCAGCACTTTGATGCTGCGGCTCGACCAGGCTCCACTACCTATGGCAGTTGGACAGTCTCTTCGCTTGCGAGTGCGGACTGGATGGGAAGCAGGGCTGTTGTCTCAGGCTATTACATGCGAACAGTGACGGGCGGTATCGGTGTACTGGGTGCGTTTGAGTCAAACAGCGCGAACGCCTCTGTGCGATGGATGTTTGCGAAATCCTGGAACATTGGGTCGACGGCAGCGTATGCGAAGAGTCAGAATCTTGCGCCGCAACTTCCCTCGTCAGTGCCGGGGGGCCACACACTCCAGGGCAGTCTGACGATCCAGCACGAACTTGGGCAACATCTGAAAGCAGAGCTCGGTTACGCACATTTGCATCAGGTTTACAGTGGAGTCGCAGTGATTGCGGCCGCTCCTGACAGCGATCGAGTGTACGGATCCATTACGTATCAATTCACAAGACCTCTGGGACGGTAGTGATGGCAGAAGACATTGATGGCGAGAAGGGCGAGCAGTTTGAGATTCAGCGATACCTTGATCTGGTGCGGCGACGCCACCTTCATTTTCTGATTCCATTTTTTCTGGGTTGGTTGATGATCTGGGGATTGAGCTGGATAATTCCTGCGCGCTACAAGTCGACGACGCTGATCCTTGTGGAGCAGCCGACGATGCCGAAAAATTATGTAGTGCCAAATGTGAGCGATGACTTGCAAGACCGTCTGCAGAGCATTACGCAGCAGATTCTTAGTCGCACTCGGCTACTGTTGATCATCAACAAGCTAGATCTTTATGGTGAAGGACGCCGCGCACGAACAGACAGTGACAAAGTAGATCTGATGCGCAAAGATATCGAGATCGAGCTGGTGCACGATCCGCAGCGTGAGCAGATTACGGCATTTCGCATTAACTATTCCGCGCACAATCCGCACGTTGCCCAAGAGGTAACGGCCGAGCTGACAGACCTGTTCATCAGTGACAATCTTCAGGTTCGCCAGCGCGAGTCCGAGGAGACGACGAAGTTCATTACGAGCCAGTTGGACAGCGCGCGCCTGAGCCTTGCCGCTCAGGAAGCAAAGGTTCGTGAATTCGATGGGCAGCATGTGGGCGAGTTGCCGTCTCAACAAGCGAGCAACATGCAGATCCTGAGCGGTCTGCAGTCTCAGATGCAGAGCGAGCAGGATGCGCTGAACACGGCGAAACAGCAACGTGTCTACCTCCAGTCCCTGATTGAACAGTCCCGTGCGCTTCACAGCTCAACCCGGGCGGATGGGCCAGCCACAGTGACTGAATCAGCGAGTGATGTGCAGCTCGACCAGATGAAAGAGAAGCTTGCGGATCTTCGCTCCCGCTACACGGAATTGCACCCGGATGTGCAACAGCTCAAGAAGGAAATAGCGGCCGCAGAGAAGAAGAGAGCCGCACACCTTGGAGACTCCAAGTCCGAAGGAAATGCTGGGGCGCAGCGCGAAGGGCTTTCTGCCGTGAGCGCAGGAACACTTTCGCCGAGTTCTCCCCTGGCTCAG
>Ga0302276_10000961_pt1 | contig 26057 bp, 22 predicted proteins | sample III_Bog_N2_3_FD_198768 | JGI IMG/M metagenome (GOLD analysis project Ga0302276, IMG submission 198768) | Peat permafrost microbial communities from Stordalen Mire near Abisko, Sweden - III_Bog_N2_3 | ecosystem: Environmental > Terrestrial > Soil > Wetlands > Peat | place: Sweden: Abisko...
TGGCCTGCACGGTCTTGCCCAGGCCCATGTCATCGGCCAGGATGGCCCGCCCCTGGACCAGCAGGTGGCGCACGCCCTCCGCCTGGTAGGTGAACAGGGGCTTGTTCAGGACATCCACCCCCAGATGCCCTTCTCCGGTGGCCTGGCGGAGCAGGGCGGCCCGGCGCCGGTGCTCGCTTCGGGTCTGCTGAAGCAGCAGGGCGGGGCGGACCGCATGGACCACCCGCGCCCCGAGCGTGGCCGGATAGCCGGGCTGGAGGAGCCGGCTGTCCAGTGACAGTCCGCCCCCGCCCTCCCCGCCCGCCTGCCGCCCGGATGGCAGCACCCGGGCCGGCCATGCCCCCAGCGCCGCGATGGCCAGTCCGCCCTGGGCGGCCACGGTCAGCGTGGGCCGATCCGGGCCGGCCCCCAGCCGCTGGAAGGCCTTGTGCAGCGCGGGGCGGGCCCGGATGCCGCGCCTGACAGCTTCGAGGTGCTTGCAGACACCCAGCTCGCCCCCCAGGAAGTCCGGGCAGGTGCAGGCGTCGTGGCCACCGCTGCCGTCCACGATATCGACCACGTAGGCCGCGCCGGAAGCGCCCGCAACGCGCCAGGCCCCATCCACCCGGCCATCCAGGGGGGTCAGCTCGAAGGGTTCCGCATGGGCCCGGTGCGTCCGCATGGCCTTTTCGAAGGCCACGACGCTGTCGCGGTCCGCGAAATCGGCGCAGACCGGGGCGGGGTGCTGGGCCGGCTGGAGCAGGATGGGTCTGGAGATGGCCGTCATGGGGAATCCTTCGGGATGGAACGGACGTCGGGCTCAGATCCGCTTGGGCCGACTTCTGGGGCGGACTTTCGGGGTCCTTTTCCGGGGCGCGGGCAGCTCGAAGGTGAAGGGGAAGCGGACCGGATCGAGCAGGGTGGAATGGGCCGGCAGCATCCGCTGCAGGAGGCCCAGGTGGAGCTCCTGGAACATGGCCAGCGCGCCCGACACGTTCTCCAGGGCATCCTGGCGTTCCTGCGCCGCCAGTCCGGACCAGTCGTGGAGCAGGCTGTGCAGCTGGGCCAGGGTCTCGGTGGCGATCTCGACGTGGGCCTTGATCTCCGGGGGCGTGTTCCTGGGCCAGGGCGGGCTGGGCAGGATGCCACCGCCCATGAGCCCCAGCACGAAGCAGGTGGCGAAGTGGTCCACGTGGCGCCACAGGGCCTCTGCCGCCCCCGGAGCGTCCGGCTGTCTGGGGAAGGGCGGCAGGGGCGCGACCGGGACCTGGAGCCGGAACACCCGGTCCGACAGGGCCGTGAACCGGCGCGCCTGCGCCGCCGTCCAGGGCCCCGGGTCGTCGGGCGTGGTGTCGAACAGCATGAAGGCGAGTTCCCGGCCGTCCATGGCCGGATCCCAGCGCCAACCGGGCTGGTGGCTGCGCCGCCACTGGCCGTAGAGCCTGGCCAGGGGCGCCATCGTGGCCAGGGGCCGGCCACTGCCCCGCTCCGCCAGGGCGGCCCGCAGTTCCTCCTGGAGGGACGGCGACAGGGCGGCCTCGGCCTCGGCGGCGGGGGCGGGGGCGGGGGCGGGCGCCGGATAGCCGGGACGCAGCCACGCGAGGCCGGCCGGGAGGCGCAGGCCTTCCACTGCCTCGACCCAGTCCAGGACCCGGTGGCAGGTTTCCAGGACTTCCGCCATGCGGTCCAGGAGGCCCTGCAGATCCGGATCGTCCCGCTTCCAGGACCGGCGCTGGCCCAGCTGCCCGGCCAGCTCCACCAGCAACGGAAACTCCGCATAGGGATCCGCGTACGGGTCCAGGGAATCGGTGGCCCCCAGGCACTGCCGCAGCGCCAGGGTCCGCAGCCCCAGGAGGTCCAGGTGCTCCCACATGGCGTTTCGGATCCGCGCGGGGGTCCCTTGGGGGGGCCAAATGGGCGGCTCCGGAGGCAGGGCCGGTCCTGCGGGTCCCCGCATGGCCTCGGCCAGGATGGCCTGGACCTGGACCAGGTCTTCCGCGTCGGCGGGCCGGGGCGGCAGGTACATCCAGTCACTGAAGGCCATCATCCAGAAGAACTGGTGCAGCGGCAGCGGGCCGGGTTCCCCGCAGGCGGCGCGCACGGCCAGCAGCCGGCGCAGCAGCCCAGCCACGGTGACGGCGGGCCGGGCACTTTCCGTGGACGCCAGCACGGCCTTGATGGCCTGGGCCGGGGTCCAGCCTTCGGGGAGCCCGGCGCTGGGCTGGGCCGGGGGAAGGACCGGGTGGGCTGCATCGGATCGCTTGGCCATGGCGCCTTGGGAAGGAAAGGGTTCCCGTCCATGGTGCCACCGGTGCAGGGATCCTGGAACCCGCGACCGAGTCCCGGCCGTCCGGAAGCAGGGCTGGTCCCGGCCCGGTTCCGGGGTCATGATGGACCCGCAGTTCGACCCGTCCGGAGGTGGCCCATGACTGATCCGACCGCAGCGGGGCCGGGCCGGGGGTTGGCGGTCCGGGGACGCCAGGCACAGGGCGGCGCCCGCCATGGCAGGGCGCGCCGGAGCGCGCTCCGGGTCGCGCTGGGCGTCCTGGCCGGCCTGGGCGGCCTCCAGGGCCGGGCGGCGGCCCCGACCCTGTCCGTCCCGGCCTTGCGCTGGCTGGACCGGATCACCTACGGGGTCGACAGCTGGACCGTGGCCCGCTACCAGACCCTGGGGCCGGGGCGCTTCCTGGACGAGCAGCTGCGCGGGGCGGTGCCCGAAGACCCCGGGCTGGCGGCGGTGCTCCAGGCCCTGCCCCTGGTCCGGACCCCACCCGAGCAGCTGCTGCAGGCGGCCGACGCCGAGGGGAAGCGGATCCAGGCCCTGGACACCGAGGAAGCCCGGCAGCAGGCCCGCCAGGCGCAAAACCAGGAGGCCAACCAGCTGGTGGCCGAGGCAGCCCGGCGCCACCTGCTGCGGGCGCTGGCGTCCCCGGACCAGCTGCGGGAGCAGATGGTCTGGTTCTGGCTGAACCATTTCAGTGTGTTCCAGGGCAAGGGCAACCTGCGCTGGCTGGTGGCGGACTACGAGGAGCAGGCCATCCGGCCCCACGCCCTGGGCCGCTTCCGCGACCTGCTGCTGGCCACCATGACCCACCCGGCCATGCTGGTCTTCCTGGACAATGCCCAGAGCGCCGCCGGCCGGATCAACGAGAACTATGCGCGGGAGCTGCTGGAACTGCACACCATGGGCGTGGACGGCGGCTACAGCCAGCAGGACATCCAGGAACTGGCCCGGGTGCTCACCGGGCTGGGGGTGCGCGCCGCGCCCGACAGCCCCGGGCTGAAGCCCGAGTGGCGCCCGCTCTACGTGCACCGGGGGGCCTTCGAGTTCAACCCCGCCCGGCATGATTTCGGCGACAAGACCGTCCTGGGTCAGCGGATCCCGGGGACCGGCTTCGCGGAAGTGGAGCAGGTCGCCGATCTGCTGGCGGCCCAGCCCGCCACCGCCCGTTTCGTGTCCACCCGGCTGGCCACCTACTGGCTCGGCCAGGCCCCCTCCGCGCCCCTGGTGGCGGCCATGGCCCGGGTGTTCCAGCGCACCGGCGGCGACCTTCCCCGGGTGCTGCGGGTGGTGTTCGCGTCCCGGGAGTTCACCGCCAGCCTGGGCCGGAACTTCCGGGACCCCATGCACTACGTGATGGCCGCCCTGCGCCTGGCCTACGACGGCCAGCGCCCGCTGAACATGAAGCCGGTGCTCAACTGGCTGAACCAGATGGGCGAGCCCCTGTACGGGCGGGTCACCCCGGATGGCTATCCCCTGGCCCCGCAGGCCTGGTCCAGCTCGGGCCAGCTGGTGAAGCGGTTCGAGATCGCCCGGGCGCTGGGCAGCGGAAACGCGGGCCTGTTCGAGGCCGGGGACGGCCAGCCCGCCACCAGCACCGGCTTCCCCAGGCTGGCCAGCCGCATGTTCTACACGACCCTGGAGCCCACCCTGTCCCCGGCCACCCGCCAGGGCCTGGACAGCGCCGGCTCCCAGGCGGAATGGAACACCTACCTGCTGGCTTCGCCCGATTTCATGCTGCACTGAGGCCACCATGCGACGACGCGCGTTCATCACGGCCCTCGGGGCCTCCCTGCTGACGGTCCGGGGTATGCGGCTGGCGGCCGCCCCGGCCCAGGAGAACCGGCTGCTGGTGGTGTTCCTCCGGGGCGGCTACGACTGCGCCAGTCTCCTGGTGCCCTGGGCCAGCCCGTTCTACTACGAGTCCCGCCCGGGGATCGCCATCGCCCGTCCGGATCCGGCCGACCCGCGGGCGGCCCTGCCCCTGGAGTCCGGCTGGGGCCTGCACCCGGCCCTGCAGGCATCCATCCTGCCGCTCTGGCAGCAGGGCCAGGTGGCCTTCATCCCCTTCGCCGGCACCCACGATCTCTCCCGCAGCCATTTCGAGACCCAGGACAGCATGGAAAGCGGCCAGCCCCTGGACGGCCCCCGGGACTACGGATCGGGGTTCCTGAACCGCCTGGCGGCCGTGCTGGGCGGTTCCGACGGGGTGGCCTTCACCGATCAGCTGCCGCTGGCCATGCGCGGTGCGGTGGCCATTCCCAACGTATCGCTCAAGCAGTTCGGCAAGGCCCCCTTCGACGACCGGCAGATGGCGGTGATCGCCGGCATGTACCGCGGCCAGCCCCTGGAAGCCCAGGTGCTGGAGGGCTTCCAGCTGCGCCGGGAGGTGGCGGAGGCCTACGGGCAGGAGATGCTCGAGGCCGGCCGGCAGGCCATCTCCAGCCAGGGATTCGAGCTGGAAGCCAGGCGGGTGGGCCGGATGCTGCGCGACCGGTTCAATCTGGCCTTCCTGGACGTGGGCGGCTGGGACACCCACGTGAACCAGGGCGGCGCCCAGGGCGCCCTGGCCGGCAACCTGGACAGCCTGGGCAAGGGCCTGGCCGGATGTGCCCAGGAGCTGGGCCCGGCCTGGCGGCACACCGTGGTGGTGGTCATCTCGGAGTTCGGCCGGACCTTCCGGGAGAACGGCACCCGCGGCACCGACCACGGCCACGGCAGCGTCCACTGGGTGCTGGGCGGCGCCATCCAGGGCCGCCGCCTGGCCGGGGAGCAGGTCCCGGTGGAGCGGAAGGCCCTGTTCCAGGACCGGGACTACCCGGTCCTCAACGAGTACCGGGCCGTGCTGGCCGGGCTGTTCCGGCGCATGTACGGCCTGTCCCCACAGCAGCTGGAAACCGTCTTCCCCCGGGCCGGGGCGCTGGACCTGGGACTGCTGTGAGCGGGGCCGGGGCCCGTCGGGCCAGCCTGACGATCAGCCGAACAGCTTGGCGGTGAGTTCGAAGGAGCGCAGGCGCGCCTCGTGGTCGAAGATGTGCGAGGTGATCATCAGCTCGTCCGCGCCGGTGCGGGCGATGAACGCGGCCAGGGCCTGGGCGACCGTAGCCGGGGCGCCCACGGCCGAGCAGGACAGCACCGCATCGAGCATGGCCCGCTCCGGCGGGCCCAGGCGCTCCAGGTAGCCCGCCACCGGGGGCGGCAGGCGGGTGGGCCTGCCGCTGCGCAGGCTGACGAAGGACTGCTGCATGGAGGTGGCGAGCAGGGCGGCTTCGGCGTCGCTGGGGGCGGCGAACACGTTGACCCCGAGCATGAGGTAGGACCTGGCCAGCTGCGCCGAGGGCCGGAAACCGTCCCGGTAGGCGGCGATGGCCTGGGGCATCAGCGCCGGGGCGAAGTGCGAGGCGAAGGCGAACGGCAGGCCCAGCGCCGCCGCCAGCCGGGCGCCGAACAGGCTGGAGCCCAGGATCCAGAGCGGCACACGCAGCCCGCGTCCGGGAACGGCCTGCACCGCTTGTTTCGGCTCGGCGGCAAAGTAGTCCATGAGCTCCAGCACATCCTGGGGAAACCGGTCCGGATCGGAATCCAGGTCGCGCCGCAGGGCCCGGGCCGTGGCCTGGTCGGAGCCGGGCGCGCGGCCCAGGCCCAGATCGATGCGGCCGGGAAACAGCGCTTCCAGGGTCCCGAACTGTTCGGCGATCACCAGCGGGGCGTGGTTGGGCAGCATGATGCCGCCGGCGCCCACCCGGATGGTGCGGGTGCCCGCGGCCACGTGCCCGGCTAGGACGGCGGTGGCCGCGCTGGCGATGCCGGGCATGCCGTGGTGTTCGGCCAGCCAGATGCGCCGATAGCCCCAGCGCTCCCCGTGCTGGGCCAGGTCCAGGGTGCGCCGGAACGAGAGGCCGGCATCCCCGCCCTCGGTGATGGGCGACAGATCGAGGATCGAGAAGGGAATCATGGGAGCAGGACCGTCCTCTTCCGGGCGCAGGCTCGCAACGTCCGAGGCCATTGTGGCCGGAAAACCGGCGAAAGGGTTGTAAAAACAAGGCAGATCAGAGCGGGCCTGGCGGGGCCCCACCCTCAAGGGAGGCGGGTCACACAGCCACCAGGTAGTCTTTGACGAGGTGCAGTCGAATCATGAATGGAGCATGGCCCTCGTCGTAGTGGCAGATGACGCGTCCTGGACAGCCACCTTGAGGGCCTCCAGGTCATCGGCCTGGGTCAGGATGCTCGCCCCCAGGGCGCGGGCGCAGACCCCGCCTTCCGGGGCCTCGGTCACCTCGAAAAGGATCTCCTGGATGCGGTCGGCCATGGGGCAACCCGGACCAGTATGGGGTGAAGCTGCCACGTCCACCACGGCGCGATCCATTCCGGGCCCCGAACGGTCTTCGCGACCTTTTCGGATTCCTGGGCCAGGGAAGTCTCGGGGAGCGGAAGCGAAATACTGGCGCTACAGGTTCTGCCGCCCCTGTCGTATGCTTCCTGAAATGGAACCTGCCCTTTTATCCCGCCAGGATATCGAAGCGGAAGTCCGGGGCCAGAAAACGGCCCTGCTGTTCCGCAACGCCGGGATCGCCCAGTTCGTCCAGATGGTCAATGCGACGCTGCTCATGGCCATCCACTATGCCCTGCATCCGAGGCCGGCCCTGGCCTGGACCTGGTGGCTGGCGGTGATCGTCGTCGCGGCCTGGCGGATCCGGCTGGCCTCGGGCTTCCGCCGGGCGGGGGCGGATGCCGAGGGCTCGGAGGTCTGGCGCCGGCGCTACCTCCTGGCGGTCCTGGTGGCCGGCTCCATCTGGGGCCTCGGTTCGATCCTTTTCGCCTGGCGCGCCTCGGACACGGCGGTGCTCTTCACCGGGCTGGTCATGGCGGGCATGGTGGCCGGAGCGGTGCCCCTGCTGGCTTCGGTCCCGGCGGCCTTCCGCGGCTTCGCCTCCCTGGTGACGCTGCCCTTCCTGGCCCTGCTGCTGATCCAGCCCTACCATGCGATCCATTATGCCCTGGCGGGGATGGTGGCGGTCTTCCTGGTATCGATGCTCATCAGCGCCAGCTACCTGCACGCGACCCTGGACGCCGCCATCCGGCTCGGCCTGGAAAAGGGGCTGCTGATCGAGAACCTGGAGCATGCGCGGATCACCGCGGAGGGCGCGAACCGCGCCAAGAGCCAATTCCTGGCCAACATGAGCCACGAAATCCGGACCCCCATGAACGGTGTCCTGGGCATGGCCGAACTGCTCAAGGACACCCCGCTCGGGCCGGAGCAGCAGGAGTACGTGGAGGCCATCAGCCTCAGCGGCGACGCCCTGCTGAAGCTCCTGAACGATATCCTCGACCTGAGCAAGATCGAGGCCGGACAGCTGATCTTCGAAGCGATCCCCTTCGACCCGGCCCAGCTGGTGCTGGGGGTGGCGGAACTGTTCCGCGCCAGGATCGCCGGCAGCGCCCTGGAGCTCGTCGTCGACCTGGATCCCCGGCTGCCCGGGAAGCTGCTGGGCGATCCGGGCCGGATCCGCCAGGTCCTGGCCAACCTGGTGAGCAACGCGGTCAAGTTCACGCCCAGGGGCCGGGTGCGGATCGGGGTCACGCCCCTGGATCCTCTGGCCGACCGGACCACCCTCGTCCTCGTCGTGGAGGACACCGGGATCGGGATCCCCCTGGCGATCCAGGCGCACCTCTTCCAGCCCTTCACCCAGGCGGACGCCTCCACCTCCCGGAAGTACGGCGGGACCGGGCTGGGCCTGGCGCTTTGCCGCCGGATCGTCGAGGGCATGCAGGGCACCGTGGGCATGGAAAGCCGCGAAGGCGCCGGATCCACCTTCACCGTCCGGCTGCCCTTGGCCCTGGCCAGGGAGGCGGCACCCGAAACCGCCCCCGCCCAACCTCTGCCGCACCTGAACGCCAGGGTCCTGCTGGTCGAGGACAACCGGGTCAACCAGAGGGTCGTCCAGGCCATGCTGCAGTCCATGGGGGTGTCCATGGCGCTGGCCAACAACGGCCAGGAGGCCCTGCTCCGGCTCCAGCAGGAAGCCTTCGCCCTGGTCCTCATGGACTGCCAGATGCCGGAAATGGACGGCTACACGGCCACGGCCCGGATCCGGGAGCTGGAACGGCCCCTGGGCACCCGGCTGCCGATCATCGCCATGACCGCCCATGCGCTGGAGGGGGACCGGGAACGGTGCCTGTCGGCGGGCATGGATGACTATCTTGCCAAGCCCCTGACCCGGCAGTCGCTCCATGCGATGCTCCTGCGCTGGCTGGGCCAGGTTCGCCAGGAAGCGCCGCGGTAGAATGCTTCGCCATGGCCCGGGTCGAGTGGTCCCACCCGGTCAGCCGCGGCGCTTCCATCATCACAGAGACCTGTCAGACTCTCCGCTTCCCCCCTGTCCCCTGCCATGAAATGCACCCTGTCTTCCTTGCCTGGTTATGCCTCGCGCCACCTTATGGGCAGTGATATCCGCATGAGAATCCTCGCCATGCTCGTCACAGCGTGCCTGGTGCCCACCCTGGGCGCCAGGGAGGTCTTCCGGATCGCCTACTGGCCCTATCCGCCGAATCTCATCGTCGACCGGCTGGGAGCGACCGATTCCGCGCCCAAGGGGGCGATCGTCCAGGTCTGGGAGAACTATATCGCTCCCAGGGCCGACCTCGAGATCCGCTGGATAGGTCCGGTCCCCTTCTCGAGGGCGTTGGCCATGGTCGAGCAGGGTGAGGCGGACGCGGTCCAACATCTATCCAGGACGCCCGAACGGGAGAAGACGTTCCGTTTTTCCAGGCATCCGATCATGCGCGGACGGCAGGGGCTGGTGGTCCTGGCGAAGGATCCGGTCGAGCGGATCCATGGCCTGGATGACCTCAGGGGCAGGAAGATCGGCATGATCGGCGAAGGCTATCTCGCGCCGTTTTTCCAGGAAAACCGGAATAGCCTCATGCTGGAGGCGGTATTCGGCAAGGACGCAGCGCCGCAGAATGTCCGGAAGCTGCTGGCCTCACGTCTGTGGGGCATCTACTATACCTTTCCGGACGTGCTCTTGTATTTCGCCGCCCTCGATCACCGGACCCGGGAGGTGAAAGTCATCCCCTTCCCGGGTTCCGAAAAAGACGAGGTGACCTTTGCGGCCATGTCGCGGAAACTGGATCCGAAACTGGTCGAACGCATCGACAAGGCCATAGACGCGACCTATCAGACCTACAACTATGCGGACATGGCCAAAGCGGTTACTCAACAGGCCGCCGCCAGCGCCGCGTCCAACGTGCCATAGGCCTTGGCCAGCCCACGGCCAGACCTCAATCCGTCGCTCCGATCTCCCGATGCCTGGACTGGAACCTGGGGAGGAGCAGGGCCTTCGTCGTCCTCAGGGGTTCCGGCCTGGCGCTTGGCTGAAGAGGAGTGCGGCGATGTCCGGGCACCCGCTTTCGGGGCCCGGGAGGTCCGCCAGCGTGGGCGATGGACCCAGTTGGCCGTCGATAATGAGCATGGCTTGGCCGTGAACCGTCGCCCAGACGAGATGCTCGAGAGCGCGCTTCGCTGCGGGGTCGAGGCCCAGGCGCTCGGCGACCGCCCCGCAGGCCTTGCTGAGCTGCGCCTTGGCCTTCGCCGCCTGGGCGGCGAGCTCCGGATTGGTCCAGTCCAGCAGTTCCTGGGTGAACATGAGCCGGAACAGACTAGGCTGGCGGAGAGCGAAAGCGAGATAGGCACGGCTAGCCCTGCGCATGTGAGCTTCGGGATCCGGCGCACCGGCGGACTCGTCCGCCATCGCGCTGCCGAACCGATGAAAGCCGATCGCGGCCAAGGCAGTGCGCAGACCGGTAAGGGTCGCAAGGTGTCGTCCACGACATGAAAAATGTGCTGGGCGCCATCATGGGCCTGGCCGGGGTCGCCATGGAACAAGCCAACCCACCGCTTCAGCCCGCCTTGCAGGGCATCATGCAGGCCTCCCTTCGGGGCCGTGATCTCGGATCCAGGACCTCCACCTGGCCGGTGAGCGGCTGCCTGGGGTCCCGGGGCACCTGGAAGCGGAGCCGTACCTGGGGCCGGCCCCGGCCGTCCAGGTCCAGCCGCTCATCCACGGTATCAGGCAGGGCGGCGACGGGACTCCAGCTGACCTGGATGAAGCGCGGCCCCCATTCCAGGGGACCGACTGGCCCGGCCGGAGCCGCGATGGCCACCTGGTAGCCGCCCCGATCCAGGACCCGCACCACTTGGCCGCCACTGAACTTCGGGTGGGGGCGGAGGCCAAGCTGACGGACCATCCGCCCGATCCGGGAAAACAGGACGAACGGGGCCAGGAACATGACCGCGAGCACCAGGACCGCCGCCCCGTAGCCGAACCAGGATTTGAGCTTGGCCATGATGGCTCCTATCGAAAGAGGTGGATGAGGCTGGCCAGGGAGGAGGCGATGATGGTGCCGCCGAACAGGCAGGCAAAACCCCACCCCGCGTAGAGAAACAGCAGCCGGGCCCGTTCGGAGGGCGCTCGGGTGCCTTGCAGGTGCCAGCGGGCGGCCCCGGTGGCGCAGGCGTCCACGCAGGCGCCGCAGCGCATGCAGGCGTCCCGGGGAGCGCCCTGGAGGACCCGACCGGCATCCAGGGCGAGCGTGGGGCAGGCCCTGGAGCAGGCCCCGCAGTCCTTGCAGGCTGAGCGTTCGATCCGGATGCGGAACGGGCTGATCCGGGCGAACAGACTCTGGAAGGCGCCGAAAGGACAGAAAAAGGCGCACTGGGTCCGCTTCTTGGAAAGCAGGGGCAGGATCACCACCAGCCCCAGGAACAGACTGGCAAAGATCACCGCCTGGAGCAGGGTCTGGCCGTTGGTGATCTCCGGGAATTCCGTGACGGCCTTGAACGGGCATAGCCACTGGCAGTAGGTGGGGGCATAGCTGGCGGCGGACAGCAGCACGATGGTCACCAGCACGGCCCAGGGCCCGTAGCGGAACACCGGGTTGAGCCGTTTCAAGACCGGCCGGCGGCGGATGGAGGCGAACCCCTCCTCCAGCCCGCCGAAGAAGCAGCCATATGCGCACCAGGCCTTGCCCAGGACCAGGGTGGCCACCAGCCACAGCGACACCATGGTGGCCACGGCGCGGGGGTTGCTGGCCGTGGGCAGGATGGAGCCCGGGAAGATCAGCACCCGGTTCAGTGCGGCCGGGATCACGGTCATGGGGATGACCATGAAGCAGAACGGGGTGTCGCCGGCGATCAGGTGCTCCACAGGAATGCTCATGGAGCCGCGCAGCCGCACCAGCTCGATGATGAACCCCACCGGGAACAGGAAGCCCAGGGTGATGAAGAACACCTTGCGCCAGCGGTGGGTCTGGCCGGTGCGCAGCATGAGCAGGAACAGGACGGCCATGAAGGCCTCGGCCAGGAAGGCCGTGAGTTTGGCGGTGCCATCGCGGCCGGACAGGGCGGGTCCCATCATGACCAGGCCCCACAGGGCGATGGGCAGCGCCAGGAGCCCGGCCCTGGGCCAGCTCCGGAGCGGGGACAGGGGCCGGTTATCGGCCATGGTGGCACCTCGCAAGCAGAAGAACGGTTCCGAAATAGGCGTAGTAGAGCGCCAGGATGGCCTGGGTCAGCCGGGCGACCAGGGCCAACGGCTCCCATCGGCGCCAGGCTCCGGCCAGGACCAGAGGCAGCATCCAGATGGCAGTGCCCAGCAAGAACACGGCGAAGAAGGCCATGGCCTGGACCGGCCCCCCGGCCTGGGCCGCGCGCAGGGCGGCGGCCACGAATGGCCCGCACAGGTTGAGCCCGGTCAGCAGCCCGAGCAGCGCCAGCCCCCCCAGACCGTAGCGGCGCTCCAGGACGCGGCCGCGGGCGACTGGACAGCCCACGTCCCGGCGCTTCAGACCGCGCCAGGCCTGGACCCCCAGCAGGCCCGCCACCGCCAGACTGGACACCCCGCCCACCAGCAGCCCAGCCGGGCCCTTCAGGTCCGCCACCCGTCCCGCCAGGCCCACGCCCAGGCCGAAAACCAGGTAGCCCGCCAGCCGCCCCCCGAGGAAGATCCCCAGAAGTCCGCAGGTTCCACGCCAGCCGCGGCGCATCCCGGTCAGCCAGGGCAGCAGCAGAACCCCGCAGGAGGCCAGACAGGCCGACCCCGAAGCGAAACCCAGCGTCAGGGCTTCGGACAGCAGGGGAACGGAAGCGAACGGGGACGGGGTCATGAACGGCATCCCCCCCAGCGTTCCAGGAACGGCCTCTGGTAGGTCCGGCTCAGCACCACATGGCTGCCGTCCTTGAGGATCAGCAGGGCGTCGCTGTGGTCCCAGGGCTCCATCCTGGCCACGGCCTCCAGGGCGACGATCTCGCTGCGGTGGACCCGGGCAAAACCCTGGCGCTGGAGCCTGGCTTCAAGCTCCTGAAGGGTCCAGTTGGCGGGGAATGCGCCCTGGTCCGAATGGATCAGGACCTGCTTGCCGTTGGCCGAAATGCGCAGGATGTGTCGCAATGGCAGGGGAATCCAGCAGTCGTCCTGCTTCACGACGAGGCGGTCCAGGGGGCGCTGGGCAAGCATGGCCTGGAGGCGGGAGGCCGAGGGCCGGCCGGCCTGGAGCTGGGCCCAGGCCCTGTCCAGGGCCCGGGCAAACCGGCTCTGGTCGAAGGGCTTGAGCAGGTAGTCCAGGGCATGAGCCTCGAAAGCCTGCAGGGCGAACTGGTCGTAGGCGGTCGCAAAAACAACCTGGGGTCTGGGTTCCTCCATGGCTTCCACGACCTCGAACCCGGTGAGCCCCGGCATCTGGATATCCAGGAGCAGCAGCTCCGGCCTGAGCCGCTGGACCAGGGTGAGGGCTTCGGTGCCATCCGCGGCCTCCCCTGCGGCCGCAAAGCGTCCATCGGCAGCCAGGAAACGCCGGATCTTGGCGCGGGCCGGGGCCTCGTCATCGATGATCAGCACGCGAAACGGTTCAACCATGGGAGGCCTCCATGGGCAGCTCGATCACCACCCGCCCGCCCCCGCCAGGGCGGTTCCCGAGTTCCAGGCGGCCCTCCGCCCCATAGCCGAGGACCAGGATCTCCCGCAGATTGCCTAGACCCACGCCCTCCTCCACGACCGGGCCGCGAAAACCGACACCATTGTCCAGCACGGCCATCCGCAGCCGGTCGCCGGTCCTCTCCGCTTCGATGCGAATCCCCAAGACAGCACCGGGCCGGACGTCGAGGTTGTGCTTCAGGGCGTTCTCCACCAGCCGCTGCAGGCAGAATCTGGGCACGAGGGTGGTGTCGAGACCTGGTTCGGCGCGCAGGGTCGCCTGCATCCGTTCCCCGAAGCGGGCCCGCGTGAAGTCCAGGAATGCCTCCAGGTGTGCCAGTTCCCGCGCCAGCGGCCAGAACGCGCCGCCACCGTCCAGCCCATCCCGGAGCATCTGGCCCAGGGAGGCCAGCAGGCGATCCGTATGGTCCAGGTTTTCGTACATGACCGAGCTGATGGTGTTGAGGGCATTGAACAGGAAGTGCGGATCCAGCTGGGAGGAGAGTGCCTGGAGCCGGACTTCCCGCAGCCGGACCTGGAGTTCCGCCTCCCGGCGCTCCTTGTCGCGGTGGTCCCGGAACTGGAACAGGAAGGCCAACCCCGTGCAGACGATGGCGTAGGCGAGCAGGAGCTTTTGCCACTCCATGGGCAGGCGCAGCGCCAGGGGGCCATAGTGATAGCGGCCCCACCCCAGCAGGGGGTAGAGTGCGCAGCGCATGCCCAGGAAGAGGAAAGGGACCAGGACTGCGAACAGCGCCCCCGCCGAGACGTGGATGAGCAGGAAGCGTCCCCACCGGCCCCGGGGCCGTGGCGCGTTGGTCGTGGCGAAGTAGGGGATGTAGCCGCACAGGAAACCAGCGAAATGCGCCGTGAGTTCCCACAGGAAAGGCTTGCCCCAGACCACCGTGCTGCCATCTCCGCGCAGGGAGAGATAGGCCGTATTCCCCTGCCAGAGTCCATTGGCCATCAGCAGCCCGAATATGAGCAACGTGGGCCAGAAGCGATAGCCTGGCCATTGCCAGCCGTGCGTCGAATGGGGCTTAGCGGCCATAGGCCCCCCGGCGGCTGCATTCCGTGGCGCGTGCCATGGCGCCTCCCGCGCTGGTTCCATCAAAGCACGCGCCTGGCGCCTGGGATCCGGCGCAGGGCCATGCTGGCCAGGGCGCTGATGGACCAGGCTACCAGGGCGCTGAGCCCGGTCAGGGCCAGGGGCCCCAGGGTTGTTCGGCCAAGCATCATCTGGCAGACCACCAGGATCGGAACGTGTACCAAATAGATACCATAAGTATTGGCTGACAGCAGCCTGGCGAAGGCATTCTGGTGATTCAACCCCCGGCGGAAGCACCAGAGCAGGCCGATGCAGAGTCCTGCGCACAGGGCGGCCTCCCAGAGATTCCAGAAGATGCCCATCCAGTTGATGCAGCCTGTGCGCAAGGGTCTGCCGAAGAACTGCCAGTGAAGGAGCGTGCAGGAGAAGCGGAACAGCATGGCACCGAGCCCCAGCGCCAGGCAGCTGGCCCCCTGGCGGTCCGGAATGCGTTCGAACCATCGGTGGCGCTGGGCCAGAATGCCGAGCAGGAACAGCGACAAGTACTGGGGCAGGTGGGCCGGCTCCAGGGGGATCCCCCAGAAGACCCAGCGATCGACGGGATAATGGAGCCTCAGGACGGCAGAAACCAGCCCCAGCGCCAGGATGTAGAGGAAGACGAGGCGCGGACCAGGAAAGGGGCGCTCCGGCAGATCGTGGACGGTCCCACGCCAGCGCACCCAGAGGCTGTAGAGAACCCCATACAGGAGCAGATGGGCGACAAACCAGAGATGGCCGAACTCGAATTCATGTTGGACCAGGATGCTCCGGGCCCAGTAGGAGCCCAGGGAGGCATGGGGGGTACCGGCCCAGGCCAGCACGGGGAACAGGCCAAAAACGAAGAACAGGATCGGCACGCCCAAGCGCAAAAACCGGTCTTTCAGAAAGGCCGCCGTGCCCTTGCCCGCCACCGCCACCGCCACCGCCCCCGCCCCCGCCCCCGGGAGGAAATAGCCTGAAATGAGGAAAAACAAGCCCATGAAAAAGGAGGCGTTCACGTGGAAGAAGGGGCCCAGGATCGCCGCATGTTCGGCATGGCTGACGGGCCAGTGGCCGCCGGTCGGGCCGTAAGGTTGGCCCGCATGATGGAGGACAACCAGGCCTGCGAGCAAAATTCGCAGGTTGTCCACAAAGGCCAAGCGCCGCACATTCATATTTCCTCCAGTCATGGCGGTAGCATGAAGCCCTTTCCCCCGGCCGAGGGGGGGCACCGGAGTGAAACGGATGGGCACGGGTATGAACCGGATCCGGCGAGGTTGGTCGTCCCTGCATTTCTTGATCCCGGGAAGGTGGTTCGGGCGAGATTGAGTTCCTCGCACAGGGTGACGAGGACCTGGGTGCGGTGCGGGGAACGGATCCTCCGGCAAGGCGGGGCCAGGAAGAGGCGAGGGCTGGACGTTCATACGCTCGCTAAACGCGATGCTCCAGCGCTGGCTGGGGCAGGTTCCCGAGGAGGCTGCGCGGTAGCCGGGCGGATCCGGCCCACCTTCAGGCCCCTGCCAGGCGCTCGCCAAGGCGCCGGCCGATCAATCCTGGACGCTTCCGGTCTCGGTCCGCCGGGGACCCTGAGCATTTGCCGGGTCCCGGTCAGGGTTCAAGACTATTCCAGCAAGGACATGGCTTCCTGGGATGCGGTCCTCACCAGCTCCTCCAACAGGTCCCCGAAATCCCGCCCCATCAGCTTCACCGGAGAGGGGCCGAGCTGGCGCACCAGGAAGTCGCACCGGGTATTCTGGGTCGGCCTTGACCTGGGAATGGCGCCCGCGATCCAGAAACCTTCCACCCCGATGGGCTCCAGGCTGTCCTCTGCCGCAACGGGCATCGATTCCAGGATTTCGGCTTCCCGGAATCGGGCCAATCGATCCTGGAGCTTTTCCCGGCTGCGGCCACGCCACTGGAAGAGCAGGAATGGATCCTGATCGAAGGCCTCGGCCAGGATGTAGTAGGTCGCCGCGATATGCTTGCATGGGTTGGCCCAGTCGGGGCAGGAGCAATCCGTCTCGAGATCCTGCACCCGGGACGGGAACAGCGAAAGCTTCGCGCTACGGAAAGCCGACTCGATGTCCGTGGGCATCTCCCCGGCCAGGAGCTGGGCCAGGAAGATGGCCTGTGCGGCCATGCCCTCCTCGGCCTCCAGCCACTCTGCCTCGCTGAAAACCGGAATGCGGATCGCCACCTTGTAGGGCGTGGACCGCGACCCCTGCACCTTGGCCTTCACCAGGCCGGGAGAGATCTCCAGGTCCATGACCTGCCCGCTCCTGGCATAGGACCGGCCACGGGTGAGCCGGGCCCCCATGTTGAAGGCCTCCAACACGGACACGAACCGCTTGGACCACCAGGTTTCCCCGATGGAACCGCGCTGGCTTTTGGCCGTGATGCCCCCCTCGGCCTTGCGGCGCGGCGCGGTTTCGTAGCCGTTCCAATCCCATCGGCTCATCCGGCCACCCCCGCCGGGTTCCGCTTCCTTGGCGGGCGCGGGCCCCTGGGTATCGCCTCCTCATCGGCGTCAGGGCTCTCCTGGATTGCATCCCGGCTGAGGGACACCAGTTCCCGGAACGATCGGGCATCCAGTTTCGTCAGCCAACCTTCCCCACTGCCCACGACCGATTCGGCCAGTTCCCGCTTCGACTCGATGAGGGCGTCGATCTTCTCCTCCAGCGTCCCGGAACAGATGAACTTCCGGACCTGGACATTCCGGGTCTGGCCGATGCGGAAGGCGCGGTCCGTGGCCTGGTTCTCCACCGCCGGGTTCCACCAGCGGTCGAAGTGGATGACATGGCTGGCCGCGGTGAGATTCAGGCCCACGCCTCCCGCCTTGAGGCTCAGCAGGAATACAGCGGGCCCACCTTCGGCCTGGAAGCGCGCCACCATGGCGTCACGCTGTTTCTTGGGCGTCCCGCCGTGGAGGAACAGGGGGGCCTCACCGAAGCGCGACGCGAGTCGACCTGCCAGCAGGTCGCCCATTTCCCGGAACTGCGTGAACACCAGGACTTTCTCACCCATGTCCAGCACCTCGCCGAGGGTCTCTTCCAGGGCGTCCAGCTTCCCCGATCGGCCTTCCAGGCTGGACCGGTCCTGAAGAAACTGGGCGGGATGATTGCAGATCTGCTTGAGCTTCATCAAAGTCGCCAGGATGAGTCCCTTGCGCCGGATGCCTTGGCTCTCCTCCACCTGGGCCACCATGTCCTGCACCGTGGCCTGGTACAGACTGGCCTGCTCCCTGGAAAGGGTGCAGTAGACTTTCATCTCCAGCTTCTCAGGAAGGTCCTGGATGATCCGCCGGTCCGTCTTGAGCCGCCGAAGGATGAAGGGCGCTGTGAACCGGCGCAGTTGCGCGGCCTTGTCCTCGTCTCGGTAGCGTTCGATGGGTAGCGCAAAAACCCGGCGGAAGTCCGTGGCCCCGCCCAGCAGACCCGGATTCAGGACATCCAGGATCGACCAGAGTTCCGAAAGCCGGTTCTCCACCGGCGTGCCGGAGAGCGCGAACCGGTGATCGGCGTGAATGGCGGCCACGGCCTTGCGCGCCTGGCTTTCGGGGTTCTTGATGTGCTGGGCCTCGTCGAGGATGAGGGCATCCCAGGGAATCGCTGACAAGGTGTCTCGATCCCGGGCGATGAGCTGGTAGGTGGTGAGGACCAGGTCGGCACCCTGGAAGCCGGCCTGCTGGCCTTTGTGCCGCTCGGCCCCGTGATGGACATAGACCTTCAACGCCGGCGCGAACCGGGCGGCCTCTTTGTGCCAGTTCCCCACCAGGGAGACCGGGCAGATGAGCAAGGCAGGATCAAGGGCGGTCCCCTGCTTCGCCTTTCGCCGATGCAGGAGCCACGCCAGCATCTGGATCGTCTTCCCCAGGCCCATGTCATCCGCCAGACAGGCGCCGAGGCCCAGATCGCCCAGGAAGGCCAGCCAACCAAGCCCCCGGGCCTGGTAGGGCCGCAAGGTGCCATTAAGACCGGCGGGCGCCTTGAGCGGTTTCAGCGTGCGGTCCTCCCAGGCGGCCATGAGCTGCCCAAGCCAGCCCTCGGCCTGGAGGCTCTGGACCTCGATGCCTTCGGGGCCACGCTCCAGGCCCAGCCCCAACCTCAGGAGGTCGCGGGCGCTGCGTTCGCCCTCCAGGCCATGCTGCTTGAAGTGCGCCAGCGCCGCCTGAATCTGGGCGGGATCCAGTACCACCCACTGGCCACGGAACTGCACGAACGGCTGTTTGAGCTTGGCCAGGGCGAGGAGTTCCCTGAGGGTGATTTCCTGGTCGCCCTGGTCACCCAATGCGATCTTCCACTGGAACGCGCACAGGGAGTCCAGGCCAAGCAGTCCCTTGGAGACGCCTTTCTCCTTCGGTTTCGCGGTCATCCGCAGGGAAACCCGCACGGGTTTTTGCCACCAGTTGGGGGCCAGCACGCCGAACCCGGCAGCCTCCAGGATGGCGGCGGACTCCTTCAGGAAGGCATGGGCGCCGGTCGCGTCCAATTCCAGCGCCTCGGGCCGGGCGGTCTTGAGGGCGCCTTCCAGGGCGGGAAACACCCGCAGTGCCCGGCCCAACTCTCCCAGCAGGAACTCGTCCGGGCGTTGCAGCCGGCGTTTCAGGACGCTCTCCAGGGTCTTGCTCCGGGCCCAGACCTGCGGAGCCCCCACCATGAGGCTGGGATCGTCGCTGGCCTGGAGCAGGAAGTCCACCCTCCAGTTCCGGTGCTCCCCGCCTTCGGAAAGCCTGAAGCAGAGCCGGAACGGCCTGGACTGGTCCACCCAGACGGGCCGCATCCAGGCTTCCAGGGACGGGAGGTGGCCGGGGAGCTGTTTCGCGGCGTTTTTCGCCAGCCCGGTCTCATCGACGAGGCTGTTCAGCCAGGCCTTCTCAGCGGACGGTCCGGGACCCATCTCGAAGGCGTAGCTCCGGAACATCCGCCGCACGGCCAGATCCGTGAAGGCATCCAGAACATCTCCCACGATAACGGCAGAGGCAGGAGCACGGTTCTGCCCTTCCTGGGCGACCCCCATCCGGCACAGCCCAGGCAGGGCTTGGGACAGGGCCTGGAGAAAAAGCCGGTCCCGTGCTTCAGGAAGCGGTCGCCAAAGTGTCAGCACATCCGCCCCCTTCATCTGGAACACCGGCAGCACCCTGCCCCGCGCCACCAGATCCATGGCCAGAAACATCAAGGCGCTCCAGGCCTCCAGGCTCGGACCTGGGCATAGGCCGGGCGCAGGCTCCGCCGGCACCGCTCGCAGCACATCGACGACTTTAGCGCTCTCCAGATTTCCCCCAGGTCTGCTCTCCAAAAACCGACCACCAGCCGGATGCAGCCGGTTCGGCCGGTAGAGGCCGTCTACTGACACCCTTGGAGATCACCAGGGGGTAGCGGATGGCCAAGCTGCAGCACTGCGGGTACTGCGGCCACTGGTTTCGTCCTGATCCCCGGAATGCTGGCCGACAGCAAGCATGCAGCTCCTCGGCCTGCCAGGCGAAGCGCCACCAGAAGGACTGCCGTGCCTGGCGGCGGCGGAACGCCCATTACGACAAGGAGGACCGGCTGGTCGAGACCCTGGTGAAGGACCCAGCGCACGCCGGGACGGACCCAGTGGACGCCATCGACTGGCAGGCCGCCATGGACTTGGTTGGACCGGAAGTCGCCGTCCTGGTGAAGGAGTGTGGCAAGGCCATCTGCCAACGGCGGTGGGGCGATCGTGCGGGCAATGACCGCGAGTTGCCCTCTGTGCGGCGCGAGACGCCTTCCCCGTGCAATTCCGTGTAAACAAAGATAATTACGGCTGAGTTGCCCATTTCGTCGCGCGAGACGCCTTCCCTGGGTAGCTATATGAAAATAGTTGAGTTGGAAGCGAGTTGCCCCGTTGGTCCCGCGAGACGCCATGGCTTTGTGCCTGGCCGGTCCCTACGCTGGTCCCCAGTCCCCGGAGCCCTTGCCATGGAGCTGGAATTTCATCAGATCGACCTTCGGTTCGAGCCCTTGCGGCGCCGGGATCCCCTCCGGGAGCGGTCGATCGCGGCCTCGATGGCAGCCATCGGCCAGCAGACCCCGGTGGTGGTGGTGGCGCAGGCTTCCGGGAGTCCCATCCTGGTGGACGGTTTCAAACGGCTCCGGGCCCTCAGGGCCTTGCGCCTCGACCTGGTCCACGCCACCTGCTGGGATCTGCCCGAACAGGAAGCCCTCCTGCTCGGGCGGTTGATGCGCACCGCCACCTCTGAAAGCCCGTTCGAGCAGGGGTGGCTGCTGCGGGAGTTGCGGGATCGGTTCGGCATGACACTGGAGGAACTGGGGCGCCGTTTCGACCGGACCGCCAGTTGGGTGTGCCGCCGACTGGCCCTGGTGCAGGAACTGCCGGATGTGGCCCAGGAGCATGTGCGCACGGGGCGGCTTTCCGCTCATACGGCCATGAAGGTGCTGATCCCGTTGGCGCGCGCCAACAAGCGGGACTGCCTCCAGTTCATGGAAGCCCTGCTTAAGGCCAAGTGCTCGACCCGACAGGCCGAGATCCTCCACGGCGGCTGGACCAGGGGCGATGCCCAGGTCCGGGCGCGGCTCCTGGCGAACCCGGCCCTGTTCCTTCGGGCCCGGGAGGCAGCCCAGGCCCAGGATCCGGCCGACAAGTCGGACCTCTCGCTGTTGTTTGACGATCTGGGGGCGCTGGGCGCGGCGGCCCGCAGGGCCTCCACGCGCATCCAGGAGGGCGCCATGCAGGCGCTGCAAGCGCAGGAGGCCCTGGAAGCGGCCAGGGCTTTTCGCCAGATCCAGTCCGACTGCCAGGCCCTGTTCGCCCTTTCCGGGCAGGAGCCGACCGATGCTTAAGCAGGACCTGAGGACCGCCATCCTGCAGCTCAAGGAGCGCAACCAGTCGATCCGCGCCATCGCCAGGGCCCTCGACCTCGATCGGGACAGCGTCCGTGCCGTCCTGCGCGCCGGAACCAGCGAGGTGCCCGTCCTGGCCCGCAAGGAACTGGCCGAGGACTGGCACGACGAGATCCTGGCCCAGTTCAAGGCGTGCGGGGGCAACCTGCTGCGGGTCCACGAGGAGGTGGTGGAGCGGGGCGCGACGCTTTCCTACCAGGCCCTCACCGGCTACTGCCGGCGGCACCGGATCGGGACTCGGTCCAAGGTCCCCTCCGGGGAGTACCACTTCCAGATCGGGGAAGAGATGCAGCATGACACCTCGCCGCACCAGGTGAAGCTCGGCGGCCGGGTCCGCCTGCTGCAGAGCGCCAGCCTGACCCTGTGCCATAGCCGCATGCTGTTCCAGCAGTACTACCCGACCTTTGATCGTTTCTGGTGCAAGGTGTTCCTCACCGAAGCCTTCAAGTTTTTCGGCGGGACCTGCTCGCGCTGCATGATCGACAACACGCACGTGGTGGTCTCCCTGGGCACCGGCCGGGACATGATCCCGGCCCCCGAGATGGAAGCCTTTGCCGAGCGGTTCGGGTTCGTGTTCCGCGCCCACGAACTGGGCCACGCCAACCGCAGCGCCCACGTGGAACGGAACTTCGACTATCAGGAGGGCAATTTCCTCGCCGGCCGGGAATTCAAGGACTGGGCGGACCTGAACCAGCGGGCCCGGGCCTGGTGCGAGAAGGCCAACGGCAGCTTCAAACGCTGCATCCATGCCAAACCCATCGATCTGTTTGCCCAGGAGCGGACCCTGCTCCGGCCGCTGCCCATGTGGGTCCCCACCGTCTACCGCCTGGAGTTCCGGACGGTGGACAGCTATGGCTATGTGAACGTGCGCTGCAACCGGTTCTCGGTCCCCGACACCATGGTCGGCCGCCGGGTGGAGGTTCGGGAAAGCTCGGACCTCCTCGAGGTGTTCGAGGGGCAGACGCTGGTGGCCACCCATGCCAATCCCCTCGATGCCCGCGACCAGAAGTTCACCATCCCGGAGCATCGGCGGCCCCGGGGCGAAGGCCGGCCCAAGGCCGGACCCGGCCCGGAGGAGGCCGAACTGCTGAAAGCGGAACCGCGTCTAGCCGTCTACATCGCCGCGCTCAAGGAGCATCCTCCCCGGCGGGTCTCCACCTCGCTGCGGCGTCTGCTGAACATGGTCCGCGACTATCCCCGCCAGCCCCTGCTCCGTGCCGTGGACACCGCCCTGGCTTTCGGGATGTACGACCTCGACCGCCTGGACCGGATGATCCTGAAGAACATCGACTCCGACTACTTCGTGCTGGGCGAAGCGGTCCCGCTCCCTTTCGAAACCAAGGACTCCGGAGGCTCCCGTGAACGATGACCTCGAGCAACTGCTCGCGAACCTGCATCTGCGCTGGCTGGCCGAGACCGTGGACCGGGAACTGCTCCAGGCGTCCAAGGAACAGCCGGCCTACGAGGTGTTCCTGGCCCGGCTGCTGCGCGCCCAGCACCACCACCAGCAGGAACGGGCGCTCGCCTACCGGATCCGCGAGGCGCACCTCCCCGAGACCTGGACGCTGGAGAGCTTCCCGTTCAAGCTGCAGCCCGGCGTGGACAAGCGCCGGATGCGGGGTTTCGCGGAACTGGAGTTCATCGCCAAGGGCGAGAACATCGTGTTCATCGGTCCGACTGGGGTCGGCAAGACCGGGCTCGCCTCCAGCCTCCTGCTCAAGGCCCTGCAGAATGGCTACCGCGGCCTGTTCATCCGGGCCCAGGACCTGTTCGACGAGATGCTCTCCTCGCTGGCCGACCACTCCTCCCGCAAACTGGTCAACCGCCTGGCCCGACTGGATCTCATCGTCTGCGACGAACTGGGATACCTCAACCTGCGGCCCGAGCAGACCAACATCTTTTTCCGGCTCATGGAGGAGCGCTACAACCACCAGCGGCCCACGATCATCACGACACCCTATCCATACTGCGGCGAAACGTAGCCGAGAATCATACTTCCTCATCGTGACCCACCCGTTCCATCCGCTGGCGGGGAAACGGCTGGAGATCCTCCAGCAAAGGCGCTCCAAGGGAGCTGGGCTGGTATTCCTCTGTGATGCCGGGACACTGGGTTGTTTCAGTTTGCCGGCGTCCTTCACGGACCGCGGCCATTCTCCTGCCCAGCGGCCTCTGACCCTGGAGGTGCTGGCTGGGCTCGTGGCCCTGCTGAAAGGAATGCGCGCCAACCTTGACAACCAAGAGGAGGAAACTAAACTTGTATAGAAATGACACACAAGAATATTTTCCTCAGCAAGCTGACCGTTGCCCAGCTCCAAGCGCGGCGTTTGGACCTGGTGGGCCAACTCCCCGGTGTCGAAGGGGTCCTTCGCGGAAGCCTTCAGCGGCAATTCCGGCGATGCGGCAAGGTGGGATGCCATTGCGCCCAAGGGGAGCCCCATGGTCCATATGTATATCTAGCGGTGAACAGCGAGGCGCGGAGGGGGATGGTCTACGTGCCGGCCAAAACCTTGCCGGAGGTAGAGCGAAGGGTGGGCATGACGGGTCTGATCGAGGACGTCCTGGCCGAGATCTCGGCGATCAACGTGGAATTGCTTGCCAGGGGGGAGATGGACTGAATGGTGCTGGATGCCTGGATGGCCGATCTGGTGATGCCTGTGGCGAACATGCTGTTGGCGGCGGCCCGGGCGGGAGGCTACAGGCATGACAAGCAGCCAAAGCAAGATCACGCGCCAGCACCTGGATCGCTTAGCGATCGTGTACGTCCGGCAATCGAGCCTGGCGCAGGTCCGGGGAAACCAAGAGTCCACCGCGCGGCAATATGGCCTGACAGAGGAGGCCAGCCGGCTTGGATGGGATCCGGAGCGGATCCTGGTCATCGATGCGGACCAGGGGGTTTCGGGCCGCAGCGCGGCGGGGAGGCTGGGCTTCCAGGGCCTGGTGCACCGGGTATGCCTTGGCGAAGTCGGTGCCGTCTTTGGGCTGGAGGTTTCACGGCTTGCCCGCAGTTCCGCGGACCTGCAACGGTTGCTCGAATTCTGCAGCCTCACAGGGACGCTCGTCGTGGATGCCGATGGGGTATACGATCTCCAGAGCTTCAACGATCGGCTACTCCTGGGCCTGAAAGGAACCATGTCCGAGGCCGAGCTTTACATCCTTGCCGGGCGCCTCCTGGAATCGAAGCGGGCGGCAGCTAGGCGCGGGGACCTTCGATTCCGCCTGCCCATAGGCTATGTGCACGATGCTGACGGGAAGACGGCCATGGACCCAAGCGATGAGGTCCGCTCGGCGGTGGCAGGGGTATTCGCCGCCTTCGATGTCACGGGTTCTGCATATGGCGTCGTGGGGCTTTTCAAGGGGAGGCTTTTCCCACATAGGGTCTATGGGGGGATCCTGGGGGGAGATATTCGCTGGGGGCCGCTGACTCTCGCCAGGGCTGTGCAAATCCTGTCCAATCCCGCCTATGCTGGGGTTTATGTTTACGGCCGCTGCTTTTCCCAGCGCGGTGTCAACCCGGACGGGAGCCTACGGACAAGGACCGGAAGACGGACGCGACAAGAGTGGCCCGTGGTCATTCCGGGCCATCACGAAGCCTATGTGACCTGGGAAACATTTTTGGCCAATGAGAAGCGGCTGGCAGCCAACAACAACCGCAACGGGGCACGCCCGCCCAGGGAAGGTTCCGCACTCCTGCAAGGGATTGTGTTTTGCGGGTCCTGCGGCAGGGCCATGGCAACCACGTATTCTCACGGCAATCCAGCATACATGTGCCTGCACTCCCGAGCGGATCATTCCCAGACGAAGGGATGCCGATTGGTAAGGGCAGAAACGGTGGACGGAGAAGTCGTCAAGCGGGTCCTGGCGGCAATTTCCAGGGAGGAGATCCAGCTGGCGCTGGCTGCGGCGGATGAGGTTCAGGCCCGGGAGGCTTCCCGGAGCCGGGCCTTTGAGCTGCAGGTGGAGCGGGCCCGGTATGAGGCCGCGCGAGCCGAACGGGCTTTCAACCAATGCGAGCCCGAAAACCGCCTAGTGGTAAGGACCTTGGAGCACCGCTGGGAGGAAAAGCTCCAGGCTCTGGCGGAGGCCGAAACAACCTTGGAGGCCTCCAGGCAAGGAGCGGTTCTCCTTCCTCCTCGTGAGGAATTGGAGGCCCTGGTGAAGAACTTCCGCAACCTGTGGGCAGCGCCCTCAACCACCTGCAAGGATCGCAAGCGGATCCTCCAGGTCCTGGTGAACGATGTCACGCTCATCTCCCAGCCGGCTCCGGATGACACCATCCGCATCGGGATCCACTGGCGGTCCGGAGCTACGGAGGAGGTGGTCGCAGATAGGCCATCAAGGCATGGCCGGGCTTCCACGGAAGTTCTCGAAGTCCTACGTTGTCACGCGGATCGTACGGCCAAAGATGTCGCCAAGGTAATGGCAGCGAAGGGACTGAAAACCTACAAGGGGCGACAATTCACCGCGAGGTCGGTCTGCTGGCTTCGTCATACCTTGTGTATCCCACCGCCCGAACCGAAGTTTGGCCCAAATGAGCGAACGGTTGCAGATGTGGCTGTGGCGTTGGGGATCTGCGCGAACACCGTTTACACCTGGATCAACAAGCATGTGATCAACGCGAGGCGCGCCGGGGCTGGGCGGTTATGCATCGTATTCACGCCAGAGGTTGAGGAGGCTTGCCGTGCGAGGGCCGCAAATACCTGCAACCTATGGTCACGGACGGAAAGGCGTACCATCGGAGACGCAATATGACGCCATCATCACCACCAACCTGGACTTCTCAGAATGGGCGGGACTTCTGGGCAACGTCGCCCTGGTGGAGGCCCTGCTGAGCCGCCTGCGTCACCACTGCCACACCGTCCGCATTGAAGGGCCTTCGCTGA
>Ga0302276_10000962_pt1 | contig 26043 bp, 26 predicted proteins | sample III_Bog_N2_3_FD_198768 | JGI IMG/M metagenome (GOLD analysis project Ga0302276, IMG submission 198768) | Peat permafrost microbial communities from Stordalen Mire near Abisko, Sweden - III_Bog_N2_3 | ecosystem: Environmental > Terrestrial > Soil > Wetlands > Peat | place: Sweden: Abisko...
TCATTCTGAGCCAGGATCAAACTCTCATGTTAAATCCCTAAAGCTCTTCCGGTTCGTCCCCTCGCGGAGCCGAACACGTTGTTCGCTTGGTTTCTTGACATCCCTTTCAGGATGCTTGCAATGCATTTCCGTTCTCTTTATCCGGCTTTCAAAGACGCCCGGACGGACTCGGCCACCCCTTGCGGGCTGACTGGCTTTCCTTCCGACCACCACAACCTCGATCGCGGCGGAAGATCAGACTACTACGCCTCCACACGGATGCAAGAACTTTTTTCGGGAAGGTGGAGATAGAATGGCCCACACGAGGGGTGGGCACAGGATGGATCGAGGCGTGGCACAAGGGAAAGAGATCGAAGTGATCGGCGCGGGTCTGGCGGGCGCCGAAGCGGCTTGGCAGCTTGCTGGCCGCGGGTTCCGGGTCCGGCTCCGGGAGATGCGGCCCGGCTCCAGCACTCCGGCGCACCAGACTGACCAGGCCGCCGAGATGGTCTGCTCCAATTCCTTCAAGAGCGACGATCCCAACAGCGCCACCGGGATTCTCAAGGCGGAGCTCCGGCGCATGGATTCACTGATCCTGCGCTGCGCCGAGGCCACCCGCGTGCCGGCCGGCAATTCCCTGGCGGTGGACCGCTCGGCCTTTTCGGCCCGGGTGACCGAGGCCCTGCGCCAGCACCCCGGGATCCAATGGGAGGAGGGGCTGGTCACCCGGGCCGATCCGGACCGCCCCACCCTGGTGGCCACCGGGCCGCTCACGGCCGAACCGTTGGCCGATTGGTTGGCAGACACCTGCGGGGCCGGCCGCCTCTTCTTCTATGACGCCATCGCCCCCATCGTGGAACGCGACTCCATCGACACCACCGTGGCGTTCCGGGCCTCCCGCTACGCCAAGGGCGCGCCGGACTTCTTCAACTGTCCGCTGGACCAGGCGGCCTACGAGCGCTTCCTGGACGCCCTGCTGGCCGCGCCCCGGGCGGAGCTGCACGGGTTCGACACGCCCTACTTCGAGGCCTGCCTCCCCATCGAGGTCATGGCCGACCGGGGCCGGGAGACCCTGCGCCACGGCCCCATGAAGCCGGTGGGCCTGGACGATCCCCGCACCGGGCGCTATCCCTACGCGGTGGTGCAGCTGCGCCAGGACAACCAGGCCGGCGACCACTTCAACCTGGTGGGCTTCCAGACCCGCCTGGCCTGGGGCGCGCAGCCGGAGGTGTTCCGGTTGATCCCGGGCCTGGAACGGGCCGAGTTCGTCCGCCTGGGCAGCATCCACCGCAACACCTACGTGAACGCCCCCCAGGTGCTGGACGCGACCCTCGCGGTCAAGCGCGCCCCGGGGCTGTGGATTGCCGGCCAGCTGAGCGGGGTGGAGGGCTACCTGGAATCCGCGGCCAGCGGGCTGGCGGCGGCCCTGGCCATGGACCGCGCCCTGTGCGGCTGGCCTGCCCAGCCCCTGCCCCGGGACACGGTGCTGGGTGCCCTGCTCCACTACCTGGCCCACGCCTCACCCAAGGAATTCTGCCCCACCAACGCCATGCTCGGCCTGCTGCCGCCGCTGCCGGAAGGCCTGCTGGATCACCGGGCCTTGAAGCGCGCCGGCGGCCTGCGCGGGCTCAAGGCCGCCAAGGGCGCGGTCTACCGGGATCGGGCCCTGGCTGCCCTGGAGGGCTTCCTGCGGACCGCGGACCAGCCATGACGGCCCGCGGAGCCCGGATGGCGGCCTGCGCCGCGCTGGGTCTGGCCCTGCTGGGCGCAGGCTGGGGCTGGCGCGCGCTGCGCCACCGGCCGGGCTTCGCCGGCCTGCCCGAGGCCCCGGGCAGCGCCTTTACCATCCAATCGAACGGGCCCGGTCAGCTGGTCCGCTACCTGGACGGCCCGGCGCCGCTGCGGGTCCTGCGCTGGCTGCCGCCCCTGGCCGGGGACACGGTGGTGGCCCAGGTACTGGGCCAGAACGACCGCCAGCGCATCGCCCTGCTGCACCCGGGCAGTCCCGCCGACCTGCAGCTGGTGTCCCGACCGACCGGGGTGGCCGACAGCTTCTGGCGCTTCGCAACCCTGGGCCAGGCTGTCCTGGCCGACGGGATCCTCCTGCTGCTGTACCGGGCCGAAGACCCGGGCAGCACGGAGCCGCCGCTGCTGCTGGCCATGGACCCGTCCAGCCAGCAGGCGCTGTGGTGGTACCGCGGGCCGGGCACCCGCCTGGTCCTGGACGAGGCCCCCCAGGCGGGCGTGTACCTGTACGGGGGTGCGGGCCCCGTCCTGCGCCTGCCCCTGAAGCCTGCCCCCGGCGCCGACCCCGCCCGGCCGGCAGTGCGGACCATCCCACTACCGCCGGAGGTGCGGACGGCGGAGGCGCTACTGCCCACCGGTACCGGGGCGTTCCTGGTCAGCCACCCGGACGGCTTGGCCGCGTACCGGAACAGCGCCTGGATCACCCTGCCCGCCCCCGAGGCCCGGGGCCAGGCCTGCCAGGCCTGGCATTCGACCCTGGCCCGCAGCGGACGGGACCTGTGGTGGCAGGCGGTGCCCGGCCAGTGGTGCAAGGTGCGCGCGGACGGTCGCCCAGTCACGGTCTGGTCCATGGCCCTGCCGGAGGGGGATCCGTATGCCCTGGACGCCGGTCTGGCCCAGCTGCTGGGCGCCACCCCGGACGGCGCGCTTTGGTTCGCCCTGGCCACCCCGGTGGCCGCCCTGGCGCCCGTTCAGACGGACGCCCCAGCTTCCGCCCCGGCGTCCGTTCCAGCCTCCGCTCAGACACCCGCTCCAGCGCCCGCTCAGACATCCACTCAAGCGTCAGCCCATACGTCTGTTCCAGCGTCTGCCGAACCGTCCGCTGCGTTATCGGAGCAGGCATCCGCTCCAGCGTCAGACCAGACATCAGCCCAGACGTCCGGCCCTGACTGGGCCGCCTATCTGGCCCAGGGCCAGGACCGGGTCTACCGCTGGGATCCGGCCCGCCACGGTCTGGCCCGGAGCTCCCTGCGCGCGTTCTGGGCCAGCTTCAGCCCGCCGCCCCCGGTGCCGGTACCGGCCCCGGGCACCCTGGCCCCGGCCGCCGGCGCCCTGCTGGCGGAGGGCAGCCTATGTGCCTGGTGGGTGCCCCTGGCCGCGCTGCCCCTGGTTCCGCTGGGCCCGCCCATGGCAGGCCAGCCGGCCGCCCCGGTCCAGCCGGTCCACACAGCCCAGGCGGCCCAGACCGCTCAGACGATGTAGTCGAACAGCGTCTTGGCGTTGGTCTTGGCCACGGTGTTCAGGGTGGCCTGCTGGGCCACGCTGTCCTCGTTGAGCTGGGTGATGGCCTTGGGGTAGTCCACCGAGGAGATGGTGCTCTGCTGGTTGGTCAGGTTCTGGTTGTAGGTGGTCAGGCCGTTGTCCAGGGCGGCCACGCCGTTTTCCCGGTCGCCCAGATCGGCCACCGAAACATTGAGCCGGCTGCTGATGGTCTGGAGGTTGCTGTACGCGGTCTGGACCTGCTCGCGGTCGTTGTTGAGCAGGCCGTCGCGCAGGGCGGCGGTCTGGGCCAGCAGATCGGTGGCCGAGCCCTGGCCGCCGGGGCCGAAGAACAGGGCGCTGCCGGGAATATTGGTGGCCACGGTGACGCTGGGGCTCAGCTCCATCTTGATGATGCCGTCGTTGCCGTTGTAGGTGACGGTGGTGGCATCGGGCCCCGGACCGTCCACGAACGGCACGGTGGTGGTCTTGGTGCCGGCGAAGATGTACTTCCCCGAGGCCTGGGTGTTGCCCAGGGAGATCAGGTCCGTGCGCAGGGCGTCCACTTCGGTGGCGATGCCGGCCTGGCTGTCGGCGGTGGCGGTGCCGCCCAGTCCCTCCTGCCCCAGCTCCAGCAGCCGGTCCAGGTGCAGGCCCATGGTGGTCAGGACCTCGCTGCTGCTCTGCATCTGGGCGGCGGCCGTGTTGCCGGCGGCCAGGTAGTCCGCGTTCCGGGAGATGGAGGTCTGGTCGTTCATGATCTGCGCGGTGCCGGCCGGGTCGTCGCCCAGATTGACGATGGCCTTGCCGGAGCTCACCTGCAGGGCGGTGCCCGCGTACTCCTGCTTGATACGCTGCAGGTCCAGCAGGGACTGGGAGTTGTTCATGAGGTTCGGCACGCGCATGGTCATGCTTCAATCCTTTCCGGCGCGTCAGCCCATGGCCGAGGTCATGGTGGTCATGAGCTGGTTGGTGAGCTGGCTGATGGTGCTGATGAACTGGGCCGAGGCCTGGTAGGCCTGCTGGAAGGAGAGCAGCTGGGCGGCTTCCTGGTCCAGGTCCACCCCCGATTCGCTGGTCTTCTGGGTCTGCAGCGCGCTGGTGAGGTTCTCCTGGTTGGTGGCGGTGGCGTTGTACTGCTGGGCCTGGGTGCCCACCGCGTTCACCATGGCGGTCACCACGCTGCTGAACGGCCCGGAATCCCCGACCCCGTCGCCCTTGGTGTCCACGGTACCGGCCGCCACGCCCAGTCCGGCCATCTTCAGGATGGTGCTGTTGTCGCCGGAGTTGCCATCGCAGGAGGTCGCCACCAGGTTGGGCGCGGCCACCATGTCCGGGTTGACCGTCAGGGAGTTGACGATGCCGTGATAGTTCGGCGGGTTGCTGGCACTGGCCGGTTGACTGTTGTCCTTGAGGTTCACGTGGCCGAAGTTGGCATCGGGAGGGTTGGAATTGTCGATGCCAGTGCCGGTGAACATGGGCACGCCCTTGACGGGCTTGCCGGAGGCGTCGGTGCCGTAGCCCGACATGCTCACGGTGTTCACCTGGTTGGCCAGGCTGCCGGCGACCTGGTCCAGCTGGGTCAGGTAGCCGGGCAGCATGCGGTCCCGGAGATCCAGGTTGGCGCCCAGTTCGCCGCCGGTGATCAGGCCGGTGACATCGGTGGAGACGTTGCCGCTGGTGACCGCCACCTGCAGGTTGTTGCCGCTGGTGGTCATCTGGTAGGCGCTGCCGCCGCTCACCAGGGTGGCGGCGCCGCTGTCCAGGGTGATCTGCAGGTTGTTGGCGCTGTCGGTGGAGGTCTGGATGCCGACCAGCTTGGCCAGCTGGTCGGTCAGGGCCTGGCGCTGGTCGATGGCGTCGTTGTCGTGGCTGGGGTCCACCTGGTTGGAGATCTGGTAGTTGAGCGAGGCGATCTGGGTGGTCAGGGTGTTGATCTGCGGCACCAGGGCCGCCACCTCCTGGTTGGCCACGTGCATCTGGCCGGTGACGGTCTGGTAGGTGCTCTGGAACTCCGTGAGCATGGTCTGGGCCGAGCCCACCACGTTCTCGGCCAGGGAGGTGCTTTCGGGGTTCCCGGCCAGGGTCTTCAGGCTCCGGAAGAAGCCGTCCATCTGGGTGTTCAGGCCGGTGGTGCCGTCGTCGGCGAAGGCCGGAGCCACCGCCTGGATCCCCTTGTAGCGGGTCTCGCTGCCGCTCTGGCCGGCAATGGACTGGGTGAGCTGCAGGTTCAGGAACTGGTTGCGCAGCGACTGCACCGCCTTCACGTTCACGCCGCTGCCGAACTGCAGGTTGCTGAAGTTCTGGGACGGGTTGGTGGTGAGTACCGCCGCCTGCTGGGTGTATCCCGGCGTGTTCACATTGGCGATGTTGTGTCCGATGACACTCATCGCCTCCTGGCTGGCCTGGATCCCGCTGAGCCCGACGCCGAGGCTGGAAGTCAGATTGGGCATGGAAGGCTCCTAGACACTGCCGCGGATCCGCAGGGAGATGGTGGTCGGCAGGTTCGGCCCGCCCTTGGCCGCGTAGGTGCCGCCCTCGTTCAGGCGCATGAGGGTGGCGCGCAGGGGCGCCTGGAGGCCGTTGATCAGGAAACGGATGCCGTCCAGCTTCTGCTTGAGCCGGGAGGCGGCCTCAGGGGTCTTGGGCCAGTCGATCAGCTCGGGCCAGCGGATGCTGGCCAGGAGCGGCATGGGGTCCTCGGCCACCATGAGCTTCTGCTCGAGTTCGTTGAGCAAAGCGGGCAGCGAGTGCAGCATGGGATACCTCCAGGGCATCCATCCGCAAGGCTCATGCCGATCTGCCGGAACTGACTAGGTGCTGTCGGCAAACCCGGCTGAGCCAATGATCTGGCCTTCTTGATCCTGCTTTTCCCCGGGTATCGGCGTTCATCCCCGTTCCAACTCAGCCCCGGCTTGCCGTCACGCAGGGTTCTGGAGGCCTGTCCATCCGGCTCCCGGCCAAGGCCCCATGGGGCTTGACTCCCAATACGTCCCGAAACTTGCGCCAAGGCTGATGCCAGGGCCTAGGAACGGGAATGAACACCGATGACCGGGGAAATTCAGGATGACTTTGGGATTGCCCGGTACTGCACCCTGATTCTGGCCATGGCTGTCAGGTTTGCCGACAGCCCCTAGGCGAGGAAATCCAGATGCCCCTCGGCAGGACTTGCCGTGTCCGAGGCGTCCGCGTCCGGCTCCTGGCCTTCCGACCTGTGCCGGTGCGGGTGCTCCCCGCCCTCCCGGCCGTGGCCCTGGTGTTCTTCGGCCCGCAGGCCCTCGGTCCGGGGGATCTCGGGCACGGAGCCCTGCGCCTCCGCCATGCGGTCCACCAGCAGTTCCTGCTGGTTGGCCTCCCGCTGCAACAGACCGCTCACCTCCGAGGCGGTGCGGACCGCCTCCACGTTCATGGTCTGGAACATCTGGCGCTGGCCCAGGGGCGAGACCACGGGATCAGCTCACGCCGTCGGGGCCGGGCATGGGGGTGTACTCCTGGACCAGGCTGTCGGCCACGGCGTCGCCATCCGGATGGTACGCGTCGGAATCCATCTGGGCCTTGATGGCCTCCACCTTGTCGGTGCGGATGTCCGGGATCTTGTCCAGTTCGGCCATGGCCACGGCGATGAACTGGGCGCCGCTGGACACGCTGAGCGCGTCCCCCTGGATAGTGGGCGCCGCGGAGACGGCGGGGGTGCTGGCCGCCTGTGCGCTGGCCGCGGGGGCGCTGGCCGACACACTGGGGGCGGTTCTGGCACCGCTCGTCTTGTCCGAAACCTTCATGACCTCACCTCGTCAGTAAAGGTATCGGCAAGGCTGCGGGTCGAGTCAAGTCCTGTTGCGCGTCTGGTTGCTATGACTCTTTGGGCTGTTTGGCGTCCCAAGCGGCCTCCAGCCGCTGGCTCAGTCCCCAGCCCTTGCCTGCGTCCATGGCTTTGGAGGTGGTGGCCTGGTCGAGGAGGTATTCATAGGTGCTGCGGGCGGTGCCTTCGTTGCCGAACAGCCCCGAAGTCTGCACGGTCTGACGCATCTGCTGGAACAGGTAGGACATCAACATGCCCTCGAACTGCTTCGCGGCTTCGGCGTTGCGGCCGGGACCGGCCGCGGGCAGGGCCGGCGCCACCAGGTCCTGGGGCGTCTGCGCCAGGGGGGAAAGGAAGGCGTCGCTCACAGGATCCTCAGCTCGGCGTTCAGGGCCCCGGCTTCCTTGATGGCCTGCAGGATGGCGATCATGTCCCGGGGCGTGGTGCCCAGGGCGTTGAGCATCTCCGCCAGCCGGCCCACGGAGGTGCCCGGGGGGATGGACAGGGACTTGGCCTTTTCCTCCTGGACGCTCACGTCGGTCTTGGTGGTGACAGCGGTGGTGCCCCGGCTCAGCGGCGCCGGCTGGGAAACCTCGGGGTTGGCGGTGACCTGGATGGACAGCCCGCCCTGGACGATGCTCACCGCCCCGATCCGCACTTCGGCCCCCATGACCACCGTGCCGGTCTTCTCGTTCACCACCACCCGGGCCTTGTTCTGCAGCTGGATGGGCAGGTTCTCCAGCCGGGCCACCAGGTCCACCGGCCGGCCCTGGAATTCGGGCGGGATGCCCACTTCCACGGTGCGGGCGTCCAGGGCCCGGGCGGCGGGCTCGCCCAGTTCCTCGTTGATGGCATGCACGACCCGCACTGCGGTGGTGAAATCCTCCTGCTGGAGGCTGTAGCGCAGCACCTTGCGGTCGTTGAAGACGCCTGGCACCTCGCGCTCCACCAGCCCGCCGTCAGGGATCCGGCCGGCGGTGGGATGGTTCTTGACCGACGAGGAGCCGCCGCTGGCAGCGGAGAAGCCGCCCACCAGGACCGAGCCCTGGGCCACCGCGTAGACCTGGGCATCGGGCCCCTGCAGGGGCGCCATGAGCAGGGTGCCACCGGCCAGGGAGGCGGAGTCCCCGGTGGAGCTCACGGTCACATCGATGCGCTGCCCAGGCCGGACGAAGGCCGGCAGTTCGGCGGTGACCATCACCGCCGCCACGTTCTTCACCTGCACGTTGCCGGGGGCGATGTTGACGCCCTGCCGGCCCAGCAGGTTGGACAGGGTCTGGGCCGTGAACTTGGCCTGGGTGGTGTCGCCGGTGCCCTTGAGCCCCACCACCAGACCGTAGCCCATGAGCTGGTTGCTGCGCACCCCCTGGAGATCGGCCACCTCGCGCAGCCGCAGCTCCAGCTTGGTCTCGGGGCGGTCCAGGGACGCGCCGAACAGGGACAGGGTCGACAGGGCCGACAGGAGCAGGATCTGGAACTTGAACCGCATGGAGCCACCTCGAAAGCACCGGGCTGGGCGTGCGAGCGTGGGCAAAATCGACCGGGCCGCACGCGCCCATGCAGGAACTGAGCAGGGCCCGTGCCAGTCCGGAGCTACCCCACCGCCAGCAGGATCCGGTCGTGGCCCGCCAGGTCCTGGTGCACCGCCACCCGCTTCCAGCCCTGGGCCCGGGCCCGTTCGGCCAGTTCCGCCCCCTGCCCCGCGCCGATCTCCAGGACGCAGCCGGGTGCCGAGCGCCGGTGGGCCTGGGCCAGCAGCCGGGTGGCCAGGGCCAGGCCCCGGTCCTCGGCAAAGAGCGCCTGCCGGGGCTCGAAGCCCAGTTCCCGCTGCAGCCCGGGGGCGTCCGCGGGATCCACGTAGGGCGGATTGGACACCACCAGCCCGGCCGGCCCGGCCACCGCGTCCAGCAGGTCGCCCTGGCAGAACACCACCTGGGCCCGCAGCTCGGCGGCGTTGGCGCGGGCCACGGCCAGGGCGTCCGGGCTGATGTCGGTGGCGGTGATCCGCCAGTCGGTCTCCAGGGCCAGGTGGATGGCCAGGATGCCGGAGCCGGTGCCGATATCGCAGGCGTGGCGCACGTTCAGCCGGCGGCCCAGGTCCAGCGCGGCCTCCAGCACCAGCTCGGTCTCGGGCCGGGGGATCAGGGTGGCGGGGGTGACCCGGAACCGCAGGCCGCGGAATGGGGCCCAGCCGAGGAGGTAGGCCCAGGGTTCGCCCAGCCGCCGACGGGCCAGCCAAGCTTCCACCTGCCGGACCTCGGCCTCGGGCACCGGCTCCTCGCCATGGGCCAGCAGCCACCCGGGGCTCCGTCCCAGGCCCTCCGCCAGCCAGCAGCGGCTTTCCGCCCGGGCCTCGTCGGGCTCCAGGAACTGGGCCAGATTGGCCATGAGGCCGCGCCCCAGCTGGACGTAGCTGAGGGCGGCGCCCGCCGGGGTCGGCTCCATGGGGACGGGTGCTACTTCTGCGCCATCAGTTCCTTGGCGCGGGCCTGGCTGGCGGTGGCGACCTCCGCGTGCAGGCTGGCGCCATGGCTGTCCATGCTGACCACCAGGGGGAAGTCTTCCACTTCCACGATCCAGAAGGCTTCGGGGCTGCCGAACTCCTCCAGCATCTTCACATCCACCACCCGCTTCACCCGCTCGGCCAGCAGCGCGCCGGCGCCGCCGGTGGCGTGGAAATAGCAGGCGCCCACCTTGGCCAGGCCGGCGGAGGTCTTGGGCCCCATGCCGCCCTTGCCGATGACGCCGCGCACGGTGTAGGTCTCCAGGACGGTCGCCTCGTAGGGCTCTTCCCGGATGCTGGTGGTGGGGCCGGCGGCCACGAAGGAATAGGTGCCATCCTCGTGCTTGGCCACCACGGGACCGCAGTGGTAGATCACCGATTCTTCCAGCAGGGGCCGCAGCCACTCGGGCTTGTGCTCCACCATGTACTTGTGGCCCATGTCCCGGGACAGCACCACTCGGCCGTTCAGGAGGACTTCATCGCCGACCTTGAGTTCACGGATGTCGGCTTCGGAAATGGGGGTGGTGAGGCGTTTCATGGGGTCTTCTCCCGGATCAGGGCTTGGGTGCCGATTGGAGGTTGCAGGCTGGGGGCTGGGCTCAGCTGAAGCTGGGGTGGCCGGCGGCATCCAGGTGCAGTTCCATGCGCCGGGAGGACCAGCACATGTAGCTGATGCTCACGTAGAAGCTGGCCGGGTGGCGGTACAGCTCGCGCAGCCGCACGCCCAGGACGGTGGTATGGCCGCCGTAGCCCATGGGGCCGATGCCCAGGGAGTTCAGGTCCTCGGTGAGCCGCTGCTCCATGGCGTCCAGTTTGGGATCGGGGTTGGGGGTGCCCAGCTTGCGCAGGACCGCCTCCTTGCTCATCTCGAAGCTGGTGACCCGGTCGCCGCCGATGGCCACGCCCAGGATGCCCGGCGCGCAGCCCTGGCCCTGGGCCCTGGTGACGGCGTCGATGACGCACTTGCGCACGCCGCCCAGATCACGGCCGGCGCCCAGCTCGGCGTCCGGCAGGCGGTACTGCGCGCCCACGTTCTCGCTGCCGCCGCCCTTGAGCATGATCTGCACGGACACTTCCGGCTTCTCCCACTCCTCGAAGTGGATCACCGGATGGTGCTCGCCGAAGGGATCCATGTTGTCGCCGCGATTCTTGCCGCTGAGGGCCTCCACGCAGTTGGGGCGCAGCCAGGAGCGGCTGGTGGCCTCGCGCACGGCGGCGCGCAGCTGCTGGCGCAGCAGCCGCTGGGAGAAGCCGAACGGGTGGCGGACCCAGAAGATCACGCTGCCGGTGTCCTGGCACAGGGGCGCCACGTGCTCATCCGCCAGCTTTATGTTTTCCAGCATGGTGTCCAGGGTATTGGCGGACCGGGAGCCTTCCACCTCGGCATCGCGGCCGGCCGCCAGCGCATCGATGATGTCCTGGGGCATGCGGCTGGTGGTGCGGCGGATCAGCTCGGTCACCGCCACGGTCAGGTCCACGCCCAGGGGCGCGCTCAGATCGGCGGTCCAGTCTTTGGGCAGCAGGGACTTGGCCTCCACAGTGGCCAGGGGCGTGAGGTCTGGAATCGGACAGGAAGACATGGCATCCCCAAAAGTTGGATCCCCTCGAACATTCGCGCCCTCAGGGGGCTGGCGTGGGGGGGCTGATCCTTCTAGGTTCGGCCAGAACGGCCAAAAGGGCAAGCGCTGGTACGCGCCCGCGAGCATTCCCACATGGGTAACATCCCTTCATTCGGGCCAGACGCGGGGTCCGGGCTCGGCCCGGGCACCGCGTGAGGGAGCACGAGGGAGGACGGAGAGCGAGCGTAGCGAGCGCGCGGTCCTCCCTCGTTCGCATCAGGACGCCCAGGCCCGGCCCAGGGCGGTGGTGAGGTTCAGCAGCGGCGTGACGCTGCGGGACAGGGCCTGGCCCTTCAGGTCCAGATCGGTCTGCTGCACCAGGCTGAGCAGCCGCCAGGCGCCCTCGGGCCCGATGCGGCCCAGGACCCGCACGTAGCCATCCAGCAGGAAGCCCTGGCGGGGGCTCAGGCCCAGGGCCGCGGCCAGCTCGGCGTCGCCCTTCAGGCCCTGGCGCCGGGCCTCGGCCAGCCGGCACAGGCGTTCCACTTCCCGCCGGGCCTGGCCCAGCAGCATCAGGCCGCCGCCACTGGAGGGGTCGTCCTCCAGGGCGAGCCGCAGGGCCTGCAGGCTGGCCGGAATGGAGCCACTTTGCCAGGCCTTGGTCCAGGCGAACAGGTTCTGCTCGCCCAGGCGGAAGGTGGTCTGGTCCACGTGCTCCAGCCCCACCCGGTGGTCCGGACAGAGCAGGTCCAGCACCTCCAGGGTCCGGCGCAGGATCCCCGGATTGCCGCCCAGACGGACGGCGATGCGACTGGCCACGCCGGATTCCAGGCGCAGGCCCATGGCGCCGGCGGTGGCCTCCACCCAGCCCGTTGCCTCCTTGGGGTCCAGGGCGCCCACCTTGAGTACCCGCCCCTGCTGGTTCCACTCGCTGAACGGCTTGGCGCCCAGGATCTTGCCGGAGCCGGCGGACAGGGTGCCCCGGGCCACCAGCAGCAGCCGGGTGCTCGGCAAGGGCGAAACCAGGGTCTGCTTCACCGCCGGGGGCAGGGCGCTGGCCTTTTCCAGCAGGTTGTCCGCCTGGGGCACCAGCACCACCCGGTCCGCCCCCAGCGGGGCCGACTCGCGCAGGGCGTTGAGCACTTCCGGCCAGGGACAGCCTTCGCCGCAGACGGTGAAGGAGAACACCTCCCATTCGGGATCCACGTGGACGCCCTTCCAGGCCTCCATGGCGGCCCGTCGGCCGTCGCTGTCCTCGCCGTGCAGCAGGGCATAGCGGGACTCGAGCCAGGCGCGGGGTAAAGCCATGTCAAGGGTTCCCTTCATCAGACAGGCTGCACGGGCTCCGCCCGGGCAGCCTGTGGGGAGCACGAGGGGGACGCAGAGTGAGCGCAGCGAACGGGCGGTCCCCCTCGTTCATATTAGTCACTTCCTTCCAGCAGCTGGGTGAGGAAGCTTTCGGCGAAATCGTCGGCCAGGGTGTTCAGCACGCGCAGCTCCTGGTTGTCGAAACTGGCGAAGTTCTCATCCACCCGGTACTGGTTGGAAAAGGTCAGCCGGGGCCGGGCGATGATCACGTCGCCGGTGACCCCGTCCAGCAGCTGCACCGAGGCCTGGACGATCACCTCCACGCGGGTGGCGCTGCCGGCCGAGCCCGGATTGGCGGAGGTGCCCAGGGACAGGCCCAGCGGCCGCGCCTCGTAGCGCTCCAGGGTGGCCTTGAGCACCCAGCGGGAGCTGGAGGAGGGCTGCACCAGCTTCCAGGGGGAGGCCGCCACGATGCGGTTCTCCAGGGCCTTGCGGAACAGCTCCTCGGCCCCCAGCTTCGCCGTGTGGTTGTCGAAGCCGCCGATGCGCAAGGTCCCGCCCTTCACCAGCCAGGGCGACACCCGCGGCCGGCTGTCCAGGCGATGGTAGCCGCAGCCCAGGCCGCCAGCGCCCAGCAGCCCGGCGCCCAGCAGCAGGGCCAGGCCCAGGGCCGCCCCCCGGCGGGGCGTGCGCATGTTCGGATTGAAACCAGCAGGCCGCACGGCAGTCCCTTCAGGCGGGGGTGTAGACGCCGACGTACGGCAGGTTGCGGTGCAGGCCATCCAGGTCCAGGCCGTAGCCCACCACGAAATGGTCCTCGATGGGGAAGCCCACATAGTCCACCGGCACCGGCACCCGGCGGCGGCTGGGCTTGTCCAGCAGGGTGGCGATCCGCAGGCTGGCCGGATCCCGGTCCAGCAGCAGCTTGCGCACCTTGAACAGGGTGAGCCCGGTGTCGACGATGTCCTCGATCACCAGGGTGTGCCGGCCCCGGATCGACTTGTCCACGTCGAACAGGATCTTCACCTCGCCCGTGCTTTCCTGGCCGCTCCCGTAGCTGGCCACCCGCATGAAATTGACATCCACGTCCAGCTCGATGGCCCGGGTCAGGTCCGCGAAGAACGGGTAGACCCCGTTGAGCAGGCCGATCACCACCAGCTCCTGGCCCTGGTAGTCCCGGGTGATCTGCGCGCCCATCTCCCGGACCCGCTCCTGGATCTGCGCCGCCGTCAGGAGCGGGTGGATGCGGTTGCGGGATTCGACCATGTGCTTCTCCGATTTGCCTGTGTTTCATTCAACCCGATGGGGGCCCCCGGGGTCTACCGTATAGGAGCGGCGTCTCGCTTCCTTCTTGTCTTTTTCCAGCGAGCCCACGATGATAGCGCTTTCAGTCAGTGTTGCGGACGAGAGGTTGATGGAGACGACGATCAGCGATTCGCCCTACCATGCGCCGGAAGTCCAGACCTGGGTGCTGGCTGCCCAGGCGGGCGACCAGGAAGCTTTTGGCTGCCTGGTGGAGCGGTTCCAGCGGGACGTCTATGGCAAGGCCTTCGCCATCCTCAAGAACCACCTGGACGCCGACGACGTGGTGCAGGAGACCTTCCTGCGGGTGTTCCGGGCCCTGCCGGGCTTCCGCTTCGAATCCTCGTTCCGCACCTGGCTCATCACCATCACCACCCGCCAGGCCCTGAACTTCATCGCCCGCAAGCGCCAGGGCCACGAAAGCCTGGACACCACCGAGGAGGGGCCCGAGCATCTGGCCCTGCGGGTGGAGAGCAACCAGATGGCCACCCTGCTCGACCAGGAATCCCGCCGGCTGCTGCGCGAGGCCCTGCCCCGGCTGCCGGAACGGCAGAAGCAGGCGCTGCTGCTGAAGCTCCAGAACGACTGGAAGTACGAAGACATCGCCCGGGAAATGGAGATCTCGGTGGGCAGCGTCAAGGCCCACATCTTCCACGCGATCCAGAACCTGTCCCGGATGATCCAAGGAGTGCGGCCATGAAGAGCCCGTTCCCCGTCCCGCCCGAACCCTGCCGCGCCGCGCTCGCCGACATCGAACAGGATCCCCTCCGGCTGCCCATGCTCAGCGAGGCCCACGTGCGCACCTGCGTGGCCTGCGCCGAGGCGCGGGTCGCCTGGCTGGCACAGGTGGACAGCCTGGCCCAGGCGCCGCCGGGCTATTTCGATCGGCTGCCGGACCGCATTCTCAGCAAGCTGCCTAACCGACAACGGCGCCGCACGCATCCGGTCCTGTGGGCCCTGGCCGCGGCCCTGCTGCTGGTGGTGGGCGGGGGTGGCTACTGGGTCGGCCGGGCCAACCGGGAGCCCATGGTGGAGGCCACCCTGGCCCCGGCCGTCCAGGAGCACGAGGCCCTGCCCGACACCCCGTTCCTGGAGGGCGAGGAAGACTATGCCCAGCTGCCCAATCTGAGTCCCGAACAGGCCCATCAACTCATCGAACGGGTGCGCGGCCAGGAAGCCCGTCCCTGACCCCCGCCCACCCCGGAGCCCCCATGTCCAGACTCGCCCTCATGTTCGCCCTTCCCGCCGCCCTGCTGGCCCAGGAACCGAACCAGCCGCCGAACCCGGGCTTCTCCCCCGGGGGGGCGCAGGAAGGGCGTATCATGGCGCAGTTCTATCAGATGCGCGTGGGGCGGATCCAGCAGGCGCTGGGTCTTTCCGAGGACCGGGCCCGGGCCCTGGCCGAGCGCTGGGGGCGCTGGGACCGGGACTTCATCGACCGGGCCCGGCAGATGATGCAGCTGCGCGCGCAGTTCAACCAGGTCCTGGTCGGGCCTGGCAGCGAAGAAGAGAAGGGCGCGCGGGTCAAGCCGCTGGTGGACCAGTACCTGGCCCTGCGCCAGCAGCAGGAGGAGGCCAAGCGTCGGTTCGAGGGGGAGATCCTGCAGACGCTCACCCCGACCCAGCAGGCCCGGATGATCCTGCTGGTGGATGAGATCCAGACCCGGATCCGGGAGACCCTGCGCGATGCCCGCCGGGGCGCCGCGCGCTGAAAGACCGGGCAGCGCAGCTTTTCCCTTTCATTTCAGGGATTTTCATGGGAAGCTGATGGTTTGGGCCAGGTCCGGCGGGCGCAGTTCAGCACCGAATGATACCGGCGGCGCCCCGGGAGATCTACTTGAGCATTGACACCTTCGCAGCCCTCGGCTGCACCGAACCGTTCCTGTCCGCCCTGGCCCGACGCGGCTTCGACAGCCCCACCGCGGTGCAGGCGGAATCCTTCCAGCCGGGCCTGGACGGGCGGGATCTGCTGGTGCAGAGCCGCACCGGCTCCGGCAAGACCCTGGCCTTCGGCCTGCCGCTCATGCACCGGCTCACCGAGGAGAAGCGGCCCCAGGCCATCGTCCTGACCCCCACCCGCGAACTGGCCCAGCAGGTGGGCGAGGAGCTGCAGAGCGTCATGCCGCGGCTGGAGATCGCGCTCCTGGTGGGCGGGCTGGGCTACGCGCCCCAGCTCAAGTCGCTGAAATACGGCGCCCGGGTGGTGGTGGGCACCCCCGGCCGGGTGCAGGACCACCTGGACCGCGGCACCCTCGATCTGTCCGGCGTGCGCATGGTGGTGCTGGACGAGTGCGACGAGATGCTGAACATGGGCTTCCTGGAGGACGTGGAAAAGATCCTGTCCGGCGTGCCGGCCGGACCCCAGACCTTCCTGTTCTCCGCCACCCTGCCCGCCCCCATCGCCAGCCTGGCCAAGCGGTTCCTCAACGATCCGCACCGCATCAACCACAGCCTGGCCGAGGGCACCTCCCAGCATGCGGACATCGAGCACACCCCCTGCCTGGTGGCGGACCATCTGCACACCAAGGCCCTGGTGAACTTCCTCCTGGCCGATGACCCTTCCTCGGCCCTGATCTTCACCAAGATGAAGGTCACCACCGAGACCGTCGCCCAGTCCCTGCGCGACGCCGGACTGTCCGCGGACTGCCTGCACGGCGATCTGAGCCAGCAGTCCCGGAACCGGATCCTCAACCTGTTCAAGGAAGGCAAGCTGCGCTACCTGGTCGCCACCGATGTGGCGGCCCGGGGCATCGATGTGGAGAACATGCCGCTGGTGGTGCACATGGGCATCCCCACCCAGATGGAAAGCTACATCCACCGCTCCGGGCGGACCGGCCGGGCCGGCGCCAAGGGCGCCTCCCTGGCCCTGGTCAACTTCAAGGAGTCCCGGATCCTGCTGGCCTGGAGCCGGCGCGGCGGGCTGAAGCTGGACTGGCGGGCCCTGCCCACCCAGGCCGAGATCCGGGAGACCCGGGCGCGCAAGCTGGCCGAGCGCATCGCCGGGGTGGAAGCGCCGCAGTACCTGGAGACCGCCCAGAAGCTGCTGGCCGAGCGCGAGGCCCCGGCCCTGGTGGCGGCGCTGCTGTCCATGGTGACCGGCACCGCCCAGGAGGGCTACGATATCGCCGACGCGCCGCGCCAGGACTATGCCTCCGAACGGCGTCCGTTCAAGCCCAGGCCCGGCGAAAAGTCCGGCTGGGTCCCGGGCCAGAAGCAGCCCTTCCGCCGGGAGGACCGGCCCGCCCGGCCCTGGGTGGACAACAAGGCCGCCGGCCCCAAGAAGCCCTACGTCCCGGCCAAGAAGCGCTGGGAGAATGCCGCCCCGGCCGTTCCCAAGAAGCGCGACCAGGACTGATCCAGGCCTGACCTGAACGACCCGGGCCCCCGGGCGGCTGCCATTGCGGCGCCGCCCGGGGGCCCGACACATGGGGCCGGCCCGAAGGCCGGCCGGAGTTACTGGTTGGGATCCTCGGGCGGCTGGACGCTCGACGGCGGCTGCACCAGGGGCGGCGGCACGCCCCAGGCCAGGTTCTCCAGGGGCTGGACGCGCGCCCGCGCCCGGGCCTCCCGCACCGCCTGGATGCTTTCGGCGGTACTGGGAAGGTGGGGCACGGTGCCGGGCTTGAAGGCCAGCCGGAGCACGTCGGTGGGCTGGGTGGCGCTGGTGGCGATCAGGCCGGTGTAGCGGTCCACTTCGGCCCATTCCATGCCGTCCGGCACCGGGAACTCCTCCTTGGGGGTGCCAGCCAGGGCGGTCCTCATGAAGTCCACCCAGATGGGCAGGGCCACCTTGGCGCCGTCGGCGTTCTTGAAGATGGTCTTCTTGGCGTCCAGCCCCACCCACACCCCGCAGGCGATGCGGGTGGAAAAGCCCACGAACCAGCAGTCGGTGTGGTCGTCGGTGGTGCCGGTCTTGCCGGCCAGGGGCCAACCCAACTCGTTGGCCCGGGCGCCAGTGCCGCGCTGGGCCACGCCCTGCAGGCACTGGATGAGCTGGTAGTTGCTCATGGCGTCCACCACCTGGCCGCCGGGCGCGCCATCGTGGCTTTCCAGCACCCGGCCGGAGCGGTCCACGATCTTCTTGATGAGGAAGGGCGGCGGCGACTGGCGACCGCCGATGGCGAAGGTGCCGTAGCCGCGCACCATGTCCTTGAGGGTCAGGTCCGAGGCGCCCAGGGCCAGGCTGGGATAGGGGATCATCCGGCCGGTCACGCCGGTGGACTGGGCCAGGGCGATGACATTGGGGATGCCGGCGACCGAAAGGGTGCGCACCGCGGGCACGTTGCGCGAATCGCGGATGGCCTCCCAGATGGGCACCGGGCCCCAGAAGTCCCGCTCGTAGTTCTTGGGTTCGTAGATGGTGGTGTCGAAGGTGAAGCGGGTGGGCACATCGGCCACCATGGTGGCGGGGTTCTGGCCCTCGGTGAAGGCGGTGCCGTACACGAACGCCTTCATGGTGGACCCAACCTGCCGCTCGGCCTGGAAGGACCGGTTGAACTTGGAGCGCTTGAAGTCGTAGCCGCCGACCATGGCGCGGATCTCCCCGGTCTGGGGCTCCACCCCCAGCAGGGCGCCCTCCACCTCCGGCTCCTGGTCCAGTTCCAGGGTGCGCGGCTGGCCGTCCTCACCGGCGCTCTTCACCAGGAACAGCGGCGCGGCGCCCCGCATGAGCACAGAGCGCACGGCCTTGCCCGCCCAGGCGAAGGCGGCGTCGGGCACCGCCAGCACCTGCCGGCCGATCCGCACCTGGGCGCCGTTGGCCTGCCAGCCCAGGATGACGCCCCGCACCGAATCGCCTTCCTCGAAGATCCGGTTCCAGCCAGGCAGCTGGGCGGTTTCCGGATCGGCCACGAACTGCACGCTCTCCTTGCGGAAACCACGGCGCCGGTCCACCGCGCGCAGGCCGGAGCGCACCGCGGCGTTGGCGGCGTTCTGCCAGACCGAATCGATGGTGGTGGTCACTTCCAGCCCCCCCTCCAGCACCCGGGCGCTGCCGTACTTGTCGTAGAGGTACTTGCGCACTTCCTCCACCGCGTAGGGGGCGACGGCCTCTTCCTGGGCGTTCTCCCGGGCCAGGCGGATCGGCCGGTCCATGAGGCTTGCCGCGTCGCCTTCCTTCAGGTAGCCTTCGGCCACCATGCGCCGCAGCACGTGGTTGCGCCGGAGCTTGGCCGCGACCCGGGCCTTGGGGTCTGGATTGTACGGGTTGTACCAGTTCGGGTTCTGCACCAGTCCGGCCAGCAGGGCGCATTCCTCCACCGCCAGCTGGGGGGCGCTCTTGCCGAAGTAGAACTGCGCCGCGGCCTCGATGCCGTAGCGGCCGCCGCCGAAATAGACCTCGTTGGCGTACGACTCGAAGATCTGCTTCTTGGTGTAGGCCTGCTCCAGCTTGAGGGCGAGGATGATCTCCTTGAGCTTGCGGTCCAGGCGCCGCTGGCGCTTGGCGGTGACCGTGCGCACCAGCTGCATGGTCAGGGTGGAGGCGCCCTCCCGGCGCTGACCGAAGCTGGTGATGAAGTTGAAGCCGGCCCGCACCACGCCCCGGGGAGAGATGCCGCTGTGGCTCATGAAGTCGGAGTCCTCGGTGGCGATGACGGCGCCCACGAAGGCCCGGGGGATGTCCCCGAACGGGATGACCACCCGGTTCTCCTCGGCGAACACCCCGATCACGTCGCCGTTCCGGTCCAGCACCTTGGTGATGGTCTTGGGCACCCGCAGGGCGAAGTAGGTGAGGAAGCTGTCCACATCCCGGGACATGACCGACCAGGCCACCCCCAGGGCCAGGGCCCCGCACCCGGCCAGGACCAGGACGATCCGGCCGAGCCAGCGCAGCGGGCTGGGCCCCCGGGATGGGGTTTTCCGCGGGTTATGTGCCTTGATTGCCATGCACCCAGGGTAACCTAAGGGCATGTCGCGACCCACCCTCGTTATTGTGGCGAAATCCAGGTCCACCTGGCTCTCCAATGCCCTCAGGCAGACGGTGCCCCCCTTCCTGCAACGGGGCTGGCGCGTGGTGGCCCACCCCAAGATCCTGCCGGCCTGGCTTGCCGCCGGGCTGTCCGCGGACGACTTCACCGGGGACGCCCTGTACGGCGCCGCCCTGGACGTGCCGGAGCTGTGCCTGGCCCTGGGCGGCGACGGCACCCTGCTCACCGCCGCCCGCCACGCGGGCGTCCGGGGCACCCCCCTGCTGGGCATCAACCTGGGATCCCTGGGCTTCCTCACGGCGCACCCCTGCGAGCACGCGGCGGAGGTGGTGGCCTCCTATTTCCAGGGCGAGTTCGTGGCGGAGACCCGCTCCATGCTGGCCACCCGGGTGGTGCGCGGATCGCAGGTGCTGCCTGGGCGGCCGGTGCTCAACGACGCGGTGGTGGTCAAGGGCCTGGTGGCCCGGCTCATGGAGTTCCGCATCCAGGTGGACGGCGATGCCGCCGCCGAGCTCAAGGCCGACGGCATCATCGTGGCCACCCCCACCGGCTCCACAGCCTACTCCCTGTCGGCCGGGGGCCCGATCCTGCACCCGGCCCTGGACGCCCTGGTGGTGTCGGCCATCTGCCCGCACTCGCTCACCCTGCGGCCCATCGTCGTGCCCGCGCACCTGCCCCTGGCCATCACCCTGGTGCGGGCCGAGGACGCCCACCTGTCCCTGGACGGCCAGATGGAGATCGGCCTGCTGGCCGGCGACCGGATCGAGTTCGAGAAATCGCCCCGGACCATCACCCTGCTGCAGGACGCGAACTTCTCGTTCTTCCGCCTGCTGCAGGAAAAGCTGCACTGGTCCGATCACTAGCATTCAATGGCCCCCCGCCCCGGGTTCGATGACCCGGGCCGGTTTGGGGGCGAACCAGATGAGGGTCGCCGCCACCAGGAAGAGGCAGGCGATGCCGGCCATGATCTGGTTGGTGGCAAGCATGACGCTCTGGGAGGTGACCAGGCCGTCCACCATCTGGTTGGCGACCGCCGGGGTGGTGCCCCCCCGGGCCAGGGCGGCGCGCAGCCCCTGGTCCTGGACCAGACCCACCAGTTCGGCGTGGTTGCGCGTCGTCTGGTTGGCCCAGACCGTAGTGACCAGGGAGGTGGCGAAGGCGCCCGACAGGGTCCTCAGGAAATTCATGAGCCCCGCGGCCGAGTCCATCTCCTGCGGTTCCACGCTGGCCAGGGCCACGCTGGTGGTGGGGATGAAGAAGAAGGGCAGGCCCAGCCCCATCACCACCAGGGGCAGCGCCACATCCCAGAACCCCATGTCCGTGGCGGCCACGGAGCGCCACAGCGTGCTCAGGCCCATCCATACGACGCCGATGAACACCAGCAGGCGCGGATCGCGCTTGTTGGTGGCCACCAGGGGCGCCATGAAGAAGGCGGCGACCCCGGTCCCGGCCGTGGCCAGGCCGGCGCGGGTGGCGGTATAGCCCATGAAGCTCTGCAACCACAGGGGGGTCAGGACGTTGGTGCCGAAAAAGGCGGCGAAGGCCAGGCTGATGGTCAGGACGCTGGCGGTGAAGCCCCGGTGGCGGAACACCCGCAGATCCACGATGGGGTGCTCCGTCCGCAGCTCCCAGTACAGGAAGGCCGCCAGGCCCAGGGCCGCCACGATGGCCAGCCCCACGATCTCGTCGGAGGCGAACCAGTCCAGGTTCTTGCCTTCGTCCAGCATGAGCTGCAGGGCCGCCACCCAGGTGATCAGCAGACCCAGCCCCACCCCGTCGATGGGGCTGCGCAGTCCGATCCGGTGGTAGCGCTTGAGCAACCGGGAAGCCGCCATGGCGAAGCCGATGGCAATGGGCGCATTGAGCAGGAAGATCCAGGACCAGTTGTACTGATCGCAGAGGTAGCCACCCAGGATCGGGCCGACCACGGGCGCCACCAGGGTGGTCATGGACCACAGCCCGATGGCCGCTGCGGCCTTGTCCTTGGGAAAGATCCGCATCAGCAGGACCTGGGAGAGCGGCATCAGGGGGCCGCCGGAAAGCCCCTGGAGGACCCGGGCCACCACCAGCAGCCCCAGGGAACTGGCGAGGCCGCAGATGAAGGAGAACACGCCGAACATCACCATGGCGCCCAGGAAGATCCGCAACGCGCCGAAGCGCGAGGCGAGCCAGCCGGTGAGGGGCACGGTGATGGCTTCCCCCACCGCGTACGAGGTGATGACCCAGGTGCCCTGGCTGGTGGCGGCGCCCATGGAGCCGGCGATATTGGGCACCGCCACATTGGCGATGGTCGTATCCAGGATGGCGATGAAGTTGGCGCCGGCCAGGATCAGGGCGGCCAGCCAGAGCAGGGCCCCGGTCAACGGCACTTCGGGTTCAAAGGCCTCCGGGGCGGCGGCAGCCCGGCTCATCGGGCCTGCCCGGGCCGGGGGGCGCCGGCGCGGGTGTCGATCTCGGCGTTCATGGACAGCCCGACCTTGAGGGGCCTGGCCTCCAGTTCGGCCCGGTCGAAGCGGATGCGCACCGGCAGGCGCTGCACCACCTTGATCCAGTTGCCGGTGGCGTTCTGGGCCGGAATCAGGGAAAAGGCGGAACCCGAGCCGCCGGAAAAGCCTTCCACGACGCCATGGTAGGGCACCCGCTTGCCGTACAGATCCGAGTACAGCAGCACCGGCTGGCCGACCCGGACCTGGCTCAGCTGCACTTCCTTGAAGTTCGCCTCCACGCACATCTCGCTGACCGGCACGACCGCCATGAGCGGCACGCCCGGCTGCACCCGCTCGCCCAGCTGGACCTGGCGCTTGGCCACCACGCCATCCATGGGCGCGCGGAGCACGGTCCGGGCCAGATCCAGCCTGGCCTGGTCCAGCCGGGTCCGTGCCGCGGCCACTTCCGGATTGGTCGCCACCGTGCAGTCGCTGATGAGCGCGGCGTTGGCGGCCTGGGCCGCGAGGGCGGAACTCAGGTTGGCCCTGGACTGGGTGGTGTTGGCCTTGCAGGCTCTGAGATTGGCCATGGCGTCTGCGAAGGCGTTCCTGGCCCGGCTCAGCTCCTCCCCGGACACCGAGCCGGAATCCACCAGCGGCTGGCGGCGCTCCAGATCGAACCGGGCCCGTTCAGCGTCGGCCTGGGCGGCTTCCAGCTGGGCGGCGGCCCGCTGGCCATCCGCCTCCCGGGCCTGGATCTGGGCGGCCAGGCTGCGGTCGTTGGCCACGTAGCTATTGACCCGGCGCGTGGCCCGGTCCAGTTCGGCCTGGGCCTGCGCCACGGCCAGGGTGGCGTCGGCGGGGTCCAGGGTCAGCAGGATGTCCCCCCGGCGGACGGCCTGGGTGTCCTTGACCTTCACCCCGATCACGGTACCGCCGACCTGGGGGGTGATCTGGGCCACCTCCACCGAGGTGTAGGCGTTGTCCGTGGCCACGAAGTGGGAAGCGTACAGGTACCAGTACGCGCTCGTCGCCGCGGCGGCGAGGACGGCGGCGCCGCCCAGGGCCAGCAGGCGCAGATTCGGGCGTGACGGGAAGGCGGGTTCCGGGGCGGTGTTCGGGATCATGAGCATGTCCTTGAAGGTGAGGAAAGAAGGGAATCAGCGCTGGGCGGCGTGGTAGCCGCCGCCCAGGGCGCACTGCAGACGGATATCCAGGACCAGGGACTGGGCGCACAGATCGGTCCGGGCCTGCCGGCTGTCGAGCAGACCGCTTTCCGCGGCCAGCACCTCCAGCTGGTTGGCCAGCCCGCTCCGGTAGCGGTCCTGGGCGACCCGGTAGACCTCGGCGGCGGCCAGGACGCCCTCCTCGGCCTTGGGCAACCGCTCGGCCAGGGCCTTCTGGCTCACGGCGTCGTCGGCCACCTCCTGGAAGGCCCGGGCCAGGGCGCCGTTGTAGCTGGCCACGGCCTCGGCATAGCCGGCCTGGGCGCCCCGGAGCTGGCCGCGCAGCAGGCCGCCGCTGAAGATGGGCAGGGACAGGGCGGGCCCCACGCTGCCGATGCGGGACCCCTCCTTGGCCAGCAGGTCCAGGCCCAGGGACTGGGCGCCCAGGAAGGCCGACAGGTTGACGTTGGGATAGAACTCGGCCTTGCGCGCCTGGATCCGGCTGGCCTGGGCTGCCACCAGCAGCCGGGCCGCGACGAGCTCCGGCCGGCGCCCGATCAGGTTGACGCTCAATTCGGCGGGCAGCCCGAAGGGGCGGTTCCGCAGCAGGGTGGGCAGGGTCAGGGCCAGACCCCGGTCCGGCCCCGCGCCCACCAGGGCGGCCAGGCGATTGCGCTGCAGCGCCACGCGTTCGTCCAGGGCCAGCAGGGCGTCCTCGGCCATGGCCCGGCGACCGTCGGCTTCGCGCACGACGGCCCGGGTCTCCAGGCCATGGGCGCGGCGCTGGGCCAGCATGCGGGCCGTCTCCCGGTGGATCGCCACGGCCCGCAGGGCCGTTTCCCGGTCGGCGCCCAGCCGGCCCAGTTCCGCATACTGGGTGGCGATGCCTTCCGCCAGCAGGAGCCGGGCCTGGGCCAATTCCGCCCGGCGGGCTTCCGCTTCGGATCGGGCCGCGGCCAGGCCCGCCCGGTTCCGGCCCCAGAAATCCACGTCCCAGCTCACATCCAGGCTGACCCGCCCGTAGTCGTTCCAGCCTGTGGGGGTCTGGGCCGGCGGCGTCAGGTAGTTGTAGCTGAGCCGGTCCTCCGTGGCCGAGGCTTTGAGGCTCACCTGGGGCTGGCTGGCCGAGCCGGCCAGCTGGGCCATGGCCTCGGCCCGCGCCACCCGGGCCGCCGCGGCGGCCAGATCCGGGGCGTCCCGGAAGGCATCCTGGATGAGCTGGTCCAGCTGCGGGTCGCCGTAGGCGGTCCACCATGGCTCGGACGGCCAGGGGCTGACCGGCGCCTGCCAGCTGGCGTCGGCCTGGAAGGAGCGGGGGTCACGGGGGGTGGGGGTTTCCTGCGCGACGGGCAGGCGGGCACAGCCAATGGCGATACAAGTCATGGAAATACAGGCAATGGCCAGGCTCAACCGCGGGAAAGCGGGAGCACTGGGGGATCGGTGGCGAGGCATGGCAACTCCTAAAGTAAACCGTACAGTTCAGTTTATTTTATTTTTGCCTATTTTCAATCTAAACTGGACTCAACAGTTCAAATAAAGGGGGTGGACATGAGGACCAAAAGCGAGGCACGCAAACAGGCCATCCTGGACACCGCTTCCCAGGTATTCCAGGAGGTAGGCTTCGAGCGGGCCTCCATGTCCCTGATCTGCCAGCGGCTGGGCTACTCCAAGGCCACGCTGTATAACTACTTCCCCTCCAAGGAAGCCTTGTTCCTGGAGGTGGCCTTCCAGGCCACCGAGGCGGAATTCCAGATCGCCCACGCCGCCCTGGATGTGTCGGTGGAGGACCTGGGAGAGGCCCTGAGGCAGTTCGGGGGGCGGCTCCTGCAGCTGATCTACAGCCCGAGAGTGCAGGCCATGCTGTGGCTGATCCACTCCGAGGCCGGGCGCGACGGGCTGGGGCGGAAATGCCATGAACTGGGGCCCCAGCGCAGCCAGCAGGAACTCGCGGCGTATCTGCAGCTCTCCATGGATCTTGGGAAACTGCCCCAGGCCGATGCCCGGATCGCGGCCCTGCATCTGGTGGGCCTGCTGCAGGCCGAATGGTCGGACGCCTTCATGTTCCGGGTCAAGGACCAGCTGCCGGTCGAAGAACGCCAGGCGACCGTGACCCGGGCGGTGGCTGCCTTTCTGCGGGCCTACGGGCCCGCGCCGGCTTGAAGCGGCCCTCAGGATGACCGGACGCTAGGGGCTGTCGGCAAACCTGAAACAATTGCGCGCAATGATAAAGGGGTCGGTTTTAGGGCGGGCAGATCCCGTTTCATCCCAAACATCGGTTTCCAGAGGATCGCCTCGATCCATGGGCGGTGGGCCATGTAGGGCCGACCCGTTTTACCTCTTTCCGGGGGCAGGGGTGGTGCGAGCTTGCACCACATCTCATCGCTCAGGAAGTTTCTCGGCATAGGCAGGCTCCTTGCTCCAGGAACCTGGATATGCCTACTCATTTATAAGTACAACCCAACCATTCATTTCACAGAACCTTGCCGACAGCCCCTAGGGGACCCGGGACCCGAATGAATTTTTCAGGAACTAATTAATAAGACATATCATCCTATCAGACAGAGCCGCGTCCTGACGCGTCCCGGGTGGTCCGGGACCGGGGCCATGGTTCCGCTGTCCTTGGAGTCGACATCGCATGGGTCCGGAAAGACCTCCTGGTGCCCCCGGCCTGCCCGGTACGGGGGCGGGTTGCCCGCGGCGCCGCCAGGCGCAGTCCCGCGGGCGCTAGGAGCCCGTCTACGTATTGATCCGTGTCCCAGACTGTCGCCAGAGTCGTTTTTCTGGGAACGTTCCGACCTTCCGCTCCTGCGTCGCTCCAGGTCAGACCATTCCCAGAAAAACGGAGAGCA
>Ga0302276_10000966_pt1 | contig 25973 bp, 24 predicted proteins | sample III_Bog_N2_3_FD_198768 | JGI IMG/M metagenome (GOLD analysis project Ga0302276, IMG submission 198768) | Peat permafrost microbial communities from Stordalen Mire near Abisko, Sweden - III_Bog_N2_3 | ecosystem: Environmental > Terrestrial > Soil > Wetlands > Peat | place: Sweden: Abisko...
CGCCGCCGCAGGCAGCCAGCATGGCAAGAAGGACAAAAGAGAGGAATGTGACGAGGAAGCTGATCCGACGCATGGCAGACTCCTTATGCAACAACGCACCCCGGATGGGGATTTTGATTGCAACGCCTGGTCCCAGACTACGAAAGCGACTGCATACGAATTCTTGTGGCGGCAAATGCCGCGGACACTTCACGGCTGGCGCAACAGATGGGAGCGCACAGACGGATTGCACGTCCGAAGGAGATAAGCACCCTCCGGCAGAAGCCACCGGAGCGTTACGCGGACCCGATACGAAACGGACCGTTTAGGATGTATATCTTCAACGCCGGACAGCCTAGCAAACTTGTCTCCGGGTGAGAAGTGATCTTTTGGATAATTTGAATGAATTGTCCGCGATCAGTCCGCGCTCAGTTGAAAGTTCTCTCACCTGGTGGACTGTGCGGTTTGTGACAGCAGCCAAAGATTGCACTTGAAGAGAAATTCCCCGCCTGCCGCCGGCATGCAGGCCGCCAGTTCGTCCAGAATCCACTGCTCCGCCAGAATGGCATTTTCCTGACTGTCAGAGATTCTTGCCAGGGTATTGCTGCGGGTCAGCAGAAAGTCGGCAAACTCCCGCCGGGAGTAGGCCACTGTGTGGTTAAAACTGCCCCGCGCCGCCACAGAAAAGCCCTCTGCGGCCGCCGTGGCCTCGTCAAGGTCTCGCAGCCCCCTGAGGGGCGGGAAACGCCCGGCAAGCCGCGTACGCAGCCAGCGCTTACACTCCGGGTTGTGCAGCATGGTGGCCGTGAAGTGGTCGTTGTAGATGGCGAGATGGCCGCCGGGAGCAAGAATCTTGCGGACGCGCTCTAGAAACGCCTTCGGCTTCAGCCAGTGCATCGCCGAGGCCGCCACCACCAGATCGAACGACTCCGGAGCAAAGTCCATCGCCTCGGCCGGGCATTGCAGATAGCTGACGTTCTCGCCCCTGGGCGCCAGCGCCAGCATCGCACTGGAGGCATCCACGCCAAGGACGCTTTGGGCCGCCGCGGCCAGCGCTACGGTCGAGTGACCCGTGCCGCAGCCCACGTCCAGCACGCGGCCCAGATGCTCGACACCGGCGGCTTCACAAATCCAGCGCACGGCCAGGGGGTGATATTGCGGACGCACCCGGGCATAGCGCTCGGCTGCCGCCTGCGAGGCAAAGCAGTTGGTGGAGGCAAGGCCTTTGGGCGCATTCGGATGGCCGGTGGTCACCCTTTTACCTGTATCACAGATGGCCGCCAGTTTAGTGCCCGGAGCAGATCGCCTCGTACTCGCGCGCGGCCTCGGCCGGCATCAGCACCACCAGCGTATAGATGCCCAGCGCCGTACCAAATGGCAGATGAATCAGGGAGATGAAGGCCATGACCAGGGCAAAAACGCGGGCCCATGGCTGGCGGCGCAGCAATCCCCAGCCCACCACCAGGCCGCACAGCGACTTGATGACCACCATGAAGCCGACCATGGCGATGAAGGGCGCCAGAATGTGAGCATCGAAGGGCAGCGCCAAGTGCCGGAGCATGGCTCCGCCCACGGCAGCACCGATGATGACGGCTCCGGCATGGAATGCTGAATAGACAATCCACAGAATTCCCAGGGTTTGCAGATTGCTCCGGACGCGGCTGCGCGCCGGCCACGCCTGCGGCGCGGCGGCCAGTTGCTTGCCGCAACGGCTGCAGAAGGGCTGCCCCGGATCCACGGTGACTCCACATCCATCGCAAAACATAGTTGCCTCGCTTGGAAAGGCGCCGGATGCAAATTTTCGCCACGCTCCGGCGGAAGCCTCACCGCCAGATGGTACGCAGACGGCCGGCCAATGGTTCCCGCCGGGGATTGGCGGGGGCGCCCGGGGGCCTGCGGCGTTATTCGACGCCTGCCAGGTCGAGCGCGGCAAACTCTCGCGCCGCTTCCTGGCCGCGCAGCACGCGCAGGGCTCCGGCGGCCAGCGCGCGCAGTTCCTCTTCGCCAGGATATATCTTCACCGGGGCGATCCAACGCACGCGCTCGGTGATGGCCGCCGAGAGGCGCTGGCTGCGCGCCATGCCTCCGGTGAGAAGGATTGCGGCCACCCTTCCGTTGAGCACCGTGGCCATGGCGCCAATCTCCTTGGCAATCTGGTAAGCCATGGCGCGGAAGACCAGTCCGGCACGCTCGTCACCCTGGTCCATGCGGCGCTCCACCTCGGCCAACTCGCCGGTGCCCAGGTAGCTTTGCAGTCCGCCCTCGCGAATGAGCATGGTCTCGATTTCCTTTTGCGTGTAACGGCCGCTGAAGCAGAGCCGCACCAGTTCCATGGCCGGAACCGAACCCGCGCGCTCGCTGCTGAAGGCTCCCTCCTCGCGCGAGTTGGTGGCGTCAATCATGCGTCCGCCGGCGTGCGCGCTGATGGTGTGTCCGCTGCCCAGGTGCGCCACTACGAGCAACAGGTCCTCATAGCGCGCACCGTTCTCCGCGGCGTAGCGCCGCGCCGTGGCCTTGCTGTTCAAGGCATGCGAAAGGCAGGGACGCTCGAGCTGGGCGCAGCCGCTGAGGCGCGCAATCGCCAGCCACTCATCCATCGAAACGGGATCCACGATGTAGGCCGGCACGCCAATGCGCTCAGCGACAGAGATGGCGAGAAACGCTCCCAGGTTCGCCGCGTGATCGCCACGCTCGGCCCTGCGCAACTCTTCCAGCATGAGGTCGCAGACCTGGTAGACGCCCCCCGGCAGCGGATGCAGCAAGCCTCCGCGGCCAACCACCGCGCGGAGACCGTTGAGCCGCAGCCCGCTCGATTCCAGGGCCTCATCCACCGCGGCCAGCCGCAGCCCGAGCTGCGCAAGCATTCCCGAACCGCAGGCCGCCAGCTCCTGGCGGTCGTGCCGCAGGGTCGAGGTCATCAACTCTTCGTCATCGTGGAAGAGCGCGATCTTCGTTGAGGACGAGCCCGGATCAATGGCCAGAATGTTGGGAGCCTTCTCTGTGACGTTCACGGCTGCGCCTCCTTCTGCATGCGCTGGGTGTATGCGTGATAGAGCACTCCCAGCGCCATCGAGTTCACCTTGTCATCGGCCGACTCCACCCGCGACGGAATCAGCACCGGCACGCGCGCGCCCACCACCACGTGCGCACACTGCGATCCGCCCAGGTACTTGACGGCCTTGCCCAGCAGGTTGCCCGCCTCGATCGAGGGCGCGAGCAGGCAGTCGGCGTGGCCGGCCACCTCGTTGTGAATGCCCTTGGCCAAGGCCGCACTTTGCAGCAGAGCGTTATCGAGCGCCAGTGGGCCAAAGACGGCGGCCTCGCCGAACTCTCCGCGCGCGCCCATCCCGGTGAGTTGATGAGCGTCAATGGTGCTGGGGAGGCCCTCGCTGACCACCTCGGTGGCGCTCATCAGGGCGATCTTCGGCCGCGCGAGGCCGATGCAGTGCATCACGTCCACGGCGTTCAGGATGATCTGGCGTTTCTGCTCGAGGGTGGGCAGCACGTTCAGTCCGCCATCGGTGATGCCGACCAGGCGCCGCGTGCCGCTGAGGGTGTCCTCGTATAGCAGCACGTCGCTCAGCAGGCGCCCGGTGCGCAATCCGGCCTCGCGGCTGAGCACGGCGTGCAGCAGCTCGTCGGTGCGCAAATGACCCTTCAGAAGAATGTCGCTCTCACCGCGGGCGGCCATGCGGCAGGCCTTCTGCGCGGCCTCTTCGGGGGTGCGCGCGGGCACAAAATCGGCCTCACGCAGCAGCTCGTCAAGGCCGAGCGCGCGCAGGCGGCGCACAATCGCTTCCTCCTCGCCCACCAGTTGCGGACGCGCAATCCCAGCAAGCAGGGCGTCGGAGGCCGCTGTCAGAGCCACTTCGTCCTCGGCGCAGAGGATGGCCACGCGCCGCGCACCCAGGCTGCGGGCCGCTTCGCGCAACTGGGCAAAGCTCTGGACGGCAGGAACAATCTGCGTTTCGCCCATCAGGATGTCCTTCCCAGCAAACCGTTTAGCTTGCCCCAGGTGGCCGTTTCCGTCTGTGCGCCGCATCACCCGGCGATGGGACAGCATGGCAGCAAGGTGAGGCATATCGCCCGTTGCTGGGGGATATCACGATATCTCGCATTGTTGCTCAAGATATAGAGTTATTTGACAGCAAACCGTAACCTGTTGTGAATCCGATGTTTACAGGCAAGGGCAAGGAAAGCGGAAAGTGGCCCATGGCTTGCTCTTCTTTCTGTATTCGTACTCATAGGGAGACGGGATAGCGTTATGAGTGAACTCCGTGTCATTCGCGCCGAGGGGGACCTGCAAGCACCGCCGCGCGCGCAGAAGTCCGAGGCCAAGCGAATCAAGATTGGCGAGGTGGCCAGCCATTTTGGAGTCAGCGTGGACCTGCTGCGCCTGTACGAGCGCGAGGGCCTGCTGATTCCCTTGAAGTCCGCCAAAGGTACCCGCTACTTCACCGAAGATGACTTTCCTTGGATCACCATGCTGATGTGCCTGGTGCGCGACCAGGGGTTGAACTTCGCCGGCATCCGGCGCCTGCTGGCCCTTTTGCCCTGCTGGGATCTGCGCGGCTGCCAGGGCCACAACCGCCGCGAGTGCAGTAACCTGATGGGCATCATTGAACCCTGCTGGATGGCCGGCACCTGCTGTGATCCCAAGGATTGCTACCACTGCCAGGTGTATCGCGCTGCGGCCCAGTGCGGCAACCTGAAGGCGATGCTGGCCAACAGCGCGCAGTAAACGGCGGCGGCTTCGGCTTTAGTGTTTGTAAACATCTTCGCGCAAAAGTTAAGAGGAGGCCTCGCGGCCTCCTCTGTTGTTTTCGCAGATGCGTTTAGTGGTTGGGCGTGGCGTCGGCGTCGGGCTCCTGGCTGAAGCGCACGTTGTGGCGCACATCGGCGCCGCTGACCCAGAAAATGACGTCCTCGGCGATGTTGGTGGCGTGGTCGGCGATGCGCTCCAGGCTGCGCGAGATGAGCAGCACGTCCAGGTAGGAGCGGATGCGATCCGGATGCGCCTTCATTTGCGCGACCAGGCTGATGAACGCCTCGTCCTTCATGCGGTCCACGATGGAATCCATCTCCAGCACGGCCTGCGCGACTTCGCTCTTGGCGCTGAGGAAACTTTCAAGCGCGCGCCGCACCATGGTGGAGACCGCCGTGGTCATGCGCGTGATGTCCACCGGCACTTCGATCTCCGGCTCCTGCGCCAGGTTGACCGCGCGCTGCGCGATGTTCACCGCCAGGTCGCCGACGCGCTCCAGGTCGTTGTTGATCTTGAGCACGGCGAGCACGAAGCGAAGATCGGTGGCCAGGGGTTGCTGCATGGCCAACAGGTCCACCGCCAGCTCGTCAATGGTGCGCTGGCTCTGGTTGATGAGCTTCTCGCGCTCAAAGACCTGCTCCGCCAGCCGTCCATCGCGCTTGCGATAGGCGTCAGCGGCCAGCTCGATGGCGGCTTCGGCCATGCCGCCCATCTCGAGCAGCCGTTCCTTCAGTTCATCCAAACCGAGTTGAAAGCGAGTACGCATCATCCGAACCTGCCCGTAATGTAGTCCTCCGTACGTTTGTCGGAGGGTGTGGTGAAGATTTTTTCCGTCTTGTCGAATTCGATGAGCTTGCCCATCAGGAAGAAGCCGGTATAGTCGGCCACACGCGCCGCCTGCTGCATGTTGTGCGTCACGATGACGACCGTATATTGCGTCTTGAGTTGAAAGATCAGCTCCTCGATCTTTCCTGTCGAGATCGGATCGAGGGCGCTGGCCGGCTCGTCCATCAGCAGCAGTTCGGGCTGCACGGCCAGGGCGCGCGCAATGCAAAGGCGCTGCTGCTGTCCGCCGCTGAGCGAGGCGCCGCTCTTCTTCTTGAGCACGTCCTTGACCTCGTCCCAGAGCGCGGCCATCTGCAGCGAAGATTCCACGGCGGCATCGAGTTCGCGGCGCTTGTTGAAGCCGTTCAGCCTGAGGCCGGCCGCCACGTTGTCATAGATGGACATGGTGGGAAACGGATTCGGCTTCTGGAAGACCATGCCGATCTTGCGGCGTACGTCCACGGCGTCAATGCCCTGCCCGTAGATCTCCTTGTCGCCGACCTTGACCGAGCCGGTGAGCTTGGCATCGGGGTTCGTCTCATGCATGCGGTTGAGGCAGCGCACATAGGTGCTTTTGCCGCAGCCCGAGGGGCCGATGACGGCGGTGACGGCGTTGGCGCCCACCGTCATGTTCACTTCCTTGAGGATCTGCGCCTTGCCAAACCAGGCATTCAGGTCCCGGACTTCGATTCCTACTCCCATTGAAAAATGACTCCTAGTTAGCTATGCGTTGTTGGCCATGGTGCCGCGGCTGGTAACAAAGCGGACGGCGCTGACGGCCACCACAATCAGCACGATTAAGATCAACGCGCCCGCCCAGGCCTGCTTGTGCCACTCATCGAAGGGCGAAATCGCGTAGGAGTAAATCTGGATCGGCAGGGCCGCCGTGGGCTGGTTCGGATTCAGATTCCAGAACTGGTTGCCGAAGGCGGTGAACAGCAGCGGCGCCGTCTCTCCGGCGACGCGGGCAAAGGCCAGCATGCAGCCGGTGATGACGCCTTTGCTGGCCGTGCGCAGAGTGACCTGCAGGGTCGCCCTCCACTGCGGAATGCCCAGGCCGAGCGCCGCCTCACGAATCGTATTCGGCACCATCAGCAGCATGTCTTCACTGGTGCGCGCGATGGTGGGAACCATCATGATGCCCAGCGCGACGCCGCCGGCAACGGCCGAGAAGTGTTGCTGCGGCAGCACCACCATGGCGTAGGCCGCAATGCCCACCACAATCGAGGGAACGCCGTTCAGCACGTCGGCCGTGAAGCGCACCAGAGTCACCAGCTTGCCGCGGCCGAACTCCGCCATGTAGATTCCGGCGCCGATGCCGAAGGGAACGCCAATCAGCGAACCCAGACCGAGAATCATCATGGAGCCGACGATGGCGTTGGCCATGCCGCCACCAGACTCACCCACGGGCTTCGGCGTGGCGGTCAAGAACGCGACGTTGATGGAGCCGATGCCCTTGTAGAGCAGGTATCCGAAGATGGCCACCAAGGGGGCCAGCACCAGCACGGCGGCCACCGAGGCGAGCACGATAAAGCCGACGTTGGTTGCGCGGCGCCACGGGCTGAGCGGCTTGGAAAGGCTGGTGGTGGAAGCGCCTGGGCTGGACATGTTATGCATTGCTTCTCGCAGAGTTGCCGCGGGTAATGGACCACACCAGCAGGCGGGCGATGGCGTTGACGATGACGGTGACGATCAGAAGGGCCAGTCCGATTTCCACCAGCGCGCTGAGGTAAAGATCGTCGGTGGCCTCGCTGAATTCATTGGCGATGACCGAGGCCATGGTGTAGCCGGGCGCGAACAGGCTTTTGGCGATCTCCGGCCGGTTGCCGATGAGCATGGTGACGGCCATCGTCTCTCCGATGGCGCGGCCGAGGCCGAGGATGATGCCGCCCATGATGCCGGCGCGCGCGTTGCGCAGCACGGCCATGCGAACCATCTCCCAGCGCGTGGCGCCCAGGGCCAGCACGGCCTCGCGCTGGCTCTGCGGCACGGCCACCAGAACTTCCCGCGTGATGCTGGCGATGATGGGAACGATCATGATGGCCAGAATGATTCCGGCGGCCAGCATGCCAATGCCATACGCAGGACCGCTGAACAATCCCGTCCACGCGCCGTAATGCGCCAGCCAGGGCTGCACATACAGGCGCAGGATGGGCACCAGAACGAAGATGCCCCAGAGTCCGTAGATGACCGAGGGGATGGCCGCCAGAAGCTCGACGGTAAAACTGGTGATGCCGCGCAGCGCGCGCGGGCAAAGCTCGGTGATGAAGACCGCGACGCCCACCGCCAGCGGCACGGCCAGCACCAGCGCCACCAGCGAAGAGAGCAGCGTGCCGTAGATGAACGGCAGGGCGCCGAAGTCACCCGAGACCGGGTCCCAGGTCTGGCCGGTGAAAAAGTGCAGTCCGAACTTGGCGATGCTGAGCTTGGAGCGGCTGGTCAGCTCGTAGAAAAAGATGCCCATCACGCCCAGCACGCTTAGCGAACAAAGCAGCAGGATGTTGCGGAAGAGCCAGTCCAGCCATTTGCTGATGCGGCTGCTGTGCAGCTCGATGCGCGGCACCGCGGGCAGTTCCGCGCGCGGGACGGCCGTGCTGGCAGCGCCCACATGGGTCTCAATGCGCAGCAGTTGCGGGAGATCGGAGTTGGCGGGAGTGCTCACATCTCTGACGCTAGCAGAGCATTGTTACAGGGATGTGAAAGACCGGGTGCGGACAAAAGAAAACCGGCGCGAGCCATAAGGCCCGCGCCGGAGATCAACCTGCTGCCGGGTGGCTTACACCAGGCAGCATAAGTGTTTACGGGAAGATGTAACGCATGGTCGTGAAGACCGTCTTCTCGTTGCCCTTGGGGGCGATGCCAGCCGCGCCGGTCGCCAGACCGCCGTTGCCGGACCAGGTCTCGCGCTCGTCGTAGTCAGCTTCGGCGCCGAAGCGCAGAGTGCCCTTCGTGCTCTTAACCAGGTCGTAGTAGCCGTACAGCTTGATGTTGAACAGGTTCTTGTTGTTGCCCGTGCAAGCCGCGGTGCCGCCAAGCTCACCCTGTGCAACGGCCACGTTCTCATAGCCGCAGGCGCGGTTGTTGGCGTTATAGGCGCCGTAACCGGTCTCAGTGGTGCCGCTCAAATACAGCGTGCGGTAGTAGTACTCGTCACCGAAGACGAGGTCGATTTCCGTCTTCTTGTTGGGATGGGTCTCAAAGCCGGCCAGAACGCTGAAGCTCTTGATCGGCAGGAGGTTGTGGTCCGTGCTCTTGACGAGGAAGTCATACTGACCCGAATCCTCGTAACGGCTGATGCCCTTGCCCCACATGCCCTGGAAAACGAAGTCAACTTTCTTCGCGATGACCGGGATGATGGCGCCGCCGCCGATGCCGCCGCCCATGGCCGTGTTATTCCAGCCGGGGACAACGACAGCCGTCGGATAGGTACCAGTGACGGTCGGGTTGACGCGATCGCGGAAGAAGCGGCCGATCGCCTTGACTTCATAGTGGCCGAACTTCGGATCGTCATAAGCCAACTTGGCGAGGAGATCCGGAGCCAGGTTGGTGGAGTAGGTCGGCGTGTTGGTGCAGACCGTCTCCGGAGTGGTTCCCGAGGTTCCGCCGAGGGTGGTGGTGCAGCTGCTGACCAGGCTGTTGCCATACAGGCCGTTGCCCAGCGAAGCCACGCCCGAAACGGTGCCCGTGGTGTTGGTGGCGCCGCTGTTCAGGTAGGACGGGTTATCCAGCGCGAAGGCCAGGTTTACCTGCTTGTTGAGCTGCTTGGAGACGCGGACCTCAGCAAAGCGGCCCCACTCGTAACCCACCGAGTACTGCGCTTCGATGATGTTCGGGATCCACAGCTTGGCGTTGTCGGCATCCGTGCCCGACCGGTTCAGGGTAATCAAGCTCCACATCTGACCGCCGGTGATTGCCCAACCGTTGTCAAACTTGACGCGAGCCCAGCCCTGGCGCATACGCGGAGTGTAGCTGGTGGTCTGGTTCGGATTCGCCGTGGGGCTGGTTCCGAAGAAGTCCATTTCGACGTAACCGGCAAGCTTCTTGTTGCCCTCGTCGGCATCCAGGCGCACAGCCAGACGGGTATCGCGCGCCGTCATGCCAAACTCGGTCAGGTACGGGTTGTAGCCCGACTCGGTGCTGGTAGGCGCCGTGGCGGAGCCGCCGGCGTAGCCGCCCAGCGGAATGGCGTTAAAGGGAGTCGCCTGATCCGACAGGGTGGCGTGCGAACGCCAGTACTCGGTCGCTTCAATGAAGCCTGCGGGGGTGATGCGAATGCCCTTGTAGGCAAGGAAGTTCGGATGCTCCAGCTCGCCGAACTGCTTCTTGGTCGCGGCAGCGTCAGCCTTCAGGGCCGCCTGCACATCGCTCAGGTCAGCGTTCACCTTCTGCACCTGGACATTGGTGGAAGATTCCACGGCAGAGGCCTTGGCAGCGGCCGCGTCGGCCTCCGCTTTCGCCTGCTGCAACTGCTGCTGCGTCTGCTGCAACTGCTGCTGTGTCTGCTGCAACTGCTGCTGCAGTTGCTGCGTGGCAGCCTGTTGCTGCTCAATTGCCTGCTTCAATTCCTTGAGCTGCTCAGACGACACTTCCTGTTTCTTCGGCTGCTTGCCCTTTTTCGGTGCATCGCTGCCGGACGGCACTGGTGCCGCCAGGCAAAGACCGGACAGCGCTAATACCGCCACCAGTTTCTGAAAGTTCCTCATGTCTCGTCGCTCCAAATTTTCACTTCCCACACACCGTGCAGACCTTCGCGGCAGATGGGAGCAAGTGGTTTCCACAACTTCAGTTACCGTAGAGAACATTCTCTCCGGGTTAATCACCCTAGCTGGTCTGAAAGCTGAATGATTCTATGGCAACTATATCTCTGCGCGCAAAGGTTAATACCCACATATTTCAGTTCAATTCTGACTCTTGATATCGGACTCTAATAGTCCTGTTTGATATTTTTCCGAATTGGAATCGCCGCCGACCGGCAAAAATGGAGGAAAAACACAGGAATTCCGCCATCCGGTAAGACATTGAAAGGGGGGTGAAGCCGCTGGGCCGCACCCCCCTGGTAGATAACTACTTAGTGAATGGTAGCCACTGTAGCCTTAATCTTCTTGACAACTTCCTTCGGCAGCGGCGCATAGCTCAGGGCGCCGACCTCGGACTGGCCGTCCTTCAACATCCAGTCGCAGAAGTCACGCAGCACGCGCCCCTTGTTGCCATCGCGCGACTGCTGGGGAATCAGCAGCCAGGTGAAGCTGGCAATCGGGTAGGCGTTCTTGCCGTTGGGGTCGGTGATGGAGACGCGATAGTCGGCGGGCATATTCGCCGCAGCCGCCGAGGCCGCAGCGGTCACCGAATCGAGCGAGGCCTTGATGAAGTTGCCCGACTTGTTGCGCACCAGGCCGTAGCTGATGTTGTTCTGCACGGCGTAGATCAGTTCGATGTAGCCGATGGAACCTTCCATCTGGCGGATCTGTCCGGCGACGCCCTCATTGCCCTTGCCGGCCAGGCCGACGGGCCACTTGACGCTGGTGTTCCGGCCCACCTTGCTGTTCCACTCCCCACTGATCTTGCTGAGGTAGTCGGTGAAGATGTAGGTGGTGCCGGAGCCATCGGCGCGATGCACGACGATGATTTCCTTCTTCGGGAAATGCACGCCAGGATTTGCCGCGGCGATGCGCGGATCGTCCCAGTTGTTAAGCCTGCCCAGGAAGATTTCAGCCAGAATCTCCGGCGTGAATTTGATCTCCTGCTTGAGGCCCGGGATGTTGTAGGCCGGCACGACCGCGCCCAGAACGGTGGGGATGTGCAGGACCTTGCCCTGCGCCTGGCTGAGCTGCTCGTCGGTCATCGGGCCGTCGCTGGCGCCGAAGTCCACGGTACCGGCGATGAGCTGGCGGATACCGGCGCCGGAGCCGAGCGACTGGTAGTTGATCTGCACGCCCTTGTGAGCGTTGCTGTATTCGGTGAACCACTTCTGGTAGATCGGGTTCGGAAAGGTGGCGCCCGCGCCGTTCAACGACTGGGCGGAGGCGGCGATGCACAACAGGAGCGCACACACCATCAGCTTCAAAGTACGAGTCAAGTTACATTCCTCCTAAGATTCTCACTCTTTGAGTATCCGGCTGGCTTGATGACTGAACTGTTACGGCCATGTGAATTTCCGGTTACAGACAGGTGGAAAAGCCCCAACGCCTTGCTCACGGCTTGTTCTTCAAGTGCTCGAGAAAAAGCTGCTCCATCGGACGGTCATAGGCGCGCAGCACATGGCGCACGGTGCGTCCGCTGACCAGGTGGCAGACCTCCTCGGCGATGTTCTTGACGTGGTCGCCGGCGCGCTCCATCTCCTGCGCCATGAAGAGAATGTGGAAGCTGTCCGGACTGCGCACTCCACCCTCGGGCTCCAGGTGGCGGAAGGTGATGACGTTGCGCAGGCGGTCGAGTTCGGTGTCGGCGCGCAGCACGCCGACGGCCTTATCCAGCGAGCGCACGCGGAAGGCCACCTCGACGTCGGCCAGCATCTTCTCCAACTGGCTGGCCATCACCGTCAGGTCGCGGATGTCGTCATTTGCGGCTTGCGCGGCGACCGACTCGGCGCGGTTGACGAAACTGAGCAGAAGGTCGCCGATGCGTTCGAGCGAAATGCCGAACTTCATGCAGGCCAACAGCGTCCGCGCCTCGTCTTCGGCGACGCGATTGATCGTCGTGGTGACCAGGTCGTCAATGTCGCGGTCGAGCGAGTCGAGATCCTGCTCCAGGCCACGCACCTCTTCCAGCAGCCCACGCGAAGCTGTGGCGACGCCTTCGGCGGCGGCCTGTGCGGCGCGATGCGTGATGCGAAAGGCATCGAGGGTGAGCTCGAGCAGATGCGAGGCGACCGCCGGCTGTGTCTTTGTCTTCAGCTCGATCTTGGGCTCGACCACGTTAGAAGCTCCAACCACGAAGGCGGGAGGAAAGATGTTGAGAGGCCGGCCGCCAACTTGGCACTGGCACGGCCTCTCAAGCCCCCAACTTCATTGAGCACAGCCTAGCGGCCGCGGGTTGAACCCCGGTGAGCGGAGGATGAATTTCGTGTGAATTCCGTGGAGCTACTCGTGCCCGGAGCGCGCCTCCGGGAGGGAGAAGACGAAGGTGCAGCCGTGGCCCAGTTCGCTTTCCGCCTGGATGGTGCCGCCGTGCGCCAGGATGATGTGCTTGGCAATGGCCAGGCCAAGGCCGGTGCCGCCGCTCTCCCGCGAGCGCGCCTTGTCCACGCGGTAGAAGCGCTCGAAGAGGCGCGGCAGGTGCTCGCTGGCGATGCCGGGGCCGAAGTCGCGCACGTAGAACTGCACGAAGCCCTCCACGTCATGCGCGCCGATCAGGATGCGTCCGCCCTGCGCGGCGTACTTGCAGGCGTTGTCAATCAGATTGCTGAAGACCTGGAAGATGACGTCGCGATCGGCGGAGACAGGCTTCAGCGCCTCGTTGACCACGTCAAGCTTCATGCGGTTGTCGGCGCGGTGATCGAGAAAGTAATCGCTGGCGTCGCGCAGCAGTTCGGCGGCCGAGACCGGATGCAGTTGCAGCTTCTTGTCTCCGCTTTCGACGCGGGCCAGAACCAGAAGGTCCTCGGTCAGGCGCGTCATGCGGGCGGAGTTCTTGCGGATGACTTCCAGAAAGTCGCGCTGCGTCTCCTCGCTGTTGACGCCTTCGAGCAAGGTCTCGGCGTAGCCCTGGATGCTGGTGAGCGGCGTACGCAACTCGTGGCTGACGTTGGCGATGAAGTCGCGACGCGTGGTTTCAATCTTCTCCGCGTCGGTCAAATCGTGCAGCACGGCCACCAAGCCGCCGCTGGGCATGGGCGCCACGGTGGCGTCAAAGATGCGCCCCGGGACAAAGCTGTTCACCCGCGCCGAGGTCACACGGCGCTCCTGCGCCGCGGTCTGCACGGCGGCCAGGAAGTTGGGATCGCGCACGGTCTGCACGACGGGCTGGCCCAGGCGCACACCGGTGGGAGTCAACATCTCCAGCCGGTGGTTGGCCCACTGCGCGCGGCCATCGCTGCTGAGGGCGATGACCGGCTCCTGCATGCTGTTGAGCACGGCCTCCAACTCGCTGCGGCTGTCCTCCAACTGCTGGAAGCTGGTTTGTAATTTGCGGGCGGTCACGTCCAAGGCCATGGCCACGCGGCCAATCTCGTCGCCCTGATGCTCGGCGAGGCGGGCGCTGAAGTCGCCTTCGGCGATTTTGCCGGCGAATTCAAGAATGCGCTCCAGGCGCAGGCTGGCTCCGCGAGAGGCCCAGGCCGCCAGCAGCACGGCCAGCACAAAGGCCAGAGCACTGGCCCAGGCCAGCGAGCGCACCACGCGGTGATTGGCCTCTGCCACGGCGACCAAAGGCACGGCCAGGCGCACGGCGCCGCCGGGGATGGGCTGCGCAAGGTAGAGAAATTCCACGCCCACGGTGTGACTGACGCGCGCATCCATGCCGGTGCGGCCGTCAAGGGCGGCGATGAACTCCGGACGGCGCGCGTGGTTTTCCATGGACTCGGCGTCAGCGGCGCTATCGGCCAGCACTTGTCCCTGCATGTTGATGACAGTAGCGCGGGCATGGGCGGCTTCGGCAAAGCTCTTGACCTGGGCGCGCAACTGCGCGGCGGGCATCTGCGCCGCCGGGTGCGCAGTCAACTCGAGGGCGAAGAGTGCCGTCCTCTGGGCAAGGCTGTTTTCAATCTCACTGCGCAGAGATCCCTGCCAACTGTGGGTGATGGCGACATCGAGAATGATCGTGGTGGCGGCAATGAATACGGCAAAGACAAAGACGAGCTTGTAGAAGATCCGATGGGTCACTTCAACGCCTCGAAGCGATACCCCGCTCCGCGCACCGTCCGCAGATGCAACGGCTCCTCGGCGTCGCGTTCAATTTTCTCGCGGATGCGGCGCACGTAGACGTCCACCGAACGCGGCGTCACGTAGGCGGTGTCACGCCAGACGGCGTCGAGCAACTGGTCGCGGGTAAACACCCTTCCGGGATGGCGCGCCATGTACTCCAGCAGGCGGAACTCGGTGGCCGTGGTGGCCACCTGCTTGCCGCGCACCTTCAGGATCATGGCTCCGCTGTCAATTTCAATGTCGCCGGTGGCGATGACCTCCGGCGCCAGTGGGCGCTCAAAGCGGCGCAGCACGGCCTTGACGCGCGCCACCAGCTCGCGCGGACTAAAGGGCTTGCCCACGTAATCGTCGGCGCCCAACTCCAGGCCCAGCACGCGATCGCTCTCGCTGGTCTTCGCCGTCAGGAAGATGACCGGCGTCATGGCGATGGCCTGATTCTGGCGGATGCGGCGGCAGAGCTCGAAACCGTCGCCGCCGGGAATCATGATGTCCAACAGGAAGAGCGCGGGACGTTCGCGCTCGGCATCGGGAATCACCTGCGGAGCGGTGGCGAAGGTGGTCACGTTGAAGCCGGCGGCCTCCAGGTGATGCCTTACCAGCCGGGCGATGTCGGCTTCATCTTCGACGACAAATATCAGTGGTTTCATCGTCTTCATTGTATGCAGCCTCGCGCGCGGCGGGAACACCGGGAAGCGCATTTTCACCGGGCGTTAACATTGGAACTCCGGTCGAGGAGAATTGCAATGGGCAACCTGGCGGGAATAACAACGGGGAGAGCCAAGGCCCTCCCCGCACTTCTATTGGCTGCAATGGGTTTACTGGAAGGGGTTGATGTAGCTCGTCCAGCCGCGCGTCAGGTAGTCACTTAAGGTCAGCCATACCAGGATCAGCAGGAAGAACAGGGCAGCCGTCACGCCAACCTTGGTGAGCGCCGTCGAGTAGCGCAGCTCCATGAAGAAGAGCAGCACCAGCAAGGCCTTGATGGTGGCAATGGTCAGGGCGACGACCGGGTTGAAGGGGCCGAGGTCGAGCGTGGCCACGAAGACCGTCAGCGCGGTCAACACCAGCAGGGCAATCCAGACGGCGACAAACATCTTGACGGTAGGGTGTGCGTGCGAGCTCATATTAGTCCTCCTACCCGTTATGGCTGTGGCTGATCAGATAGAGCAGCGGGAAAAGGTAAATCCACACAAGATCCACAAAGTGCCAGTAGAGGCCGACCATTTCCACCGGCGTGTTGTACTCGGTGGTGAAGCGTCCGCGCGCGTTGGCCACCAGAAGCCAGGTCAGCAGCCCGGCGCCGATCAGCATGTGCAGGGCGTGCAGCCCGGTCATGGCGAAGTACAAGGAGAAGAAGATCATCACCTGGTGCGGATCGTAGTTGCCAACGTGCTCAAAGTGGAAGTTCGGCCCCGGCACTTCGTGATGCAGCCAGTGTCCGTGATACTCGACGGCCTTGATGCCCAGGAAGGCGAAGCCCAGCGCCATGGTCAGCACCAGGCAGAGGGCGGTCCACTGGCGGCGGCCGAGCTTGGCAAAATGCACGGCCAGCACCATGGTCAGCGAACTGCAGATGAGCACCACGGTGTTGATGGCGCCCAGCTTGATCTCCATGGTCTGGCTGCCGGCCACCCAGGCGTTGTAGTAATGCAGGCGGTAGACCAGGTAGGCGGAAAAAGCTCCGCCGAAGAACATGATCTCGGTGATGAGGAAGACCCACATGCCGAAGGTGGAGGTCTCCTTCTGCTGCTCCAGGTCGGCGAAGTGGTGCTTCAGGTTGTGGGGTGCAACTTGGTTATCCGGCAACTTCTACCCCCTTGTTGTGCGTCGGCTTGTCTTGCGCGGGACCGCCGGGTGCGTCAATTTCGTCGTAGTTGTAGGCCTCCCAGGTCACGGTCGGCGTCTCATCAAAGTTAAAGGTCGGCGGCGGACTGGAGGTCATCCACTCAAGGCCCGCGGCTTTCCAGGGATTGTCGCCCGCGTCCTTGCCGTATTGCAGGCTCCACGCGAAGTAAAGCATCGGCATCAGGAAGCCCACGGCGAGAATCGAGGCGCCGGCCGTGGAGAGCACGTTCAGTACCTGGAACTCCGGCGGGTAGGCGTGGTAGCGGCGCGGCATGCCGAGGTAGCCCAGCAGAAACTGCGGGAAGAACGTCAGGTTGAAACCGGCGAAGACGAAAAGCGCACTCAGCTTGGAGAAACCTTCGGGATACATCTTGCCCGTCATCTTGGGCCACCAGAAGTGCAGGGCCGCCAGGAAGGCCGTCACCGTGCCTCCGACCATCACGTAGTGGAAGTGCGCCACCACGAAGTAGGTATCCGTGACGTGCAGGTCAATGCCCACGGCGGCCAGAAATACGCCGGTCAGTCCGCCGATGGTGAACAGCCCGATGAAGGCGAAGACGTAGAGCATCGGCGTTTCAAAGGTGATGGAGCCCTTGTACAGCGTGGCCGTCCAGTTGAAGACCTTGACCGCCGATGGGATGGCGACGAAGAAGGTCAGCAGCGAGAAGATTATGGCCGCGTAGGTGCTGATGCCGGCCACATACATGTGGTGCGCCCAGACCAGGAAGCCAAGCACGGCAATGGCGATGGAGGACATGGCCACGAAGCTGTATCCAAAGATGCGCTTGCGTGAGAAGCAGGCCAGAACCTCGCTGATGACGCCCATGGCCGGCAGGATCATGATGTACACGGCCGGATGGGAGTAGAACCAGAACAGATGCTGGAAGAGCAGTGGGTCGCCGCCATAACGGGCGTCGAAGATGCCGAAGTGGAAGAGCCTCTCCAGAGCCACAAGCACGATGGTGACGGCCAGCACCGGAGTGCCCAGCACCATGATCACCGAGGTTGCGTAGTGCGCCCAGATGAAAAGCGGCAGCCGCTGCCAGGTGAGTCCCGGGGCGCGCATGCGGTGCACGGTGACGATGATGTTCAGTCCGGTGAAGATGGACGAGAATCCGTTGATGAAGACGCCGAGCGCGGCGGCCACCACGTTGCTGTTCGAATACGTCGTCGAGTACGGCGTGTAGAAGGTCCAGCCCGTGTCGAGGCCGCCGGTGATGACCGAGTACATGATGAACGACGCGCCGATCATGAACAGGTACCAGCTCAGCAGGTTCAGCTTGGGGAAGGCCAAATCCTTGGCGCCCACCATCATCGGCACCAGGAAGTTGCCGAAGACCGACGGAATGGCTGGAATTAAGAACAGGAAGATCATCACCACGCCGTGCATGGTGAAGAGCTTGTTATAGGTATCGGCCAGCACCAGGTCGCCCGCCGGGGTCAGCAGCTCCAGGCGGATGAGCATGGCGAAGAAACCGCCGAGCACGAAGAAGACCGAGATGGAGATCAGGTAGAGGATCCCGATGCGCTTGTGGTCGGTCGTCAGCAACCACGACTTGAGACCATAGTCTGCGTTCAGGTAGTTCGTCTTCGCTTGCGAAGTATGGCTGATGGTTTCCATGTTCCTTCCCCTACGGCTTGGCGGCGGGCTGGGCCGCGCCACCCTTCTCCGGCGTGGTGGTTGTCTTATCGCTCTTGGCGGCCGAACCTTCCTGCTTCGGCGCCACCGGGTATGCTCCTGAGTTGGGCTCGCTGACCGGCAGCGGCAGGTTGGCCGTGCCGTTGCCCAGGGCCTTGATGTAGGCCACCAGTCCGATGACCTCTTCCTCGCTGAGCTGGCCCTCGAAGGTGGGCATGATGTTCTTGAAGCCGCTGACGATCTTCGCGCCCGGATTCAGGATGGACTCCCTTATATAGCTCTCGTCGGCGGTCACCGTGCGCCCGTCGTCGAGCAGCACCGTGTGGCCGAAGGCTCCGGTCAGGTTCGGTCCGCGGCCGGCGTTGTCGGCGCGGTGGCACATGGTGCAGCCGTAATGCTGGAAGCTCTTCTCACCGGCCGAAGCCAGCGATCCATCCACGCCGCTGGCGGCCCACTTGTCATATTCCGTGGGGTCCATCACCACGATCTCGCCGATCATCCCGGAGTGCTGCGTGCCGCAGTATTCGGCGCAGAACAGGTGGTAGTGGCCCGGCGTGGTGGCGTGGAACCAGGTGGTGGTGTAACGCCCCGGCAGCACGTCGGCCTTAATGCGGAAGGCCGGCACGTAGAAGCTGTGGATCACGTCCTGACTGGTCATGATCATGCGGACGTCGCGGCCGGCGGGAACGTGCAGCGCGTTGATCTCACGCTGCCCCTCCGTGTGCTGGAACTTCCACATCCACTGCTTGCCCACCAGGTAGACTTCCATGGCGCCCTTGGGCGGACGCGTCTGCATGAAGAAAATGACCGACGACCAGACGAAGATCATCATCACGATGGCAAGCGGAATGCCCGTCCAGAGCAACTCCAGCGCCGTCGAGCCGTGAATCTGCGTGGCATGCGGGTTCCGCCCCTTGCGGTAGCGGATGGCGAAGAACAGAATCAGCGCCGAGACCAGGAAGGTGAAAAAGGCCGCGATCGCCACCAGGGCGAAGTACAAGGCGTCCACGTGTCCCGCCATGGTGCTGGCGCGCGCCGGAAATAGAGGCAGATGTTCCCACATAAAGTTTTATGCCCGTCCCGTTCCGAGAGCTTTATTTTTCTTTTCCTGCCGGAATAACAAAAACAGTCCGCCGCCCATCACAAAGACCGTGACCAGACCCGCCAGCCGCACGATGTTCGTAATCGTCGCGCCGTAGCGGCCGGTGCGCGGATCGTAGTGATAGCAGTACAGCAACACCTGGTCGGCAAGCGACCCGATACGGTTCTGCGAGGCTTCCACGATGCCCAGGCGCATGTCCTTGGCGGAGTACTCCACGCCGTAGTAGTACTGCGCCACCTTGCCCTCCGGGGTCAGCAGCATGATTCCGGCGGCGTGCACGAACTGACCGAGCTTCGGGTCATAGCGGTAATGGAAGCCGACGGCATCGGCCAGCCGCGAGATCTGCGGCTGCTCCCCGGTGAGGAAGTGCCAGCCGGCGGCGGCCTCCGGGTTCCCTAGCTTCTTCAGGTACCCGGCCTTCTTGGTGGCGGCCAACTGCGGCCCCTCGCGCGGATCAATGCTCACGGTAATGACTTCGAATTCCTTGCCCGGCTGGAACTTGATCACCTTCATCGCCGAGGTCAGCCCGTTCAGCACCTCGGTGCACAGCATCGGACACTCGAAGTACACCAGGTTCAGGATGACCGGACGGCCCGTGTGGAAGTAGTCGCCCAGCTTCACCGTGCGGCCGGTTTCGTCCTTGAAGGTCAAATCGAGCGGCACCTGCTCGTTCAGGCGCTGGTCAATCCCGATGCCTTCCAGTCCCGGAGGCGCCACGGTCTTCGTCTCCGGCGCCATGAAGAGCTGTGCCTGAGCCACGCCCGCCAGCAGGAGCAAGCCCGCCGCCGCGATCCGTGTTGCCATCCGAATTTTGCTTCCCCAATCGGTATTCATCTCTGCTCGTCTCCGCGAAGCTGTCGCGGATGTCGTGCTTACTTCTGCTCTGCCGGAGCGGCTTCCGCCGTCTCGGGTTCTGCTGGCGCGGGCTCTGCCTTGGCCGGTCCGGCGCCGGGATAATTCTCGGCCGCCACCGCCTGGCGGGCGTTCAACCGGCCCAGGGTCAACTGCATCGCCTGGTCAATCGGCAGATGCACCTTGCCCTGCTGATCCTGCCAGGGCTCGGCCGTAAGCTCGGCCGCCTGCTGCAGTTGGAAGCGCTCCATGTCTCCGGCGTCGTCATGCTGCAAACGCGGCTCGGGAAACTTCTGCAGGTTGACGTTGGCCGTATTCATCATCACCTGCGAGCGCGGCGTCACCACATCCTTCACCAACGGGCTGCCTTCAGGATCGTGTTTGCCGGCCACCTTGCTCAACCCCACCCACAGTCCCAGGGCGGTCAGGCTCATGGCCACGAAGAAGACGATCATGACGGTGAAAAACACAAGGATGCCGCGCGCGCTGAGGTCCGACTTGTCAAAGCGGACGCTCGGGTTGGAATCGCCGTGTTCTTGCGAGTGATTAGTGGCCATGGCTCTGCTCCCATAGGCGCGGCAACATCGGCTCGGTGACTACCAGCACGGGCTGGCCGCCAAGCTGCCGGAAGAACGCACCCAGCCACAGGCCGAGCAACGCCAACGGCGCCGCCAGATACGTCCAGTGATAGGTCAGGTGATGCTCGGCGCCGGACATGCCCGGGAAAGGACTCGGCGCAATCAGCCAGTACATGTCCACGTAGCGCATGACCAGCACCAGAAGGGCCAGAGGAACCAGCTTGCGGGCGTCGCGCTTGATCTCCCGCGAGAGCAGCAGCAGGAAAGGCAGAGCGAACTGGAGAATCACCAGCGTCAGCGCCACCGTCTGCCAGCCCCCGTTAATGCGATACAGGTACCAGGTAATCTCTTCCGGCAGGTTGCCCGCCCAGATGATGAGCCACTGCGAGTAGCTGAAGTAGGCCCACACCATGGTGAAGGCCAGCATCAGCTTGCCGTAGTCGTGCAGCTTGTCCGGCCCAAGAATCTTGTCGTAAGGCGCTGACCCGCGCATGGAGCAGAGCACCACGATCAGCAGCGCCATCACCGAAAGCGCCTCGCTGATCATGAAAAACATGCCGTAGATGGTCGAATACCAGCTCGGATCAAGCGACATGACCCAGTCGGTGGAGGCCAGCGTGATGGTCAGACCGAAAACCAGAATCCCCGGCGCCGACCACGTCTTCAGCTTTTGCCACACGGCGGGCGAGTTGTCGTCGTCCTGCCGGCGGCTGCCGCTGCGCAGCGCCCACCCCCACAGGTTCCAAATCGCAAAGTAGATGACTGCGCGGATGGTCCAGAACCGGTCGTTCAAGTAGCCCGACTTGTTAGCCACCGAAAGGTGCGCCTGCACGTAGGCCGGGTCCAGCCAGATGTAGAGGTGGTGCCGCCCATACCAGATGGGCAGGAAGAGAAGAGTCAGCAGCGGCAGGTTGCCAACGGCTGCTTCCATCACGCGGCGGCCAATCATCCACCAGTTGCCGCCCGTCAAATGGCCCAGCATCAGCAAGGCCAGCGAGCCCAGGCTGAAGCCCAGCACCAGCATGTAGCCGATCAGGTATCCGCGATAGAACTGATCCGGCGCCAGCATGGCTCCGGCAAAGGACGCCACGGCGGCCACGACGCCGAGTCCGGCCCAGCGTCCCGCCACGGTCATGGTATTGGCCGGAGCGGCAAAGCGATAGGAAGCGGGATAGCTTGTTGCACTCATCTACTTCGCCTCCTTTTTCTCTATTGGCTCAGCGGCGGCATTCGCCTGCGGAGCGTGGCCGGCGGCGATCGTGCCCGGCGGCAGATCTGCCGGCGTGGCCGACTGCGAAAGCTGCAGAGCGCGAATGTAGGCCGCGATGCGCCAGCGGTCCGCCACCGGAACCTGCGATGAGTAGTCCGCCATGGAGCCCCAGCCATTGGTCATGACGTAGAAGAAATGCCCGATGGGAGCCTTCACCAGCCGCGCCTCGTGATAGCTGGGCGGCTTCTTGAAACCTCGCTGCACGATCATGCCGTTGCCGTCGCCGAGTTCGGAGTGGCAGGGCGCGCAGTAGATGTTAAAGCGCTCGCGTCCGCGCTCGAGGTCGGCTGCGGCAATGGGAAATGGCAACTGCTCGGACTCCTTGCCATCCACCTTGCCGGTGTAAAGCAGCGAGTCGTCCTGCAACTGTCCGCGGGCAATCGTACCTTCCACCACGGGTCGCGCCGAGCGGCCATCGCCGTAGAACTGGTTCTCGCGCAGCGGAATGAACTTGGGCTGGTTGTGCATGTCTTCGCGGCACGAGGCCAGCAACAGCAGGGCCGCCACAGCGAGGAGCATCCAGCCGGAGGCTTTTACTTTCCGGGTCATTTCATCCATCGGAACGATTGTATTCATCGGATTGTTCGCAAACAGGGCCATGAGCTAGTCGGCGACCTCCGCCACGTCAACGGCATCCGTCGCCTCAAGAAAGCGCCTGGTCTCCGCCCGGTCAAAGTGATCGTCGGTGGCCTCAATGCACAGGAAGAAGCGGTCGCGGCTGGCGGCCGTAAAGCGCGGATGGTTAAAGATCGGATGATAGGGCTGCGGCAATCCGTTCAGGGTGAGCATGCCCACCACGGCCGTGATGCCGGCAAACAGAATCGTCATCTCAAAGGTGATGATGATGAACGACGGCCAGGAGTGCAGCGGGCGTCCGCCGATGTTCAGCGGGTAGGCCGAGAGGTTGACCCAGTATTGCAGTCCGTAGCCGGTGAGGCCGCCCAGGATGCCGCCGATTAAAGTGAGCAGCGGCACCTGCGTCTTCTCAAAGCCAATGGCGTCGGCCGCCTCTTCCAACGGAAACGGGGAGTAGGCGTCCATGCGGCGGTAGCCGGCCTTGCGAGCCTGCTTGCAGGCCGCCACCAGCGCGTCCGGCGTCACATACTCGGCCACTACTCCGTGCAGGATGGTGCTATCAGTCATGGGCCGCCTCCGAGCTCGTCACGCGCGACTGCGGCAGCAGCATGCGCATTTCAAAGATGGTGATCATCGGCATCAGCCTTACAAACAGGAACATGGCACAGAAGAACAATCCGAGAGTGCCGACGTAAATCGCGTAGTCCCAGCGCGTCGCGGTATACATGCCCCAGGACGAGGGCAGGAAGTCTCGGTGCAGGCTGGTGACGACGATGACAAAGCGCTCCAGCCACATGCCCAGCAACACCACCAGCGATGTGCAGAACAAGGCCAGCGTGTTCTGCCGCACCTTGCGGATCCACAGCAGTTGCGGGATCAGCACGTTGAAGAGAATCAGGCACCAGTAGGACCACGCCAGCGGACCCAGCATGCGGTTCTTCAGCACGAAGAACTCGTAGATGTTGCCGGAGTAGTAGGCGTAGAAGGCTTCCATCGAATAGCCGTAGGCGACGATCAATCCCGTGCCCAGCATGACCTTGGCGGCGTTGTCCAGGTGGCGCATGGTCATCATGTCCTGCACGCCGTAGAACTTGCGGATGGGGATGGCCAGCACCAGCACCATGGCGAAGCCGGAGTAGATGGCGCCAGCCACGAAGTACGGCGGAAAGACCGTGGTGTGCCAGCCGGGAACAATCGAGATGGCGAAGTCGAAGCTGACCACCGTGTGTACGCTGAGCACCAGCGGCGTGGCCAGTCCGGCCAGCAGCAGGTAGGCGCTCTCATAGCGCTTCCAGTGGCGGGCGGAGCCGCGCCAGCCCAGCGCCAGCAGGCCGTAAATCTTTTTGGCCACGGGATTCTGCGCGGTGTCGCGGAAGGTCGCGAGATCGGGAATCAGTCCGACGAACCAGAAGAGCGCAGAGATGGTGGCGTAGGTGGAGACGGCGAAGACGTCCCACAGCAAGGGGCTGCGGAACTGCGGCCACACACCCATCGTGTTGGGATACGGGAAGAGCCAGTAGGCCAGCCACGGACGGCCCGTGTGGATGAGCGGGAAGACGCCGGCGCAGGCCACGGCAAACAGCGTCATGGCCTCGGCAAAACGGTTGATCGAGTTGCGCCAGCCCTGCTTGAGCAACAGCAGGATGGCCGAGATCAGGGTGCCCGCGTGGCCGATGCCCACCCACCAGACGAAGTTCACGATGGCAAAGCCCCAGCCCACCGGAACGTTGATGCCCCAGATGCCGACGCCGCGGAAGAACAGGTACGCCATGGCGAACAGCAGCACGTTCATCAGGCCGAAGAAGAAGACGAAGCCTCCCACCCAGCCCAGGGTCACCGGACGGCGCAGCACGATGGAAACGATCTTGTCGGTGATCGTCTCCAGGGTGTGGCCCGGAGTAAGGACCGGCGCCTGGCCCGGCAACAGCCGTTCCATCGTCTCCGGAGCTTTGGTCTCAGCAGCTTGTTCCATGGTTCTCTACCGCTCCAACTCGGGATTCGGGTTGCGCACCGCCGCCAGGTACGTGGTGCGCGGGCGGGTGTTCAGCTCTTCCAACAATCCGTAGTTCCGCTCGCTGGCCTTGATGCGGCTGACGCGGCTCTTCGGATCGTTCAGGTCGCCAAAGGCGATGGCGTCGGCCGGGCAGGCCTGCTGGCAGGCGGTCATAACCTCTCCGTCGGCCACTTTGCGGTTCTGCTCCTCGGCGTTGATGCGGGCGTGAGTAACGCGCTGTACGCAGTAGGTGCACTTTTCCATCACACCGCGGCTGCGCACGGTCACGTCCGGATTGCGCTGGAACTTCAACTGCGGCGTATCGAAATCCGAGTACAGCAGGAAGTTGAAGCGGCGCACCTTGTACGGGCAGTTGTTGCTGCAATAACGGGTGCCGACGCAGCGGTTGTACACCATGTCGTTCAAGCCTTCGCTGGAGTGCGTGGTGGCGCCCACCGGACAGACCACTTCGCATGGAGCGTTTTCGCACTGCTGGCATGGCACGGGCTGGAAATAGGTCTTGGGATTCTCGGGCGTGCCTTCGTGATAGTTGTCAATGCGCAGCCAGTTCATGTGGCGTCCGCGCTTCACTTCTTCCTTGCCCACCACCGCGATGTTGTTCTCCGCCTGGCAGGCCACGGTACAGGTCTTACAGCCAATGCAGGAGTTCAGATCAATCGCCATACCCCACTTGTGGTCCTTGTACTCGTAAGGGGCGTACATGGTCAGCCCCGCCGGCGGAGCCTCCACCACTTCATGCGCGAAGTCGGGGTTCTTGATGAACTCTTCGAGCGTGGCAGCGCGCACAATGGCACGGCCCTCCATGGACTGATGCCCTTGCGGCGATGCCAACCCGAAGTGTTTTCCGGTCGCCCGGATATTCGCTCCATCCACAAACCACGGCGATTGCGTTGTGCGCAGAGTGTAGGCGCTGAAGCCCACTCCGGTGCCCACCTTGCCCGCCTTCTGCCGGCCGTAGCCAAGCGTCACGGTCACGGCCTGCTCGGGATGCCCCGGGGTCAGCCAGAGAGCGCCTTTGACCTTACGTCCGCCCACTTCCAACTCGACTTCGTCTTCGCTCTTCAGGCCCAGTTTCTTGGCCGTACCCACGCTCATCAGGATGGGGTTGTCCCAGCAGACCTGCGTCATCGGCTTGGGCGTCTCCTGCAACCAGCCGTTGTTGGCAAAGCGGCCGTCGTAGATGGTGGCGTCGCGGCGGAAGATGATCTCCAGGCCCGCGACAGCCTGCGTCGCCGCTGGCACTGTGCCCTTGGCCGCAACGGTCTTCGGCGCCAAGGCCGAGCCCTTTACGAATCCGTCATGCAGCGAGCGATCCCACCAGCCTTTGAAGTCCAGCCCGGCGTGCTGCTGCTGCCAATAGCGCTGCGTCAGTTGATAGCTGCCCGCCTCGTCCTGGTTGGTCAGGAACTCGATCAGTTCGCTCTCGCTATGGCCGTTGTAGAGCGGCGCAATCAGCGGCTGGATGAAGCTCACCGTGCCGTCGTAGCTGCGCACATCGCCCCACTGCTCCAGATAATGCGTGGCGTTCAAGTGCCAGTGCGAATACTTCGCGGTCTCATCCTGAAAGAGTCCCAGGTGAATGCGCAGCGGAACTTTGTTATAGGCGTCGAGGAAGTTCAGGTCGGCCGGCGCGTCGTACACCGGGTTCACGTTGAACACCATCAGGG
>Ga0302276_10000968_pt1 | contig 25914 bp, 26 predicted proteins | sample III_Bog_N2_3_FD_198768 | JGI IMG/M metagenome (GOLD analysis project Ga0302276, IMG submission 198768) | Peat permafrost microbial communities from Stordalen Mire near Abisko, Sweden - III_Bog_N2_3 | ecosystem: Environmental > Terrestrial > Soil > Wetlands > Peat | place: Sweden: Abisko...
GTATTTCTTCTCCTTCCGAAATTTCAAGCCATCCGTACGTCAATTTCCCTGGTCACTTCCTCCGCATGTCAAGTATTCACGGCGTGCATGGTGACATCCGTAATCAATCGGTACTACGACCCGACAACCGATGAGTTCCTCTCGATCGATCCCGAGGTGGCGCAGACGGATCAGCCGTACGAGTTCACGAATGACGACCCGCTGAATACGGAAGATCCGTTGGGACTACAAGGTTCAGCTGGTATCGCCGCGGAAACGAAGTACCGCGAGCAAGTGGCGGCGAAGTGCGATGGGCACCCGGATGCAAACGGATGTCGGGGTCTTGATATCGGCAAAGATCTGCTCAAGGCCGCGATAATCACAACGGCCATTGTCGGGGGTGCAGCGTGTGTCGTGGCAACCGCTGGAATATGCGGTGCAGCGGCATTTACCGTTGGTGGCATTGAACTTTCTGGAGGAGCGATAGCCGTCGGTGTGACAACTGGAGCGGCGGAGGGCGCAGCAGATTACGCTCTCGATTCCGGCAAGCACTCGGTTAGCGGCTACTTTACGAACGCCGCTGAGGGAGCCGGTATCGACGCACTATTTGTCGGTGCGCCGGAGGAGGCTGTCTTCGGAGGTTTGGGTAATGGAGCCCACGCAGCAGAACTAACTTGGTCGCGTGCTCTCATATACCTCCCGGAATATCTGCGGAGCGCGATCAGGTAGAGCGATTCGTGCCTAGAAAACCAAAGCGAGCGAGTGGAACTCGAACGACAATCGACGTACTTAGGAATATCGGACGCAGGTCGCAATCGGAGTTGGGTTCTGAAGACTTGTTGGCCATGTCGAATGGTGAGCGACGTCAAGTTAGGTGCTACGTCCAACCCAGGTCCGACGAGAAACGTCGGCATTGGAAGCCCGGCTACCTTGAGGTTTCCTCGAGCGAAGTGGTTTGGCACGGCTCATTACGAAAATGGCAAAGTTTTACTCTCGCATCAGGCCAATGGAGTACAAGTGTTCGTGCGGTATCGAGAGACGACCGCGTTTATCGAAGTTTTCGGGTAATTGAATGTCGTCGCGAGGACGAGGTAGTTCGATTGGCCATTCCGAGAGGTGACGTGAATCTTTGTCTGTCGTCGCTAAATGGTCAGTCGCAATAGGGCTTGCCTCTTTCACATTCCCGCATTGAATTCCTTTCATTATCATTGAGTAGCCGGGAACTTCGCTGGTCGACGTTCCTTTGACCGCACCGAAGCGGCGGGAGCGACGACTCCATTACCGTGAAGCTAGTTAAGTCAATACGTACTCCTCGTTTTGCCTCTCGAACTATTGACCAACGTTCATATTTCGTAATACCTGGTCATCACCGCCAACTAAGAGCTGTGCGATGCCTGCGTCGCAACTTCCACGATTAACCGGTACTACGACCCGACAAGTGACGAATTCCTAAGCATCGACCCGGACTTCGCGGAGACGGACCAGCCGTACGTGTTCACGAATGATAATCCGCTCAATGCGGAAGACCCGCTGGGGCTGTCGGACATAAATGTGGGCAGTCCCGAAGGTTCGTTTGACGTGGTCAACGCTGGAAGCTTGATCAACTGGGGAGACTTGGGGGGTGATACCGCTGGAAGTGCGAGTGAAGGGACCGGTACATCCAGCGTTTCGGTGGTGGAGGGCGGACTGGCAACTAGCAGTGCCGAATCCCCCGACGCACTGAGTGGAGACGAAAAGTCTAAGGCACAAATTAACCAGGAAATTGACGTTTCCAAACTTAAGCTTTCTGGTACTAATGAACAGCATGCTACGGAGTACGCGAAGTCCGGGACGCTGGCGAGGCCGTACATGAATTCGCCACTAACGATCCAAAATATCGTCGATGCGGGAGAACCAATTGCTGATCCTGGTGGCGTTCCGGGGGCACTGCGTTGGGATGTGCCGGGCGCGATGAATGGAACTTCCGGGACTTGGGAACTCGTCATAGACGCTACTAATGAGACCGTTCTACACTTCCAGTTCAAAAGTGGGGGGTGATTCGGATCGAGTTGATTCACGAGCGAGGGAATGAACTGGATGGCCATCTCGTTTACGACGAGTCTCAATACTCCTTTCGATTTGATATCTACTCTCCAGTTGACGCGCTTGAACGCAGTGGAGACGCAGGACAGGCCAGTTTGATGGTAGGCACACTTCAAGTAGAAGTTGGTGTTGAAACGGGGGAGCTTCTGTATGCCTGGGGACTCCATCCGCGATCGCGATGGACCGAAGGTCGATTGAAAAGTCCCTTTGCTTCGCCGGGCGTGATTCGTATAATCAAAGCGAGCGAACTCCAACGGGGAGTAGGAATGAGTGTCGCTGGAGTTGGTGAGTGGTGCACCGTCTATGACTCTACAACGGGTTGGCTTTGCATTTCCCCAGATGACCCTCCACCAGATCAGGTGCAGGTGAGAATAGCTACCGACACGGTCTTGGGAATTCAAGATATGCACTTGAACTCGATTTGGTTGCGACCGGAGTTTGATTAGTGTGTGCACTATTCGTCTGCGACGCATTGATCACTAAACCAGCGTTTGTTGCTGCTTGTTCAATGTAAAGAAGAGTTTGACCGATTTGCCTTTTCAACCACCCGGGTGCCCTAGGTACCCGTGCCCTTGGCCGACGGGCGCGTAGCGCCAAGTCGGCCCACTGGGCTGACTGAGTGATCATCTCAATCGCTGAAATCTTCGTGTTCTAAAGAGAATTGGAGACGTCGCAAAAAGTTCTTGTTCGGTTTTGCCAAAAATGTGTGGCCCTTACTTAGTAGAGGGCGAAAATTTCGCTCCTCACTAAGGAGCACCATGCGATTACCAATTGACACCCAGACCGTGAAGTTTGCTGCGGCCGGACCGGCAGAGCCCGTTCTCGATTACGAGACTCGAGCACCGAAGTTGGACGAGAACGGGACGGCGCTGTTCAACGTGCCGCGCTTCGCGGCCGGCAGCGGCGTGAATCTCGCTCTAACGAAGCGGCTTCTTGCGCGTGCGAGGGCCATCCCCACCGCGCAAGTTCTGGTGTCGGGCGAGGAAACCTTCCAGCATTATGCGAACGGCCTCTTGTTCGTCGGCGTCCAGGATCGAGGTGGCCTCAAAAGCCAGACGAAGGGATTCGTCGGGTGCGACGCGCTCCTCTCCGCCAAAGACGAGCGCATCTGCGCTTACCGAAAGAGCGATGGATAATTTACGAATCACCCCGAGTGTCGGCTCCGACAGCCCCGACTCGTAGTTACTGAGCATCGGGACCTGCACGCCAGATCGTTCTGCGAGGGCCTTCTGGGTGAGTCCCCGCTCTCGACGTAGTTTGGCCAGTTCTTCAGGGAATCCCACAACGCCACGTTACTTCGTGTGACATCACGGTACTAAGATACTATGATTATAAAACAAAAGAAATTGAGACACCGATCGTGAACCCATCCTCGATTTTCGAATCCTCGGCGTCGTCACTGCTCGACGTTGACTTCGACGAACAGTTGCTTGACGCGGTCAGCGCGCACTGGCATGACTCGTTCGTCCGCGACCCGCGGCGCGACGAGGTCGCACACGCGTTGGGCCTCAGACTTGATCAGGCCGTTGAGTTCGGCGTTGGACTTTCCGACCGCACGCTCGGCCTGCGTATCCCGAGCAGGGAGGTGAAGGCGGGCCGACTGCTTCGCGAACGCCTCGTCGCATGGGGCGTGCTGCGCGCGAGTGGTCACGAGGCCTTTCGTGGGTGCGTCGTCGTCCCCGTGCGACAAGAGGAGCGGATCGTGGCGCTGTTTGCGCGTCGGCTCGATGATCCCACTCAGGTGCACTGGGCGAGTGGACTGCCCGGTGGAGTCTTCACGAAGGCCTTCGCACCTTCACGTAATGAGACAAGTCCTGTTCGGTGTGTCGTCACGACGTCGATCCCCGACGCTCTGGCGGTTATTGGTGCCGCGTCCTCGGACGAGACTGTTGGCCCCTCACTTGGCGCGATCACGCTGCTCGCACCCGCTCGCCCCAAGGGGTACGCCGCGAAGGACGTGAAGCAGATCGCTGCGCGCGGAGATGAAATCGTGGTGCTCGGCCGAGGTAGCGATGATCTCGTCGATCGTCTTCGCGCCCACGGTGCGAGCGTGACGCACTTGGCCAATGATCTCGACCTTGCGCGAACCTTGAACACCGCGTCGGACGCGGGCGTCGCGCTGCTCTCTCTGCTTGGCGAGCTGCGATCAGTAGAAACTTCGTCACCGCCGTCAAGGCAACCTGAGCCGATGTCCGGTGCGTTGGACGTTCGGCCCGAGACTCCGACTCCGAGCGACGTCGTGGAGCCGAGTGAGGGCACGCCGGTCGTTGTCACGTCAAACCCCGACCGCGACGAGACCTATCTCCAGATTGGCACTCGTCGGTGGCGACTGCGCGGGGCCCGGGCGCGCGGCAACGTCGACGGTGACCGGCTCAGCGTCGCGCTCTCGGTGCATGATGAGGCGAGTGGTCGATTTCATCTCGACACGCTCGACCTTTACGGCGCACGAGCGCGCTCGAACTTCCTCGACGCCACGTCGAGTGAACTCCACGTGGAGCGTGAAGCGCTCGTCGCCGAGATGGGGCACGTGCTTCACGAAGCGGAAGTCGCCCGTGACAAACCGCGACGTGACGAGGCACCGCTCTATGAGATGAGCCCCGACGAACGAGATGAAGCGCTGGTGTGGTTGACCACTCCCGACTTACTGGAGCGTCTGGCCGATGACCTCAGTCGTCTCGGCGTCGTGGGGGAACGAACCAATCTGATGGTCTGCTACCTCGCCGCGCTGTCGCGCAAGTGCGAACGTCCCTTTGGGGTACTGGTGCAGTCGTCTTCTGCAGGAGGCAAATCCACCCTCGTCGAAGCGGTGACCGCTCTCGTGCCGCTCGAGGATCTGGTGTCGTTATCGTCGATCACGTCCCAGGCGCTCTACTATCTGGGAGCCACGGGGCTGCGTCACAAGGTGCTCTTTGTGGCCGAAGAACACGGCTCATCGCGCGCCGCGTACGCACTCAAACTGCTCGTGAGCGAAGGCCGTCTCTCGATTGCGTCGACGGGCAACGACGAAGGGGGACTGCCGCGCACGAAGAACTACGAGACCGCCGGTCCGCTGTCGCTCATGATGACCACCACCTCGACCACGCTCGATCCCGAGCTGGAAAACCGTCTCGTGGTGCTCGGCGTTGATGAGGACGCTTCTCAGACGAGCGCCATCATCCGTGCACAGCGGACCGCCGCGTCGCTCGCGGGACTTCACTCGTCGAGTGAGCGGGCCGCCATACGTCGTCGTCATCACAACGTTCAACGACTGCTCGAACCGGTGGTCGTCATCATCCCCGACGGTCCGATCTCGTTTCCGAGTTCGGCGGCGCGCCACCGTCGCGACCACGTGAAGTTCCTCTCGATGATCGCGGCTCTCGCGACGCTCCACCAGTACCAGCGGGAGCGTCGCGCGGTGGTCCTCGACGGTGCTGCGATGTCCTATATAGAAGCGACACCCGAGGAGGTGGCCTACGCGAGCGAACTCTGCGGCGAGGTCCTGGTGCGTGATCTAGAAGGTCTGGCGCCCCAGGCACGCCGTCTACTCGCTGAGGTGCGGGCCTTCGCCGCGGAGCGAGCACTTTCGTTCGAGGGAGACATCTATGAGGCGGAGGTCACGAGACGTCAGTTACGCGAACGACTGGGCTGGTCGATCAGCCAAGTTCGTGACGCCACCAATCGACTGGTGGAGTTGGAATACCTTGTCGTGAGTGGCGGTGGGCGCGGTCGTTGTCGCAGCTACCGGTTAGTCGCCGACCTCGCGTCAACTCTCCACGTTCCCGTATCGGAAGTTGGTGGAGTTGGGCAAGTTGGCGAACCGGTTTCGCCAATTTTTGATGCCTCACCATTAGGTAAAATGGACAAGTTGGCGGGGTTGGTCCCCTCTTTGCAGGTCCAAGGGCCCCCTTATTCGTACCCGGAGCTCCCGTACACCGAGATGGCGGATCGTACGCCCTTCTCGGAGAGTGAATCATGAAGACGACCGACGCGGTCGCGGACTACCTGACGTGGTTCGAGGTCCACGGTTACTCCAAAGGGACGCTTCGCGCCCGGCGTTACTACCTCGCCTCATTCCTCTGCTTCCTCGACGAACGCGAAGTATTCGACGTTGAAAGCATCAGTCCGAGCGTGCTCGACTCCTACCAGCGTCACCTCTACCACCAGAAGAAGGCCAACGGTTTGCCCCTCTCGTTTCGCACCCAGGCGCAGCGTTTGATCCCGGTGAAGGGACTTTTCGCCTGGCTCGCGCGCACCGGCGAACTCCCTTACGACCTGTCGATCTCGGTGGCGCTGCCCAAGGTCGAGCACCGGGTGCCCGAAGCGGTATTGAGTATCGAAGAAGTTGAAGCGATTCTCGCCGGGCCCGACACGACGACGTCGCTGGGTCTTCGCGATCGCGCGATACTGGAGGTCTTCTATTCGACGGCGATTCGTCGCGCGGAGTTGTTGCATCTGCGAGTCGCTGACGTGGACCACGCCCGTCGCACGGTCTTCGTGCGACAGGGTAAGGGCTCGCGTGATCGCTTCGTGCCGATTGGTGAGCGGGCTTGTCACTGGGTGCAGCGCTACCTCGATGAGGTGCGGCCTGAACTCGAACGGGGACGCGCACATCCTGCGCTCTTTCTCAGCGTCACCGGTGGGGGCATCGCCCCGGACGTGATGTCGCGTCTGGTGAGTGCCTATATCCAGGCAGCGGTGCCCGCAAAGAAGGGGAGCTGTCACCTCTTTCGTCACACCGCCGCAACCCTGATGCTCGACGCCGGAGCCGACGTGCGCCACATCGCCGAGATGCTCGGTCACCAGAAGTTGGAGACGACCATGACCTACACCCGAGTCTCGATGGTGAAGCTTCAAGAGGTGCACGCGCGCTGTCACCCGGCCGAGCAACCGAGAGGAACCGGTCGCCGGTGAAGAGTTGGTCTTGACGTTCTCGAATGCAAGCGGACCGTCAGCGCGAACGATACGCTACCCACGCGGCCATGGCCTGGCGCTCGGTGAGTACTTCGACATCGCTTCGTGCGTAGCCCGCGAGGTTGACCAGATCGTCGACCAACCACGTGGGCGCGAGGGCGTCGTCGGTAGGTGACGAGGCCGCGGGACGTCGCTTTTTCGTAAGACTAGCTTCGAGCATGGTCAAGACCTCTTCGAAGGTCTTGGTCTGAGGACCTTCAGGCAGTGCCGCCACCCTTCGGCGCATCTCGTCGTAGACCTCGCTGTCTTTTCGAGCACCCACGGCCCAAATCTCACCAACATCGACGATGAGGTGTTCGGTCTCGTCAAAGGTCACCCGCCACACAATGCGCCAGTCCCGATCGCCCACGGTCAACTTGCGATAACCGTGTAGTCCGCCGCCGAGAGGGGCACCGGCTTCGGGGTTGCGCTCGATGAGTAGAAACTTCTTCATCGCCCACTTGAGGGCCGGGCGATTCTTCTTTTGGAGTGCGAACAGGTCCTCAATAGCGGCGTCAGTGAAGCGAATTTCCGTGTGATGCGCGCGGGGGTGACGACCAGTTCTCCGAGGCGGCGGCCCGTTTCTTTGCGTCCCCTTGGACGGCGTCACTCTCGACCAGCGGCCAAGTCCTCATCGACTTCGCGTTCGAGAGTGGCTCGATCGAAGCCGAACTTAGACAAGACGTCGTCGAGTGACGTTCGTTTGCCGTTGTCGGTAGCGGTGCGGATCAGAACGACCGCAAGATCGCGTAAGTCCCGTTCGGCTTCTTGGTAGCGATGGAGTTCGCTCACTCCGATAATCGCCGCCACTGGACGGTGGTTGCGTTCGACGGTAATCGACGAACCGGTCTCGGCGTCGCGAGCAAGTCCGGCAATACCGCGTTTGGTGGCGTCACTGACCGAGAGGGTGTAGGTGGGTGTGCGGGTCATAGAGAAAGTGTACATGAATCTACACAGATTCTGTCGTCATCTACGCGAGCCGGTCGGTGGGGCCCGGTCAGGCTCCACGGATACCAGAACGTTGAAAACAATGGCCCTGAAGAATTTTTGCGTTCGAGAAAGTTTTGGCCGATCGTACTCCGATCTCCCTGGTCATCGACACCGACTACGATGATCCGAGACATCGAGCGGTGACCTCCGTAATGAACCGGTACTACGACCCGACGACCGATGAGTTCCTCTCGATCGATCCGGATGTTGCCGATACTGATCAGCCTTACGTGTTCACGAATGACGATCCTTTGAATGCCGAAGATCCGCTGGGACTGAGCTTATTGTCTGCCTTGAAGAGCATCGGTAAGGTCGTGGTCAAGATTGTTACCGTCGCGTCTGATTTGCAATCCGGCGATCTCGCCGGCGCCGCCAAAACGCTTCACAAGACTCTCGGCGTCTGCGTCAACGGGAGCGCCGGCTTCGGCATCGCCGGTTCAGGTTCAGCCTGCATCGGCGCAACAGGAAACGGGAAGGTCTTCACCAGCCTTACGGGTGGGGGCGGAGGTGGAAGCCCAAATGCGTCGGCAGGAATTGGCTTTCTGATAAGCAACGCTAAGACAGCGCAACAGTTGGGCCGCAACTTCAGCTACGGGAGCGGTTCAGTGGGAGAAGGGCTCTCAGTTGGTGGAGAGGGTGCTATCGGTACTTCGTCGAACAACAAGACCATTGTTGTAGGAACGTTTTCTCTGAACATTGGAGGACCTTTGCCGCTCCAGTTTCAGGGCGGTGAATCATGGACAATTGTGAAACAGTGGTGAGCGAATCGAGACTGATGGGAGTTCCAGGTTTTGGCGTGCGGTCTTGAGCCGGTAGCGTCATTTTCGTAGGCTCAGGGATTGATTCGGAAGGGCATGCCGATGCAGAGGCAGAAGGTAATTGAAAATCACGATCGGAAGCCGCTGGCCTCATTCATTGGCGGAGTGAGATACGGCGTGTACAACTTCACGGTCCCCTTGGTGCGATTAGAGCTGTTTGCCGATTCGTTACGCCTGAGTTCAAGCGTCAGACTTTTCCGCAAGCTGGTCCCAATACTCACCGCGAGCTTCGCAGACGTCTCTTCTGTACAGATGGTCGGTAATTCGTTTGGTTCGGGGATTCGTATTCGCACTCGAGGCTCTGAACGCGGTGTCGTATTTTGGACTTTCAGTCCAGAGCGGGTTCTATCCTCTATGCAAAAATTGGGCTTGACGACTATCGCCGAAGAGGGGCACTTTTACTTCCGTAATCCGGATCGCTAGTAGCTCAGCGTTGTCTTGTTCAATGTAAAGAAGAGTCTGACTGATTTGCCTATTCAACCACCCGGGTGCCCTAGGTCCCCGTGCCCTGGCCGACTGGCGCGTAGCGCCGAGTCGGCCCACTGGGCTGACTGAGTGATCATCTCAATCGCTGAAATCTTCGTGGTCTAAAGAGAATTGGAGACGTCGCAAAAAGTTTTTGTTCGGTTTTGCCAAAAATGTGTGGCCCTTACTTAGTAGAGGGCGAAAATTTCGCTCCTCACTAAGGCGCACCATGCGATTACAAATTGACACCCAGACGGTGAAGTTTGCTGCGGCCGGACCGGCAGAGCCCGTTCTCGATTACGAGAGATCAAGCCCACGACTGGCGTCGTGGCTGCGCGTCGCCGACATCGACCACGCCCGTCACACCGTGTTTGTCCGTCAGGGGAAGGGAGCACGCGACCGCTTCGTGCCGATTGGCGCGAGAGCGTGCGGGTGGGTCACCCGCTACCTCGACGAGATCCGACCGCAGCTCGAAGGCGACCGGCACCACCCCGCGTTGTTCCTCAGTGTGAGCGGTGGCGAACTCGCGCTCGACGTTCTCTCGAAGATGGTGAGGGCCTACGTGAGCGCGGGTGCGCCAATGAAGAAGGGAAGTTGTCATCTCTTTCGCCACACCGCGGCGACCCTGATGCTGGACGCGGGCGCTCACGTACGCCACATCGCCGAGATGCTCGGCCACCAGAAGTTGGAGACCACCATGACCTACACCCGAGTCTCCATGGCGAAGCTTCACGAAGTGCACGCTCGTTGTCTCCCGGCCGAACAGCCTCGCGCCGCGCTGGCGCTCTGAGCGGCCCGAGCGGATCACCCGATCATGCGGAATGCCGGAGAGCCTTTATAGTGGTGACGGAGAAACTAATGAAGAGTATGCCCGACAAGAAGACGAAGAAGTCGCTCGTAGTGCCCTTTTCTGACGCCCGTAGGGCGCTCATCGACGATATGGCTGCGCGCACGCCCATCGTAAAGGTTCCTTCGCGTCTTCGACTCACCAAGTAGTTGGACTGGTCCGCCCTCGGCGGGGCCGTCACAGTCCGCGCATACCAGCCGCGTGACTACGACCAGATTCGAACGTTTCGTTGCACGACGCCGGGTCAGAAGTTCACCCGGGACCCCCAACGAGTAATTCGCCACGCGCCTGACGACATCGCAGTCGACCCGAGTGATGAAGCGTGGATCGCGGTCGCGGAGCACCCTGACGACGGGATCGTCGGGGTCATTGTGTACCAAGCCCAGCCCGTTGGTTCACACGATCCGGCCATTCGTCCCTACGTCGCGGCGCTCGGGGTGCGAATTAACTACAGACGCCAAGGGATTGCCACGATGTTGAAGACCGCCGCCATGCTGGACATGGCTGATCGGGGTATCGGCGGCCCAACGGTGTCGCTCGTCAATCGTCGCAACACGGCGATGCTGCGACTCAACGAGACCCGCTTCAACGCGATTGTCGAACGTGACCTCGACGATCCGAATGATGACGTCATCACCGCGGCCATTGAACCCGTTGACTAAGCCTTGAGCTGAGCGTTGGTGTCGGTTGGGTAAATGCCGTGAAAGATTCGTTGGCGTGACATAGATCGCTCGGTCCGCGTGTCAGACTTTGACGATGGGCGCTCGCGTCGCAACCCACAGTTACCGCACGACATCCGCTTGATTGGCGCAATTGTCAACGGACGTCGCTGCCACCAACGATGTGAATGCGGCACGAGCGCTTCGTTTCGCTCTCGTCGGGTTTTTCGGGGTGTCGTGCATAAAGATGCCTGGTCGAGGTCGCTTGTACGGTGTCGTTCGCAGCATCGCAGAGTTGAATCCATAATCAACCGGTACTACGACCCAACAACGGACGAGTTCCTCTCGATTGACCACGAAGTGGCGCAGACGGATCAGCCGTACGTGTTCACGAACGATCGTCCGTTGAATGCGGAGGACCCGCTGGGGCTAAAGGGTGGACCCGGCACCGGTTGCTTAGGCCACGCCAACGCCAGCGCGTGTGAAAAGCAAGCCGTCAAGCGAGTTGATGACTCTGCGGGCGAAAGTGCACTTGGGATCGACTTCCTCACCGTTCTGCTTACGATTCCCCTTGATGAAAACGGTGTCGGGGAAGCGAGTGAAAGGTGGCCATATGCAGTGTTCGACGTTAACGAGGAGACTGGAAGCGTCGATTCCAACGCGAGCATTGATCGCCAATGAGCGTCTAGGGGACCCGGTCTGGGCTGCCCGAAAGAACGACGCAGAACTCGTTGCCGTCGGGATCGGTAAGTACTACCCAGCGGGTGTCGCCTTCGCTGACCCGTCGCACGAGGTCGCCGCCGAGTTGCAGGGCCCGTTCGGCGACGTCGTCCGGGTCGTCCGCGTAGAAGTTGACGTGGCAGCGACCGGGAGCGAGCTCATTGACACCGCATTGTTGAAACGTTAAGTGCGGACCTCGACCGGACGGGTCACGCAGTCCCACGTACGTTCCAACGAGGGGGCGTGGCTCGTACCCAGTCAGTGCGGCCCAGAACTCGCTGAGCCTCGCGGGGTCGTCGGTGTTGAACACGACGTTGCCCGGCCGCAGTAGCACTGTCATCTCGTCGGCGGTGTTTTCCCTGGTTACTTCCTTGTCGTTTCGAAAGCTGAAGCTCATATGAAGGAGTGTAGGGACGCAGACAATCACCCACAGTTAGAGGTGGGCAACGGCGGGTTCGACGAGGTGCGAATGCGGCCCCCCGTCGCATTCTTCGTGTCACGCCGTCGTGCTTCGGGGCTACACCAGTACTTCGTCGATTTGGTAGTGGTCGTCGAGTTGGTCGGCGGAGCCCGGTCGTGCGAAGTGCCAGCCCTGGCCGTAGTCGACTCCGACGTCTCGAAGCGCGAGGGCGTCGTCTCTGGTTTCGACGCCTTCGGCGACCACGGCCGCGCCCGCGCCGTGACCGAACTCGGTAAGTGAACGCACGAGCCGGCGCAAGATGGGGTCGGCGGCGATACCAGCAACAATGCTCCGGTCGAGTTTGATGACGTCCGGTGACGTCAACAAGATGTGACGCAACGACGCAAAGCCGGCGCCGACGTCGTCGATGGCGAGCCGGAGGCCGCTTCTTCGCAGCGGAGCAAGCGCGTCCAGCAGAACGCGATAGTCCAGCACGGGATCGTGTTCCGAGAGTTCGAGGACGATGCGCTCCAACGGAAAACTGTTGAGAAGCTCCTGGCATCGATCGTCGAGCAGTGTTTGCGCCGAAAAGTTGATGGACAGATATCCCGAGACGCCGACGAAGGCGTCAACAGCGTGACGAACGGCGAGCATCTCCAATTCGAGACCAATACCAATTGACGCGGCGTCCGCAAACACTTCATCGGGAGCTTGTCCCCATTCGGCCGGAAACCGGCTGAGCGCTTCCGCACCGACCCGAGCGCCATCGGCGAGCGCCACGATGGGTTGCAGAACAATTCGTGGTCCGCCCGCGTCGCGAATTGGCTGGAGCCGAGACAAGATGGCAGCTTCTCGCCGACGCTCTTGAATGCCCGGTTCGATGATCGTCGCGGCGGCGCTTGCGAGGACCTCCATGAGCGCCCGGTCGCGCTTGGTCAGATCGTTGTCGGCGGTGAACCCCGCCGCACAGAACGTCCCGTACAGCGTGCCGTCGCTGAGAGAGACCGGAACGGAAATGTAACTGCGAATCCGCGGGAAGCGCGCTGCGGGTAGCCGCTTCGCTTCGGGGAGCTTCGCCACGTTGGGGATGACGCTCGGCAACTTGCCGTCCAGGATTGCCTGGCAGAGCGAGGTCGCTTGCGGTTGGGTCTGTCCGTCGTGAAAGAACGGGATTGACGACTCGACGACCTCCAGGTGCTGCGTTTCACCGTCGAGGCGTGTCAGGAACGTGAGGCTGAGCCCCAGTGAGTTCTTCGCCGTACGGAGGAGTTCGGCCACCTTTTCGTCGGTGTCGGTGCGCTTGGGTCGATTTGATGCCATCCCAATCGACCTTAGGACCGGGATTTGCAAACCACGACAACTTGTCACTGTGTAGTGAATCGTGAGGGTTCGCTGCGTGAATTGGATGCCTCGCTGGGTGATCCGGCTCCTGCGTCGCTGTTCTCGGCGTCCCTGCAGATCGAACACTGTTCCATGAACGTTGTCGCGGAGTGCGCTCAGCGCTCGCTACTTCGTGCGCCTCCTACTCAGTGACGCGCAGAGCACAAGAGTTCTCGGAAGGCACCCGAACTCGCGTTCTCAGCTTGGGAACCTAACGAGTCGGAGTTGCCACGATCTCAATACTTGCTGGTCAAAACGAATTTCCTGAGCGTCGATATGGGTAGTTGATTGATTTGGGCACTTCATGGGCACTCCGAACGCTTTTGTGTCAGCCATTCTTGTGCTGCTCGCGCTCGTCACTGCGCCAACCCTTCGATCGAACGAATGAAAACGCTCCGGTCTTGGAGGACCGCAAGGTAGGTCACGATGACGTCGGCAATTGGGACGTAGGTGACAAAGGTGTCATCGTCAAGAATCGAAATGGTGTCGCCGTGCACCGGGCCAACGTCAACTGTTGCGAGACACCAGTCATAAAACGCATCCATCTTCTCCTGTGAGGGATGCTCACGGTCGTACCAATCGTCGACAGCGGTGGAGAGGTGTGGCTTCGAAAAATGCCACGACCCCGAAGGGTTACTCAACGGCCTATGAAGACTTCCGAAGTGCTTTTAACTGAAGCAGCTCTTCTTTCTCGACTCTTTGGTCTGGGGCAAGACCCTTCGCTGCGGCCTCGCGTGTATTCGATGCCCAGGTTTTGAACTCTGGGTCGTCCCCAAGGGTCGCGGCATATTGACGAAGGTGCGCGCTCGCTCTCGGTGCAGCATTCTTTGCGTCTGATTTGTGCTTATTCCGGAGATACTTGATCACGATGCCGTACCCAGCGACGGCGAGCGCAATGGCACCCTTGGCCCACTCGGTCCCCTTTTTCGTCGCCGTGGACATGTGCACACGCTAGGCGAGAAATGCTCGAATTTGGACAATTGTTGGACATTCATATGTTCTGAGTTTCTCCGGATAGTCATTTACGCCGGAGCCCCTCAACGGTCGGCCTGTCCAGCGAAGAAACTTCAACTCTCAATCGGCACTTCTCGCGAACATGACCGTCGAGATGACGCGGTAGAGCAGGTTTCTCCGACTCCCAACACGGGCTCTCTATCCCTTGGGGGAGCGAAGACCGTCGAGTGCTGCCTGCAGGATTGGTTCGAGGTAGTCGGACTCGCCGTGAATTGAGGCGATGCCAACGACCAAGTCGAGGATCTGCTCGAGCGTGAGATCCTTTCGAACCTCATGGGTGCGCTGCGCGGCGTGGAGAAGCGGTCGACCGGCCACCGTGACGCGGCCGCGACTCTCTCCCATGACGGGGGCGGTTCCCCCTGAATGCTTGAGCAATTCGATGCCAACCGGATGTTTGCTCGTGATGAAGAAGAAGAAGCGATGAAGCCACGCTTCAAACGCAGCTCCGGGCGTCTCTGCCTCCACGGTCTTCGCGGCATCGCACACAGCATCGACTTCGTCGATGTACAGAGCCTCGAGGAGTTCGCGTCGGCCAGGGAAGTTGCGGTAAAGAGTCGCCATACCGACACCGGCGCGCCGTGAGATCTCCGCCATCGACACCTCAGTCTGCGGATCGGCGAACGCGGAGCGCGCGGCCTCGAGAATCATCGCGCGATTACGCTCGGCGTCGGCCCGCCTCGAGGGTGAAGGAAGTTGGTCAGGGGTCATTGGTGGTTCTAAGTGGACAGCCTATCCGATCTCCACTAATGTGAAGTGGACAACCTATCCGTCTACAAAACCACGAAGGAGTTCACTATGCAGGACAAGCCTGTCGCTCTGGTCACCGGAGCCAACAAAGGAATTGGTCTTCAGATTGCGAAGGATCTGTCGGCGCACGGCCTCACCGTGCTTGTCGGGTCGCGCGACTTCGAAGCTGGGGAGACTGCGGCAAAGAGCGTCGGAGACGACGCTCGCGCCGTCCAGCTCGACGTCACCGATCCGGCCTCCATCGCTGCCGCGGCGGAGCGCATCCGCAATGAGTTTGGCCGTCTCGACGTGCTCGTGAACAACGCGGGCATCTCGCACGCGGATACGCCGGGCAGGTCGCTTGAGGAGGTCGTGGAGGCTGGCCGTCTCAGCGTCGCGTCGCTCGTCGAGGTGCACGCGGTCTTCGAGACGAATGTGTTCGGTGTCATCGCCGTCACGCAAGCGATGCTGCCCCTCCTTCGTGAATCGCCGGCGGCACGCATCGTCAATATTGCCAGCTCCGGCGGATCACTCACGCTGAATTCGGACCGCACGAACCCGCACCGCTCGATGTTCGGCACCTACTCCGCCTCGAAGGCGGCGGCCAATGCCGTCACGGTTGCCTTTGCCGCCGAGCTCGAAACGGCTGGCATCAAGGTCAACGCCGCGTGCCCGGGCTTCACATCGACAGACCTCAACTACTTCCGGGGCACGCGCACCGTCGAACAGGCCGCCCATGAACCCGTTCGGCTGGCGCTGATTGGCGCCGACGGTCCGACGGGTACGTTTTCGAACGAAGACGGTCCGCTCCCGTGGTGACGTCGTGTCCTAGGGGCGTCATGTGCTGCCACGGTCGCGGTTGCGACAGTGCTGCGACGGTGAGAAGTGGCACGAAATGTCGGTCTATCGAGTGTTGCTCGATTTGAAGTCGCTCCAACGCATCAAAGATGATATCACGATCTGATAGCATATTTGTATGGCATCTGCACGGACGACATTCACGATGGATGAAGATCTCGCCCAGCGCGCTCGCGAACTCGGTGTGAACATCTCGGCTGCGGCCCGGCAAGGGGTAACCGAGGCCGTTCGAGCTGCCCTTGAGAGGGCCGACCGCGAGGCGTACGCGAAACATCCCGAGAGCGTTGACGCCTTCTGGACAGAAGTCGAAGCGTGGGGTCAGCCGTGAGGCGAGGCGAGATTTGGCTGGCTGAGGTCGGCCAGAAGCACCGACCGGTTTTGTTGCTCACTCGATCGGAAGTAATCGACGTAAGGGCACTCGCAACCGTCGCCGAGATTTCCACATCGATACGGGGCCTAGCGGCCGAAGTCGACTTCGACCACGACGACGCGGGCATCAACCAACCTTCGGTCATCAATTGCGACGGCCTCCACACCGTTCTGCAGAACTCTCTCACGGGGCCACTCGGTCGTGTTGACGACGAAGTCATGCGTAGAGTCTGTACGGCCATCAACTATGCCCTCGGTTGCTGATAAGACGAGAATGCGACTAGTGAACTCGAGACTAGGTCGACGTACCCACTGATGCTTGGGCAATGTATGGGCAAGAAGAATGCAGCGTGGGCAAGTAATAGGGACACAGTGCTCAACCATGGTTAACAGAAAGCGCTTGAAACCATTGCTCTTTCAATGAAAGTAATTGGAGCGGGCGACGAGAATCGAACTCGCGTTCTCAGCTTGGGAAGCTGATGTTCTGCCGCTGAACTACGCCCGCAATTTCCTATAAGACGCAGTGAGTCTAGTGATTGTAGGGCGTCAAATGGTAAGGATCAGTTGGCTTGTGTGGCCAGATTCGTCAGATGCTGATGATGTCAATTACATCCTCGAGGCCGACAAAGTCGTCGGGATTGCGCGTGTACAGCGTGAGGCCATTGGCGTGCGCCGTAGCGGCGATAAGTAAGTCAGCGATTCGAAGACGGTGAGAGTGCCCAACTTCCGTCACCGCGGTGACAATTGCGCCATAACTGCGTGCGGCGTAGACGTCGAACGGTATTGGATTGAACATGGCCTCAACCTCTTGGAGTCGAGATTGACGACGAGCGCTTTCCACACCGGTTGATGCGAGTCGCGGACCTGCAGTTAATTCGGCCAAGGTGATCGAGCTAATCGTCGATTCATCGGGCAGCGCATCAGCTACTTCGCGACTGTCCCAGTCAATGATGACGGACGTGTCAAGGAGACCCGAAGACACTAGAGCCCTTGGTCAATAACGCGGTTGAGATCGGCGCGAAACTGGTCGCAATCAATGTGGGCCCCTCTCATCGCGATGGCGAGTAGTTCGCTCTTTCGCACAAAGCTCGGACGATTGGTCTGGACTGGCACCAGTTCGGCGACGGCGAGACCGTTGCGAGTAATGACAAAGCGCTCTCCGGAGACCACCGCGTCAATTACACGCGCGTTGTCGTTTCGTAATTCTCTTTGCGGGATTGTTCTCGTCATTTCTGAAATGTAGCGTCGAATGCTACGAGTTGCTACGCATTAATTCGCAGGGCAATATCATCTGGCAAAGCGACCCGTCGGGGTCACCAACCGGTTTCGCCTGTATGAAGTGCCGCCAGACTTCCCCATTCATCCGGTACGTCAAGCGGGCATTTGTCGTATGCGCCATAGGGAGCGTCAATCAATTCTTGTTGACGGATCTCGTGATGAGCGCGAGACTCCGGCTTCAATTCCTCTCCAGGCTTCATTGGAATCTAGCCATCAATTGTGGCCGACAGCCGTGCCCCGACGTCAGCCACTCGGTTTCATCAACTCTTCCAACGCTGTAGCCAAGACGCGGTCTCGCCCCTGGGTGGCGTGTTGGTACCGCAGGGCGGCGTCGGTCGAAGCGTGGCCCGCCCGACGCATGAGTTCTGCGGTCGTCGCACCTGTGGCGGCGGCGAAGGTGAGGCCGGTGTGGCGCAGGTCGTGAAGGTGCAAGTCCGCACGCCCCACGCTCATTCGAGCGTTGTTCCAGGCTCGTTGGAGCACGCCCACCGAGAGCGGCTGCCCGTTGCGGGCACTGAAGAGGAGCGACTCTGACGCCATTGCCGTATATCGGTCGAGATGCCAGAGAACGACGTTCATGACTGACTCGGGTACTGCGAGCGACCTTCGGCCGGCCCGGGTTTTTGGAGGCTTGATGATTGAACTTCCGTCGCGGGCGATGGTCCGGCTCTGCTCAACTCTGATAATCGAGTGAACTTCGTCGACGTCACATCGCCGAAGACCGAGGATCTCGCCGCGGCGTAGTTGACACCACGTCGCGAGGAGGACGGCGAGTCGTAAATCTTCCGGCATCGCCTCAGCCAGAGCATCGACCTCTCTCGCCGTCGCCACCGGGCGCTCGGACGAGTGCTCAACACCGGCACCACGCACACGGCAGGGAGAACTTGTCACGACGCCGTCGGTCACCGCCGTTCGCATCATCGTCGAGAGCAGACGGTACGCCTTCGCTGCGGTACTGGGGTGTCGCTGCGCTAACTCGGCGTGCCATCCTCGGACCATGGAGGGCGTGAGACTCCGGAGAGGAGAACTACCCAGGCTGGGGTAGATGTGACTGCTGAGGAGGTACTCGTAGAGTTCTCTCGTTCGGACCGCCAGGTCGTGACGATGAGCGAGCCACTGTTCGGCGTACGCCTCGAGTGTCACCTGTCTCGCCCGTCTTCGAGTCATTGCGCGCCTCGCACGATCGTTCCCGAGCCCCGAGCGGGCTCTCCACATCCCAACGGTCTTCAGATCTCGACGATTTGATAACCGCATCGCGAAGTTGGAAGTTGAACTGACGCTGAATCGAAGAGTGCATCGAACGTGGCGTAGCTTGACCGCCGAGGGTTGGATACTCGTCGGAGCTTCAGGTGTGCTCACTTCCCGACGGGTTTCCCCCTCAGGAGGTTCGACGCGGCTCGTTCGATGTTGGTCGGGAGGTCCGGGTGCGCACCTTGATGTGGTGATTCGGCCCTCGCAAATTCGATGACCGTGTCGAGAGTCTCGTCGGCGATGACCGCAGCCGTTGCGAGTCCCCACCCGAGCCCCTCGGTCACCAAATGGTCGCGAGTGATGGCCGCGTGGTGATACTCGCCACCGATCGCGAGCGCGACCTCGCCGTCGTTGTCTTGATGAGCCTGAGGTACAACGTCGTACGCGGGGGCGAGGGTGATCGACCCATCGATGAAGTGCAAGAGAGAGAGGTTTTTGGCGTGGAGATCGAGGTTCCCCACCGCGACTGACAGCACAACGAGCTTAAAAAGCCGCTCGAGTGAGTCCTGGTCGCTCAGAGTCCGCAGCACCTGCGCGACGCGCAGGAGGCTCACCTTTCCGCCGTACTTCTGATATTTAGCGCTACCGGCCGCGCCGAGCACCTGACTGAAATCCTCCTGGTGAATTCTGCCGTCGGGTGCGTCCGGGGATCGGTCGTAGCGCTCGATGACCACGGCAGTCACTTCGTCGAACTCTTCCATCGACGTCGAGAAGCTCGAAAGACCGACGACCCGGGCAAAGCGGGCGCCGTACTCCTCGTCGTAGATCATCGTCGGATGGTCCTGCGAAATCGGCTTGAGGATATGAGTCGATGGCCAGCCATCGGCGACACGATTCCAACCTTCTGCGGTGCGGGCGAGCACGATCTTGTCCTGTACTCCGGGTAGCGAGGTCTTCCCACCCGGAGACTTATTTCCCAGAGGGTTCTCCCGGACATGTTTAAGTAACTCGGCGACATCCGCATTCGAGGTCGGCACCAGCGAAGGACGTCGCGGTTCTCCGGGAACGTCGTGGTCCCATATCTGTATTGCTCCCGCGACGTCCCGACCGAAGCGCCGCAGCAAACCTATGACGTCGTAGGCCTCAACGCCCGCTTCCTGAGCGAGGCGAGAGAGCATTCTGCCTTCGGGGAGCATCGCGTTGAAAAAGTTTTGACGACGTTCTCTGCGCGCCCTCACTGGCACGGCAGTAAGCGGGATCGCGACGGAGATGATGGGGCTGTCGATTCCGAACCGATCGACGAAGGCGGGGTCAATTCGAAGATCAAACGTGCGCCAGGATCCAATGAGGGTTCCGACGCGAATTCCGTAGAGTTCAACGATCAGGTCAGCCATCGCTGCCTCGTGGTGTCACGGTGGCGGTCAACTCCATCCCCGTCTCTCGCATCGCCGCAAAGAGTCGATCCATCATGATTGAAGGTTTCCCCGCTTCGAGTTCCCAGATGTACTTCTGGGTCGTTCCTAACCGTCGGGCGAGCTCGCGCTGACTCAACCCCGCGAGGAGACGGGCTTGTTGCAGAACGCGTCCCAGTGATTCGGCACTAGAGATCTTTCCCTGGTAAGCCATCCGATGCTCCTGACGCTGATATCGCAGTCAATCGAGCTGACTACGATTTAGGAGTCATCCTATATGACTGCGATATCAACGTCAAGCCATTTCCCCTGGAGAACGTCGCGCTATTGAAGAACGCTCTTCGTTCACCGAAGATTCCCTCGCGTTAAACGTGCGACAGCACCCTACATTGATGATTCGTCCGACCCCGAGAGAGTGGTGTTCGGTGCGGTCGACTCAGGGTTCGGTTCTGCTGCCGATGGCGTCGGCGCCGAACTGCCACTCCGTGGTGGCGGGGCAGGGGCTACCGGCGGCGTAGCCGGCGGTGTCACGCCGGGAATGAACTGTCCGATACCCGCACCAAGCAGGACGGAGTTGGGGACCTTGAGGTAGCCATCCTCCGTGAGGACCGTCACGTACGTGAGGCCGATGCCGAGCACTTTGACATCGATGATGCCAGTGACCCCAGAGCGAATGCGAATGTTGTCGCCGACGACGAAGGGGCGCGCGAGCAGCAGCACTAACGCGGCAAAGATATTGCCCAGACTCTGCTGCGCGGCGACGCCGAGGATGATGCCGGCCACCCCCGCGCCGATGAGGAGATGGTCGAGCGAGACGTCCAGCACCGTCAGGAGCAGGAAGATCAAGATGAGCGAGCCCGCACCGCTCGCGATGAGGCGAATGGTCGCCCCGGCCCCGATGTTGGACTGACGCGTGACGAAGCGCCCCGTGGCCCTCGAGAGGTGCACGATGGCGAAGGCGCCCGCAATCAGCAGTACTACCGCCGCGGCCCAACTGATCAACTTCTGATTGAGCGAGGAGTGCTCGATCTTCCCGAAGGCCCGGCCGAGGCCGAGGGCCGTCACCGCGATGACGCCACCCACCACGCCGAGGGTCCACTCGGTCTTGAGGGTGTGCTTCATCTCGAGCGGATTGCCTCGCGTCACTGGAGAACACCCTATAGATATGTCATGACGTCGTCCCGGGCCGAGGAACCGACGTCAACCGCGACTCGTGTACTGGCGTTTCGGTGACCTATTGGCGCGATCGCGCAATAAGGTTGGCCTGGCAATCCACCCACGGAAAGATCGATGACGCTTACCGACGACGAGGTCATTCACACCGAGAACCTGACGAAGTCATACCCGGGCATGGACGCCCCCGCCGTCGACCAACTCAATCTCGACGTCCTCCACGGCGAGATCTTCGGTCTGCTCGGCCCCAACGGCGCGGGCAAGACCACCACCGCCGGCATCTTGACGACGCGCGTGGTACCGACATCCGGCAACGCCTTCGTCGCCGGTATTGACGTACGAAAACACCCCGCGCTCGTCAAACAAGTCTCGGGCATCGTCTCCCAGCAGAACACGTTGGACCGGCAACTGACCGTCTGGGAGAACCTCTACTTCCATGGTCGGCTCTTCGGCATCAGCGCGAAGGAGTCGCGACGCCGCTCCGATGAGCTTTTGGAGCGATTCTCGCTCTCGAAGTGGGCGAAGGCGTCGGTCTACGCACTCTCCGGTGGTATGGCTCAGCGTCTCATGGTCGCCCGCGCGATCTTCCATAACCCCGCGGTGCTGTTCTTAGATGAGCCCACCGCGGGACTCGACCCCCAAAGCCGCTTGGCGCTCTGGGAGATGCTCCAAGAGCTCAACCACTCCGGTCAAACGGTGGTCCTAACGACGCACTACATGGAAGAGGCCGACCAACTGTGCACACGAGTGGCGATCATGGACCACGGCAAGGTGCTCGCCCTCGACACGCCCGCCAATCTGAAAAAGAGCACCGGGGCTGACACGATTGTCACCGTCAAAGTTGCGCGCGACGGCGAGCGGCTCGCGCGAGCGCTCGGCGACGAACTCAGCGGTGTAATGGCGACGCGGGTCGTCGACAACGTGGTGACCCTCCAGGTCGAAGGGGCCGACCGCCTGGTGCCGCGAGTAGTGAATGTCGCCGAGGGTATCAACATCGAGATCATCGACCTCGCGGTCGCCGAGCCGAGTCTCGAGACGGTCTTCATCAATCTCACCGGCAAGGAGTTGCGAGAGGTATGACGACCGACACGATTGTGACCTCGCCCACCCGCTCGGTGTTCGAAGCGAGTCGTACCGCCCTCGGCGCGCTGATCCTTCGTGACCTCGTGGTACTGCGCAAGACGTTCCGAGAGTTCGTGTTACGAACCCTCATTCAGCCCTTCTTGTTGTGCTTCGTGTTCCTCTTCGTGTTCCCGAAGATCGGTCAAGCCGTGGGTGGTGGTGGCACCGCCGCGTCCATTGCGTTCGCGACGGTGCTGGTGCCCGGGGTCGTCGGGATCACCATCATGTTCCAGGGCGTGCAGTCGATCGCCCTCACCATGGCCCAGGAGTTCGGCTTCACGCGCGAGATCGAAGACCGCGTCCAGGCGCCGTGTCCGATCTGGCTCGTGGCGATCTCGAAGGTCCTCTCGGGCGCCGCCCAGGGTCTCATCGCCGCGGCGATCGTCTTTCCGATCGCCTCGGTCGTCCACGCCGCGGGGGTGAAGGCCGACGTCTCACTGCACTGGCTAATTATCCTGACGTTGGTGCCGCTGGCCTGCGTGACCATGGCCGGTCTCGGGCTCATTCTCGGCACGTCCTTCGAACCGCGCAACATCGGACTCATGTTCGGTTTCATCATCCTGCCCATTACGTTCCTCGGTGGTACGTACTATCCCTGGACGCACCTGGCGCCCGTGAAGATCGGCGGGTTCCACTGGCTCCAGACACTGGTGTTGATCAATCCCTTGGTGTACGTGAATGAGGGGATGCGCGCCGCCTTCACCAACGCACCCCACATGCACCTCTACGTGGTCTATCCCGTGATGATCGGTTTCTGCGTGGTGTTCTTGTGGCTGGGGCTTCGAAACTTCCGCCGGCGAGTGCTGTCCTAGCGCTCGCCGCTCGCTGGGCCATCCGGTCGAATCAGGTGAAACGAGTATCGTGACCTCTTAATGGTGCTCTCGGATCGGTCCATCAAAGAGGCGCTCGCCATAGGCCGATTGATCATCGAACCCCTGGGCGAGGACTGCATTCAGCCCTCGTCAGTGGACGTCCACGTCGATCAGTACTTCCGGGTCTTTCGCAACCACTCTCAGCGCGTCATCGACGTGCGCGAGGCCCAAGAGGACCTGACCGAGCTCATCGACGTCGGACCCGAGCAGCCGATGATCCTGCACCCCGGTGAGTTCATGCTGGGATCCACGACCGAGCGCATCGCGATCCCCGACGACATCGTGGGGCGACTCGACGGCAAGAGTTCGCTCGGTCGACTCGGCCTCGTGATTCACTCAACCGCCGGCTTCATCGACGCCGGGTGGGACGGGCACATCACCCTGGAGCTCTCGAACGTGGCGAATCTGCCCATCACGCTCTATCCGGGCATGAAGATCGGACAGATCAGCTTCTTCGAGATGACGACGTCGGCCGACCGTCCCTACGGTTCGTCGGGGCTCGGATCCAAGTACCGCGGTCAGCGCGGGCCCACACCGAGCAAGTACTCCGAGAACTTCAAGAAGTCATGACCGTCGCGCACAAAGGAGCAGCGTGTTAGCCCGCATCATCATTGGACTGGCCATCACCATCGTCGGTTTCGGCCTGGCGGGCCGACGGTTCCACTGGCTCTCGAAACTGATTCGCAGCGGTCAGCCCGCACCTCGTCGATGGAACGGTTTCCGAAAGGTCACCGACGCCGAGGTCACCGAAGTCGCCGGGCAGCGCAAGTTGCTCAAGTGGACGGTGCCGGGACTCGCGCACTTCTTCACGATGTGGGGCTTCACGGTACTGCTGACGACGATCCTTGAGGCCTACGGCGCGCTCTTCGACCGCAACTTCCACATCCCCTGGATTGGGACGGACAACTGGCTCGCCTTCACCGAGGACTTCTTCGCAACCGCAGTGCTGGTCTCGCTCGTTGTCTTCTCGATTATCCGACTGAAGAACGCCCCGTCAAAGAAGGATCGTCAGAGTCGCTTCTACGGCAGCCACACCGAGGCCGCGTGGTTCGTACTCGCGATGATCGCGCTGGTGATTATCACGCTGCTGCTCTATCGCGCGGCGCAGATCAATACGGGACATTTCCCCTTCACCCACATCAAGACCGGCTGGTACGGCTTTGGCGGTTCGGAGGTGACCTTCTACGCGCACCACGCCTCCTCGTGGGCGTTCGCGTCGAAGGAGGTGGCGAGTTGGCTGGCGCCACTCGGTTACGGCGTCAACAGCGTGCTCGAGGCGGTGTTCTTGTTGCTCAACATCGCGGTGATCTCGGGCTTCATTGTCTTCGTCGCGTACTCCAAGCACCTGCACATCTTCTTGGCGCCCATCAACGTCGGCGTGTCGCGCCGCCCCCGGGCGTTGGGCGGCCTCGATAAGACCCCCAACATGGACATGGACCAGGTCAGCGAGGACACCGTCTTTGGCGCCGGCCACATTGAGGACTTCACCTGGAAGCAGATGCTGGACCTGGCGACGTGCACCGAGTGTGGACGCTGCCAGAGCGTGTGCCCGGCGTGGACGACCGGCAAGCCGCTCAGTCCCAAGCTCCTCATCATGGGCCTGCGTGACAACATGTTCGCCTCGGCGAACCGACTGATCTCGGGCGAGAGCGACGGCGACGTCGCGACCCTGGTGCCAACCACCATCGACCCCGACGTGCTGTGGTCCTGCACCACGTGCGGCAGTTGCGTGGAGCAGTGCCCCGTCGACATCGAACACATCGACGCGATCATCGACATGCGTCGCTACGAGGTGTTGATGGAGTCACGCTTCCCCTCAGAGGCGAGTTTGCTGCTGCGTAACTTAGAGAACCAGGGAGACCCGTGGGGCTTGGGATCGTCCAAGCGCACGGAGTGGCTCGGCGCGCTCGACTTCGAGGTGCCGGTCTTCGAGGGCACTATCCCCGAGGACGTCGAATACCTCTACTGGGTGGGCTGTGCCGGCGCGCTCGATGAACGCGGACGAAAGCAGATCGAGTCGGTCGCGCGCATGCTGCACCGCGCCGGGGTCACCTTCGGGATACTCGGTCCCCGAGAGTCCTGCACCGGGGACCCGGCGAGACGCATGGGCAACGAGTACCTCTTCCAAGAGATGGCCAAGGCCAACATCGCAACGTTGGACGGGGCCGGCGTCAAGAAGATCGTCGCGAGTTGTCCCCACTGCTTTAACACGATGAAGAATGAGTACCCCGCGCTCGGTGGCAACTACGAGGTCATCCATCACGCAGAGCTGCTGAGCCACCTCGTGGCTACCGGCAAACTCGTGCCCGGGGTTTCCTATACCGGTACCGTCACCTACCACGACCCGTGCTACTTGGGGCGGCACAATCGCGTCTTCGACGAGCCCCGCGACGTGCTCGACGCGATTCCGGGTCTCACCAAGGTCGAGATGGGACGCTGTCGCGAGCGAGGGTTCTGTTGCGGCGCGGGCGGCGCACGGATGTGGATGGAAGAGACGATCGGTAAGCGCGTCAACATGGACCGGACCGAAGAGGCGCTCGGCACGGGCGCCGACGTCATCTCGACGGCCTGTCCGTTCTGCATGATCATGCTCGATGACGCAGTAAAGGCCAGTGGCCGTGGTGACGACG
>Ga0302276_10000973_pt1 | contig 25874 bp, 20 predicted proteins | sample III_Bog_N2_3_FD_198768 | JGI IMG/M metagenome (GOLD analysis project Ga0302276, IMG submission 198768) | Peat permafrost microbial communities from Stordalen Mire near Abisko, Sweden - III_Bog_N2_3 | ecosystem: Environmental > Terrestrial > Soil > Wetlands > Peat | place: Sweden: Abisko...
AGCGAAGACAATCTGCTGCGTCCCCTCGTCGCGCCGCGCGCCCAGCCACGCCGCAAAAGCCTCGGAGGTCATCTGCCGGCCGCGGCTGTCCAGCAGTACGGCTACAGCGGGTGTGCGCCCCTCAAGCCGTTCCAGCCAGCTGAGCATCGCCTCCTCGCTCCGGAAGGCTTCGGTTCGGCAACGGGCAAAGGCCGAGCAGCGCCCAAGATAAACCGCGGCCAGGGCGTCGATGTCGTCCCTGGAGTTGGGGCGGGGGCCGATATGAGCTAGAATGAGGTTCATCAAGAGGAGGGTAACCGCCGCATCAAATTTAGCATCAATGGCGTACGATTTGATGCGGATGACAAAGCTGGCGGGCGGTAAGGTTCTTGTGGCTGCTTCCCAAAAACGGGTGGAGCTGTCCATTTTTGGGATTTCGGTCAGAATCTCTCCATATTTCCATATTGTGTTCAAGACTGCTCAAGATTGCCCTTACCACCAACTCTTTTAATTTCAATAACTACCAAATATTCACATCCCCCTGCTGAAATGGCACAAGACTTGCAACTCCACCAGGAACAAGTTGTGTCTGTGTTCCTCGGTTCAGGTGTATCCCCCCCCAGACCGAAGCGCACAATCAAGAATCAGGGTTGCGAAACAGTGCAATCGCCGACAGCGGAAATGCACAGCAGGAAACCGGCAAATTTTCTCATCGAGGATGGAAACCCTATGAAGTATTGGACCGAGCAACTTAAGCGTCTCGCCAGCCCACGGTGGCTGGCTCTGGCCCTCCTGGTGTTGTTTGCACCATCTCTTCTTGCACAGGAGACGACGGCTGGCCTTCAGGGCACCGTAAAGGATTCCTCTGGCGCGGTCATTGCTTCCGCCCAGGTGGTTGTCACGGGAGCGAACCTCGTGGGTTCCAAGCAGGCTATGACCGATACCAACGGTTACTACCGTTTCGCCAACCTTCCGCCGGGTGCCTATACCATCACGGTGAAAGCGCCGGGTTTTGACACCTTGAAGCGCGAAGGGCTGGTTCTTGAGGTCGGCCATCTTCCCACCGTGGACCTTGAGCTCAAGGTCGGCGAGGTGAAGACGGTGGTCGAGGTCAACACCGAAGGGCCGATGATCGACACCACGACCGTGACCACGCTGACCAACATCCCCGAAAACGTGCTTCAGGATGTTCCCCACGGCACGTCGTTCCAGTCGGTGATTCAGTTTGCCCCGGCGGCGCGCAACGAACCTTTGATGGGTGGCGTTGGCGTGGGCGGCAATGGCTCCGGCTCCACTTCTCCCGGCAACGGCGGCAATGGCGGCAATGTTGGCTTCTCGATCGGCGGCGGCTCGGACTCGGAGAACTCCTACCTCGTGGAAGGCCAGGAGACGGCCAATATCATCGGCGGCTTCTCGCATACCAACGTGCCCATGGACTTCATCCAGGAAGTGCAGATGAAGACCTCCGGTGTTGACGCCGAGTACGGCGGCGCGCTGGGCGGCGTGGTCAACGTCATCCTGGAGAAGGGCAAGAACAAGTGGCACGGCTCGGTATTTGCGTCCTTACAGGACGGCGGCATGAACGGATCGCCGAATCCCACCTTGCGCTACGATCCAACCTCGAACGGTTCCTCTCCCAGTTGGGGGGCCATCGACCCGGTAGTTCAGATTTATCAACCGGTTCGGCCGCACACCAGCGATTTCTATCCCGGCATCACCATCGGCGGCCCGGTCGTGGACCTGTTCCCAAGGTTCGTCGGCGTCTCGGATGCCGTTTACCAGAAGCTCAGGGAGCGCATCTCAATCTTTGCGGGCTTCAACCCCGATTTCAATGCTTATGAACGCAAGTTGAACTATGGCCCGAACGGCGGAATCATACCATTCAGCCAGAACACCCATACCGATTATGCCTACGGCCGCATCGATGCCGAGGTGACGCAGAAGGTTCGCGTCTACGGCTCCTGGCTCACTCAGGATCAAAAGCAGTATGGTGAGTCGCTGCCTGGCTCAGATTCGGTTCAGGGCTACGCCAATGTCTACACGGGATGCCTCGGAACTGGTACGTCCTTCAGTTGCCCGAACTCTCCCATCGATCCAACGAACTATAAGCACACTCTGGGCTACGCGGCCCCCAACATGACGCTGAACATCGGTGGGGATGTAACGATCACTCAGAATCTGGTTTCCACCACGCGTCTCGGCTACTACTTTGAGAACTACCATGACTTTGGCTTCCCAACCAGCGGCGATGTCTATGTCTGGGAGACCAACGGCTCAGACACCACCGCCACTGACACCAACGGAGTTCCACTGTCGACTCCAACCAGCGCGCCCGCGCTGGCCCAGGGTGCCGGCTTTCAAATCGGGACACTGGACCCTAACTCCTTCACCACCGAGAACGCCAATAAGGCGACCCAATTCGACGAGGATTTTGCCTGGTTCAAATCCAGCAGCAGGACTGGCACCCACAACCTGAAGTTCGGCTACCAGTTGCATCGCAACGTTAACCTGATCAACCAGGGCTACAATCAGCCGGAGGTCCAGGTTTACGCCGGTGTCCTGGGCGCCTACACCCCCATTGACCCACTTGTGGGCGTGCCGAATTGCGCGGCCGTCGAAACAACTTACATGGCAGCACAGCCTGCCGGCACGCAGGTGCCAGGGCAAGACCCAGGGGTCGTCTATCCCTATAACTACGGCTGCACGGGCACCTACGGCACCGTCAACGTGAACGACTACGGAACTACCGGCACCGCGACCGCTCTGAATCATGGCTTCTTTGTTCAGGATGCCTGGACCATCGGGCACGGCGTCACCGTCAACGCCGGCCTGCGCGTCGAGCGCGAGTATCTCCCGGCCGAGAACCAGCCCGTTTCCCAGACGCTCACCCGGCCCATCAACTTCGGATGGGGAGACAAGATCGCTCCCCGCATCGGCGCGGCATGGGATGTCTTCAAGGACGGCAAGATGAAGGTCTTCGGCGGCTATGGCGAGTACTACGACCAGATGAAGCTGAACCTGGCCATCGGCTCCTACGGTGGCGAGGTCTGGGAGGAGTGCTGGTTTGCCTTGATGCAACCCAACCTGACGGGCATTACCCCCGCATTCAACAGCACCGGCCAATACTGCATCGGGCTCGGCACCAGCCCGGTGGTCAACTGGGCCGGCGGAACGGCTCCTTCGGGACTGACCTTCCTCGAAGGACAAAACAACCGCGCCAACCCGACAACCTGTTCCACTTGCAGCCTCACGGAAGAGGGAACAGCTCCCGGCCTGAAGCCCTATGCGCAGCACGACTCCAGCTTCGGCGTGGATTACCAGATCAGGCCGAATGTGGCCTTCGAGGCGCGATGGGACCGCAGGCGGCTGGATCACGCCATCGAGGACGCGGCCATCTATAACCCCTCGGTCGGCGAAACCTTCGTGATCATCAATCCCGGTCAGGGTGTCGACAAGACCTTCAACGGCTTCTGGAACTTCCTCTACGGCGTGCCGCCCGATTGCACGGACAATACCTGCCCGGCGAATCAGAAGAGCATTCCCGCCGCCCGCAGCTACGACGGCCTCGAATTCCGCGTAACCAAGGCGGAGAGCAACCATTGGATGGGAATGTTCTCCTACACCTATAGCAAGTTCCGGGGCAACTACACCGGCCTCACCAGCTCCGACCTTGGAGATGGCGGCGGCGGTCGCAATGCTCCGAACAACAGCCGCGCCTTTGACGAGCCGTACTTTCAGTCGAATGCCCTCGGCGGATCTTCGAGCGGCTTGCTTCCCACCGACCGCCCCAACGCGCTCAAGGGCTACGTCTACTACCAATTGGGGTGGCTCAGAAAATTCACCACCGACTTCGGCATCTTCCAGACAGCCTATAGCGGTTCACCTCTGACGAGCGAAATCGACGTAGGCTACTCCTACGCCGGTCAGCCCGCCTTCCCGATCGACCTTGTCAATCGCGGCAAGTGGATTGACGTGAAGCAGGATCCGAGCACCGGACTCATCACCACCAGCGCGCCCTATACCAAGCGTACGGCAATGTACTGGGACTCCGACTTCAACCTCAAGCAGGAAGTAAAGCTGGGAGAGGCGAAGTCCCTCGCATTCGATGCAACCTTCACAAACCTTTTCAACCAACATAGTAAGGTTGCGTATTGGGAGAATATCGACTCCGACTATCAGGGAAGCAATTACCTGAGGGCCGCGGGGTATAACATCACCGGCGGCCTTGACTTCTACTCGGCGGTGATGAGCAAGTACGACTACACCGCGTACATGAACACCGGCGCGGACAACGGCACTAAGCACACCACCGATGGCCCCATCACAGTGAATGGCTGGTACGGCAAGCCCTACGAGTATCAGACGCCGCGGAACATCCGCCTGGGCCTGCACATCAACTTCTAAACCAACCCAGCAGTAACAACCAAAGGGGACCCGCCACGGCGGGTCCCCTTTTCGTGTAGGTTGATTGCAATTGCGAGCGCGAGCCCGGAGTGAGCTCCTGCGCGCGATGAAAGCTATTTCTTCCTGAAGGTCTTTTTTGCGGGGGACTTCTTCGCGGCGGTCCTCTTCGCCGCCGGCGTCGAGGCTTTCCTGGTTGGGGAGGCTTTGGCGGCCGCCTTTTTCACCTGGGGTGCGGCGCTGCGTTTCGCGGCGGGTTTAGCTGGCGGCTTTTTGGCCCTGGCTTTGCTACGCGCGGCCAGGGTCTTCGCGGCCAGCGCGTTCTTCAGCTCGGCGTCGAACTCGGCCGGGGTCAGCGGGCGCGCGGACTTGCGCAGCCTTTCTATGTCATAAAACGCGCGGCGCTCGACCAGGAAGACATGGACGACAAAGTCCACATAATCGAGGAGAATCCAGTCGCCCTTGCGGCGGCCCTCGACGGAGTTCGGAAAAACGCCGAACTCCTTTTTGAGGCGGTGCTCGATCTCGTCGGCGATGGCGATGGCCTGCCGATCATTGGTAGCCGAGGTGACCAAAAAGAAGTCGGAAAGGCCCGCGTCGATGGCGTCCAGCTCGAGAATACGGGTGTTCAAGCCCTTCTTGTCTTCACAGACCGCCGCGGCGGCCTGAACGAGTGTGCGGATTTGCTGCTTTGCTTCAGTCGTCATTCGTTGCGATAGCTCTCCGAGCTTCATCGTAGCCCCTCAACCAAGCTGGGGCAAGTCAGAGATAGAGGCCATGGGCGCTGATGTAAGCCGAAACGGGACTGGGAAGCAGCTCGCGCCTCTGTAGGCGATCACCGGCTTCCGGCCTCGCCTGCTCTCGACTCCGCACCTGCTCGCGGATCTCCGAGGCGCTGATCTCGATTTCGAGGCCGGGGAGCAGGTAGAGGGGGGCCAGCTCTCCAGAGGAGTTGCGGAGGATATAGCGGTGCAGTTCGATTTGCTCTTTTTCCACTGATTCTACCTGGCTTATGGATGGGCCAAGGCTCTGACCCGCAAGAGTCAAGCCTTCCGGCAGTGATCCCTCCAGATCGCTCAGAGACTCGCCTGGACGAGATGCGACGATCAACGGCGCCACAAAGGGGATCTCAGCGCTGCGATGCCAGCGCCTCAGTCCGGCAAATGAGTCGGCGCCCATCAGGCAAAACAGGGCGCTCTGCGCAGGCAGCTCGGCGCGCAGGCTGAGCAGCGTCTCCAGCGTATAGTTGGGCGCGCCCGAGGATCTCGGCGAATCGGCCACCGAGACGGAAAAACCGGGCTGGTCGGCGATGGCCAGCCGGGTCATGGCCAGGCGATCTTGAAAGCCGGCCGTCGAGCCCTGCGGCTTGAGGGGCTGCACACCCACCGGGGCAAAGAGCACGCTGTCGAGGCCGAGCGCCGCCTGGGCAGCCCGCGCCACGGCGAGATGGCCCAGATGGGGCGGGTCAAAGCTCCCCCCAAAAAAGGCCACTCGAAGAAGGCTGGTGGGCGGCTGGCTGATGAATTCACCCATGGCATCCATGGTAGCTTGCGCAGGCAGCTCTGGTAGCATCGAAGCCAGGATGCGATATCTGATTGCCATTCTGGCTCTGGCGGGCGTGGTGGTTTCCGCGCTGGCTCTGCACGTTCACTACTGCGTCGATACCCAGCCCTGTTCGATCAACGAGAAATGGGACTGCGGCATCGTGAACCACAGCGACTTTGCCGAGGTGGCGCACATTCCGGTGGCGGCCATCGGCATTGCCGGCTACCTGGTGCTGGCGGGCCTGGCGCTGGCGCGGCAGCGGGCGCTTTTGTTTCTGGCCGCGCTGGTGGGACTGGGCTTTGCCCTGCGACTGACGTTCATCGAGGAGTTTGCCTTGCAGGTGTGGTGCCTCTATTGCGTCATCTCGCAGACGGTCATCGCGCTGATTGTGCTGCTCAGCGGGGGATGGCTGGGGAAAGAGTATCTTGAGCTGAAGCGGGCCGGTGGCGGGGCCTGAGGTTCGTGGTATCTCATCCTTTTCACCATGAACGAGAAAAGGATGGGGCACCCGGCTTTGTTGCACTGGGTTTGTGGACTCCCGGACACCCAGCTTCAGTTCCCCTTCGCCCGCCGTTCATCCCGCGCTGATAAACTTGAATTACATCAATGTTCAAGCAAAGCTATGCGCGGTGGATGTACGAGTGGGAGACGCGGCTGACCACGCGCGATGAGAATCGCGTGGTGCGCCCGCTGGAGTGGGGCTTCGAGTGGATTGAGCCGTTCCTTCGTGAGCACGGCTTTGCCGAAGTGTTGCCGGGGCCGGAGGTTGAAGGTGACAATGCGGCTTCAGAGGCCGCCATGGTCCGAATCAACGAGTTCCTCATCGGCCACAGCGATACGTTCTTCAGCTACCAGCGGCCCACGGACTTTCGGCTGGAAGAGCGGCACCCGGAGCTGTTCCCCACCAACGTGCGCCCGGAGACGCTGGCGCAGGCCGCCGCGATCAAGCAGATGGCTGCCGAGGGCAAGATTCCCCCGGCGCAGTTTCTGCGCTTTACCTCGCCGGAGCGGACTCCCTACCCGGAGAACGATCTGGCCAACGCGCGCTGGTACCCCGCGCCCGCGCACAAAGACCCCCGGCGGCCCAAGCAGGCCATCGTGGTGATGCCGCAGTGGAATGCCGACGCCTTCAGCCACAATTCGTTGTGCACTATCTTCAACAAGATGGGCATCTCGGCGCTCAGGCTCTCCAAGCCCTACCACGACATTCGCCGGCCGGTCGAGCTGGAGCGCTCGGACTTTGCCGTCAGCGCCAACATTGGCCGCACGCTCTCGGCCTGCCGCCAGGCGGTGGTCGATATCCGCTGCTGCCTGGACTGGCTGGAGGAGCAGGGCTACGAGCACTTCGGCGTGCTGGGAACCAGCCTTGGCTCCTGCTACGCCTTTCTGGCCAGCGCGCACGACGCGCGGCTGCGGGTGAATGCCTTCAACCATGCTTCGACGGCTTTTGGCGATGTGGTCTGGGCCGGGCAAAGCACCCGCCACGTCAAGCAGGCGCTGGAAGAGGCCGGGCTTACGCAGGAGCGCATCCGGGCTCTCTGGTCGGCCGTCAGCCCGTGCAGCTACTACGACAAAATCATGCGTCCCGAAGTCGGCGGACCCGGCAAGAAAGTCCTGATGGTCTACGCCGACTACGACCTGACCTTTCCCAGGGAGTACTCGTTGCAAGTGCTGGAAGCTTTCCAGCGCATCGGCCTCAACTTCGAGCCGCGCGTGCTGCCCTGCGGCCACTACACCACCGGCGAAACGCCCTACAAGTACATCGACGGCTGGTACATGGGCCGGTTTATCTATAGAGCATTCAAGGCGCTGCGGGAAGAAAAGGCCGCCGGATTGAACGCAGCAGAATTGCCGGAAAATGAGGCGCGGGAGGAAGCTCTCTCCCGCTAGCGCACACCGCTCAGATCCAGCCGGAGCAGCTTGGCGGGGTCGAGGTACGCGCCTTGCCAGCGGACACCCCAGTGAAGGTGCGGCCCAGTGACGCGGCCGGTGGCGCCGCTCAGCCCCAGCCGGTCGCCCGTGCGCACACGCTGGCCCTCGTGCACATCGATCCGGCTCAGGTGCATCGAAATCGTAAAGAATCCCAGCCCGTGATCGATCACCACGCAGTTCCCCTCGTAGTAGAGCAGCCGGGCCAGCACCACTACCCCGCTGTTGCCGGCCCGCACCGGCGTTCCGGTTGCGGCGCGAAAGTCCATCCCCTTGTGAACGCTGGCCAGCTTGCCGTTGAAGATGCGGCGCGTGCCGAAGCTGTCCGTCGGCGGAGCCTTTACCGGTGCGCGAAAGCTCCCCGTCCACAGCGGTTCGGGCGCGCTCGCGGCGAAGACTTTTTCCTTGAGCAGCCGGTCAGCCTCAATTTGTTTGAGTTCCTCAGGGCCTGGCTCGACGAACTGCGGCGCTACGGTGAGTGAACTGGTTCGGTAGTGCGCCGGATGGATTTCGACCGCGCGGCTCAGGTCGCGCACGGCGCCACTGCTTGGCTGAACGGAAATCCTCAGCGTGGAAGGCCCCACCGGCGCTTCCACATCGACCCCGGCCAGCGCAAACCACTCGCGCCCGCCGCGCCCGCGAAATAACTCCAGCTTGCGCCCCATCCAATCCCCGTCGACGCCCGTCGCGCCGCCTGCCGCCACGCGAATCAACTCCGGCGAGCCGGCCTCAACCACCGCTGGAGTGAGCGTAATGGCGGAAGCTTGAGCGTGAGCGGCGGCCGACACGAAAGCCAAAACGAAAACGATAGACAGCCAACCCAGGCAAGCCTTAAGCGGAGGAGAAAACTGCATTGTATTCAGCATACTGGCTCCATCGCCTTGCCGGGCTGCCGGTTACCTGGTAGCCGCAGGCCGCGGGTGCGCAGCCAGCCATTTTGCTACCCGTTCCTGGACCTCATCCAGCTCGTCGGTGGTGATGTGGGCGCCGATCATCTGCCGGTTGGCGGCATACTTCTCCTGATTCGGCCCGTTCACCGCCGCCGCCAAGTCAAGCCAGTAGTAAGCCTCCACATAGCTTTGCGGGACTCCCTGGCCGAGCGAGTACAGCAAGCCGAGGGTTCCTTGCGCAGTCACATCACCCTGCTCGGCTGCCTTGCGATACCAGGCCGCGGCCTGGACCATGTCGCGGGGGAGGCCCTTGCCTCCGTCGCGATAGAGCGCGGCCAGATGCAGCTCTGCGGCGATGTCGCCTTTGCCGGCTGCTTTTCCGTACCACTCCGCCGCCAGCTTCAAGTCCCGTGCAACATCCTTGCCGGCCGCGTAGCTCTCCCCCACCTGCACCTGCGCTGCAGCATCGCCCGCGTTGGCCCGGGCCAGCAGGGCCGGGTCGATGCCAGCCGTCTGCGCTTGAGCCGACAGCATTCCCAGCGCGAAGATCATTGTCAGGGCGATCTGCTTCCAGCGCGTTTTCATGGCAGCCTCAACCAGTTATCGAAAAGATAGCAGATTTCGCCTTTCGCGGCAGGGGATCCAAGAACGGGCATCAGGATCAACCAAAGCGGAGTCCGCGTCCCGAACCCCGAGCCATCGACTTTCCAGCCCCTGTCAAAACACCCGGCCAAGGCGCTAAAATTCCAGTATGACCGATCGCATCTCTCTCTCCCTTGCCCAAGCCGACCCCGAAGTGTCCGCAGCCCTCGACCAGGAAACCCTCCGGCAGCATGAGGGGCTGGAGATGATCGCCAGCGAGAACTTTGTCTCCGAGGCGGTTCTGGAGGCGGCCGGCTCCATCTTCACCAACAAGTATGCCGAGGGCTACCCTGGGCGGCGCTACTATGGCGGCTGCGAGTTTGCCGACGTGGTGGAGAATCTGGCGCGCGACCGGGCCAAACAGATCTTCGGCGCCGAACACGCCAACGTGCAGCCGCACTCCGGCTCGCAGGCCAACGCTTCGGCCTATGCGGCGGTATTGCAGGTGGGCGACACCATTCTGGGCCTTGACCTTTCCCATGGCGGCCACCTGACCCACGGGCACAAGTTGAGCTTCAGCGGCAAGCTCTACCGGCCGACGTTTTACCATGTTCGGCGCGACACGGAGCTGATCGACTACGACGAGCTGGAGGCCATCGCCGAGCGCGAGAAGCCCAAGGCCATCATCGGCGGCGCAAGCGCCTATCCAAGACTCTGGGATTTCGAGCGGATGCGGCAGATCGCCGACAAGGTGGGCGCGGTGTACATCTTCGATATGGCGCACATCGCCGGCCTGGTGGCGGGCGGCGTCCATCCCTCGCCCGTGCCCCACGCGCACATCACCACGACCACCACGCACAAGACGCTGCGCGGCCCGCGCGCTGGCCTGATCCTCTGCAACAAGATGCTGGGTGAGAAGGATCTGGCCAAAGCCGTGGATAGCGCGGTCTTCCCCGGCCAGCAGGGTGGTCCGCTGATGCACATCGTGGCTGCCAAGGCGGTGGCACTGGGCGAGGCGCTGCGCCCAGAGTTCAAGACCTATGCGGCGCAGATTGTGGCCAATGCCCAGGTTCTCGCCGGCGCGCTCAAGGAGGCAGGCTTCCGCATCGTCTCCGGCGGCACTGACAACCACCTGATGCTGGTCGACGTCTTCGAGAAGGGCATCCTCGGCTCCGAGGCTGAACTGGCGCTGGGCAAGGCTGGCATCACGGTCAACAAGAATACGATCCCCTATGATGTGAATCCCCCGCTCAAGGCCTCGGGCATTCGCATCGGCACGCCCGCCTTGACCACCCGCGGCATGAAGGAGCCCGAGATGCGGCTGATTGGCGCTTGGATCGCCAAGGCCCTGGAGCAGCGCGGCGACGATGCGGCTCTGGAGCGGATTCGCGGCGAGGTGGCCGAGCTGGCCAATCAGTTCCCGCTCTACGCGTGGAAGCGGGCGCGTTAGGATCCGCCACCGATATTTGGGTGCCCCATCCTCGCCGTCCTGAGCGAAGTCGAAGGATCTGCATTTTGCAATTTTGCGGCTAGGGTGGGTGGCGAGATTCCCTCAAAACGCAACTTGCGCGGCTCTTCCGTGTTGTATTTAATGTTGTTGGGGATGACCCGCCAAAGGCAGAAGGGCAGCCGGGAATCCGCTGTTCTCCCTCGGGGCATCCGGAGGACACCATGAAGTCTATTCAGTTAGCTTTTGCTACGTTGCTCGTTCTTGCTGTTCCGGCGTTCGCTCAGCATCACGAAGGAGAAGCCCGCTCGACAGGCGGTGGAACCCACCAGGCAGCTCCCAAGAGTGGGCCAAAGGCCTACACCGGCACGCCCCATGCGGCCGAGCCGAATCGCAACTACAGCGACAAGGAAGGCCACGCCAACGTCCCGCACGTGGATAACAAGACCTGGGTCGGTCATGACACGGGCCGCGGGGATGCCAACTACCACAACGACCATCCCTTCGCGCATGGCCGCTTTACCGGCGGCTTTGGCCGCGGGCACGTATGGCATCTTGGCGGCGGAGGTCCCGGCCGCTTCTGGTTCAACGGCTGGTATTGGGACGTTGCCCCCTATGACGTAGCCTTCTGCAACGGCTGGCTGTGGGACTCCGACGACATCGTGATTTACCCCGACCCGGATCACGATGGCTGGTACCTGGCCTACAACGTGCGCCTCGGCACCTATGTGCACGTTGAGTATTTGGGAATGTAGACCTGCCTGAGTGGGCATGGCTCAAACGACAAGAGGGGGGTGGGCTTCGCGGCCTGTCCCCTTCGTTTTTCAGCAGATATCCAGCGCGACAAGCGGGAGTGTGTAGCCTACCGAGCAAAGCGATAGAATAGGAGGTCCGCCCGGAGCGGCAGCCCACGCACGTTGGAAGGTGGCCATGGCTCCGATCCCATTTCGAATCGCCGAGGCTCTGGAATGAACCACATTACTATCCGCCTTTTTGCACAAGCCAACGCACGAATCTCCCGCAGGATGGTTCTTGCCGTGATTGCTGCCGCGTTTTCGGCCTTCACCACTTCCTGGGCCGCGCCCGCGCCCATCGTCCTCACCGGCGCGGACCGCCGGCCAGCCCTCTCGCTGGACGGCGACTGGGCATCCATCGTCGATCCTTATTTCTCCGGCTTCTATAACTTTCATCACGAGGAGAAAAAAGACGGCTGGTTTCTCAACCGCAAAGCACAGCCGGGCGACAAGTTTGTGACCGAGTACGACTTTTCCAAGGCGCCCAAGCTGAAGGTGCCCGGCGACTGGAACACCCAGCGCGAATCGCTCTTCTTCTACGAAGGGCCCATCTGGTACGAGCGCGACTTCACTTACCAGCCCAAAGAGCACACCCGCGTCTTTCTGCACGTGGGCGCGGCCAACTATCGATCGTGGTTCTGGGTCAACGGGCAGAAGGTCTGCGAGCACGAGGGCGGCTTTACCAGCTTCAACTGCGAGGTAACGGCCGCGATTCACGCCGGCGGAAACTTTGTGGTGGCCGCGGTGGACAATACGCGCCTTGCAGACGGCGTTCCTACGCTCGAAACCGATTGGTGGAATTATGGAGGGCTGACGCGCTCGGTCTCGCTGATTGAGGTTCCCGAAACCTTCATCGATCAGTACGACCTGCATTTGAGCCGGACGGAAAGTAACGTCATCGAGGGCTGGGTGCACATGGAGGGCCCTGTGCGCGGCGCAATGGCCGAGGTAGAGATTCCCGAGTTAGGCGCAAAGACAACTGCGATGGTGGGCGACGCAGGGCTCGCCGCGATACGGCTTGAAGTGAAGGGACTGGAGCGCTGGTCACCGGAGAATCCGAAGCTCTATAAGGTGATTCTCCGCGCCGACAAAGACTCAACCGAAGACTTAATCGGCTTCCGCACCATCGAGGCACACGGGACCGAGATCCTGCTGAATGGCAAGCCGATCTTCCTGCGCGGCGTGGCCATTCATGCCGAAGCGCCTTACCGCACCGGCCGGGCAAACACCGACAAGGACGCGGAGACGCTGCTGGGCTGGGCCAAAGAGCTGGGCTGCAACTATGTACGGCTTGCGCACTATCCCCATGATGAATCGATGCTGCGCGCCGCCGACCGGATGGGGCTGCTGGTGTGGTCGGAGAATCCGGTTTATTGGGCATTGCAGTTTGACAATCCCAAGGTGCTGGCCAAGGCCGAGCAGCAGTTGGACGAAGAAATTGGGACATCGCGCAATCACGCCGCGATCATTCTGTGGTCGATGGCCAATGAAACGCCCGCGACCGAGGCGCGCACGCGCTTTATTGAAACCGAGGCTGCTCATGCGCGGGAGCTTGACCCGACTCGGCTGATTACCGCGGCTCTGCTGGTGCGCGCCGAGGGCCACACCAAGATTGTGGACGACCCTCTGGGCAAAGCGCTCGATGTCATTGGTATTAACGAGTACATTGGATGGTATGAGGGAACCCCTGAAACCGCCGACGAAACACAGTGGCGAATCGACTACGATAAGCCCTTGATTGTTAGCGAATTCGGCGGCGGCGCGAAGGCAGGCCTCCATGGCGGCGAAAACGAGCGCTGGACCGAGGAGTATCAGGCCAATATCTACCGCCATCAGTTGAAGATGCTCAATCGGATTCCGCAATTGCGGGGCATGAGCCCGTGGATTCTGATGGATTTCCGTTCGCCGAACCGGCCGCTTGTGGGCATCCAGGATGAGTTCAACCGCAAGGGACTTATCTCCGAACAGGGCCAGAAGAAGGAGGCGTTTTTCATTCTGCAGAAGGCCTACAAGGACAAAACCGTGGGCCGGCCGGATTGAAATGGAGAACATCGGAGCAGCCCCGGCACAGCTTGATAGCCCCTCAGGCGGGGTTTCTGAGTTATGCTTGACTTATGGCTAATGACTCCCTGGTTGCTCTCATCGACGCGGAAATCGCAAAGCTCACGCAGGTTCGCACCCTGCTGGCTACCACCGGCAAAGTTGCCGCCAAGGCAACTTTGCACTTAACCAAGAAGGCCGCTCCCGCCGTGAAGGCGAAGAAGCGCCGCACGTTGAGCCCCGAGGCGCGCAAGCGGATCGCCGATGCGCAACGCAAGCGCTGGGCGGCACAGAAGGCCAAGAAGGCCTAGTAGCAATTGCAGGCACGAGGGGCGTTTTTTTGCCCTCACGACACGGCCCGGCAAATCGACCTGCCGCGCCGCGCCTGCTCTAAAGCCCCGCAATCACCAGCATGCGCGGCTCGGTCATCTCTTCGATGGCCGAGCGGATGCCCTCGCGGCCCAGGCCCGAGTCCTTGACGCCGCCGAAGGGCATGGGGTCCAGGCGCCAGCTTGGCGTGTCTCCCACGATCAAGGAGCCGACTTCAAGTTCGCGATAAGCCGTGAGGATGCGGCCCGCGTCGCGAGTGAGCAGGCCGGCCTGCAGGCCATACCGGGAGTGGTTGGCGTCGGCCAGCGCCTGCTCGAAGTCGTCCCAGGGCTCGACAACCACGACCGGGCCGAAGACCTCTTCGTCCCACAGCTTCATGCCCGGCGAAGTTCCGGTCAGAATGGCGGGGGTCACGACGGAGCCCTGGCGCTGGCCGCCGGCTACCAGCTTGGCGCCACCCTCGACGGCCTCTTTGATCCAGGATTCAACGCGCTCGGCGTCGGCGAGCCGGATCAGCGGACCCACCTCGGTAGCTTCAGAGGCCGGGTCGCCCGCCACCAGCGTGGCGGTTGCCTCGACCACCTTCCATAAAAACGTCTGGAAGATGTCGCGTTCGACAAGCACCCGCTGCACGCTCACGCAGGACTGGCCCGCATAGCCGAAGGCCGCGTGCGCGGTGCGCAGTGCTGCCTCATCCAGGTCGAGCCAGTCGCCGCAGACGATGAGCGCGGCATTGCCGCCCAACTCCAGCAGCACGCGCTTGCGCCCGGAGTGAGCTTTCAGCTCCCAGCCAACTTTGGCCGAGCCGGTAAAGCTGACCAGCTTGATGCGATCTTCCTTTTCAGCCAGCCATGCGGTGTCGCCGTCGCTCAGCGTCAGCACGGCCAGCGCCTCCACCGGCCAACCGGCCTTCAGAACGACCTCGCCCAGGGCCAGCGCAGTGAAGGGGGTTTCGGGCGCGGGCTTCAGAATCACCGGGCAGCCGGCGGCCAGCGCGGGCGCTATCTTGTGCGCCACCAGGTTCAGCGGGAAGTTGAACGGCGTAATAGCCAGCACAGGACCCACCGGGAAGCGCTGCACCAGCCCCCAGCGGCCCTCATTGCCCTCGGTCAGGTCGAGCGGCAGGCTCTCGCCGCTCAACCGCGAGGTCTCCTCGGCCGCGGTCTTGAAGGTCAGCACGGCGCGGTCCACCTCGGCCCGCGCCAGGCGCACCGGCTTGCCGGCCTCGGCGACGATAAGCTGCGCAAACCGCTCTTTCTGCTCGATAAGCGCGGCGGCTATGTCCTCAAGAATCTCGCGGCGCTTCCAGCGAGGCAGGGCGCGGGTGCGGCGGAGGCTGGCCGAGGCGTGGTTCACCGCCTGGCGGGCGTCGGCTCGGGTAGCCACGGTCACCCGCCCCACCAGCCCCTGGTCCCAGGGCGAGCGCACCTCCAGCGTCTCGCCGTCAATCCACTCGTTGCCGCACAGCAGAAATCCCGTTTGTGTTCCCGGCCGCATCTTCATGGCGTTGGGGCTCCTCGCCCGTCCCTGCCATGGATTCTACAAGGACGGGGCAGGCGGGCGCAGAGTATCAGGCGTCTTCTGCCCGTTTCCCCTGCAATGGAGTTCCGGCACGGTACACTGTTCTCCTATGATTCACGACGGCCGCAGCCGCAAACTTCCCTTCGATCCCGCCGAGGCATTGGCGCATCTGCGCGCCAGCGACGCGAAGCTCGCCGCGCTTATCGACCGGGCCGGCGCCTTTACGCTCCGGCTTGACCCTTCGCCTTCGCCCTTCGAGTCGCTGCTGGAGTCGATCCTCTACCAGCAGTTGCACGGCAAGGCCGCGGCCACCATCCATCGGCGGGTGCGCGAGTACTTTGGCGGCGACCCGGCTCCGCAGCTTCTGCTCGACACCTCCGATGAGCCGCTACGCGCCGCCGGAGTCTCCGGCAATAAGATCAAAGCCCTGCGCGACCTGGCCGCCAAGACCCTCGACGGAACGGTCCCCACCCACGCAGCTATCCGCAAAATGACGGATGCGGAGATCGTCGAGCGGCTCACCCAGGTGCGCGGCATCGGCCCGTGGACGGTAGAGATGCTCCTGATCTTCCGTATGGGCCGGCCCGATGTGCTGCCGGTGACCGACTACGGAGTGCGCAAGGGCTTCGCATTGACCTTCCAGCGCCTGCCCAAAACTCGCCCTCTGGCTGCGGAAGACCTCCCCAAGCCTGAAATCCTGCTCAAAAGGGGAAAACGCTGGGCTCCATTCCGCTCCGTGGCCAGTTGGTACCTGTGGAGGGCCTGCGATCTGGCCAAAGGCACTGCGCCGGCCGGGCGGGCGAGCCTACAATAGGGCCTACAATAATCAGACACAACCGGAGCGCCGGTACGAGACGGCGATTTCATGACCCAAAGAAAACGCTTTATCTGCATTCACGGTCACTTTTATCAGCCACCGCGGGAGAATCCCTGGCTGGAGACGGTCGAGACCCAGGAGACCGCCGCTCCTTACCACGATTGGAACGAGCGGATCTGCGCGGAGTGCTACGCCAGCAACGGCGCGGCGCGCATCGTGAACAGCAAGAACAAGATCACGCGGATCGTGAACAACTACGCGCGCATCAGCTTCAACTTCGGGCCGACGCTGATGAGCTGGCTGATGGAGAATGCGCCGCGAACCTATCGGATGATTCTGGATGGCGAGCGCCGCAGCCGCAAGAGCTTTGGCGGCCACAGCTCAGCCATGGCGCAGGTCTACAACCACATCATTCTGCCGCTGGCCAACCGCCGCGACCGCATCACGCAGATCCGCTGGGGCATCGCCGACTACCAGCACCACTTCGGCGCTCGTCCCGAGGGCATGTGGCTGGCCGAGACGGCGGCGGACAATGAATCGCTGGAGTTGCTGGCCCAGCACGGCATCAAGTTCACGGTGCTGGCGCCCCACCAATGCCGGCGCATCCGGAGCCTGAAGGGCGGCGGGGAGTGGACTAATACTCCCGACGCCAGCGTGGACACCTCCCATCCCTACCTGGTCCGTTTTGCATCCGGCGTCTCGATTGCGGTTTTTTTCTACGACGGCCCTACCTCGCGGGCCATCGCCTTTGAGGGGCTCCTCGATTCCGGCGAGAACCTTGCCGCGCGGCTCAAATCCGGGTTCAGATACAACGCGGAGCCGCAACTGGTTCATGTGGCGACTGACGGGGAATCGTATGGGCACCATCACAAGTACGGTGAAATGGCTCTGGCCTACGCACTGCGCATGCTCGAAGCGGATCCGACCGTCGATCTGACCAACTATGGCTGCTTTCTGGAGCAGTTTCCCCCCGAGTACGAAGCCGAGATCGTCGAGAACACCTCCTGGAGCTGTGTACACGGCATCGAGCGCTGGCGCTCGGATTGCGGCTGCAACACCGGCAAGCAGGGCTGGAATCAGAGATGGCGCGCACCGCTCCGCAAGGCCCTGGACGAGCTGCGCGACGCCCTCGTCCCGTTGACCGAAGAGGAGGGCGGCAAGCTCTTCAAGGACGTCTGGGCGGCCCGCGACGGGTACATCGATGCCCTGCTCGACCACAGTCCGCAGTCGGTGGAGCAGTTCCTCCGCAAGCACCAACTGCGCGCCCTCACGGTCCTGGAGCGCGTGCGGGCCCTGGAATTGATGGAGATGCAGCGCCACGCCCAGCTTATGTACACCAGTTGCGGCTGGTTCTTTGACGACATTTCGGGCATCGAAGCCACGCAGGTGATTGCCTATGCCGCACGGGCGCTGCAACTGGCCAGGGAGGTCTCTCCGGAACTGGCCGCGCCGCTGGAGTCGGCGTTTCTGGCCCGCATGGCCGAAGCCCGCTCCAACGTGGCCGCAGCCAGCGACGGCGCCAGGATCTATAGGGAGCAGGTCAGCTCCAAGCAGTTGGATCTGGAGCAGGTCGCGGCCCACTACGCTATCAGCTCCATCTTCTCCTCCTTTGCCGAGGAGACCGACCTCTTCTGCTTCCGTGTCTGGCGCAACTCCTACGACGTGTATACTTCGGGCCGGGGACGGCTCGCCCTGGGCAGGGCCAAGATCGTCAGCGCCGTCACCGGCAAGCAGGGGAGCTTCTCCTTTGCCGTGCTTCACTTTGGCGACCAGAACATCACAGCCGCCGTCAAGGCCTATCTGCCGGAGGATGCGGCCGCCTTCGAGGCCATGGCCGCCGAGGCCGCCGGATATGTGCAGCGAGCCGACTTCCCCGCGGTCATTCGGCTGCTCGACCGCTTCTACGGCCACATGGACTACTCGCTCACCTCGCTCTTTACTGACGAGCAGCGGCGCATCGTGCAGGTGATCCTCACTTCGACACTCTCTGACATTGAGAACTCCCTCACCGGCATTTACGAAGACCATGCCAGCCTCTTGCACTTTCTCTCCCAGGCCGGACTGCCCAAGCCGCCTGCCCTGACCCTGGCGGCCGGCTTTGCGATCAACGCGGGGCTGCGCCGCGCCCTGGAGACTGACCCCGTCGACCAGCCCCTGCTGCGCTCTTTTCTGTCGCTCGCCAAGGCCGACCAGGTTCCGCTGGAGGCGGCCACGCTCTCCTACATCGCCGACCAGCGCATGAAACGCGCCATGGTCGAGCTACAGATCTCCTCCGGTTCGCTGGAACTGCTGGACCGGGCGCTCGGTCTGGGCCGCATCCTGGCCGAGCTTCCCTTCGACCTGAATCTCTGGCAGGCGCAGAACATCTGGTACGAGATTCTGCGCACCTCCAGCTATGCCCTCACGGCGCTGAGCGCCGACGACCGCCCGCGCTGGGAAAAGAGCTTCAGCGAACTGGGGAGTTGCCTGTCGATCGATTGCGCGGCCATCAGCGGCCAGGACCCGACTGCGGCGACTACGGGAGATTGAGGAATCGGCCGATCCCAGGAATGCCTAACCAGCCTTTTCGAGCTTTCCGCCCTTCAGCGCGAACCGCTCGCCCCGCCAGACAATCGTGTTGCCGGCAAAGCCTGCCGCCCAGACGCCCATGGCGACCAGGTCGCGCAGCGGCAGCAGCCAGAGATTCGGCAGCACCTGGTGATCGGCCAGCACCTCGGCGCCCACCGTCATGGCCAGCGCGAGCCGAAGGAAAAAGCTCAACCCCAGCAGCCACAGGCTCAACGGGCTGAGTCCGCTGGCCAGCACATTGACGAGCGCCCAGCCCAGCCCGTGGGTGAAGATCAGGCCAACATAACCCCAGGGCCGTACATCGCGCACCGTCCGCGCCCAGCGCAACTGGTGATCGATGAAGCCGCGCCAGCCGTAGGCCGGGAGATTGGTCTCGACTACTTCGGCTGCGAGCGCCACGAGATAGCCGGCTGCGGCCACGCGCGCGCCCAGTTCATAGTCGTCCGCCAGGTGGTCGACCAGCGGCAGCAGACCCCCGATCTTGTCGAGTGCTTCGCGGCGAACGGCCAGCGTAGAGCCAAGGCCGTAATGCAGACCGCCCTCAATCCACTTCGACAACAACACGGCAGCCTGAAAGTCGGTTGCAATGCCCAGCGCCTCAAATCTCGAGGGCAGCGTGCCGTGAGCCCGACCCCGGTAGAGCGCGGTCACCAGGCCGACTTTCTGTGCGGCAACTGCGGAAGAACTCAAGTCGGAGGGAGGCGGGGGTTTTAACCCCCGCATTAGGCCGGCAGAATCGAAGCGGGCTTTAGCCCCGGAGGAAACTTCCTCCGGAGCGAAGCAGCCCATCACCCGTTCCAGATAGCGGGGCGAAACGGTGATGTCCGAGTCGTTGATGAGCAGAAAATCATAGCGGGCATGAGTGGCAAGTTGAGCCAGGGTGCTGACCTTGCCGTTGGTTCCCAGCCGCTCCGGACACTCAATCAACCGGATCGCCCGCTCGGGAAACTCGGCCATCAGTTGCTCGACGGCTGCCGCGGCCGGGTCAGCCAGCGACGAAACCCCGAAGAGCAGTTCATATTCTCCGGCATACGACTGTCGGCAGTGGCTTCGGAAGGCTTCGATCATTCCGGGGTCCAGCCCCTTGAGGGACTTGAGGATGCTGACGCCTGGCGCAAAGGCCGCCAACGGCGCGCGCCGCACGGTAAGATAGACCCGCGCCGCAACCAGGGCAGCCAAAAAGTAGCCCATCCCGTCCACGGCCAGCATCGTGGTCAGAATCTCCAGGGAATGGGCCAGAGCGTGCGGCATCATGGGGGTAAGTGTAACGCAGTGGACAGTGAACAGTGGTCAGTGATCAGTTGTGTCCCGGTGACACGCACAGCTTTAACTTCCCGAAAAAACACTTGACTTCTTAATTATGCCGCGGAAAACTCCACTGACCACTGACCACTGACCACTGACCACTGACCACTGTCACTCGTACCTCAGCGCCTCGATCGGGTCAAGATTTGCCGCCTTCCAGGCAGGATAAATGCCGAAAAGCAGGCCGATGGCGCAGGAGACGCTGAAGCCCAGGAAGACCCACAGCGTAGAAAGCGTGGCCGGCAGGCCGATGGGCAAAAGATAGACGATCCAGGTGAGCACGGCGCCGAGCATTACGCCCACGACTCCGCCCACGGCGCACAATGTCACCGCCTCGGTGGTGAACTGGGTCAGAATCGTCCGTCTGGTGGCGCCAATGGCCTTTCGGATGCCGATCTCGCGGGTGCGCTCGGTGACTGAAACCAGCATGATGTTCATCACGCCCACGCCACCCACCATCAGCCCGACGCTGGAGACGGCGATCATGAAGGCCACCAGGCCGCCGGTGAGCTGGTCCCACAGCTTGGTCAGCGAGTCCGGCCCAAAGATCTCAAAGTCGTCGGGGGCCTCCACCTTCACTTTGCGGCGAATGCGCAGCATTTCGCGAATCTCTTCCTGGACCAGCGCCTTGTTTTTGGGATCGTCGTATTTGACGCTCACCCACATGTCCTTGTCTTCGGGATGCAGGTTGTGGAAGGTGCCCATGGGAAAGTAGACAACGTTGTCGTTTGGGTTCTTGCCGCCCCCGAAAGGCTGCTTGCGCTTATCGACCACGCCGATCACCGTGTACAGCCCCGACTCGATGGCGACGTCCTTGCCCACCGCGGGCTCGTTGCCGAAGAGCTCCTCCCAGGTATCGCGGCCCAGCACGCAGACGTGCGCGGCGCGCTGATCTTCCGCGTCGGTATAGAAGCGGCCCTCCAAAAAGGTCAGGTCCAGCATCTCGGTTGCCGCGGAGGTCGATCCCCACAGGATCGTTCCGGCCACCTTCTTGCCGTTGTATTTGACGGCCACATCGCCGACGCGGAACATCGGCTTCACGTGCTGAAATCCGCCGTCGGCCGCCACCACGTGAGGCAGCGTGCGCAGCGCCAGCACGTCGTCGAGGTTCAACTTCTTGCGGTTGATCTGCTCGGTCGTGGGGCGCACGCCGATCACCGGCATGTGAAAGACCCAGACGACGTTCGAGCCCAGCGAACTCACCCAATCGGAGACGCGGTTGTTCAGCCCGTTGATGACCGAGGAGATGGTGATGACCGTGGTCACGCCGATTACGATGCCCAGGATCGTCAACCCCGAGCGCAGCTTGTTGGTCCTGAGGGTATCGAGGGCCATTTTGACGGATTCGCGGGTTTGTCCTTGCGCCATGAAAGCTCCGAGGGCAGATGACAGATGACAGGTTACAGATGACAGTTGAGAATTCTCTCAAGCTAGTCTTTGAGGGATTCCAAGAATGCGTAAATCATTTTTCCAACTTCGTGCGAAAGATCCTCAGCCTCTTTAATCAGTTCAGCATTGCCAAACCCAAGGTCGCTTGCGATTTCCAGCTGCGTCTGCAACTCACAATTAGAACCGCGCGCAATTCCGAGGAATTGCCGGAATTCGCCGAGGTTCAGCCTTCCCTGCCCTTCGGCGATATTGCTCGGCACGGAGACCGCCGACCGTCTGATCTGGCTGGTAAGGCCATAGAGCTCTTCGCGGGGGAACTCCCGCGTCAATCGATAGACGGCAACAGCCAGCTTCATCGACTTTTGCCAAATTTGCAGATCTCTGAACGACTGAATCATGAAGCCGCCTCCCGACAGATTACAGATTGCAGGTTACAGATGACAGCCGCCAGCCGCAGGCTTGCGGCATTTAGTCAAAGGCCGAAAGATTATCGCTGACTTCTTGCTACTAGCCGCCGGCATCTTGCGGATTGCTGTTTTCTGCCAGCACTGTCCCCTGCAATCTGTCATCTGCAACACTCCCACCTGTCATCTGTCATCTGTCATCTGTAACCTGTCATCTGTCATCTGTAACCTGTCATCTGTCATCTGTAACCTGTCATCTGTCATCTGTAACCTGTCATCTGTCATCTGTCATCTGTAAGCTGTCATCTGTCATCTGTAAGCTGTCAGCTGCACTCAAAGCTCCGCTCGCAGTGCCACAACCGGATCCAGCTTTGCTGCCTTGCTGGCCGGATAGACGCCGAAAAAGATGCCCACTGCGCCAGCCAGAAACAGGCCCAGGAAGATCACCCACAGCGGCGCATTGGTTGGAAAGCCGACGACCAGCGTAATCAGCTTGCCCACGCCCACGCCGACAAGCACGCCGATGGCTCCGCCGACCAGCGCCATGGTTCCGCTTTCAATGAGAAATTGCAGCAGAATGTCGCGCTGCTTGGCGCCCAACGCCTTGCGGACGCCAATCTCCCTGGTTCGCTCGGTCACGCTCACCAGCATGATGTTCATGATGACGATGCCGCCCACAACCAGCGAGATGGAGGCGATGCCCAGCACGACCCAGGCAAACAAGCCGAGCAACTGGTTGGCTATGTCAAGAAAAGTGTCGTTCGTTTCGATCTCGAAATCATCCGGCTGGCCGGGTGCATTGTGCCGCCGGGTGCGCATCAGCACGCGCACGTCGTCCTTGGCCCTTTCCATCACCGCTGCGCCGCCGCTGGCGCGGGCGTAGATGTCCACCGAGTCGTTGTAGCCGTAGGTCTGCTGATAGGTTGAGACAGGCACGGCCACCCAATTGTCCTGCGACTGGCCAAAGGTCTTGCCCTGGCGATCACCCACGCCCACGATGGTGTAGGGGATGCCGTCCACGCGGATCTCCTTGCCGATCGGGTCGCCGTCGCCCAGCAGGTTGTCCACGATATCGTAGCCCACTATCACGTTGTGGGTGCCATGGTCATCGTCGGCCTGGGTGAAGCCCCGCCCCAGCGCAATGTCGATGTTGTTCAGGGAGAGCATCGTCCAGGTATAGCCGCGCAGGCCGGTATTGTCGCTGGAGTGGCCGTTGTAAACCACGTTGGTCGAGCGGTTCAGCAGCGCGCCCACCTCGCTGCACTCCGTGCAGGCCTCCCGCACCGCTTCATAGTCCTCGATGCGCAGAATCTTGCGCTTCTGATAGCGGAAGTAGTCGTCGGCGGTGAAGATCACGCTGGACATCCGTGTCACCGTGAACACATCTGCCCCGTAGCCGGAGAGCTTCGTGCTGACGTACTTTTTGGCGCCCTGAACAAGCGTGACGACCATGATGATCGAGGCCACGGCCATTACCACGCCGATCAGCGTGAGAATGGTGCGCATCTTGTTGGCCCACAAGGACTGCAGCGCGAGTTTGATGGCCTCACTGAAGAGCATGATCCTGCTTTCGTTTGCTAAGCGTGTCTCGAACGAGCCCCGCGATGCGGGGATCAGCACTCATCTGGTACGCAAAGAGCCGCAATCCGGTTCCGCAGGCCGGAGGCCCTTCACCGTCCCGAACTGCCAAAGCCTTTTTCCGCGCGGGCTGAGTCTTCCAGGCTCTCCACAGTTTCCACGTCTCCTGTAAGTACTGGAATTGGAATCATTTGCGCGATCTTGTCGCCAGACTTCAGCTCAACGGCGGTCTCTCCCAGGTTGGTCATCAGCACCAGGATCTCGCCCCGGTAGCCGGCATCGATCACCCCGGCGGTGGTGGCCACGCCACGAGCCGCCATCGACGAGCGGTCGCGCACCAGCAGCCCCAGCGGCTCGCCGGTCTTGGGATGCCGGGCCTCGACACTGATGCCGGTCCGCACCTTCACGGTGCTCCGGGGAGCCAGAAGGATCCCCTCCAGCGCAAAGAGGTCATAACCCAGATCCTCGCCCGGATGAGCCACCACAGGCGCGCGCGCCCCCGCCTCCAACAGCTTCACTCGCAGCATGTCTTCATGATAACGGAGCGGCGAAGCGGCGCTAGTGGGAATGGCGGAAAAGCGGGGTTAGCGGAGTTGGCGGTGCTAGCGGGGTTCGCCGCGCCGAGACCTGTGCCAGCCCGGCCAGCGCCGCGAACACGCGCGTCAGCGGGCGGCTAACCCCACTTGTCAGAAAATGGCCAGCCCCGGCGGGAAACTCTCCCGGCCGGGGCTGTCTTGGTGGCGCGCAATCATCGGCAAAAGGACCTATAAGCCGAATTCTGTCGTGTGCGGTCATTCCTCTAGGCGCCGCGTCGCCGCGGACGCTCATCAGCGACCTACCCGGAGGTTTCGGCACGTGCTCAAGCCGCCTGGGCGCATCGGGCCGATGCGCAGCGCCGCCCGGCTCTTGGGCGGCAGCTTCCCTCCCTATTTGGTCTTGCTCCGTGTGGGGTTTACCCTGCCCCCGGCGTTACCGCCGGAGCGGTGCGCTCTTGCCGCACCATTTCACCCTTACCCCGGCGCTGGAGTTTCCGCAACGACGGGCGTACCCGGCAAGCCGGGCCAACTCGGGTATTGCGTTTCCAGGGCGGCCCTCGACCGGCTCCAAAGGAGACAGGTCGAGGGGTAGCCGAGGCGGTATCTTTTCTGTGGCACTGGCCGTCCATGAGCCTTTACGCTCATGTCCCGGACGTTATCCGGCACACTGCCCTGCGGAGTTCGGACTTTCCTCCCCCGGCGGACTCAAGCTTGCGCGAGAGCCACCGGCAGCGACCGCCCGGTCCTCCTGCCAGGGTCTAGTGTACCGCAGTTCCGATTTTCCCACTGACTCTGTCGTGGAATGCTCTCAATCCGCCGATGCTTTGAAAGGGCACGACTTCAGTCGTGCCGCGAATGCCGCATAATATTCATGGGCTTTAGCCCCTGAGGGATGCTTTTCTGTAAAGCCATGATGGAATACAAGGGTTATGCCGCCGGGCCAATCGACTTTGATCCGGAAGACAAGACATTCTCCGGCACCGTCGCCGGCCTTCGGGATGTGATTCACTTCGAGGGAAGAACGGCCACGGAGCTGGAGCGCGCCTTCCGCGAGAGCATCGACGGCTATCTGGAGCTTTGCGCCGAGACCAGCCAGCAGCCCGACCGCCCCTTCAACGGAAAGATTCTGGTCCGCACCGAGCCGGAACTGCACCGCAAAGCAGTGATGCGCGCAGCAGTCGAGGGCGTAAGCCTAAGCCGTTGGATCAGCCGCCAGATCGGAAGCGCCCGGTGACCACCTGCGGTGGGGCCAGTCGCTCGCTATTCGCTCGCATGGGGTTCATGGTTTTACCAGTTGCGGTAGGGGATTTTGGAGGGAACGACTTCGACATCGGGAAGTCCCATCTGAAGCAGACGAACCCTAAGAATGGCCACAGTTTGTTCTTGATTGGCGGACGGGCCAATCACGATCCTGCTCATGCTAGAATCTTGCCGAATGCCAATGGGAATCCTGATATAGGGAGTTTGAACTATATGTCCGGGACGATATTCAATCAAATCGCAATTTGAAACGCCATTCACAAAAATGACAATCAGCCTAGTTCCATTTTCCTCTTCAAAACCAGAATGTTTGAAGATGCTGCATTGCAAGAGCATATCGCCTGCAAATTTCCTGATGGCAGTACGGACATCCCGATCATCGTATGGGCGATAAGATGTATCGAGAGGATGCTTCATAAAATAGTCGTCTTTGATCGTTAGAATATTGTCGAAATGCTCCCTTGTACTGGACTCTATTTTGTTTGTCATTGTTTCTGTAGAGTAGTTGCAATCCGCTAAAAATCCAGCTAAATGCAACGCATCCGGCAATATGTTTGCA
>Ga0302276_10000986_pt1 | contig 25694 bp, 27 predicted proteins | sample III_Bog_N2_3_FD_198768 | JGI IMG/M metagenome (GOLD analysis project Ga0302276, IMG submission 198768) | Peat permafrost microbial communities from Stordalen Mire near Abisko, Sweden - III_Bog_N2_3 | ecosystem: Environmental > Terrestrial > Soil > Wetlands > Peat | place: Sweden: Abisko...
CGCAAGCGTCTGCGAGAAAAGGACTCGTCCGAGAAACTGAGGACACCGGGTTCGGACGATTGAAGTGTCCCCCGCTTCGTCGATTATCCTAGTCCGGACTTAGATATAACCATAGACTTATAAGATGGTATAATAACTCTATGGTTATATCCAAGAGTGGCGATTATAGAGTCTCGGTTCCGGAGGACTTAGGTACGGCACTGCGGCACTTCCGCACGCAGAACAATGTGAGCCAGATGGAGGCCGCTGAGTGGGAGGGAGTGAGTCAGCCATATCTCTCAAACCTCGAATCGGGAAAGTTCGGTTCGTCGCTGAACCACGCGCTTCGATTGCTTCGACTGCTTGGCTACGAAGTGGTAGTTCGACGAGCGTCCTCGAATGGTTGATCGTCTCGTTGCGTGGTTGTATGGCACGCCAGTCCTGTCGCTGACGCCCGCACTCAACAACCGAATCATCTTTGATTGGGAGCAACGCGGCATTGATCGATGGGGTCTCGGCAGCCGAGTCTTGTCAGTTTCGCTACCCCTTGGATCCCCCACGACTTCTCGAGACGACCGCGCGCTCGACTTCTTTTCAAACCTTCTACCAGACGGACCCGTGTTGATCGCGATGGCGCAACTGGCGGGAGTATCGGCGCTCGACACGTTCGGGCTCCTTACGACGTTTGGCTCGGAGTGCGCTGGTGCGGTGGTCTTACTGCCAGAGGGAGAAACGCCGCCCGACAGCTCGATTTGGAGTAGTGAGGATGTATCTGCGCACGATCTCATGGCTCTTATCGATGCTCTCCCCACGACACCGTTCGGAGCAGATCTTGGACGCGGATGGGCGCCGTCCTTGCCCGGATACCAAGGAAAGATTGTTCTCGGTCGTTTGTCCGATGGACAGTGGACGCGACCAACTAATGGTGCGCCATCTACGTGGATTCTGAAACCCGATCGGGAACATCGAATGGCCGAAAACGAGGTGACCTGTCTCAGGCTTGCTGCAGAATGCGGACTGACAGTTCCAGACGTGGAGCTTCTGGACTTGAACGGCAACAAGATCTTGGCCATCCGCAGGTACGACCGCACGGAGGTAGATTCGCCGATCGCCCGTATTCACCAAGAGGACGGATGTCAAGCTAGCAGAACGCCGCCCATGCAGAAGTACGAATACGCAGGCGGACCATCGCTCAAAGATCTCGCCATCGTGTTACGCGACCACGGTGACGTTGGTGCCATGAGGGAACTGCTGCAAAGGGTTGCGTTCAACGTCGCGATCGGCAACGCCGACGCACACGCCAAGAACTTCTCATTTCTTCATGGCTCCGACGGCTTGTCGTTAACACTTGCTCCTGTCTATGACGTGCTCTCGACAATCTCACTCGAGAAGCGCCCCAATGCCGAGGGCATCATGGAGGGAGCTAGTACCAAAATGGGTCAAGAAGTAAACGCTCAGATGGACATATTGAGAGTCTCGAAAGCGGACATCATTTCGGAAGGGACAAAGTGGGGGCTCAGACGTAAAGCGTCTGAGGAGTGCGTCGCCGAAGTGTTCGACGCCGTGAGCGCGTCACTCGTCGAGACAAGCGGCGATGAGTCCGTGCTCAGTTTGATCCGCGCACAACTCATCCGCGCGCGCAGCTAACCGTGTTACTCGACGACCGCGACCACGACCACGACCACGACCGCGACCGCGACCACGACCGCGACCGCGACGACGACGATCATGATGACGACGACGTTGACGTTGACGAAGGCACGATGGTCGAGGCAGTGATTTTGGTGAGCGAATATTCGTGCAATAGACGGAACGACACTCCATTTTTCTTCAGCGAGACTCGCTCTTCATCAAATGCCATTTGGGGCCGGAACATCCCTCATTACATCCCTCATTTTTCCAAAACGCGGTAAGACGTTATAGACGTTTGCACCACCGACTTTCTCGAAAACACAATGGTTTCCTGTTAATTACCAAACGTCAAAACACGCCGCCTAGACCTCTTAATCAACAGGTTCCGGGTTCAAGTCCCGGCCGGCGCAACATTTGGCAAGGAAGCGGTGACGCCGTCGTCACGCGTAACTAAGACTCAAATCGACGCACGAAATTGAGAGCGATATCGGCAACTTCTTGCCAACCCGAGTCAATAACTAACGAATGTCCACGATTCGGGACTGTGGTGAACTCCGTTACACCAGAGTTCTTCTTCTGACGTCTGTATGCGGCTCTCGCCATGCTGAGCGGAAGCGTGTTGTCTTTCTCGCCGTCAATGATCAGCAGTGGCCCGCGATTCGGGGTTCGCCGATTTACTTTTGCTTCCGTCCAAGGATTGATGTTTGCAAAGGCAGCTTGAAACAGTGGGACACCCGATCCCGGGACCGCGTATTTCTCGTAGAGATCCTTGGCCTCTTCCTCGCTAACAGCATTGGCGAAAGCAAAACGAAATTGATCGAAAGTGAGAGGTACTGCCCGACCGCGATTCAGCGGATTCGCAATGACGGGAGACGCCGCTTTTAGAGCCGAAAGGGGCAAAGGAAGCACTCCACGGAAGGGTGCTGGATCGATCGCCACCGAAGCGCGCGAGAGCCCACGTCCTGCGACGATTTGCGTGAGAAGGCCTCCAAACGAGTGCCCAATGACCACGGGCTTTAGATTGAGCCTTGCGATTACTTCTCCTGTATGATCGGCGACTTCGCCGACGGTCTTGTGCGCAAAAACCTTCGGGTGGGCATTCGCTTCGGCTACTGATTCTGGATCGTCGGGCCACTGCGGGGCGATTGGTGCGAACCCTGCAACATCGAAGAGGTCTTTCCAGCCGTCCCAACTACTCGGCAAAAGCCACAGACCATGGATAAATACGACGGGAGTACGTCCAGATTCATTCGCCGTCTGAACTTGGCTTTCTTCGTACTTAGTGATCGTCGCCATGCGCACACTCTCTTCTGGATTGAATTCGCAGGGCAAGTTTGACGAATCTCTGACATGCTGTCAATGTGCCACAACCAAACTTCGGAGCCACGAAATGTGCTGATGCACAATCGAAGCCGGGTTGTGTCCAGTTATGTTTGGATCATGGGCGTTAAGAACAGTGCTGAAGCACACGAATCTGTCTCAGTCAGCGACATCGCCTCCTTGTTGCTGAGACGTATTGACGAATTGGCAGACGAGATGACGGCGGTTATTGAAAACGCCGTGACGCCCTACCAGCAAGGCGTCGTCGACCACGAGACCCTTCGGGCGGCCAGCGCGATGAACATTGGGGCGATCCTTGGCGATCTTGGACGCGTCAACGCCACAGCATCATTCGAGTCTCGAGAGAACGGGCGCGACCGCGCCGCCGCCGGTGTTCCTCTCACCATTGTTCTAGAGGCCTATCGCGTCGGGGCGCGCTTCATATGGGAGCAGGTCGCGAGCGCTGCTCGCAAACTCAGTGCGGGCAGCGAAGTCGTTCTGGCCGCGGGAACTGAATTATGGCAGGTCCTCGATACCTATAGCCAGGAACTAGCCGAGGGCTATCGCGAAGAAGCGTCCGCTCGGGCACGTTCGGCAGAGGAACAGCGATCCGCACTCTTTCAAGCCCTCTTCGAAGGCCACCTTGCCGAGACCAATCCGTGGGAGGCGGCGCAACTTCTGCGTCTCCCCCAGAATGGTCCACTCGTCGTTGTGGCTGGCGAGGTACCAGCCGTGGGCCGCCACGCTCTGCCTCGGATCGAGCACATCCTCCGCGATAATCTTGGGCTCTTCTCCGCCTGGCGCCTGCTTCCTGACATAGAAGTCGGTGTCGTTGCCCTGCCGAATCCCACCGCGCTGCTTGACGAGCTTGAGGAAGCGTTGTCGACCTGTGCCGTCGGGCGCGTCGGAATGAGCCCCCCATTCAGCGATCTACGAGAGACTCCCTCAGCCCTCACGCTGGCTCGGATGGCGCTCTCCAGCAGCCTCGTCGGAGACGGCGTCACGATCTTCGATCGACACCTTTTGGAGATTGCCGCGGTCAGTGCACCAGATTTCATGGAACGACTCGCCAAGGTGGCGCTTGCCGGACTCGATTCAATACCCAAGAAAGAGCGGATCACCTTGCTCGAGACCTTCGGAGTATGGCTGGATAGTGCCGGCTCCGCCCAAAAGGCGTCCGAACAACTTTTTGTTCATCGCAATACCGTCCACCAGCGACTTCGAAAACTCGAAATGTACACGGGCCAAGACCTCGGTGATCCACGTTCGGCGGCCCTCATCACCCTCGCATTCGAAATCGACCGGCGTCCGTAACCCGCTCGGGCTCAAATTTCTTGCAGCACTATGAGGGAACTGATCTCGATGAATCCCACGAAAAATCCCACACATTAGAACCATTCAGATGGACCAGACCAACCCAGAACATCACCAATCCTTGGGATATCAAGACATACGCGACCAGAACAACACCGCAAAACACTGTGGGACTCGCTCTCAATCAACAGGTTGCGGGTTCAAGTCCCGGCCGGCGCACTGTGCACTGGGCAAAATCTGGCGTCGGCCGAGTGCGGAGCGCTTTCAGCGCGATTCGCGCAGCTTTGACGCAACTAATCTCGGTCCTTTAGTGCCGCGCGACGAATAGCCAGGAGGTTCGCCTTGACGTCAATCACACCGTTCCTTTGGTTCGACACTGATCTAGCCGAACCGATCGCCTACTACACGTCGATCTTTCCCGACGCGTCGAGTTCGGCCATGTTCGGCGATGACGACGGGCCTATCTTCACCGCGGTGATCGAGTTGTGTGGCCAGCAACTGCTTCTCCTTAATGGAGGCCCCATGCACGCGGGCTTCACCGAGGCGATCTCCTTGTTCGCCAGGGTTGAGACGCAGGGCGAGATTGACGATCTCTGGCAACGCCTCACCGCGGACGGTGGTGAGCCCGGACGATGCGGGTGGTTGAAGGATCGGTATGGACTGTCGTGGCAGATCGTCCCTTCGGTCCTCGACTCACTTTTTGGTTCAATCGATCGAAAGCGCGCCCAGCAAGCCGTCGACGCGATGATGACCATGGACAAACTCAATATCGCCGCACTTCAAGCGGCCTACGACCGTTGAACGGTAATTGAAACTTCTCCTAGCGCCTGGAGGTCTGACTAATCAGAGCACTCTGGACGAGTTGGCCAGCCCGATTGGCCGGCCGAACGCTGAGTCCTCCGCCTCCTGCGTTCCGACCGCGGAGTGAATCAACAGGATCCGGGTTCGAGTCGAGCCGCGCACTTCAAAGTCCAGACCAAGACGCCGGTTGGTGGCGCTGGGTCAGATCATGTCTCGGCCAATGCCCAGCCGTTGGAGTCGCACAGGCTCCGAGCGATGGTGTCGGCGCGACTGGGTCTAACGGCGCTCGACTACTCTGAACCTTCCGTCCTCGCGAACTTCTGGGCGACACTCTTCGGCGGCGAAGTCACCCATCGCAACTTTTCGAGGTTGTCGCCGAGTAACTCTTGGTCGCGCGGATACCCATATCTCGTACTTTCCAAGTTCCGTATCGTGCGTATTATTCCAGCGCTTGGGCCCAAGCGATCGTGAATCCCAGTGTCACCGCGATCGCCAATGCACCAAGATTCTCCTTTGATCCGTCGGGCAAAAATTCTTTCAGATTTCTCGCGATGTCTCGGGCGACGCCTTGAATCCCGCTTCCAACGGCAGGGACGTTCTCAACCTTTCCCTGGGCGACGAGTTGCTGAACCCTCTGATGAGAAACACCCAGAAGTTCCGCCGCGTCGCGAAAAGATAGTCGTGCCCCTTGAGTCAGCGCCACTGCTGCTGTCGACATGAGTCCGCTCATGACCCCATTGGCGGCCTCCGCCATAGCTCTCGCGGAATTGGCTTCGTAGACGAGGTTCTGCACGTCAGCGGGCAACGTCACCGGTTGAAAGTCAATGGAGTCCCTGAAGGTATCGATCGGCACGTTCAGCCACAGTGCGAGGGCATCCACTACGTACTCCCGGGCTTTGCCAAGCGTTCGCCCGAAGGTGTGCACCTGCGGGATTTCTGTAACTTGCGCGATCCAGTTACCGGAGTCATCGAGTTCGAAGGTCGCGTGATATCGAGCATTCATCAAGTGTGTATTAATCATTTCGGAGCTAGTCCCCTCCCAGGCACGGTGCGAGATCTCGCTCAATCGCTCGAAGCAGTCCCTTCGGAAGGTCTCCGCCGTGGACGGGGACGACGCTCTGACACCTAGCGCATCTCACGATGAGGTGGGATCCGGACTGACGCATTTCGTCACAACCCGTACGACGCAGAATCGCGCTCGGCACTCGAACCTTCACCCGTATCAGTCTATCATCATAGACTGATACATTACCTAGCAAATCTCCGCTCACGTGCTCGTGGCAGGACCATTCGGAACTGCTTCGCGATCAAAGGCAGGTCGAATTGGGCGGCGGGTCGAGCTTCTCCAACAAATATCTCCCGTTTGGAAAGATTTTGGTTCCGTTCGGACATGTAGACAGTGCGTGTTGACGGGAGAAGGGCAAGTGGTGATGGCCGGGGTGCCAAATGGGGCGAGCGAAGCTTTTGAACTGTTGTACGCGGCTCAGTACGAGTCAATCTATGCCTACGCGCGCCGCCGAATGGACTCGGCGTCGGATGTTTCCGATGCCGTGTCGGAGGTATTTACGGTCGCGTGGCGCCGCATCGACGAACTTCCCCCACCGCCGCAGGATCGACTCTGGCTGTTCGGTGTCGCCCATCGATGCGTGCTCGCCCACCAACGACGCCGATGGAATCAATTGCGACTGCTTTCGACTCTCGCGGCTCAGCCAAACCGAATCGAACTGATCGAGACAGGGAACGACTACCTCCGAAACGGGATTCGATCAGCGATTCAAAAACTCCGTGACAAGGATCGCGAAGTGATCATCCTTCTGTACTGGGACGGACTCACTCACGCCGAGGCGGCGTCAGTGCTTGGATGTTCGGTCAACGCCGTCGCCCTCCGCGTCAAGAAAGCGAAAGCACGTCTTCACTCAGAACTCTCACCGACCATCACGGAAGAGGATTCGACATCCCTTCCACCACTGCTCACTCCACGAAAGGAGTTCCTACCATGAACCTCGAAACATTACTTCGCGAATCTGACCCATTGCGCGGGATATCGGTCCCACAACCTGACGTGAATGACGCACGCGCGATCGCAAGGGCGACTTCCACACATCGCATGAACGTTGGCCAGAAATTGCGAGTGGCCGCGCGCCAACGGCCACTGGCCGCGTCAGTCTCGATGGCCGTGAGCGTCGCAGTGATTGCAGCGATTTCGATCACCGTTCTATCGAGCGGGTCCGGTTTGTCAGGTCCCGTGCATACTCCGTGGAGAACTGCTCGAGCGCTGCCCGGATCGATCACGCACGTGACGGCTCCGTCGGGGACGTTCGAACTCGCGGACTACATCACGACTGCCAGTTGGCAGCAAAACACAACAGGTCCAGAACCGGGCTATCTCACGTGCCCCACCTCACTCACGTGTTACGTCACTGGGGACAGTTCGGTGTCAAGCAGCGGACCGGCAGTGTTCGGAACCCTCTACGTCAGCAACGATGGCGCACTCGACTGGAGTGTCCTTCCTCTTCCGGCGGGCGTCGACTTCACGACACCGCTCACCTGCGCAACCGCCGACGAGTGTGCGGCAGGGGCGACCGACAAGAATCAGCCTGTCTTCATCTCAACCGTGGACGGCGGCCACTCGTTCACGATCGACCCCCTTCCTTCAGCCGATGGAACCCTGTACTCACTGAGCTGTCCTTCGACCGGGTTTTGCGCGGGCCTCGCCGGGACCGCGACTGACGCCAACTCGACCCCGATCGACGCCACCTTCCTTTCAACGACGGACGATGGATTAACTTTCAACGACTCGTCCCTGCCCTCGGGCGATTCCATGGAGTCCCTCGCCTGTCCCACAGCAACCGCATGCGTTGCCGTTGGGACAAGTGACGCACTTGGAATAAACGACTGGACGTCTGGAGTCGTCGCGAGTACTACTAATAGCGGCGCGAGTTGGACGAGTGGTGCTCTCCCGGAAGGTTTTGGCATCAACTATCTATCGAGACTCACCTGCGTCGACTCAAGTCACTGCTCCGTTATCGGAATCATCGCCATTGCCCAGAACTATCCGAACTGCGCCGGGTCCGGACTTCCATCAAGTACGCCACCACCGATGGCTGCTCAGAGCCCAGCGGTGCAGGCGATATCTGACGAGGAATCGGCGTGGGCTACCGCGGCGAATGAAAAGTCGGAGAGTGAGGGATTCGGCTACACGTGCGGCAGTAGTTCCTACTCGTATGTAAACGACATCGCTTCGACGAGCGACGCGGGTCTCACCTGGACACCGGAAGCGCTTCCGCCCTCGGCGCCGAACCCTCAACTCTCCGATATTGCCTGCTCGAGCGATGAGTATTGCGTGGCCTCAGGCTCCGTCGCCATTCCCCAACGATTCGGACCTAACAAGTACAACGGCGGCTCCGCAGCGATGTTGGTGACCAGCGACGGCGGCGTAAGTTGGACCAAAGTCTCCTTCGCCGTGCCGTCATCTGTACCAAGCGGAGTGCAACTCGATGCGTTTCTCGCTGTCGGAGACATTCAGTGCCCACAAGCTAACTACTGCGTCGCGCTTGGAGTATCGGACCAGGGTTCTCGAACGACGCCGGTGTATACGAGTTCCACTTCGCCTCAAACCAATGCCTCGTAGCCAAGCGCCAGCCCTAGACATTCTTAAGGTTCCGCCGACGCGAAACACACCAACCCGAATCGGCACGCGCTCGATGACCGTGCTATGAACGAGGGCCCCTGAGCCCGGTGCGAATTTCGTTGATCAGGATCTCGGGCTGCTCGAGCGCTGCGAAGTGACCGCAAGTCCCGTACGTCGCGCAGCAATGGATTGCTGCCCTGGCGCACCGGCGCCCCTCACTTCTCGCGACGTGTAGTGCGTCGCAAGAAGTGAGGGGCGCCGGTTGTTGAATGCTTAGCGCTGGTTGTAGTGAATGTCGAAGGACTTTCCGTTCGCCAGGGTGATCTTGAACACGTGGACGCCATTGGTGGTGCCCGACTTGACCTTCGCTCGAACGCTGAGTTGCGTGCCGTTGTCGTGCGTCACCACTGCGGTCGTGTTATGACCCGTGCTGCTAACGATCAGCGGTCGGCCGTAGAATCCGACACCGTTGATCATGATGGTCATGGTCCGACCGCTCACGGTTGAGCCGACCACGCTCGTGGCGTGTGCCACCACGATCGGCGGAGGCGTTACCAGTGGCGTACTGCTAGTGACGACGAATACCGGGTCGCTCGAGAACGTCACCGTGATCGTGCCAGCGACAGTAGCGGTACCCACACTCGTGAGGGTTCCCGTCGAGCTCAACTGGTACAGCGTGTCACCGACGACGATGCTCGGGTCGGTGATCGTGAGTGTGATCGGCGCAGTTGCCGCAGGCGCTGCTCCAGCCGACTCCCACGACACTGCGACGGACGTGACGTAGTTCTGACCTGAGGGAATAGCCGCGACGAGTGCCGTCGTGCTCGTGATGGGATACACGCTGACGACCGTTGCTGCCGGCAAGGCACCCGTGGGTACCGCGACCGCGTCGCTCGTCGTACCCGACGTCAGCGTCACGGTCGTCGGAGCGCTTGCAGTTACGCCACCCGATACGGGTGTGCCGTACGAGGAGGCCGCAATTCCGGCGGGCGGTGGTGCGTTGGTGGTCGCGGGAGGTGTCCCGCCGCCGCTCGACGCAACGCTCGCGGTGACCGAGTCAGCGATCGACGTCGCGGCGAGGTAGCTACCCGCAGCGGTGAAAGCGTCACTGACCGTGTACGTTCCCGCAGCCGAAGCGGTGATGGTGCACGTCGCGGTGGCGACGTTCGCCGAACCCGCCAAGCTCGCGCTCGTTGACGTGCAGGCTGAAATACCCGCCGTACCGCCGACGGTGAAGGCAACGGTGCCACTCGGTGTGGCGCCATTAGTCGGCCCCGTGAGTGTCGCCGTGAAGACGATGCTGCCGCCCACAGTCGTCACGCCGTTACTGGTGACGACGTTGGTCGGCGTGGCCGCAGCGACGGTGTTGCTATCGCCAGTCGCCGTCGCGGCGAGGTAGCTACCCACAGCGGTAAAGACGTCGCTGACCGTATAGATGCCGGCGGTCGTAGCGGTGATGGTGCACGTCTCGGTGGCGGCGTTCGCCGATCCCGCCAAGGTCGCGCTCGTTGACGTGCAGGCTGTAATACCCGCCGAACCGCCAACGGTGAAGGCCACGGTGCCGCTCGGCGTGGTGCCATTAGTCGGCCCCATGACGGTCGCCGTGAAGACGATGCTGCCACCTAACGCGGTGGTGCCGCTATTGGTCACGACGTTGGATGGAGTGACCGCAGCGACGGTGTTGGTAGAGCCGGTCGCCGTCGCGGTGAGGTAGTTGGCGTCGGGGGAAAAGACGTCACTGACCGTGTAATTGCCCGCTTTCGAAGCGGTAATTGTGCAAGTTTCGATCGCCGCGGCACCCGTCGACGCGACAAGAGCCGGGGTGGTTGACGTGCACGCTGTCACGCCCGCCGAACCATTAACGGTGAAGGCAACGGTGCCACTCGGTGTGGCGCCGTTGGTCGGCCCCGCGACGGTCGCCGTGAAGACGATGCTGCCGCCCAACGCAGTGGTGCCGCTATTGGTCACGACGTTGGATGGAGTGGCCTGGACGACGGTAGCGGTATCGGGAGAGGACGACAACGCGGTGTAGGTACCGTCGCTAGAAAAGGCGTCACTGACCGTGTAGTTGCCCGCCGCCGGAGCGGTAATCGTGCAAGTTTCGGTCGCCGCGCTGCCCGACGCGACGAGAGCCGGGGTGGTTGACGTACACGCTGTCACGCCCGCCGAACCATTAACGGTGAAGACCACGGTGCCCGTCGGTGCGGCGCCGCTGGGTGCGGTGACCGTCGCGGTGAAGACGATGCTGCCGCCTATTGCGGTCACGCCATTATTGGTCACGACGTTGCTGGTCAGTGCGGTCGTGGCGCCGGCCACGCTCGCGACACCAAAGGTCAGGCCGGATGCGATCAGAACGCTGAGCGCCAGATATCGAACCACGGACCGACGCACGCCGGTGCGTAGATATTTTTCACTGCTCATTTTTGGGCTCCTTGGAAAATTGCTGGGGGGTTACTACTACGTCTTTTTTTCCTTGTGAGCCCGAAGCGACCTTAAAGACCCCGCGTTCAAATGAGCGGGATGAAACACAACAGTTACCCACGATTGTCCCAACAATGACTCCGTACCCCCTGCCACGCCCCAAATGCACTCTCTTTTTCGCCCCAAGCCGTGGCTATTTCTAGAGACGTGTGCCTCCTCCGACAGATCAAGATGAGTTCGCGTCGCGAGCAGTGACACCTCCTTCGCGTCGAGCGGCAGCGAGATCGGTCGTGCGATCCAGGAGACCACGAGCCACGCATTGGGTCGGCGCTGGAACCAATCACTGGCGTCGCTGCGTAAGGAACCTTTGGGCCCACGATCCCTGCGCCGTGTTCGACACTGATCGCCAGCGGGAACGTTGTTCCCCTCCTGGGCCAGCGCCCTACGTCGTGCAGCGCAGCGCGGCCAACGGTACCGAGTGCTCGGGGCCACCCTGGTTCACGGGGCCTTTCGTCGCGTCCTGGAGCATCACGAGCCGCGACGTCGTTGTTCCCACCGCGAGGATCGGATCCGTCCGCGTTCCCGACGGGAGGATTCCGGTCGGCGTGCACCACTTCGACGCGCCGGGCACCAAGAGGAGAAGTCGCTCGGTTGTTTCATACGCCGGGCTGACGATGACCAGTAGATCGCCCGACGACGTCACGGTCGTCAGGTCGTAACCGGTTGTCGGCGAGCCACCGACTTTGTGTCCGTCCCACAGAGGGAGCTCTACGGGCCGCCACGCGTGGCCCGCGTCGACGGACCGAGCCAACGGGTATCGCATCGCGAAATCGAGCAAGTATTCGTCACCACGCTGATCAGTGAACACCAGAGCCGGAGCGCACTCAGGGATTCCGCTCGCCCACGATGTCCCTTCCCACAGCGGGTCACCGGGAAGCGAGCCGGGCACTGCCACCAGCAGCGGCTGTAGCCAACTGGACATGCCACACGCCCCCTGGGGGATTTCCGGTCCGAATGCCACACACGGGCCGACCGTCGGGCAGGCCAGCGAGCCGGAGGTCCACGCCCCGCTGCTCCCCTGCACCTCGGCGTCGATTGTCCACCGGCTTGCGAGGCTCGCGAGTTCAACTTCATTCGTGAAGACCGCGTGCACGACGTTGCCGCGTAGAACGAATCCGCCGAAATCGACATAGGTCATCGTGGCGGGAGGTGGAATGTACTGCCACGTCACTCCGTCATCGTTCGTATACATGGCCACGGTGGCAACCGGTGGAATCGAATGGTTCTGACCCGTCTCAAAACCCGCGTAGAACGTGTTGGGGTCTAAGGGGTCGGTGACGACCAGGTCGCAGGCAACCTTCGACGTGTTGTTGATGTTGAGTGCGCGCGCTGCGAGCATCGCTTCGACACCGGTCTCCGGTACGGACCTCACCGATCCATCCGCTTCCACGACGTGGATGCCGTCGTCGCCACACCACGCGTAGTCCTGTGACGATGCACGGGTGTCCAGTGCACTTCCCCACTGCGAGAGCTGCTGGATCGACGGCGTAAGCGCACCGAGCGACGCCCACGTCGTTACCGTTGGCGACGCGCCGAGCGAAGCGACGGGGAACGCCCACGCCGAGACCAAGAGTCCTACCGTCACCAGTGCACGCGCCCACCGCGCCATTGGCTAGGGATCGACCTTTCGAAACTCACTCGAGGTGTAGTGCCTCATGGCCGCCCGGGATGAGTGGTCGGAGCCCTCGGGTAGGTCGGCGTCCTCGGGCCACAGCGGCAGCGCAGATATCGCCGCGTTGACGATCGCGGTCGCGTCGACGTCTATCGAGGTCTCTGGTATCGCGTAGTCGCCCCATTCGAAGACGAAGGTCATGTTCCCCTCGGGAGGAAGGGGCTCACACCAGAGTTCGCTGGTCCACTTCCTTCCCCCTCCGCCACCGCCTCGAGAACGAAGCGACCGCAGCGACGAGTCTGCACGAGGGATCGCGTGAGCTAGTTGAAAGAGCTTGGACCCATCAGCAAACCCGATTCCGAAACGCAACTCGCCCCCGGGGGTATGTCGTTGTCCCGTCGAGCCCGGATGGTGAAAACTCAGTGGCGCTGGTGGCGGAGTGAGTCTGCTCAACGTGACGAGGGTAAACGTAAATCCCGTCGGATACGCAAAGAACCCGGTGGCGACGATGGCCACCTCTTCGTTTTGAACCTGGAAGGGTCCAATGGGGACGAATGCTCCAACGGTGTCGTCGCTGGTTCCCTGCCACTTCACGCGTCGCGGCTCGGGTTCGACGAACTCAGCGGTCGGCTGAATTTCAGAGAAGAAGCCCACGCGCTGAGTATTGCAGTCTTGGCAGAGCGACTAGTGGCCGCCCAACTGTTTCAGCTGGCGCCGGTGAACACAATCGGTCCACTCACGCGAGGTCGCCGACTCTCGAGAGAGCCGAGTGACCTCAGATCACTCGGACGTTCTGAGCCTCTTCGCCCTTTTTGCCGGGCGCGGCGTCGAACTCGACACGCTGACCCTCTTCGAGGCTCTTGTAACCATCACCTTGGATGCTGGAGAAATGTACGAAGACGTCGTCACCCTGCTCGCGCGAGATGAAGCCGAATCCTTTGTCTGCGTTAAAAAACTTCACTGTTCCTTGTGCCACGAATACCCAATTCTAGATGCGGCCGACCGACCAATTCCGCCTGCTCGCTTAGAAAGACCCTACTCGGCGGGAGGCGACACGCGTTTTTTACGGAAAACCACGAGATATCCGTGCGTGGAATCCCTGATCGGACTCGAAACAACACGCGTCTATTCACTTCAAGACGAAATCCACCAGATCAAGGCCGAAGGCAGGATGGGTGCCACTCACGGAACTGCGATGCGCAGCCGTCTCGACGCGTCAGTCCCCAGGTCGGGCTCGCGCCAATTGACGCCGTTCGCATCGTCGCCCGCCTCATTTCGCGCTCGAGCCCTTGACGAATCCACGGCATATACCTAGCATTCGGAAATTCTCGCGATTCGGGGGGAATGCGTGAAACGAACAACTGTTGTTCCCGTGATGATTATCGCAACCTTGCTCATGCCTTCATCGATGTCCGGTGCGATCAATACGAGGGCGGCGAGCCAGCAGTATTTGGAGGATGTGGCGCCCGCCAACACCGCGCTCGAATCGTTCACGTCGGAGATTCACGCCTGGACCAACTCCACCCCCGATGCCGAAGGTGAACGACAGGCGGCGTCGGTCCTGAGCGCGCTAGGAACGCTCCGGAAGAAACTCCTAAGTCAATCCTGGCCACAATCAGTCAATGGAGGCCTTGAGTTCATTGTTCGCGAGGACATATCTTCACTCCAAGAAGACCTGAACTCTATCGACGGCAACTCTTCACTGGGCAATGGCGCATTTCTATTGACGTGGAGTGCCGATTCTGCGACATTGGCTTCGCACGCTTTCTACGTTCGTAGAGATCTTGGACTTCCGAGCAGTAGGGCCCTTTAACGAGGCGGCGGTGCACGAACAATGTCGCGGCGGGCTCTCGGCAGGTCTGAAGCCCCGAGACCCACCACTATCGATGAGCAAGACTCGTTCACGACCGTGTTGAGTGCGGCTCAGAACGGTTTAAGTCGAGAATCCACCTTGCATTGAGAAGCACGTGCGACGACGTCATCAGTTAACCAGCAGCACGAGTTTTCCGCGCACGTGACCGGCCTCCCCCACCGGCAGCGAACGTAGGAAGTGGGTTCACAGGCCACGAAGCCCCGAAGCGGTGTTGGATGCACATCGAGTTCCCAATGTTTCTCCTCCCGCGCGCGTCGGCCAACGAATCAACGCATTCCGGCTCACCGACGGCGGGCCACCACAACGAGAAGTTTCGCAGTTGTGCTTGTGCAGTGAGAACGCCCATGATGAGTCGTGATGCTCTCGTTAGCGTCGATATTCATGAAGCGCACACTCATATTCACGACCTTGCTCATCGTCATTCTCTCGAGCGCGAGTGCGGTCGGGGCAGCATCCTTGCACCGCGAGCTCATTTCGCCTCGGGAAGTACCGCACTGGTCGAGGTACTACATCGGCGCCGCGCAAACGAAGAGTTGCCCCGAATCCACGTTCGCGAAGCCCACGAGTCGTAGCGCTATTCGCGAAGTGTTTGTGCAGAAGTCCTCCGAGACCCTGTTACTCGAGCGCCTCAGCACCTCGGTAGATCCGGCGAAAGCGTTCGAGGTCCTGCTCGCTCATCTGACCAAGTGCCCCAAGACGGCGTCCACGATTGACGGACACGCGACGTTCCAACATATTCAGCGAGCGCAACTCGGCAAATACTCCGTCCCGGTGAAGGGCTACACGCTCTCCGCGGTAGTGGGCAACGCCACCGTTAGCGGCGTCATCGCGTACGCGCGCAAGGGCCACGTCGTCTTCGCACTCGCGGAGCTCTCATTGTCGCCACTGAACGGTCACGCCTTCTCCGCACTCTTGTCCAAGGCACTGGCGAGGATCAAATAGTCAAACTCGGTGCTCGCGACGTCAGTGTCCATCGACCGTCGCGTGAGAAGGTCCGGCTGGATGCGTCGGCGAAGCGCTCAGTGAACGGACAGCGCCGTGCTCCAGGAGGGAATCACGTCGCCCACGGGGGTGCCCAGCACGTCGTGGAGCAGCCCGCCGTAGACATCGCGGAAGTCCGTCGTCACTTCGAGGTTCCCGTTGACGTCCAGCGCGCTCAGTGAGGATTGTTCGCCGTAGAGACCGCCCTTGACCGTGTTGCCGATGAGGAACACCGGCGCGGCCGTGCCGTGATCGGTGCCGAGACCGGCGTTCGACATCACCCGGCGGCCGAATTCGGAGTACACCATCACCGTCACGTCGTTGGACCGATCGCCCGTGCTGATGCTCGTCATGAACGCGCCGAGGGCCGCGTCGACTTCGGCGAGGAGGGCGTTCTGATCGGCCTGCTCGCCCACGTGCGTATCGAAGGAGCTCAGGTTCACTTCCCACACCCTCGTGGGCACGTTGGCGTTGATCAATGTCGACACCAACGAGAGTTGCTCACTGATGAACGAACCGGTCGGTGATTTGGTGACGAGCGGGGCCAGTAACTGCGCGGTCGAGAAGAGGTCCGAGATCGACGTCGCGGCGGCACCCTCGAGCGCTACGTCGGAGGAGGACGAGCGACCGAGACGCGGGATGAGTGACGCCGCGGGGCCCCACGGCAGTTGAATCCCGCCGAGGTCCACCATGGACGCGACGCTCTTGTCGCCGACCAACAAGGGAGGCAGGGTCGAACCGATGCCGATGGCGTTGAAGGGACTGTGCGGTTGGATGTCGAGCCATCGTCCGATCCAACCCGAGGAGACCGCCGCGGTCATTGACGCGGACTGCCAGATCGCCATCGACGTGAAGTGCGAGAGATTCGGGTCGGGGTAGCTGACGCCCTGGACGATGGCGACCTTGTTGGCGGCGTAGAGCGCACTGAGCTCGGGCATCGACGCGTTAAAGGCGAGCGAGTCAGTGAAGGGGAGGACCTGGGAGGAAGACAGCGCGATGTTGGACCGGGCACTCTGATAGGTCGGGTCAGTGAAGGGAACGACGGTGTTGAGGCCGTCGTTCCCCCCATAGAGCGTCACGATGACCAGGATGGGCGTGTTGGTCGGCAGTGGCGTGGCACTCGCGGCCCCGGCCAAGGACTCGAGCGAGAGCTGTGCCGACACGGTCGCGAAGAGACCCGCTCCGGTCCACTGCAGGAATCGCCGACGATCGAACTCGCAGTTGATCATGCGCTGACCGCGTACTCGGGCGCCAACAGGGCGAGCGTGGCGAATTCGGCGGGGGTCTTGGTTGCTGCGGCGAGCGTGCTGGCGGTGCGCCTCGACCACTCGGGGACACCGAGCCAATCGGCGCTCGCCTCGACCATCTTCGAGGTCGGCACGTTCAGCGGCGAGAGATCCGCAGCCGTCACGATCAGCTGGGATACTTCGAATCGGTACTGGAACGCGGCGCCACTCAACCACGCCTGCCCGTAGGGCCAACCGCCGACGTTGGGCGGATTGAAGGGAACCTGGCCCATCTGCGACAGGCCCCAAAGCAGATCGCCCGTGTTCAACGACGAAGGTCGCACCTTCAGCGCGCGGCACGCCCCGACGAACCACTCGACTGGCGATTTGACGAGGGAGTTGGCGGGATCGCTCCACGCGGACGAGTGCACCAACGTGCTGACGAGTTGGTCGATGTCGCGACCTTTAAAACTCTCCTCGAGGGACGACGGCGGTGTGGTCGTACCCGAGACGAAGCGGAACCAGATCCGGTCCGCGATGTACTTGGCGTTCTGGGCCTTTGACGTAATGAGCCAGGCCAGACTCTCGGCGTTCAGTTTCCCGCGCGTGCCCAACACGGTGAGGGGTTTGTCGTAGTGCTGCTGTTCGTCGAAGGTGACGTTGCCATTGGACTGGACCGTCGAGTAACCCGTCAAGGCGCACGCCGCCGCGGTGACGTCGTCCTGGGTGAACTTGTTCACGCCCAGGGTCATGAGCTCCATGAACTCCCTCGCCAGGTTCTCGTTGGGTGAGGAGATATAGTTCTCCTCATTGTCGAGCCAGTAGTTCAGCGCGCCATCAACCACCATCACCCGCGCCATGTCGCGAAAGTTAGCGAGCGCGTAGTGACGCAGCGTGTTGTTCTGTCGCTGCATCGGCAGTGGGTAACCGACCTTCGAGATCGACGTCGCCCAGTGTCCGTGCCAGAACCACGTCATGCGTTCGGCCAGTGGGTAGTGCGAGACGACCATTCGATCGAGCCACCAGACGACCAACTCCTGGTTGCCGGTATTCATCGCTTGGTAGAAGGCGGTCGCCGCCGGGGTGTTGCCCGGCGGGTACGGTCCGAGGTCCGGGAGGTTCGGCGCCACCACCGAATCAAGACCCGGGTCAGGCAGGCCGTGTTCGAGGACCGTTCTCTGGGTGGCCGCCAGACCAGCCTTCAACAGGGCCGCGTACTGACCGGGCGTCGGACCGAAATTGAATCGGTGCAGCAACCGCGCCGTCGCCAGACGCTCGGTGTACGTCGGCGTTGGCGTCATCTAGGCAATGTACCGTCGCAATCTTAGAAAACCCTTGCAATTCAACCTGAACACGATGAATTGTCACGAACTTGTTACCGAGGAGATAACCCATCAGGGGCGACGTCGGCGCGTTGCTTCGTGTTGCGATTCACGGTACTCATCGCGCCCACTGCGACAACGAGGTCCGAGGAGTGCGCAGTGCCGTTTTCGGTAACTACGCGAGACAAGACCGTTCGAACCGAGCGGCGCGAACGAGCACCACGACGACGAACAGTTCGTGGCGAAGAACCCCATCGACACAGTCGGCGCGCCGCATCGAACTTCCAGTGCATCGCCGTCGTCGCCGCAGGAGATTCGCTCGCCCGACGCTATGAGCGAAAGTAGGTGTCCATTCGCCAATCACCCGTGACGTCGAATTCACACAAGGTTGCGGTCATCGAGGCCATGAGGTCGAGGACCCTCGCCGGCGGGGTACCGACGGGCACCTCGAGGAGCAGCCCTCGTTGATTGTGGTCTTGAAGAGTTCGGAACTGTTCGCCGTTGAGGAGCGAGCGAATGCGTTCCGCGCGAAGTCGGCCCTGCGAGTGCAGGACGCCCAAGGTTGAAGGTTGCGCTTCGCCACGTCGTGGTGACTGGGTGACGAGCGACGCGACCGGCGCGCCTCGATTGAGCCAGAGTCCCGAGACGTTTATTTTGAGATCGGGAACGTCATCCACGGTCACCGGCACCACGTTGCACCAGCCCTGGCCGCCGTCGATCAACTCCAATGCGGCAACGGCCATCGACCGGTCGGCGGAGAAACGGAGTTCACTCTTCGTACTCATTCATCCATTCTCGGTCACTTCAGCGAAGTCGACGTTGAACCTGGACTGCGCACCACTGTTCTAGCGGTGCGGAACACGGAAAGTGTTCCGATCGACCGCACCGAGGGGCACTCCGGCGCGGTCGATCGGGCGGGCGATGAGCCAACGGGGGAAGTGACTCATCGGGGTTGAACTACCAGTCGTGGTACTCAGTTTCAGTTACTTGTCCACCAACGATGGTCACCGTCTGACCCGAACCGGCGACGGTGTAGCGCCCCGCCTTGAGGCTCGGGTAGACCGCCGCGTACGCGACGCCACCGAGCAGTCGACGCTCGCGCACCGCGCTGTGCGTGTGCAGAAGACCCTCGTCCTCGGGGATCAGGTCGATCTCCACCCCGTTCATCGTGGGGGGAGTTCGTAGCAGTAACGCTCCGATCTCCCCCCCGATGTCGAGGACGACGCTGCCGTCCCAGCTGGGTGGAAGTTGGACTTCGTCCACCATGCTGCTCACTCGGGGCCGACGGCGTAACCGCTGTAAGGCGTGCCCAAGTACGGGAACGCATTGAGGAACGTCAAGCCCGCTCCGCTCAGACCATCGCTCACGTCGGCAATGGCCTTATCGGGCGTGAAAGTCGGATCAACGAGGGGAATCGTCGCACCGGCGATCGCGTGGAGCTCGATGGTGACCACGTCGTCCATCACGCGGCGTCCATTGGGGAAGCCCGCAATGTCGCCACCGACCACGCCCAAGGGATTGGGCGAGGTCGCCGGAGGGATTGCCAGGTTGAGTCGAAGCATGTCGGCCTGGGTCGTGCCCGTCAGCGTCGAGAACGACGATGAGACCACGCCCGCGGGAATTCCCGTGAGCAAGATCGCCTCGAGGTCCGCGCGTGGCTTGGAGTAGGCCGCCAGGTTGGGGAACGCGCCCGGGTACAGGACGTTCAACAGTGACGCCAGTTCCGGGTGTGCGACTCCGTTGGCGTACGCGCTGTCGTTCGCCGGTATCGATGCGTTCCAGCGGTCCTTCTGCGCCAGCGGCACGAGCACTTCGTTGAAGAGCGGGTTTCCGAGCCGCGAGACCTGGACGTAGGGACCGGTCTCGGTGCCCGAGCCCCCGGTACCCGTCAACACGCGCGCCTTGCGTCGGCTCGCCGTCGTCCAGATACCCACGCTCGACTGGGCGGCGGCCGTGTTGGTCGGCTTGGCGCCCCCGAGGGAGATGTCCGTGATCGGTACCTGGATGGCGATGCTGTGCACGTTGAGGTTCTGGGTCGTGTTGACCCCCGGTGCCGCCGACAGTGCCGGAAGGCCGAAGGTGGCGTGCAAGTTGGCGATGGGTCGAAGGTCACCCAGGTCAAAGATTGCGCCCAGGTCAACGTAGAACGCGTCGGCGCGCTGACCCGCGAACACCCGGCGACCGCCGGCGATGCCGTGCACCGCGGAGCTCGCGAGTCCCGCGTAGTTCGGCGTCGAGAGCGGTCCAATGTTGCACGGCGGGCAGGGCAGGTCGCGTGCGAGCACCTCGGCCTTACCACCGCGCGGCACTCGGGTGACCGAGTAGAGCTGACGACGGTTCCAGTACTTGCTGCCGAGTGACTCGATGGGCCCGACGTTGTAGAGGAACGTGCTCGGGATCGTCGTCTCGCTTCGGAAACTGAACTGGTACGTCAGGTCCGCCATACCGTCGCCATTGTTGTCCACGTGGATCTCGTAAAGCACGTCGTCGCCGAACTCGTAGAAGTTCGGACCGGCGGCGGGGCCCTCGAGGGGGATGTAGTTGGCGATGATGGTGACGGTGTCGCTGCGATCTGGGCTTACGAACGCATAGAGGTCGGTGCTGTCAGCGACGGGGTCCTTCGAAATTTCTGGAGCTTCACGGTGTGATGACATGGTCCAACCTCCTAACGGGTCGCGCGCACGAGTTGCGCGGCGAGCTTGCGGTCTCGAATGGTGATCTCCCGATGACCGATGAATAGAGCGATCTCGCCGGTGCGAGCGTTCTTCACGTGCGCGACGAGGTCTTCGTTGCCCCGCAGTTGCTCCTTGGGCGTCAATGCTTCGTCGTGCGTGGTCGCAGCACCCGCGATGGTGCTCGCGAGACCCAGTGGCACAACCGCCATGGTTCCCGCGACGGTCGCCACGGCGCCGGCCTGCTTAAAGAATTTCCGTCTACTGACCGATTCCATTGGTCCTCCTTGCGTCTTCCCTGACGAGGTGACAGGTGAAGTTCCTGCGGGTTCTTTCACCCAGCGCCGGGGATCTGAGCGCTGGGGTACTTCAACGGATGAGCTACCTGCCGCTACACCCGGGGCTCGCTGGGCGGGTCCAGTACTTATTCGGTGTCGTCGAAACGTTGGATGTGTATTTGCGAAAGTTTTTCAATGACAACGATCCGCCGGGCTACCACGAGGCCCCACGGGTGTTTCTGGCAGCGGCGGGCCGGGTGCCGCGAGGTCGCTGCGCTCTAAAGTTCTCTCAGGAACATCCGAGCACCCCTCCGGATCCGAATAGGTGCATATGCAGGATTTGAGTGAATCGAGCGATGCCCAGCTCGTCACGTCAATCGGCCGCTACAGCGAAGTTGCGCTCGCGGAGGTCTATCGACGTCACGGTGGTGCGGTGTTTGGACTAGCGCGTCGCGTGCTGAGTAACGCCGCCGAAGCGGAGGACGTCACCCAAGAGGTCTTTCTGCGTCTCTGGAACGAACCCGATCGATTCGATCCCCTTCGAGGTTCCCTTCGTTCCTTCCTCCTCGCCCAGTCCCACGCGCGCGCCGTCGACGTCATTCGCTCGCAGAACGCTCGACGCGCTCGCGAATCGAAGGACGCGTCGAAGACCGCCCGCGCTGAATACGACATGCAACACGAAGCGTGGGACCTGAGCCTCGCCCACCACGTCAACGAGGCGCTAGCGTCGTTGCCCGAGGACGAGCGTCGCGCCATCGAACTCGCGTATTTCGAAGGTCGCACCTACGTGCAGGTCGCCGAGATCCTCAACCAACCCGAAGGTACGGTGAAGAGTCGCATTCGAAACGGAATGCGACGGATGCGACGGATGTTGGTTGAATCCGGCGTAACGGAAGCGGAGCACTCATGACGCACGACCAAGCCAGCGAACTGATCGCCGCGCTGGCGCTCGACGCCGTTGAGGGCGACGAGCGAACGGCGCTGGAAGCCCATCTCGCCGAATGTCCGCGGTGCCAGAGCGAGTTTGACGCCATGCTCGAGGTGGCCGCCGCCCTCGGCAACTCGGTCGAACCGCTGCCCGAGCACCTCTGGGCGTCGATCTCAAATCGCATCTACGACGAGAACGCGCGCGAAGCGCCAGTGTTGACGCTCTTCGACACCGAAGGATCAACCTCGAACATCCGGCGACGACCTTCCCGGTCTACGTGGGTGAGGAAGTCCCTCGCCCTCCCCCTCGCCGTGGCGGCAGTCGTCGTCGCGGTACTCGCCTTCCAATTGGTCAGCGACAACGGACGGGTCTCGAACCTCCAACAAGCGCTGCGCGCGAGCGATTCGAGCGCGATCACCGCGGCACTCCACGCCCCGGGTCACAAGTTGGTCACGCTCAAGGGAGCGTCGGATCAGAAACTCGCCGAGTTCGTAATGCTCCCCGACGGTCGCGGCTACTTGGTGAGCGCCAAGATGCCCACACTGACCACAAGTGAGACCTATCAACTCTGGGGAGTGTTCGGGGGCAAGACGATCTCAATCGGTCTCATGGGTAGTGAGCCCGGTCACGTGACCTTCACCGCCGCCGGTCCCCCGACACCCACCGAGCTGGCCGTAACGGTTGAGCCCGCGGGCGGCGCGCCGACCCCGACCAGTCAGATCATCGCCGCCGGAACGGTCTAGGCACCACCCCTGCGGCGAGGCATCGCAGTACCACAGAGACCACCTCGGATCACTGGCCACGGTCGCCGAAACCTGGTAAACAGTCGGGGTCGGAGCCGTGCGGGGCTCCAGAAGAAGGACGCCGCGGGGCTTCGTTCACGTGTCGTCCCCTACGAGGGGAGTGATTTTGAGGAATCGAAGCGGACGTGCGTTGAGCACGACTCGAGCGGCGTTGGCCGGACTCGTGCTCGCGGGAACGCTCGTCGTATCCCTAGGCGTCGAAGTGTCGACGAGTGCGGCACTCGGAAACAGTCCCTTCTGTAAGACGCTCTTTGGTTACGAGACGACCTACGCAAAAGACGCCACGCCTCCTACATCCCTCTCGGGCTACGGAAAATGGGCGAAGACCATTCTCCCCTTCTACGAGAAGCTCGCGTCCGAAGCTCCGACCAAGGGTTCAAAGTCAGAACTCAACGCGCTCGTGCAGATCATCAAGTACGAAGCGAGCGACAAGTCCTTGTCGGGTCTTGGGGCGTACGTCGCGGCCAACCACGTCAAGTTCGAAAACAGCGTCAAGTACCTCGCGAGCGCCATCGAGGCCTGCGTCTAACTTCGCGCTTTCGCCGAGTGGAAAATGACGTGGCGGGGTTCGTTACCTCGCGACGTCAATTGACAGTTGAAGCGTCGTCCTAGCGATCACGGCCGGTCCAAGAGATATTCCTGCTTCGGTCGGCGACGACACAGTTTGTTCAAGATTTCACATGCGAAGTGGCGCCCATGCTCCCCCGACGCGGCTCGACGTCGGCCCTGTCACCCCACTTGATGAGGACTTTTGGTGCATGCTGTCGCACTGGTCCCTCTGGAGGGAGACGAACGATCGTCGACATGGCGACTTGACATGCCCAAATGGCGTGGCTACATTGTAAGCGGTTACAGGGCTGTAAGCGGTTACATCAGCCCTGTCGGGGGAGAAGTGGGGGGCCGGTGGTCGATTCACCACCAACGATTTATGACGTCGCGGCTCGCGCCGGCGTCTCCACGGCGACGGTGAGTCGCGCCCTCAACTCACTGGCGTCGGTTCGCCCCTCCACGCGCGCCAAGGTCATGGCCGCAATGGAAGAGCTCGAATTCGTACCGAACGTCGTCGCTCGCGGGCTCTCGAGTGGCAAGCACTGGATCTTGGGCCTCGTCTTTACACGCGCCGTCGTCGAAGGCAACCCACTCGCGCACGACAGTGACACGCTCGTCGTCGAAGAAGCGAGTCTCCTCTACACCGACATCGTGATCCGCGGCGCGGAGATGCGCGCGGCCGAGCTCGGCTACTCGCTCCTCCTCAGCAGCGCTGATGAGAATCACCCTTCCGGGATGACCTCGATGTTGAGTCTGACTGGCACCGTCGATGGACTCATCCTGCTGGATCGAGTGCTTCGTGAAGAGGACGTCGCGTACCTCGCCCGTCGCATCCCCGTTGTGTTGCTCGCGGGCCAGGGGGACTCCCCCTCGGCCGTGACCGTGCGCGTGGACAACCAGCACGCCATGAGGAGCCTCGCCGAGCACCTGGTCCGTGTCCACGGCGTCACGCGCGCCGGTTTCGTCACCGGGTCGAACGAAAGTCCCGACAGCGTGGCTCGCGGGGACGCGTTTCGTAGCGCCATCGAGGAGTTCGGCGGCACCATTGCCGACGTCGACTTCTTAGAAGCCGACTGGACCTCCGCCGGGGGCGAAGCCGTCATGGCGGCGCGTATGCAACGAAGCGACCCGCTCCCCGAGGCCTTCGCGTGCGCCAACGACCAGACCGCAGTCGGGGTCATCTACGCGCTCAACGCCGGCGGGCTCAAGGTGCCCGAGGACCTCGTGGTAACGGGATTCGACGACATCTCGCTGACGCGCTACTTCAATCCGCCGCTCACCACCATTCGCCAGTCCGGCAGCATTCTCGGACAGGTCGCCGTCGACGCGCTGGTCGCGATGCTCGACGACGCCGAGGACGTCAAGCGCACGATCGTCCTGCCAACCGAACTCGTCGTGCGCGGGAGTTGCGGGTGCGTCGAGGACATCGAGCCCCGTCCCGCGATGGCGGAGGTCATTATCTTGAAGAGCGAGGTCGGCTAAGTATGCGGATGATCGCTCGACGCCTCGGTCTCTACGCCCTGACGGCCTGGGTCGCCATTACCGTCAACTTCGTCCTCCCCCGTCTGATGCCGGGCAACCCGATTCAGACGTTGATCGGCAAGTTGCAAGGGCAAGTCACGCCGAACGAGATCAACGCCATCAAACTCTCCTTCGGGGACGTCAAGGGCGGCTTCATCTCGGACTACGTCACCTACATCGGCCAGCTCTTCCACGGCAATCTCGGCGTCTCGATCACCCTGGGCGCTCCCGTCAGTTCGATTCTTCGAGAGACAGTGCCCTGGACGGTGGGCCTGATCGGCATCTCGACGATCATCAGTTTTTGCGTCGGCACCTTCGCCGGTGCGATGTTGGGCTGGATGCGTGGCTCCCGGCTCGACACGCTCATTCCGACCGCCACGTTCTTCCAAGCGATCCCCTACTTCTTTCTGGGCACGGTCATGTTGCTCATCTTTGGCAGTCACCTCGGTTGGTTTCCCGTCCTCGGCGCCTACAGCTCGAACGTGACGCCGGGATGGAACTGGGCCTTCGTCGGCAGTGTCGTGCGATACGGCGAACTACCTGTGATCTCCATCGTCTTGAGTTCGATCGCGGGATGGATGCTCGGCATGCGCAACATGATGATCACGATGATCGGCGAGGACTTCGTCTTGATGGCCGTCGCCAAGGGTCTCCCCCGCCGCAAGGTCATCATGCACGCCGCACGCAACGCGGTGCTGCCGAGCATCGCGAATCTCTCGCTCGCCATCGGCCTCGTGGTGTCGGGGGCCTTGCTGGTCGAACTGGTTTTTA
>Ga0302276_10000991_pt1 | contig 25627 bp, 27 predicted proteins | sample III_Bog_N2_3_FD_198768 | JGI IMG/M metagenome (GOLD analysis project Ga0302276, IMG submission 198768) | Peat permafrost microbial communities from Stordalen Mire near Abisko, Sweden - III_Bog_N2_3 | ecosystem: Environmental > Terrestrial > Soil > Wetlands > Peat | place: Sweden: Abisko...
GTCTGAATGCGGCAGACCTCAAGGCGTTGGCTGGCGAGTCCTGGCTTTTCATCGAACAAACGGCCCTGACATACCTGCTCGGCTACCAGCCGTGGGCTGATTTGGTAGCAGTCCTTAAAGAAGTCCCCAATGTTATCTACAGTTCAGACTTAGGGCAGACCAGTCAAATTGACCTTATGGAGTGGCGGAATGCCACTCAATCATGGTTCCGTGCATCCGAACTGAGTGAACAGCGGATTCGAGAGCTTGAACTGGAGACCCCCCTAGCCATGCTTTCCTTATAAAAAAGACTTATTTATGTCAAAATCACAAGGTGCCAACAAATAAATAGCATAGGAATGAATGGGAACATGAAATGAGCGGCTGTGACGACTGACAGAATATACGACCAATCCTCTCCATGACCATCGAATTGAAAGGTTTCTTATAATAGTAAGCGACGATATCGATAGAAATATTTAGAGTTATTTTCTGAAAAAAGCGCATTCTCAAAGAATAAAGAATCATCTCCACGCGTCAAGATGCCGCGCATATGATAATATGCACAGTCCAGGCTCAAAAAAAATAGCCTATCGCATGTCATTTGTGGCAGCTTCCATCATCAAGTTGGCCACGTTCACCCGATGCCGTGCCATTTAGAGCCTCGTTTCTGTAGTAGCTGCTTCCAAAGGCCGATACTTGACAGTGAGCTCTATTGTCGTTAGGGGAACGGTCGGTTGCAGTTGTCAAGGCCGTTATGAGGGGTTTTGGAAGATGCGAGGCGTGTTCCTTCGACACACCATTCCCGGTGCGCTTGTTCTAACGGTGGTATCGACCGCATTACTGCTAGGGATTGCGGTGTACGCATCTTCTAGTGTGCGTCTGCGCGATGCCGCCGAGAGCAAGCTGGTTGCATTGGCCGACGCTCGCAGCGGCACGGTCCAAAATTACCTCCAAGGATTAGAGTCGGATGTCATTCTGACTGCGAACACTCGATCTCTAAAAGATTCCGTGGTCGCGATGACCAATGGATGGAGAATTGAGAAAGAACGATCTGGCAGCGCCGAAGCTGCACTTCGGGATCGTTATGTTGATAAAAATACTTTTCCACAAACTGAACTTTATAAATTTATCATTAACCAGGGGTCATTGTACGACACAGCGCACGCTCGTTTGCAGTCCTGGATGGTTGACCTGTCCACTCGCCGGGGACTTGCTGACGTTCTTCTGGTTGCTCCCGATGGCTCGGTCATTTATTCTATGGCGAAGGGCGCCGATTTTGCGGCTCCAGCGAATTCCGGTCCTCTGGCCGATGCCGTCGCGGCGTTCCGGGAGTCCCCCAAGCCTGAAACTATTCGTTTTACAGATTACGCCCCTTACGCCCCCGATCACTCGTTGCCTTCTGCATTTATCTCCACGCCCGTTGTCCAAATTTTGCCTGATGGCAAGCCTCAATTGCTGGCTGTTCTTGTCTTCCGCTTGCGCTCCGAGGCGATTGACCGGGTCATGCAGTCGTCCGAGGGAATGGGGACAACCGGCGACACGTATCTGGTCGGCACCGACGGCTTATTCCGCAGCACGTCCCGCTTCTCGGTCGAGCCGATGATTTTGCGCCCCTATCAGGGGTCGATCAACGCCGCCGCAAACGAAACCAGTGTCGGCGAGGCGAAGAACGGACGCGGAGAGCGGGTCATTACCGCGCGCCATCCGCTCCAATTTCACGATGCTCATTGGGTCGTTTTATGTGAGGCCAGCGTCGGCGAAATTTTGGCGCCCGTTGATGCCATGCGCGTAGAAATGATTGAAATTGGGACCGGCTTGGCGCTGGTTTTCAGCCTTGCCGGTCTGATTTTTGCGCGAGGCATCACCCGCCCCCTGTCTGCCATGAGCGACACCATGCAGCGCATGGCCGACGGCGAGCGACAAATCATGATCCCCGCACTAGAGCGCACCGACGAAATCGGGCTCATGGCCAGAGCCATGCAGGTCTTCAAAGATGCCCTGATTCGTGCCGACATCGCCCACGCCAAAGACGAAGAACGGCGGACGAAGAACGCGCAACGAACCGCCCGCCTAGATACTGTGCTGCACACCTTTGATTCCGGCGTTGGCACCATCATTTCGGCGGTGAATACGGCGGCTGCAAGTTTGGAAGACACCGCTCGCTCCATGTCCGAGCGTGCTGACGAAACGCTGTACCGCGCAACCGAGGTCGCTGCTGCCGCCGAAGAAACGGCCTCCAATGTGCGGACGGTGGCTAATTCTACCGAACAGTTACGGACCTCGATCCGGGAAATCGGTCATCGCGTGGTCGAATCTGAAAAAGTCACCGAAGCCGCCATGAGTGCTGCCGCCCGCGCTGATGGAACCGTCAAGCAATTGACCGAAACCCGCCAGCGAATCGGCGACGTGATCAGCCTGATCCACGGGATTGCCGCCCAGACCAACCTGTTGGCGCTCAACGCAACCATCGAGGCCGCACGGGCTGGCGAGGCCGGCAAAGGCTTTGCCGTGGTTGCCGGTGAAGTGAAGCGTCTGGCCACCCAGACCGCCAGAGCAACCGACGAAATCTCAGCCCAAATTACCAATATGCAGTCGGTCACAACCGGGGCTGCTTCAGCGATTGGTGACGTGGTTCGAGTGATGGCGGATATGAAGGCCATCTCTGGCGTCATCAATCAGGCCATTGATGAACAACAAATGACCGCTGCCGAAATCGCGGATAATGCCCAACAGGCATCACAAGCCACCAGTGCGGTAACGATTATTATTAATGATGTTGCAAAGTCCGCAGATGTCAATAAAACAGCGGCCAATGCGGTCCTTTCATCGTTCAGAGATCTGACAAAAGAGTCTAATCGATTGGGAGGAGTGGTCGAGCAACTGCTGAAAGATGTCAGAACTGCTTAATTCCTCTGCGAAGAACGATGGCGAATCGGCTCATGACATGCCGATTCGCCAGAAGATCGCCATCTTTCTGACTGGCTTTGCCGCCTTCCTGCCGCTTTACGCCCCTCAATCGGTGCTGCCGGATATGGCTGCCACCCTCGGCGCGTCGCCAACGGCAGCCGGTTCGGTGATCGGAGTCACCACCCTGGCGGTGGCGCTGGCGGCCCCAGCGGCAGGGCCGTTGGCCGACCGTTTCGGGCGCAAATCGGCCATGGTCTGGGCCATCCTGCTGCTGGCCCCCTTAACCCTCATGCTTAGTTTTTGCTCCGACCTGTCCGAAGTGCTGGTTGTCCGGTTCCTTCAGGGCATCGCCCTGCCCGCTCTGTTTTCCGGGGTTGTTGCCTATATCACCGAGCGTTGGCAGGGTCATATCGCCGCCGTGGGAATGGGGGTTTACGTCTCTGGCGGCGTGATGGGTGGCTTTGCCGGTCGATTCCTAGCAGGATCGTCCGCTGCGGTTCTGGGTTGGCAGGGGAGTTTTGCGGTTCTGGCCGTGGTCTCGGCCTGCTGCGCGCCAATGGTCTGGCGGTGGCTGCCCACCGACGCGGGGCGTGAAGGGGGCGGATTTCGGACCCACATATCGACCATGATCGGTCATCTTCGGGATGTCCGCATCCGTGCGGCTTGCCTGCTTGGGGCCGCCGTGCTGTTCGCCCTCAATGGAACCTTGTCTTATATCGGATTTCGTCTGGCGGGACCGCCCTTTGCCCTGAGCGCCGCTGGCATTGGCCTGATCTTCTGCGTGTATCCGATTGGCAGCACCATCGTTCCACTCAACGCCCGATTGCTGCGCTCCTTAGGCTTCCGGGGCGCGGCACTGACCGCACTGGCCATTTGTGCTGTAGGACAAATGGCCCTGCTCACCCCCCAATTGGCTGTGACCGTTCTGGGGCTGTGTATCTTCGTCACCGGCATCTTTTTATGCCAGTCCTTGGCGTTGGGCTATGTCGGACGCTCGGCGGCAACCGGCAAGGGCGCGGCAGCCGGGCTTTATGTCTGCTGCTTTTACGGCGGCGGCAGCCTTGGCGCAGTACTTCCCGGCTTGACCTGGAGTGACGCCGGATGGACCGGCTGTGTCCTGCTGGTCTGTACCGCCTTGGCAGTCGGGGCCATCGCCTCCCGCTTCATGTGGGACGACGATCGTCGGCCATGACCCTACCGCCTTGAAAGGTGTGGATGACCAATGTCGTTGCCCCCACTCGCGCGTCATTGGCGCACGCTGGACGCGTCAACGCGGCGTATTCACTAATGGAGAAAATGACCCGCAGGAGGGGCTAGGAAGCCGTCATCGACCTCTTCCCCCTCGAACAGGGCTGTCTCCCGATCATACGGCAACCGGGAATTAAGCCGCTCCATGCTGGATACGATGGCCCGCAGCAAATGCCGGATCTCAGCCGTATCCGCCTCTAATTCCTGTAGTCTTCGATCCAAAGTTGAAAACCGGCTTGTCACTAGCTCAGTTAGTTGATCGATCGTTGCTACAAGCTGCGTGTTAGCATCGCCGTCTAAAGCATTGTTGTCCATGGAAACCGCCCGCGTGCCGAACCGTTGACCTGGGGTCAGCATACTCCACACCGGGCCGGATCAAACCAGGATTCGCGGAAAATCGCCGGGAGTTGGTGGCTGGGAGACGATTTGGCGGCTACCTGGGTTGTTATCGCCACACTGGTTGAACTAGATCCGGTAGCAAAAAGCCCCATCTTTGGCTATCATCCTGTGCCATCAGTGCGTTACCGAAACAAGCTCCAGCGATACCTCACAATCATCAGTGGCTAACGCCATTCCACAGCCAGCGACTCACAACGTCCGACGCCTGCCCTTCCGGCGCCTCTGGATGGTGCCAAAGATAGACTGTGAGGGCGGCTTCGAAGGCGAATCGCTCTGGTTGGCCGCGATCACACAACTCTCGATAAGCACGCTGCACCGCTGGCCGGCAACAATCACTCCCCGGCGTCTCTTCGCGACAGCGACCAAAGGCAAATCGTCCTCGCTCTGGAACGCTCACGGCTCCTCCGACTCCGGCTCTGCCGCCTTGGGTAGCCCCTTAGACTGGCCTCGCCGAATGCCGTACAACTCCAAGCGATGGCCGATCAGCTCATACCCTAGTGTCCGGGCGATCTTTTCTTTCAGCACCTCCAATTCCGGGCTTTGGAATTCGATGACCTGCCCGGTGTGCAGATCGATGAGATGATGGTGATGCGTGTCGCGATTCTCTTCAAAGCGCGCCCGACCGTCACCGAAATCGAGGCGTTCAATAACATTGGCCTCTTCCAGCAGACGGATGGTCCGATAGACGGTGGCGATGCTAATGTGAGGATCGATCTCGACCGCCCGGTGATACACCTGCTCCACATCGGGATGATCGGTGGCATCCGACAGCACCCGCGAAATCACGCGGCGCTGCTCGGTCATTCTGAGCCCTTTCTCGACACACAACTGCTCCAGCCGGGACGAGGTCTCGCTCGCTGAATCGGGGGCGCTCCCCTGGGTTACCATGCTCATGCTTATGGATTATCTCCTTTGCGTTTGAGGCCCCCGCCAACCGATGGACACCCCCAGTGTATGCGAGAAGCCAGACTTGCAGATAAGGAAAAGCCCGTGACCCGGCCCCGCCAACCGGGCATGGTTTCAATCAGAATCCCAAGACCCCAATCCCGAGACAGAGAAAGGAAAGCACCATGGCACGGACGGGGGCGATCCTGTTGGTTGCGACTCTTTTGGTCGCAGCCTCGTTTGAAAAAGCACCTTCGGCAGAAGCCGCCTCACCGGGATTGGTCCAGGCGGCCAAGGCTGCAACCTTGCCGCTTTTGATCATCAACACCGGAACCACCGACCCGGCCAAGCTTTACGGTGTGCTGTCCGGGGTCACTCCCGTCAACGCCACCGCCTCCGATCGCTTCACCTGGGACGTTGGACATGGCAAGGTGACAGACGCCCAGGGCCATGGAATCGCAACGGTCCTGGGCGGAGACCTGGAAGCCCAGCTTGCCCGTGTCCAAGGAGTCATCGATACCTGGACGACGGTGCGTGTCCTAGAGCATTCTGGCCATCCTCTTGACCTCGAAACCCACATCGACCCAGCCTCTCCAGTTTATCATGACGGAGACCGGATCACCGTGGTGGTCAGCGGCTATCGCCACCCCTATCTTACCATGATGAATTTGGCTTCCGACGGCACCATTAACTTCGTCTACCCGACCGAAACCGGCACCCGGCATGACAGCCTGACCATTCCTTCCGGTGGGGTCTACCGTTTGCCGCTTCAAGTCACCCCTCCTTTCGGAGCCGACCACTTCATCGCCATCACCAGCGCCACCGCCCTGGCCGGGCTGCATCAGGCCCTCAAGGCCATTGATGGCCAGCCAGAGGCCGTATCGATCCTGGACCTGCTGGACCATGCCCTTGACGGCCAGGACTATCAATTGGGCATCCAAGCGGTGTTCAGCGCCGAGTCACCCTAAACCCCTAGGTGAAAGCGGGTCATGGACAGAAACGATAAGAACTCTGGACTCCTTTTGGTCGGGATGCTGGCCGTGGTGACATTGGCATCGGCCGTTGGCGTGACCCAAGGGATGCGAACACTCGAAGCTTGGCGTACCGGCTTGGCTTCAATGCCCATCGAGGCCCCCTCGATTCCAGCGCCCCCGGCCATCGACATGGATGACGCCGCTGCGGCCCCCCCGGCTCCGGCGGACTCTTCCCACGCTGCAACGCCCGCCCATAATCGAGTCCGCATTTGCGCTCTTGGCGGCGTGGCTGGGACCGGCGTGGCCATGCTGGCCGGCCCAACCGAAATGGCAGCGCTGATTGCTGGCGCCCTGTCGGCCCCGGTTTCCCTGCCCTTGGTCGCCGCCGTGCTGGGGGGCGGCTTCGTCACGGGCTGCGCGGTGGGCGCAACGGTGGCGCCGATCATACGGTAGATATCGCCCTGATTAAAATATCTCGGGCTCGGCTCGATTGCCAAGCGATCGGGATGTTGCAATATCGCTTGCAAGTATCAACCTTTTATGACCTGATCAACGGACCGTCGGCAGGCGCCTTCCTGGTGGGCCGCACGGAGTTATCGGAAATATCGGAGACTGGGATGCCGAGTGGCATTGTGAAGTGGTTCAACAGCAGCAAGGGTTACGGTTTCATTCAGCCAGATGGGGGTGGAGCCGATGTGTTCGTCCATATCTCTGCGGTTGAACGTGCCGGGCTCGGCAACCTGAGCGAAGGGCAAAGGCTCTCGTTCGATGCTCAGCGTGACCCGAAGAAGGGCAAGTCGTCGGCGGAAAATCTAAAAGCGATTTAACCGACACATCGACCCGCGATGGATGGGGCGCCCACAAGGCGCCCCTTTTCATGTCTGCCGGCTTTTCTTATAGTGCCGGGCCGTTGCGGAACGACGGAGGATCGTGATGTCTTTGGACCCGTCGTTGAACGCTGGGAACGAGCAAAAGCAAGGGCATCCCCCCGATGCGGCCCGCTCGGCGGCGGCGCTCCGCTTGACCTTCCCCGACCTGAACGAACGTTGGCCCGCTGATGATCTGAAGCGTCATCTGGTGGTTGCTGCCGACGGATTCCCGGTGGATATCGATCTGGGAACCGCCCGCCTCTATCGCGGCGACGCCCGCACCGTCACAGCCGGACAGATCGCGGCCTATCGACAGGCCCCATTCCGGGTGTTCCGCACGCTTCCCGGCGGCGACAACCTCTGTCACGGAATCGGCCTAGGGTTCATGGAGTTTGTACGCACCCGCTGTCAGGCTCTGGTGGAACACGGGGGCGAATTGACGACGGCCCCCAAGGGAGATGGCGGTATCCTGGTGGTGTTTGGCGTCGGTCTTGGCTACCACCTAGATGCACTGATCGCCCTGGCCAATCCCCGGTCTGTGGTTCTGATTGAACCCGTTCCGGAATTCTTGGCGCTTTCATGCCACGCCATCGACTGGCAGGATTTCCTGGACCGCCACCGCGCCAACGGCAGACGTTTTAAAATCATCGTCACGCCCCATGAATCCGACCTGATCGAACAGATCACTCTTGAATTGGCCCAGGATGGCGCGATTCATCTGGATGGAGCTTGGATATTCATTCATTATCCCTCTGATTTATTTATAAAAATACGCGACCAACTGCCTGAACATTATGAGCGTATTTTTGCTATAACTGGATTTTTTGAAGACGAGCAAATTATGTTCGTCAACACTCTGAACAATTATCGTCGCAACCGCTTTTCTCTGATTCCCGGCCTGCCGCCGTCTCGGCGCAAGGAGCCGATCTTGCTGATTGGCGCGGGCGGCTCTTTGGACCGTGACATTGAGGAGATCCGGCGTCTGCGGCCCGGAGCGATGGTCATGTCGTGCGGCACCGCGCTGCAAAGCTGTTTGGCCCACGGCTTGACGCCCGATTTTCATTTGGAATGCGAGAACGCCGCCCACAGTGTCGACATCCTTGAGCATGCCGCTAGCCGTCACGGGCTGGCCGGCATCGTCCTGGTGGCGGCGCTCACCGTCGACCCTCGATTACCGCCGATGTTCGAGCAAAGCTTGATGTATGTCCGGCCCTATGTGTCGGCGACAACGATGCTGGGACCAGCCGAGCATGCCCTCTTGTTGGCCTTTCCCACGGCGGTCAATGCTGGGGCACGAGCGGCGGTCAGTCTGGGGTTTCGTGAACTGTATCTGTTTGGCGCCGATTTCGGGGCCCGCGTTGCTGAACAATGGCACGCCCAAAAAACCGCTTACCAAGATCTTGGCTTTCTGATTGCCGAAGAGAAAAATCCGATCCTGCCGGTTATTGTTCCGGGCAATTTCGGCGGGCTGGTCCAATCCAACGTGGTCTATAGCATCGGACGGGAGAATCTTCGGTTACTGATTCATCATAGCGGCGTGCGCGTGGTGAATTGCAGTGACGGCGCCCGTATCGACGGCACTGAAACCCAACAGGCCGCTTCCTTGCGCCTACCGCCGCTCCGACGCGGCGCGCAGGCGGTTCGGGATGACGTGATCAGGGCGCTGCCCCTCCTGGAGCCCGGCGCGTTCCTGGATGCGGGCCTCGGTGTCGACCTAGGGGCGGGACGGCTGGAGCGGTTAGCCGCCGAGCACCAACGCTTCTTTACGGCTCTGATGGAGCAGATTGACCAAGCCATCGCCGATCTGCCGGATATTATAACCTTTTGGAGCCACTTGTTGCCGCTCCTGGAACCAGACGGATATCACGGCGTCCCTACTCTGGTTGCCGGAACCTTAAAAGGCATGGCCCGTTACAGCGCCTTTTTCTTGACCCGCATCACCGACCCCCAAAGCCGAAAGGATCTGTTCCTGGCTCTTTTACCGGAGCTGCGCCGTTTGGTGGTCCACATGCGGGACGAATCCAAGGGATGGCTGATACCGGCGAGCATCATCCAACCACAGCCATAACCTGGAGTATCTCCGCAACCCGATCCCGTTTCGCACCTTTGAACTGCCTTGCGATGGCATCGACCGAACGCTGGGAGCCGAGACGGACGAGTGCGGCGCGCACGGCTTGAACCTGCTCGGGTAGCGTCTTCGGCCACGGCGTCTTACCGATCAACAGTTCTGCGGCGCCTTGGTCAACATCGACATCGAGAGTGGGTTGCGCGGGCGCGGCGGCGCCACCAGCCTGGAACTCGGGCCGCAGCCAGCGAACCTTGCCCCCCACCTCTTCTTGATGGCGCTCCTTGTTGAGAGCAACGACGCGGGCGAGAATTTCCTCGTCGGTCATAATTGCCGGCCAGCCGTAAGCGTCCGCGACGGCGGCGTCGATCTGGTCGTGAAGGTGGCGCAGCGTGCTCACCAGCGCCTTCTCATTCACCTGCCGGTCGTGGTCATCGAGCGGCTGGCCGGTTTGAAGTTTGACCAACACGTTATACATCCCGGTCAGCGTCAGATCGGGATGGGCGACCTGCTGGCGTTTGCGCAGCCCATCCAACTCTTCGGCCAGCGTGCGGATGCGGGCCTGTTGTTCGGCCGTTGCGTCCGGAAACGGAAACTTGTCGAAGCAAATCGACTTGCTGTAGCGAGGACGGTCTTCAAGAGTTCCTCCAGCCGCCAATGCCCAAACAACGTGGACACGACTGGATAAAATACCCAAAAAATACGCATCACTTAACGCAATTGAGATCAGCATGTTGTCGGGGCGAACTGATACGTCCAGAAACTGAAATATCCGATGCTTGGCGGTTTCAACGGTCGCGATGTATCGGGAAAAGCCCACGAGTGCCGTCCGGAAATCTCGTCTCGGCTCGCCAAACACCCACCACGCATCACGATATGATCTGCGGTTATTGTGCTCTCGCTCGGGCTTGACTCGCTCAAGCACCCATTGATAAACTTGGGGAAATCGCTGCCGAACCTCGTGCTCGGTCAGCCCGAACAGGTCGATCACCATCACGCCGCGCGGCTTTCCGGTCAGATCGCGGCCGTTTCGGTAAAGCAGGATATGCTCTTCCAGACCTGCGACCCGACCGAGGCCTAGCGTCTTCGCTTCGTCGGGCGTAATGATGAAACCGGCTCCGTGGAGTTTCACGCCGGGGGAAGAAAGCCCCTTGTTTGCCGTCAGTTCGTGCACCTTCGTCACGTCGGAGCCGATGGTCAGATCAGCGTTGATCGTCCCGCGCCGCTCCCGCAACACCACGTCGGCGGCGTCTTCATGCCCACGTTGTTCCGATACGACCGTCAGCAAACGACCATCAACGGCACCCCGAACGCCAGCGGTCATTGCGACGCGCACCTGGGCAGCGTCGCGAACCGCCTCCTGCTCATTCTCATTCAGCGGCTTGACCCACGGGTGGTCCGGGATCGCGAACAGCAGGCTGATCGGGCGCTTCCCGCTCGTATGATGCTCGACCACCCGGCGGCTGAAGGTCTGGGGCAGGCTGTTCGTGGTGATGAAGGCGAAGCGGCGGCTTTTGCCCGCGCGCACCCGTTCAGCGGCCTTGTGCCACCAATACATCACGAAATCAGCCGAGTTCGGCACCGACTTTTCGTAAACGCTCCACAACGCTTCGGTGTAGCCGTCTCCCAACTCCTGCCGTAAATCCTTGCCGCCGATGAATGGTGGATTGCCGATGATGAAATCCGATACCGGCCAGTCGGCTGCCTTGGGGCCGATATATTTCTCCATCGGGACACGTTGGGTTTCGTCCGGCACCTCTTTTCCCGTGATCGGATCAAGTTTCTTCGAAACGCCGTCCCACCGCGTCAACGGCTTGCCGCTCTCGTCCTTCACCATTTGAACGCTGCGCCAGGTCAGCAGAGCGTCGCCGGCGCGGATGTTGCCGTATTGTTTCAGTACCGGCTTCGGCCACGCCGCAAAGTTCGGCCGCGAGCGCGCATACCATTGGAGGTGCCCGATCCACAGCACCATTTCCGCGATGGGAACCGCCCGCTCGTTCTTCTCGATACCGAGAAACTGATGCGGATCGACGGTGTGGCCGGCGAGTTCCAGCGCGTCCTGCGTTTCGCCCAATTCGGTGACCAGCAGGTCCAGCACTTCGCCTTCAAGCCGTTTCAGGTGCTCCAGCGAAACATACAGGAAGTTGCCGCTGCCGCAGGCCGGGTCAAGGATGGTGACGGCGCACAGGCGGCGGTGAAACTCCTTCACGGCATCGGTTGCGGCGGGGAGGTCACCCGCGTAAGCCTGGGTCAGCGCCGCGACCTTCACATCCTCCCACTCTGTGCGCAGCGGTTCGATGATGGTCGGCAGCACGAGACGTTCGACATAGGCGCGGGGTGTGTAATGAGCGCCCAAGCGGTGCCGCTCGTTTTCATCCAGCGCACGTTCCAGCAGAGTGCCGAAGATGGCCGGTTCGACCTCGCGCCAGTCCGCTTTCGCGGCCAATATCAACAGGTCGATCTGTTCGGCGGTCAGGAGCAGGGCCTCGGCGTTCGCATAGAGGGTGCCGTTGAACTGCGGGATCGCGTCTTCGATGACCGTCGAAAACGCCGTGCCGTGGTTCATATCCCGCCAAAGAGCCGTCAACATCTGCCGCAGAACCGGCGGGCGATCCTTGTAGCGCAACAGCACATCCGTGAACGACCGCTCCCGCAGGATACCGACATCCTCCGCAAACATCGTAAACAGGCCGCGCATCAGGAAATCGGCGACGGCCTTCGGCGCGTGTTCTTTTTCCAGCGATTTTGCCAGCCGGGCCAACTTATCCGCAATGTCGCGCGTGACCTTCGCCGAAATGCGCGACGGATCGAGGTCGTGCGGGCTTTCCCAGACTTTGCGCAACCGCTCGCGGATTTTCGGATCGGTCAGTGTCTCGATGTTGAAGCGAAACGACCGGGTGTCGGGGAACTGGGTATAATGGCGGCCGGTGCCGCTGAAATCCGACCATAACTCGAACGAAAAGCCGACATCCACGATGACCATAAACGGCGGAACACCGTCGGCGTCCGGCAGGCTGTCGATATAACGCTTGGCCTGTGCCCGCGCGCGGAGCATCGCATCGTCCCATTGCTTCGACCCGCGCACACCGTGGCCCTTGCCGCTGGCCTTGCGTGTCGGCAGCAAAGGCAGTCCGGGCAGTGTCGGATGTTCGGGCCGCTCGGGCGCCGGTTTGAACGAGCCTTGCTTGGCTTCGAGAACGAAACACCCGCGCTTGTAAAGGTCGATACGCCCCAGCGAAGTCGTGCCGTCCCAGTTCGGCATACTGACGGTGCGCTCGAAAACATACGTCTCGCCGACCGTCTCGGGGCTCCCGACGCCCAAGATGCCGCACAACTCAGTTAGGAACATTTGATAGGTGCGGCGTTCGCCGCCTTCGGACGGGCGCCAGCGTTCGACGAAAGCGCGGATTGCCGCGTCGTCGCTGCTACTGGCCGCTTCGTCGAGATGCCCCAAGGTCGCCCCCGCAATGCTTGTGTGAAGGCACACTACCGAAGGATCATCGGCACAGCAACAATCGAACCCGCCAGCCGGTTCAAGACCAACTGGCGCCACCGATCTGTTCATCGTGGACCTGCCTTGCCCGTCCATCGCGCTTCTCGGGAATTATACCGGCGAGCTATAACAATGACACACTGCCGGTATCGGGCCGCGACGACGGCCCCGCGCGCCCATGCGCGCGAAGCCAAGGGCGCGGATGCGCCCGCCCGGCGTCTGAGGGCAGCCTTGATAAGTCAACATCAAGGCTCGATGGTATTATGGGGACACAAAACCGAATCCGGTGGCAAGACACGACACCAGCAACGGCCCAACAGAAAAGGGGTTAGCCAATCACTCAGCTAACCCCTTGAAATCATCGGCGGACCCGATACGATTCGAACGTGCGGCCTTTGCCTTCGGAGGTGAAATCGATGAGGCATAGGGCATTGTTCCTATTGGGGAGAAATATTGCTACATTAGGTCTACACTACCTGTCCAACCTGACGGTAAACCGCTCCCCATCTTCGATCAGCCCCGGCTCTGTGCCGTTATGTGCCTTCATCCCTCGCATTATTTTGCGCGGCACCCCCATGCCCATGTGCTCCAGATAGCCGTAATCTCGCATCACATCCTTGATGAGCTGGTTGCGGGCCGCGCGGCAGCCGGTGCGCATCCGCGCCGGGGTGATTCCGTTTGGAAGCCGGCCGGGCGAAATGATTTCGAGCCTGTCGCTGTAAACCGCGACCTCGATGTCCGTGCCTGTCAGTAGGTAGTCCCGATGAACCAGAGCGTTGACCACGGCCTCACGGAGAACCTCGGTCGGATAAACCGGCTTTTCGAACCGCCGGACACCATCTTCGAGCGTTACCGTCGTTCCAGTGTTCCGGTGGATAAAATCAAGCGCCTGTTCAACAAGCCCATTCTCAACAAGCCCCCTCTCGCTCATGAGGGGGGTCATGGGGCCACGCAGTGTTGCGCGCTCAAGAGCGGCATAATCCTTCTCGGCTCCCGGAAAAGCGGCTGCATCGATACCGGCGAAGGGGAGAAAGCGGTTCGGGTTCTTACCAAAGAGCAGGATGCCGCTGACGGTCAGGCCATCATCAACCATGATTTCGGTGTTGAGCAGCAGGGTTTGCCAGGAACCTTCATCCGCCGCTTCCGGCACATCCTGTTGGCGAATGCGACTGAAATAATCCGTAAGGCGCCGCAGATCGAGATCGGCGAGGGTGGCTCCAGATACCGGGCGCAACTCTGCCCGAAACGCGCCGCGCTGCTGAAAAAGTCGTCCCAATTCATCAGGCGTCGGCTCCCGGCTCTGTGTGCCAACGCGAATGAAGTAAGTGTTTTGGTTCTTGTGCCACAAACTATGAACGGCGAAACCAGGGGTCACGCGCACAACGGCAACATCCTTTCCGGGTTCGACATTACGAACCACCTCGAAAAACGGAATGATTGCTGGCCGGATTTTGTCCCGACAGGCCGTCATCACCCACTCTTCGATACTTGCCCTAACGATCCCTGAAACGCTCCCGTCATCCTCGACGCCGAGAAGAACGACGCCACCGCTGAAATTGGAGAAGGCAACCAACTCCTTTGCCAAGGCGTGGTTCTCAATGCCGTCGCGTTTGAACTCGACACCAGAGTTTTCCCCATTCCGGATAAGCTCCATCAGTTCAGTGCGCGTCGTCATGATTGCCCTCAAAACCCATATTTCAACCGGCGCATCTCGAAAGCGGTCTTCCCACCTTCAAGAATCTCTTCCACCAGTTCCCGGACCGGACGGCTATCAATCGACCCCATATGCTCCGGCTCAATGCTCGCTTGGCCTTTGTTGTCTTTTCCCTCCCCCGAAGCGCCAAGGCCCAGGATCAGTTCAGCATCACCAAGGACGGGAATATTGGCATTATGCGTCGAAAAGACAAACTGGCGCCGCCGCTTTTCGTCCCGCATGATCGGAACAACGCCTTCAGTGATGAAGCGGTTATCGAGGTCGTCTTCTGGCTGATCGACCACCAGCGGGGCCTCCGATTCCAGGAGCAGCAACAGCAGCACGGCTGTCGCTTTTTGGCCGGTGGACAGCTCCTCAAGCGACCGCCAGCTTGGGGACTGGTCCTCCGGTGCGGTGTTCAGTTCAATCTTGGTCGTTGCCGTCAGTTCCAACTCTTCAATTCGCATAAACAGGTGGGGATCGGCTTGCGCGATCCTGTCTGCCGCACCCGGCGGCAGACTGTAATACTGGGTCAGCGCATCCTTTCCCTCCCGGCAGCGGTTGGCAAAATCCAGTAAGGAAAGGTCTGCGCGCTCCCGAAGCCGCTCCATGGCAGCCGTCAAATTACCACCAACCTCGTCTCGGAGAAGTTTCTCAAGAGGCTCCCGGTTGCCGGCATTGGTGACCTCAACACGAACCCGCTCGCGCAACTTTTTGGAAACCTTCTTTGCAGCGTCGTAGATACCCCGGTATTCTTCTGCCTTCACATCCTCCCAATCTGAAAGAAGCTGGCGCCGGTGGCCTTCATTTGTTGCCAAGTCGCGGATAAGGCTTTCCCGTCGCTCCCGCAAGGGGCGAAGCTCCTCAATTTGCTGCCGAAGGCGAATGAACTCCGCCCCGTCGATTTTCGATTTCTGGAGTTCGCGCAAAAGCTTTTCGTAGGTTGCCTCGACAGTTTTGCGTCGCTCCTCCCAACGCTGGCGCATGCCTGCAAGGCCCGCATCGGCCTCTTTCAGCGCGCTGTCAAACTCACCTGCTACGCCGCGAAGGCGGTCACTCAAGCGGGTAAATATGCCTTCGGCCTCACCGAGCACGTCCGCATTCGGCAGGCCCTCCAGTGCCTTTGGCGAGATGAACGTGGAATCAACAGGAAGGCCTTCCGTTAGCTCCTGATGCTGTGTGCGGATCGGGGTCAGCCGTTCACTGATCGTGCCAAGCAACCGCTCTTCCCGAACGAGCAGGCTCTTTTCTTTCAGCCGGTCTTCAAGGCCGGCTTCCTGGAACCGCTTCAGAGTTTCTTCGAGACTGGGCAGCGCCGCGAGTCGTTCGTCAATGGACTTGATCTCACGCTTCACGTCGCCGATACGGCTCCGCGACCGCTCCAACTCAAGTCGCAAACGGCTTTTCTGGCCTGCATGGGATGGGTTCCGGTCAATGAACCGCTCAAGCAGGAGCGTCAGTTTCTCGCGGCTCTTGGTGAGTTCGGAAATCTCGTGCTGGCCGAAGATTTCCACGCCCGGCATGACATCCCTGGCGGTGAGCGTCAACACTTTGCCGGTATCGTCCTTGACCACTGGCGGGTTCGGCACAGTCCGTTCGAGCAGGTAGCAACGGACCGACGGCTTGTGCGAGCGAACCAACAGTGAAATCTTTGTTCCGCTCCGCAGGACGTGGCGAATGACACCTTCATGGGCCTTGCGGGCCTCGTCGCCGAGCGGATCGAGGCCGAGCACGTAGCGTAAGCTCTCGATCACGGTGGATTTGCCGGTTCCGCGACCACCAATCAGCACATTCAGATTTTCGTTGAAGTGAATGGCGGTATCCCGGAGAAACCCGCCCTCCCAGGTCATGGCGACAAACTCCGCATGGGGTTCAGCGGGGGGATCGCTGTTCAGCCGCACCCTTGACACGGGATCAAGAAAGGCCTGCCGTAAGCCCTCCACCGAGATTTCCGACATCTTGATGAAGCAGCTTGACCCCGGTTTGCGCAGGTCATCCGGTGAATTGACATCCTGCGCATTGATGACCGCAACCTGTCTGTCGCGTCGGTGTTCATCGTTCTTGTTCAGCAGGATAGGCCGGAGATTATCCGGGGCATCGCTGACCGGCCCTGCAAGGGCACAAGCCAGGAGGTCGGGTGATGTCCAGACGTTGACTCGGGTCTGACCGGAGAGCTTTTTCAGCAGACCGCCGCCATCCGCCGCGACATGGGCGGCAACGCAAACGGCGCCCCACTGTTTGGCTTCCGCCAGCAGTTCCAGAGAGTCCAGCTCTCCGGTCGGCGAGGCCGTGTCCTGATCCCGAACGCCACAGGCCCCGATCAGTCTTTCCAAGATGGCATCCCGATCAGGATTGAACAGGCAGAGAAAATGCACCCCATCCTTGGTCACGGCCTCGAACCCGCTGAAGGCGAACAGACCCGCGTCGCGAGCCGCCTTCACCAAGCCGGCGGAACCGTCTACCCGGTAATGATCGGTCACGCCAATGACTTCGATACCGAGTTCCTGGCAGGTAGCGATGATGGCGGCGTTGTAGGTTGCCTCATCGTGGAAAGTTGTCTGCTTGTTCTGCCGACCGAGATAGGCGTATGGGTTCACCTGCAAGGCACAGCGGTAGAACCGGGCACCGTCCGGCAAGGCAGATGCCGCTTTGAGCCGTTCGGAAATGTTTAGCCCTTGGTTCACATCGCCTCCATTTGAGAGCTGGGAATTATGGGAACACAAAACCGAATCCGGTGGCAAGACACCAGCGACTGCCCAACAGAAAAGGGGTTAGCCAATCACTCAGCTAACCCCTTGAAATCATCGGCGGACCCGATACGATTCGAACGTACGACCTCTGCCTTCGGAGGTGCAAACGATGAGGTATAATGATTTGTTATCATTGATGAAAAAATATGCTACATTAGGTATACACTACCTGTCCAGGACCAGCAAGGCAGCAATCGGTATGCCGGCAGGAAACATCGCGATCAGTGCCCAAGGCGGCGCCGGAGAACGCCTATTCGTCGGTCGAGTTCCGCAGTAGGCAGGAACACCAGTCGATCGTCTTTCCAACGCCGCAACCCATCCAATAGGGTGTGAGGATCGACGCCGTGGCGATCCAGGGCGTCGATGACCCACAGCACTCCATGGACCTCGACTTTGAGCCCTTCAGCAACTTGACGCAGGGCTTGGTCGCCCGTTAGGAGGATCGCCTTTTGGTGCGCCGCAGCCAGCACGAGGCTGAAGCAGTCGTTGGCGGTAAGCCTGGGGTTGGTCGCCTTGAACCGTAGCGCCTGCCCGATTTTTTCTGAGTCAAGGTCCAGAACCTCAAGACCAAGCCCTTTCAGCGTCTCCCAATCCGTCTCGCTGAAGTCGAGCAGTTCGGTATCGACCAACGGCAGAGCAACCACGAACCGATATGGCAGCCCCAAGGTTACCGGCAACAAGCCAGCCTTACGCAGATCGATCAGACATGATGTGTCATTGATGAGAATGCGCATTGTCGAACGGCGGCCCCTTGATCGCAAATTCAACTTCGGACACCGGCTTTTTGAGTAGGAGGGCTGCTTTCGGCAGGCTGATCACTTCTTCTGCGAGCGCTCGATATACAAGGTTCTCAAATCTCTCCGGACGCTCGAGGATATAGAATGGGCCTCCCTTGTCAAGTGGTTGCGGTTCGGCCCGCCGCCATTGTTGAGCGTAGGTTCTGAAGGCGTAGGAGATGTTTTCCTCAGTCAAAACGCCAATATCCTTGAGCCGCATGAGCAACGCGGTGGCTGATACACCGTAAAGGTGCTTGAGACGCACGATCTCGCTGTAGGCGAGCGCGTGACGGACGCCTCCGGTCTCTGCCCATAGGTGCTCGCGAGGCATCAGGAACGCGCTAGCAAATCGGTGCGCCGCCTTCTCGTCATCGATGTTGGGGTTGCCCCCAATGATGCGGTGCGCCAATTCGTGGGCAAGGGTAAAGCGGAGGCGTTCAATATTGCTCTGGACGTTGACCACGACGACGGGGACCGACGGCAATGGCTCGGGCCGCCGCACGTCACAGGTCAAACCCGCCACGCTCTCCGGCAAAATGGCCTGGATGACCTTGATACCCCGCTCTTCCAGGAGGGCGGTGAGGCTCGCAATGGGGTCTAACCCGAGTTTCCACTCAGTCCGAAGAACCCCCGCCTGGGTCTCGGCGTCCTCGATCCGCTGAACTTCGACCCGTTGCCGAGCGCTGAACGCATGGTCGGCACTTTCGACATTGAGAACGGCCTCAATCGCGAGGTAGCGCTCAACTTGGTCGATGACCTCAGCCTCGACCTTTGCACGGTCACCTGCGGTGGTTCCGCTCTTTTTGCGGAACTCGACGCCGGCTAACGCGATGACCTGATTGCTCATCAGGAAATCCAGCGACACCGAGAGTGCTTTCCCAAGCGCGACAAGGACGCTGGCGCTGGGCAGCATCACGCCGTTTTCATATTTCGAGATCGCCTGGGCACTGGCGCGGTGGTCGATATTGGCCGCAAGGTCACGTAGCGACAACCCGGCTCGCTTTCGTGCGAGCCGCAGCCGTTCTCCGAGCATGGTGGCTCCCCCGTTTGGTTGACATTTCTTATTTTAGAGCGGTATTGTAAACATGGTGTTGACGATACGGTCAATAGTCAACTTTTGTCCCAGCCCGGCAAGGGAGTGAGAAAAGTGCTCAAGCGACGTAGCCCACAGTTGACGGCGGCAATGGCTGCCAAGATCAAGTTGATGGCGAGTATGCATCCCGATCTGGCTCAACACCAGATCGCGGCTGAACTCGACATCAATCAGGGCCGAGTAAGCGAGGTTCTGACGGGAAAGCAGTTCCCCGAGGTCCAGCCATCGGCCCAATCGAGGCAGGATGCCGCCTAAACAAGCGGTGTCCTCCCCTCCCTAGCCCCCTTCATATTCGATGCGGGGTGTTTTCGGCTAATCCGGCATCTTGCGATCACGCCGCAGCCTGTCCGAACACCTGCGACATGAGCGATTGCGCGAGGCGTTCGGCACCTTGCGTGGCGGTATCGGCAAGCGTCGCCACAGCCTCGATTTCCGCAACCCTCTCGGCGAACTCATGCTGGAGGGTAATCGGCGGCATCAGCGTTGGCAGCCTTACAAGTTTTCCCTGCGAAATATTCTTCATGCTATCGCTGGTTCCGGTTGCCATCCTGCTCAATGCGGCTCGGGTATGACGTTGCTGGAGGAAATGAAGCATAAAGAACGGATCGACCGGCGATCTTTCTTTCCAGACAAAACGCCAGAGTTTATCGGGGAGAAGGATGTTCGTTGGTTGCTCATGGACAAACGCTGTTGCGCCTGCAACGCACAGCGGTAAAACCGGGCACCATCCGGCAAGGCAGAGGCCGCTTTCAGCCGTTCGGAAATGTTTAGCCCTTGGTTCACATCGCCTCCATTTGAGAGCTGGGAATTATGGGAACACAAAACCGAATCCGGTGGCAAGACACCAGCGACTGCCCAACAGAAAAGGGGTTAGTCAATCACTCAGCTAACCCCTTGAAATCATCGGCGGACCCGATACGATTCGAACGTACGACCTCTGCCTTCGGAGGTGAGATCGGCAATGCATAGCACATTGAAATCGTGTGTTATTTTCCTGACTGCGCTAGGACTGCGCTATCTCGATTTTTCTTCTTCGCGGTCCGCAATGCCCTATCTATCCATATGAAAGGCCAGCACTCGACGATAGCAACCGGCGATCTCGCCGCTCTGGTCGGCTGTGTGCATTCAAGGGTAAAACGGGGATTAGAAAAGGAGCTTGCCCTCCAGCAAGCCCCTTTCGAAACTTCTCAACAACAGGTTTGCGTCACTCGTTATACCCTCGAACCGTCGCCCTTCTGACGTGCGCGCCGTTTAGACCAGTATGAATTCTACGCTCTCGAAACTGCTGGCATGCCAACTTTCTTGACTACAAAGGCAACACCCACAAAGACGCTCGCAATGACAACCGCAGCAATGGCACCCGTAATGGCATCTGTATTGCCCCTTGCACCTGCCTTAGCCTCCACATCTTTGCCAGTCGGTTGATCTCGGTTTCCCACATGTTGCGCCTCAGCAATCTGGGGCGGCTTAACAGTACAGTAGTCGATTACGTTATTCTGCGCGTTGCCGTTTGTCTCCCAATATGCCGGCCTGCTTACAGCACCCTCCGATGCGCCGCGCGTGAGTGGCCGGGGGCCTTGTTCAAAAGCACTCCATGACGATCCATATCCACGGGGAGATACATGATTTGCTTTCGACCATCCATCGCTTTTGCCCATTTTTACTCCTTATGCAAAACCATCACGACATAGCGTCTAGACCGCCTCCTGTTCAGCCTCGCCTGAGGAAAGCCGCCGGACAAGCGCCAAACCAACCCCTGTCCCTAGCCCAGCCAGGGCTCCAACCAGGGCCGACGCCGGTCCGACTAACGGCGCCGAACTTGCCGCCGCTGCCGCGGCGACGCTACCAACCACGCCCCATTCACTCCTAGTTAGGCCGCCGTGCACCACTACTTGCCGCTGACCCGCCATCAACGATCTCCTGAAATACCAAGGACGGCACCCCGTCTTGGCGCATGTGGGCATGCTCCTACAGTAGTCAATGATCTTAAAAAAAAATATGTGGCCATCCCAACAGCCGACCGTTCCCGTCTCGTAGTTCCTCGCGCGCCGTCGCCATCACCACCCCATTACCGCGACGGCCGACACCAGCAAGCCGGCCGTCGTCATCATCCATCACCTGGCCGACTTTCCAGCCGGCTTCGCCACGGTCGTCCCGACGGTAGCAGCGGCCAGCGCCACCGTGCCTGAACCGTCGCCCACCGGCCTGCCGTTCTTCTTCACTCGTTTCTTCCGACCCTCGCTCGCCAGCCGTAAACTGTCGTCCAGTTCACCGTTTGCCACAGCCTGCTTCACCTTTTCCAGCACGGGCACCAACTTTTCTGTCGTCCCGACCACGATGCTGTTGCCGGTGCCGATCTTCAAAGCCTTGTTGCCGAAACGAAGGGCGAGGTAGATTTGCCCGTCGCTTCCCGACCACCACCACCGCCGGAGCGGCGTCGGTATTTTCTGCCGGACCTTGTTGCCACCATCAGCCTTCACCCATTTTTCGACCTGCCGAACATATTACTGACCGGCCTGTTTCATCTGTGCCCCACGAAGTTGCTCGTCGATTTGAGCGAGCATCTTTTTGCGGAGCACCAAATGAGGTAAAGTTGCCTCATACCTCTTTGTGATCTCCGACATCGTGAGACCTTCGAGTATGCCCATTTTAACATCTCACACGGTTCAGTTGCGGTCTTCCAGCCTATGAAACCGTTGGGCGAGGTTCGGATCGTGGCGGAATGTTCCTTGCTCGGCATGTCGGGCGATAACAGCAACACGGGATATGCTCGCCAGCACGGCCAGGGTGTCAGCCAGTGCGATGATCGGGGGAGGGCTATAGCCGTATGCTTCGGGCCGGTCTCGCACACGGGCGGGGCTGGGGCAAAGTTTCACGGTGAAAGTTTCCCCGGCTTGCCCTAAAATGTCCGCCAGCGGACATATTTAATGTTTGATATCAATATGATGGCCGAATAAAGTTGCGAGATCGCAAGTTTTTTGGTGTCGCCCGAAATCCGTGCCCGCCAGTATGATTGCCGGCCTGCTCGCTATTCCGCTATGCTTCGAACGGTTCAAGCACGATCACCACCGGCATCATCACCGTGTTAAATCGTCAACTCACCGGCTGTAGCATCTTTCGCTAAATGCTTTTTCCGTCTGTGTGGCCCTTTCTTCAAACTCTCAACTCGTAATGCTACCCATGATCTGTCTGCCAGTTTTGAATTGCTGAACCGCTCATGCTACCCGTTCCCGTGGGGCGCAAGTCCATGGGCTGTACTTACATTGTACTAAAGCCCGCGATCAAGGGATTTTCTGGAAAAGTTGAAACCCTTACGGGCACAGGGCATTTTCAAGGACGATGTTTTTTACTGTGCTGACCCAATCCGGGCATGATTTAGGGGTTAGCCAATCACTCAGCTAACCCCTTGAAATCATTGGCGGACCCGATACGATTCGAACGTACGACCTCTGCCTTCGGAGGTGAGATCGACACTACATAGCACATTGAAATCGTGTGTAGTTTTCCTGAGTGCGCTAGGACTGCGCTAGCTATCCTACGAAGGGCTTCCCCTGCTAAAAGTTGCGCTCACCAAATCCTTCAAATCCTGTAGTATATGAATATGTTCTGTGCATCGGCCGTTCCCGTACAGAAGCACATATTCATCGGGGTCTGGCAACCTCGCAGTCACCGCTTTGAAGAGCACGCGAACTTGATTCGTCATTGTAGGAAGACCACACCAGCGGCAGGGCGGTGCGCATTTCTCACAAAGTGGAAACGTGCCTCGAAGAGTTTCACCACTTGCCGACATCGGCACAAAGCCATCCAGAAAAGGGGCATCTTTCGGTTGTGCGTATTGATAGACGTGAAATGCCAATGGATTATTCCTAACTCCACAGGCGGCGCACGCAGTCTCGGCATTAGGAAGCCGGTGCTTAAACGATTCTATCAGTGAAGATCGAATAACATCACGAAACCCCATAACACGCCCCATCGATCGTTATGTTGCCAATAAACTCGTGCCCTCCAACAACAATAAATCTACTAAACATAATGTCCGCGATCACGTTGATTTTTGCTTACGTTCAATCCGCTGTATTTCGCTCCAAAACTCCTTGAATATCTCTGATCTGACCATCTTTTCAATACCATCACAGGTTAGTGCATTTGGATGGTAAAACTTCGCAAATGCTTTTTTTACCTCCGCGAACGCACCAACATCATAATCTTGAACACTAGCTCGCGGGATATCTTTTTCGTATTCTCGAACTATTGCTTCAAGTTCTGCGATCCTTCTATATGCGCGCGCCAGCTCTTGCCTCAATGGAGCCGCCTTATCTTCCTCATCATCTCTAGACTTACTTTCACTTCGTGAAAAGTCCCGCTGCTGATTTGATCGATTGTTTATATCAACGCCAAGGCGCTGCGCAAGCGCCCTCAAATACTCGATATCAAAATCAGCTATTTTTCCATTCAATACATCTGATTTTATATTATTCAAATCGTCGCGTGTATTTTTGTCATTTGATTTCAGCGAGATGGCCTCGATAAGGCTTATTATTTCGTTCTTGTTCATTTCATTAACCTGTTTGAATGGGTTGAAATGCGTTGGATTTGGTTTGTGTTTTACACCGCGGATTAGAAAAAATAAGCCAGTAAACAATAGTGCGATACAACCAACCGCAACCCAGTCACTGCCGGTGAGCGCTACGGGCGGAGAGGGTTGTGAAACGGACCTCATCCACGCTCTCGAATAGCAGGCACCAATGGCCGGTTGCGGGTAGAACCCAGTTCGATTTGGTTTCGAAGACGGAACGCATTGAAGCAACTTGCAGAGCCGGTTTTGCACCGTCCGCTCCACCAAACCGCCTCACCGACTTGCCCCACGGTTGCCCCCGCAATGCTTGTGTGGTGGCACCCTACCGAAGGATCATCGGCACAGCAACAATCGAACCCGCCAGCCGGTTCAAGATCAACCCGCGCCACCGATATGTTCATCGTGGACCTGCCTTGCCCGTCCATCGCGCTTCTCGAACATCGTGCTATCGGCATAGCCCTCGCAGTTCGTCGTGCTGGCCGTCGCGCCCGCGTGCGCTCACAATATCAGGGACTTGGCGGACATTTCTGTGGCGCGGTTCTAGGAAAACGCCAGCCGCTCAAAACGGCGCCGAGGTTGCCGGACCGATGAAAACGCTCGCCACATCACTGCTGACTTACCGGCCGATGATAAGAGCCGTAAGCAAGTCGTATCGCCCGATCAGGCGTCCGCCTGCATCGTGGGTTTCGTTTGCTTTCGGTTCATACCATCCCCGCAGCCGACCCCCAGCATCATAACCTTCGATCCGAACACCCGACCGCTGCCGCCATCCCAACAGCCGGCCGGCACCGTCTCGTAGTTCCTCTCTCGTCGCCATCACCAATCCCATCACCACGACGACCGACAGCATAACACCGCCGGCCGTCATCATCACCGATCACTTCGCCGACTTTCCAGCCGGCTTCGTCGCGGTCGCCGGAACGGTCGGAACCACGGTAGCGACGGGCTTGCCGTCCTTCTTCATCCGCCGCTTCCGACCCTCGCTCGCCAGCCGTAAAGCATCGTCCAGTTCGCCGTTCGCCACAGCCTGCTTCACCCTTTCCAGCACCGGCACCAACTTTTCCGTCTTCCCGACCACGATGCTGTTGCCGGTGCCAATCTTCAAAGCCTTGTTGCCGAAACGAAGGGCGAGGTAGATTTGCCCGTCGCTTCCCGACCACCACCACCGGAGCGGCCTCGATATTTTCTGCCGGACCTTGTTGCCATCATCAGCCTTCACCCATTTTTCGACCTGCCGAACATATTACTGACCGGCCTGTTCCATCTGTGCCCCACGAAGTTGCTCGTCGATTTGAGCGAGCATCTTTTTGCGGAGCACCAAATGAGGTAAAGTTGCCTCATACCTCTTTGTAATCTCCGACATCGTGAGACCTGCGAGTATGCCCATTTTATCATCTCCAACGGTTCAGTTGCGGTTTTCCAGCCTATGAAACCGTTGGGCGAGATTAAGGAAAGACTTTGATCGAGGTTCGGATCGTGGCGGGATGTTCCTTGCTCGGCATCTCGGGCGATAACAGCAACACGGGATATGCTCGCCAGCACGGCCAGGGTGTCAGCCAGTGCGATGATCGGGGGAGGGCTATAGCCGTATGCTTCGGGCCGGTCTCGCACACGGGCGGGGCTGGGGCAAAGTTTCACGGTGAAAGTTTCGCCCGCTGGCCTCAAAATGACCGCCAGCGGACATTTTAACTGGCCTATATCAATATGTTAGCCGAAAAAAGTTGCGAGATCGCAAGTTTTTTGGTGTCGTCCGAAATCCGTGCCCGCCAGTATGATTGCCGGCCTGCTCGTTATTCCGCTATGCTTCGAACGGTTCAAGCACGATCACCACCGGCATCATCACCGTGTTAAATCGTCAACTCACCGGCTGTAGCATCTTTCGCTAAATGCTTTTTCCGTCTGTGTGGCCCTTTCTTC
>Ga0302276_10001006_pt1 | contig 25473 bp, 11 predicted proteins | sample III_Bog_N2_3_FD_198768 | JGI IMG/M metagenome (GOLD analysis project Ga0302276, IMG submission 198768) | Peat permafrost microbial communities from Stordalen Mire near Abisko, Sweden - III_Bog_N2_3 | ecosystem: Environmental > Terrestrial > Soil > Wetlands > Peat | place: Sweden: Abisko...
CGGTGCGTCCTTCGTGTAGGCGGTAGAGGTCTTGTCCTGCTCGGCAACCGGCAGCACGCCGGTCCATGCTTCCTCAAGAGAACTGCGCTTGAGAACGAAGTCGTAGAGAGGGTTGGCGGAGTCGCCGATAAGGAAACGGAGATACTTCACCATGTCTGTAAGGGGAGCTTTCAGGCCGCTGTTCGAGGTCGTGATTCCGGTATCGAAGTTGAACGGCTGCTCGGTGAGCTGGTCTCCGGCGCGCAGATAACTCACAGAGACATGCGATTCCAGAAAATAAGGAGAACGATCGAAGTAGCTCTCTGTCATTCCGAGCGGCTTCAGAATGTTCTTATCGATGTAGACTTCGAAATCGTCGCCGGTCAATCGCTCGATGATCTGGCCCAAAAAGACATAGCCAAGATTGGAATAGCTCCACTCAGTGCCTGGTCTGAACGCGACGTGCGTGTACGGAAGCATAGCTGCCACCTGGGCCCAGTGAGTCGGCTCAAAAGGCTGCCAGTTGCAGTTCGTTCGATCATCGCAGTCCCACGGCCACGTAGGATTGCGAAAACCCGCACTGTGCGTGAGTAGATCGCGAATCGTGATCGCATCGATCGGCCCGAATTCGTCGTGGACCTGCTGGAGTTCCGGCACATAGCGCACCGCAGGGTCATCCAGGGAGAGTTTGCCGCGATCGCGCAGCTGCAGGATGGCGATCGCCGTCATGGTTTTGGTGATCGATGCCCAGTTGTACGAAGTTTCGCCGTCGACATGCTGTTTCGTACCGTTCCGCATCACCCCGAAGAAAAACTCTGTTCCCGGCTCCTGCCCATGAAGGATGGCGATACCGCCTCCCACAATCCCGTGCTGTGCCAGGACGGTATCGAAGCGCTGATGCAACGCGTTGCCCTGCGCAAGCCCAGCAGGGGGTGAGAGCAGAACTCCCAACAAAAGGGTTGCGAGGATGATGCGTGCTCCGTTCGACATGTCGCCCATGATAATTGCTCCACTTCCTGGCTCGCGTGTCCCTGGTCAGCTCGTCGCCAAGGAGCCGTTGTGCAACCGGTGCTACGGATGACCAACTCCGCGGAAAATATACACGCCTCCGTGTGATTGCTGATCCCAGTAGACTACCCCGTTTCGCAGGCAGCAACCTCAGGGTCGGTTATGGGATGTTAGCCCTCGGCCACCCTCAACGTCAGAATGGCCTCCGCGACGCCTCGCCGCTCCGACGAATCCAAGGCGTGCTTATTGCGCTCCTCGAACAGGTCGGCCATCTTGGCGTTGTAGGCCGCGATCTTCTGCTCGGCTGGGGTTTTGGCGATCCCTGCTGTGTCTGGTGCTGGCATGACGCCTCCACTCCCACTTGTCACAACAAAGAATAACTACCCGCCATTGCGACAGAACCGGTTTAAGGGGCAATGCTTGGGGCGCTCATTCAGCCTTCCGGTACTACTTCAATGGCATTGATGGTGGGGTAATTTACTACTGGCGTGAAATTTAGTTCCAACAGACCTTGCGCCGTCGGTTTTAAATGATGAAATGTGGGCGTGGCGATCCCATCGGGATGGTCTTTCAGGATGTCGAAATCCTTGAGTAATACGGTGCCATTGCAGGAGACGTCAAAGATGCGGCTTGCGACCCCGCCCGGACCATTGTTCTTCGCTCCAAACCATCCTTCGGCCAGGTAAAGCTTGACGCTGTACTCCTGTTGGGGAACCACGGGGAGCAGGTAGCGGAAATGTCCGTAGCGCTCTGTCGCAAAAATCCTCGCGTTCAGGTCCTTGGGAGGATTGCCTGGTTGCGGAGTACGCCTGCCTCCCATGAAGAAGCGTTCCGGCCCCCACGTCTTTCCCTCCGCGTCATAGACAACTTCCGAGCCGGCAGTCATACGTATTGGAAGGGGATCGTCGGATGGCGCCGGAAGGATCTCGATTGCATTCAGAAACCCCAAATCGTTGAGGATGTCAATGTGGATGGTCCCGTCAGCCAGGGGATGCACTCCAGCGAAGAGGTTTGCCGTTGCAACATCGTTGTCCCCTGCCTGGTCCACAACATCTATTCCCACAGGTGGGCCGCTATTGATGGCAAAGGTGGTGTTTTGACCATTTACTTTGTCGTTTGCCGTATCCGCAAAGAAGAGTTCAATCTGGTAAGCGCCCTGCTTGACGGGGATCGCACATCGGAATATCCCTTTGCGGCCTTGCTGGAAGACTCCCTGATCGTCTGTACCCTTCACCGTGTGATCCGCATGTACAAAGCTGGTTCCCCCCTTGCAATACTGATTTGGAAGCCAGATTTGACCGGCAACGTCCACATAGGGCTTGGGCGAGTCTCCGGTAAGTAGCCGCAATGGACCGGATGGTGGGGCTGTCAAGGCAGGACCCGGGGCGGTTTTGTGGGCAGCAGACAGAACAGACCAATGCTTCGACAGATAGACTCCCGCGGTCGCAAAGCAGGCAACGAAAACCACCCCCGCAACCGCCCAGCGAAACCGTCCCGCCAACGTTGGTCGAGCGCCAGAAGGGATTCGAGATTCAGGTATTTCGTCATGCTGGGAATTCAAGCCGAAAGAGGGTTCTTCTTCTTTATGTATAAATTGAAGCACGTACCTGCCAGACGGCAACTGCATCTGGACGCTGTGAGTTGCACCTTCCTGCTGGTAGTACTGTTCAAGACGCTTTCGCAGGCTATATGCGGTAACCCTGACAATTGTGTCCGACTTGGGATCAAAGGTCGGAGGACGGTTGAGCGCCTCCACTGCAATGCTGTATTCCTTGACGTCCTCCGCATTGCCGGCAAAGTATTTCTCGCCGACGAAGGTCAGGAAATTTTGCATATTGGGCCCCTTACCCAGGAGACCTGATTGCAAGACGGCCCGAAACTCCTCCCGCTCCTCCCGAAGCGTCTTGGTGTGTAATCCTGCAGGGTGTTCAGCCATAAAACCCGACCGTTCGGTGTGCGTCCATCATATCAAACAGTCTATAGCGCTCAGTTAATTGCCGCATATTACACAAACTAAAGCGGATTATCCGGAGTCGAAAGACTGAGGCAAGCCATGCCGAGTGAATTGGACGCACATCTTTCTTGCGGCATGAATCGGTGTCGCTGGTCTTGCAAGATCGGCAACGACCAGTAACGGCGAAGATTGGAAACGGAGTAGTTTCCATCGAGCATTACACACTAACGCAACTTTAACGTTGATTGCCGGCTCGTTTGAATTGTTAAAGTTCAATTCGAAGATGCGAATTCATACGATGGATCCATGATTCCAGCTGACTGCCTCAGTCCAGCGGGTAGCCTCACTGTGAAATAACGGTTTACGCCTTGACTATGCCTGGGGTCTTTCGCCAGCCTTGCTGACGCAGTCGCAGCCGTTCTACAAAGGCTGTCAAGTTACAGACTAGCTTCAGCAGCAAAAGGGAATCTCCGATGAACAACTCGCTACATGAGCCTTTGATGCGTTCTCTATCTCTGTTGAAGAGTAAACTTGCGGGCCTGCCGTTTATGGTCATCCTCCTGTGCACAACAAGTTTTGCCCAAGCTGGAGTGTCCACAGGCTCCAATCCGCCGGCCCAGCCAACCGGGCTGGCCGCGACCTTTCAGCCGGGTGCCAATCCTCTGGTGATCACTCCCGGCACGGTTGGCTTGACTTGGACCGCAAGTTCCACCTCCGGGGTCACTTACAACATCTTCCGCAGCACGGCCAATGGGTTTGCGCCCGCCGCGGCGAATCAAATCGCCACCGGCCTGACAGCCGCGACGGTCAGCTACACGGATAGCACCGTAACCGCGAGCGTCCTCTACTACTACCTTGTTCAGGCGGTCAGCGCGGGCGGCACCATCGATTCCAACCAGGCCAGCGTGGTTGTGCCGGCGATCCAAAGCATTCTGCAGGATGTGGTCGACATCAACGCCGGCGACACCGGGACAAATACAATTGCAAGCACTCTGACCCCCTCCGTCTACTGGCTGCCGGATGGCGCGCCCAATGGCGCGTTTACAGTCACGGGCGGCGGAAGCGAAGGGGATGGGGCTCCCTCAATCCCAGCCGGCCTGACCGATGCAGCTCCGCTGGCCGTCTACCAGACGATGCACAACGGCACCTTCACATATGCAATTCCGAATCTGACGCCAAATGGCAACTATATCGTCAATCTTCACTTCGATGAAGACTATTTCCAGAGTGCGGGAAGCCGTGTATTCAATGTATTGATTAACGGCACAGTCGTGCTGCCGAACTTTGATATTTACGTTGCGGCAGGCGCAGCTCATACAGCAAACGTTCAATCGATTCCAGCAACTGCGGATAACACAGGTACGATCACTGTTTCAACCGCCGCAATTGCAAATAACCCGATTCTCGCCGGTATCGAAGTAGGCAACGGCGGTTATCCCGGCAATCCGCAGGGACCCAACCCGCCCGCGGCACCGACAGGCTTGACAGCTACGGCATTATCCGCGGCTCAGGTGAATTTGAGCTGGAATCCGAGCATCACCGCGAATGTCACCTACAGCGTCTTTCGCAGCACGACTGCAGGCTTTACGCCTTCGTCACTGACGCAAATTGCGTCGGGACTGGCGGCTACGACGTATCAGGACACTGCCGTCAGCGGCAACACCACCTATTACTACCTCGTGCAGGCGATTGCATCCGATGGCGTGAGCAATGCCACCTCCAATCAGGCCTCCGTTTTGACACCGCTCGCCGGCGGCGTAATTGAGAACACCGTCATCGCCATTGATGCCGGATTGAATTCAAGCTTCGTACTTCCGTACGGCATCTCCAACGCCGCATTCCCTGACAACCCGAATGTTGCGGGTAGCTTCATCTGGCAACAGGATGGCACGAATGCGGCATTGAACATCACGGAGACGGGCGGATCTCCCGCCGCGAATGTGGTGGGTATTACGCTTCCCAGCGGCATCCAGCTCCCGTATAGCACTGAATTTGTATTGCAGACGAATCGGACGGGCGCGTCCACTTGGAATATTGGCAACCTCATCATCGGACAGACCTACATTGTCGACCTCTTCTTTGAAGAGAGCTACTTCACAACTCCAGGCCAGCGCGTCTTCAACGTAACCCTCAATGGCATTCCGGCGCTGACGAATTTCGACATCGAGAACGTCACGGGTGGGGCGAACATCGGCACGGTGCAGTCCTTCGCAATTGAGGCTGTTTCGTCGACAGCCGATTCAACCGGGCACATTGTGGTTTCAACAATAGCTGTCGCGAATGCCCCCTTGATCTGCGGCATTCAGATCGGCACGGGCATTGTGGGCGTAGTTCCTGAAGCGCCTGCTTCACTAACGGCCACTGCGGTCTCGGACAGCGAAATCGATCTGAGCTGGCCGGCCAGCGTCACTCCCAACGTCACCTACAACGTGTATGGAAGCACCACTTCCGGCTTCACTCCGGGAGCGGGAAATCTGCTTCAGTCCGATGTGACGGGGTTGAGCTATCGGCACATCAACCTGACGCCGGAAACTCCGTATTACTACGCTCTGCAGGCGGTAAACCCAAACAACGGTCAACCCATCACTTCGGGATTTGCTACAGCTTCTGCCACAACAATGCCCCCGCCCTGCTCTCAGGCGCCAACGGCCCCTGGAGTGGTTTCCGCAACTGCGGTCTCCTCCACCGAGATCGACCTGACCTGGGCGCCCAGCACGGCTCCCGTGGGCTGCATTGTTACCTACAACGTCTATCGCGGGACAGCCTCTGAAGCCGAGAGTGCGACTGCGTTGAATGGCAGTCCCTTGTTTCCATCCTTCTATGCGGACACCACTTTGACGGCAGGCACACCGTATTATTACTACGCAGTGGCATCCGACAGCGCCGGCCCTTCGATAGCATCCGGTGAAGGAACCGCAACCACGCTGCCCGCCGGTAACTCTCTGTGGACCCTGGCCTGGGGAGATGACTTCGCCGGTGCGGCCAACACCACCTACGACCACACCAAGTGGTGGAATGAAGTCGCGGAAAACACCGGCAACAAGTGGGGCGACAACACCATTCAGTCCACCAGCGATAGCCTCCAGAATGTCTACCTGGACGGCAACGGCCACCTGGTGGAAGCAATGACCTATACCGCCAATCCAGCCGCTGGACAAACCAACTACACCTCGGCACGTTTGCATAGCATTGAGAACATTGGATACGGAAAGATCGATGCCAACGTTCAAAACCCTGCCGGTCAAGGCTTGGGCGCTGCATTCTGGGCTTTGGGAACGGACACTTTCAACTTCAGCAACGGCACGGTAAATAATCCAATCTCCACCACGAATCCGCCCACTGCCGGCGCAGTGCCATGGCCGAACTGCGGCGAGCTGGACATGATGGAGCTTCAGTCTTCCAGCCCGGCGCACAATGGCTCCACCATTCACGGCTTTGAGACCGATACCGCCACCAACTACGAGTACGATGGCCTGAGCGTTCCGATGGATCTTCCTGCCGGAGAGCCGAACTTCGATCAGGCATTCCACACCATCACGACCCTTTGGGGCCCCTATCACGTTCAGTACTTCATGGACGGTGTGCAGTATGGCGATGTGAACCTTGCGAACCTTGGCGCGTCCGATATTTGGCCGCTGATGGGACCGTCGGACAACTACACCATCAACCTGATCATCAGTTCAGGCGTAGGTGGAAATGGCGGGACCCCCGGCACGACAGGCTTCCCGGCTGACTACACCTTCGATTACGTTCACTATTCGACGTTGACTGCCGGTGTGCCCGCAGCTCCCACGGCACTGACCGTAAGCCAGGTATACAGCAACGCGGTGCAATTGAGTTGGACGGCCAGTCAGACGCCGAACGTGACGTACAACATCTATGAGAGCACGACTCCGAATGCCACGCTGGATTTGAGCACTCTGATCGAGCAGAACGCCAGCGGAACCACATTCATGGCTGGCGCCCTGAATCCTGGAACGACCTATTACTTCACGGTTCTGGCCTCGAACTGGGGCGGTGAATCGGCTGCCACCAGCGGTAACGTGGTCACGGCCACAACCTCGCCCACAGGAAACAGCACGGGCATCCTGCTGAGTGCAGGCGGCTATGCCGTCGGTAACTACCTGAACTCGCAGTATGTGACGGGCGGCAACACCAATTACCACTACGGCGCCCCGGTCGTTATTCCCCCAACAGTGACCAACCCCGCTCCGGAGGAGGTTTACACTACCGAACGCTGGGGAGCGGCCGCTTGGAACATTCCCCACCTGATTCCGGGCGCGGTATACACCGTGCGTTTGCATTTTTCGGAGACTACGCATACGGCGGCCAATCAACGCGCCTTCAGCGTAGCTATCAACGGCAATACCGTTCTCACCAACTTCGACATTTATGCGGTTACTGGCGGCCAGTTTACAGTCACCACGCAAAGCTTCCAGGTGCCGGCGGATGGAAACGGTGCAATTGGAATTCAAACCCTCGCCGGAACGTCCACAGTCGCCGGAATCGATGAGAACCCAACCATCAGTGCGATCGACGTGACGCCTGTTCCGCCCCCGCCGGCAGCGCCGACCGCCCTGATTGCAACAACTGCTTCCTCCAGCGAAATCGATCTGAGCTGGACGCCAAGCACAACAACCGGTGCGGAGTATCTGGTCTTCCGCAGTAACGCAAGCGGATTCGCGCCTTCGGCGGGCAATCAGATTACCTCCACCCCAATTTCCACTTCCACATTCGCCGATACCACTGCTGCGGCGGCCACAACGTACTACTATCTGGTGGAAGCGACCAACGCCAACGGGACCTCTGCAGCTTCCAATCAGGCCAACGCAACCACGATCATCGCCGCGCCGGTTGCGCCGACAGGCCTTACTGCAACCGCAATTTCAGCCACACAGATCAATCTGAGCTGGACGGCCAGTATAACTACCGGAGTGCATTATCTGATCTTCCGCAGCACGACCAGCGGGTTCACTCCCTCGGCCGGCAATCAGTTGATGTCTTTCGGAATCACAGGCACAACTTGGAACGACAAGACAGTGCAGCCCTCAACAACCTACTACTACCTGGTGGAAGCCACCAACGTTGGCGGCGCTTCCGCACCCTCGAATCAGGCCACGGCAACGATAAATAGCGCGGTGCTGACTTCTCCCACGCCTGGGCCAGGCACCATCCTTGGCGCCAGCAATGTAACCTTCCAGTGGACCGCCGGGATTGATGTCAGCGATTACCAGCTCAACCTCAGCGCCGTAGCTGCGGGCGGCAGCGACCTGTTCTTGTACAAGGGCACGGCCACTTCCACCATCGTTCCCACCCTGCCCGCAAACGGCGAAACGGTCTACGCAACGCTGTATTCAAAGATCAACGGAGTCTGGCAGTCCAACGCCTACCTCTATACCGAAAGCGGCACGCTCACTCCAGCGGTACTCACTTCTCCAACGCCTGGGCTGAGCACCATACTGGGCACCGGCAATGTGCTCTTCCAGTGGACCGCAGGAAGTCCGGCATCCGATTACCAACTCAGCCTCAGCGTAATTGCCCCCGGCGGCAGCGACCTGTTCTTGTACAAAGGCACGGCTCTCTCCACGACTGTTCCAACGCTGCCCGCAAACGGTGTAACCGTCTACGCCACGCTTTATTCAAAGATCGAGGGAGTCTGGCTGTCGAACGCCTACGTCTATACCGAAAGCGGCACGCTCACTCCGGCGGTACTCACCACTCCAACGCCTGGCCTGAGCACCATACTGGGCACCAGCAATGTGCTCTTCCAGTGGACCGCAGGAAGTCCGGCCTCCGATTACCAACTCAACCTCAGCGCCGTCGCGGCCGGGGACAGTGACCTGTACCTCTACAAAGGCACAGCCCTGACAACAACCGCACCAACCCTTCCCGCGAACGGAGTCAAGGTGTATGCGAGGCTCTACTCAAAGATCGACGGAGTCTGGCTCTTCAACGATTACGTGTATACCGAGCAGTAGTGGAGCCGAAAACCTCGCGCCGCGCTCAATTTGCGCAGGGCGGGCGACTGGCTAAAAGACACTGGCCGCGCCGCCGTTCCGGTACAACGATCGCCCGCCTGCAGCTTAACAGCGGAACACTGTCGGCCACTCGCGACGGAACTCCAAACCTGCTCGAAGCAGGTCATCTTCTCTCTCCAGCGCTATCTGAAACACCACCAGGAAATGAGTTCCGGGCGGATGACCGGCTACAGGGACAGAACTCGAAAACCGACGTTATGTCCGGATTGCCGACTCGAACGAAGCCGCTGGCGCGGCGGACATTGCCTCGATGCGGAGCGATTAGCGGCGGTGGCTAAGGTAGTTTGGTTCACAAGGAAGGAGTTCCTTGTGACCAACTTACGCAAGCGGATGCTGGAAGAGCTTCAGCGGCGCAACTACTGCGAGAGTACGATCCGTGGCTATCTACGTGCCGTCGAGCAGTTCGCTGGACACTTTGGAAAATCCCCAGACAAGTTAGGGCCAGATGAGCTTAGAAGCTATCAAGCCTATCTGCTCACAGAACGCAAGCTGGCCGTGGGAAGCGTGGTGGCGCGCGTTCTTGCGCCGGTTCTGCCAACATGTGCTGCCCAGAGGCTTCGTCCGCATCCGCCACTTCGGCTATCTCGCCAGCGCCCACCGCACCTCTCTCCTCGCGCTCGCTCGGCAGCAGCTCGATTGCCCGCCCCTACCAAGTTCACATCTCACCAACTCCCCGATGGCCATCTGGCGGTGCCCGCGTTGCGGAGCCAACATGAACATCGGGCCCAACCTCACCGCGCAACAACTGGCGTATCGATGCAAGCTGACCGACTCCTCCTGATGCCTGCCCCATCCAAGGGCTCGCGAAGATGTGATCGCACGTCCCGGCCCACCTGTGTCTTCAGTGCGAAGTTGCGACCTAATAACCAATTCCTGCATGCACGTAGTTCCCGAAATCACTCGTCCCTGAGAGGTCTATCTCCGTTGCCGCCTTATCCAGCCAGAGTTTTCCAGCCTCTTTGTCCCATCCATCGAAGCCAATTCTCGCCTCTAGCTCCATAGCAGCGCCCACCACTGCCAGCGCCTTCCTTCAAGTCCCCTTATCGAAAATGCCTCGGAGCATCTCTTGCTCACCTACCATCCTGCCCCGAGCCATTTCCGATCAAGGCTAACGACAAGGCCACCTGGATGACCGCGCAGCGAAGCGCGCTCAATGGTATTCTTGGGCCCCGCGGCGTTCGGCAGGTAATCCGGAAGACCTCTGCCGTGACAGAAGTGCCTATGTCGCGCATGGTAGCGCCGTGACGAGTTCGGCCGGCAATCAATACCCATGCGCGAATCTGATCCGCAGGAGCGTCTCTGCGTGTACCCCGGCTGCGAGCAAATTCCGCTCGACGACCGAACGTATAAAATCGGTTTCGGTGAACTCGCAAGGGCATTACAGTCATTCAGATCGAGGGGTAATCACAACAACGAACCATAGTCCTGGCACAACTGGCCGTAGAACGAGGTTCTGATCGCTTCCAAATCATCCTTACAGTCAGCGGGGGGGTGTCCGTTGCATATGAGTGAATTCCGCGGATGCTCTGACCAGGACCGGAGTGTCTCGGTCCGCATCTTTCCATAAGGCCAGGAAATCTCGATAGCAATCCAGAGCTTTCGATGAATCTCCTGAAATGGCGTAGGCGCGAGCGAGCTGCAGCCGAGCCAGCGCCGCCAGCGGAATGTTCAAGACCAAGCCAGGGCGGCCTGTCAGTTTTTGAAACTCCGCGGCTGCTGCTCTGCCGTCGCCCATCAGAAGATACGCTTGGCCGCGGACGTAGGCCGGGTAGAGAGAACTGGCTGAAAACTCATCTGTAATCGCTGTCTCAGTGGCCAGTGCAGGGCTCAATAACTGGATCGCCTTCCCGGGATTTCCTTGATCGATGGCAACTCGGGCGCGGAGAACAGGAAGCCAATACTTCTGAACAAAGGTGGCGGAGGGCGATTGCTTTTCCAGAGCTTCGCAGAGGCCAAGCGCCTTTGCAGAGTTGCCGGATCCGGCCCCGACAAGCGCATCGAGCGTCCTGACTTCCTTGCTGTCATCCAGCTTCCGCGCCTGCGCCATCAACGATTGCGCCTTCTGGGGAGAGCCCGCCTCGGCCAGCCACACCGCGGCGCACGCAAGAACGAGGGCAGCCGATGCCTTGTCACCATCCTTCTCCAACTGCCTGGCCGCGTTGGCGGATGCCGCAATCGACTTGTCGAACTCACCGCGATATGCGTAAGTGGTGGCCTGTTCAGAGAGCAATCGCCCCTGGGCCCCGGGCATGCCCGCAGACTGGTCGACTTCGCGCTGCATTTCGGACTGGTCATTGCGCAGAAATGAATCCCAGTAATTTACCTGGAGTAGGAAGTCGGTATGCATCTTGCGATCCGAGGCCTGCTTTAGCACTGCTTCGGCCTCATCGATGTTGCCGGCCATCATCAGAGCTTCGGCCAGATTGCCATAGGCGTTGGCTCGCTCCGGGGCCATCGCAAGGGCCCGTCGCAACTCGACGACGCCTCGCTCCGGTTGTCCGATGTTGGAGTAGGCAACGCCCAGTTCGCTGTGCGCCATCGCTGTGTCGGGATAATTCTGCAGGTGGCGCTCGTGAACGGCAATCTGCTTATCAAGCTCGCCGGTTACGTGGTGATAGTAGCGGGCATCGATCGCGTCTCTCTCTGGCTCCGTGACGCGATCTCTCAACTGGAAGGCGCGCGCCGCGTCGTCTTGGGCCGATTCTGAATCCCCCAGGTTGTTCTCCATGTCAGCCAATGCACCATAAGCCATGGCGAAACTGGGATCGATTGCGATGGCCTTCTTCAGCAAAGGAATAGCGGCCGCATCGCCGTGCTGGTCCCACGCGGAGAGCGCCATGCCGTATGTCTTCAGCGCGTCTAGCGACGGGGTGGTGGCTTGTTCGAGGGGAGCATTGTATCTACGGATGGAAGGCAGCGATTCGCCGAGCCGTTCGCGCAGCTTCTCGGATGTTTTGCCGAGAGCGTCAACAACATCGCCCTTGTTATCTGCTTCGACCTGCTCATGAGCGATGAGTTTTCCGTTTTCACAGCGAATAGCGGCAAGGCCAACCAGATAGGCGTTACCGACTCGGGAGATGGAGCCTTGTAGCAACGCCTTGGCGCCCATGCGCTGGCAAAGCTGAAAGCCCAACTGGCCATTGATGCCCTCCTCAGAGGAATGGCCCATCTGCTTGAGGACAACGGCCATCTTGCGGTCGGAGAGAACGTGGACATCGGGCGATTGCCGAATGCCAACCAGCAACGCCTGGCGCAGTGCGTCGTCGAAGACGGCCTCTCCTGTTGTGTTTTCAAAATCTGCAACCAGAATGGCGTCTTGGGGACTCAGCTGGAATGGAGATTGTTGGCGATAGAGTGTGACGCCGAGGACCGAAACACCCATCAGGAGAATGACTCCGCAAGCCATCCAGATGCGAACCTCGCGCGTTCCAAGTCTGTTCTTCGTTGGACCGGTCTGTGTCTCTGCCTCTGCTGTGGCAGGCAGGATCACTTGCACCATTCCTGCGTGATCTGTCTTGAGTGGAACAGTTAGTGGGGAAAGTGAAGTCTCTAATTCGCTTGAGGCGAGGACACCGGTGCCGACGACTGAGACGGAAGCCACAAATCGATAGCCGCGGCGAGGGATTGTCTCAATATAAGAGGGCCGGTCTGCGGAGTCGCGCAGCGCCTCGCGTACTTTGTTGACGGCCACGCGCAGGCTCTGGTCGAACTCAACGTAGGTGTTTTCCGGCCAAAGGCGAGCTTGAATCTCCTCCCTGGTGACAACCTCGCCGGCGCGCTCGACAAGCAGGACCAGCAGGCGCAACGGCTGATCCTGCAGACGGACCTTGTGGCCACGGTGCATAAGAGTGCCATCTTGCGGACTCAACACAAAGTCTGCGAAGGCGAACCTCATCGGCTGGGTTTGCGGCTCTGGCATTCTTGCGTAGTGGATCGGGAGGCGAACCTGCAAAGAGCATACCATTGGACGCAGTTAACATTCCTGCCAAATCACGCACAATGCACTCATAAACATAAAGTTAATCGTTAACAATCCCTTGATGGGCAGTTAATTTGACGCGTCGGGAATGCCGTGTGGAAATGGGACAGTCAAGCTTCCCCTTGAGGTTCCCCATGTTTCGGTTCCCAGCTCTCTGCACTTTGGCTATTGCCTTGCGCAAGCATGCCGTGCCTTCGATTCATCCCCGCAGAAGTGACTTTCCCCGGCCGGTTCGTTCGGCTCCTGCCGTGAGATACCGCGCCCACGCACGAGCATGTTTCATCGCATTCCTGCTTCTCGGCGGGCTTACGATTCCTGGCCTCGCCCAGACGGCGACCCCCGTAACGACGTTCCTCTCGTTCAATGCCGCACCAATCGGCGTGAGTGCCGGTTCAGCGCAGATACTGACGGCATCCTTTACCATCTCAGACTACGCGGGCAGCTTTACGCCGACCGCTACTCTGCACTATGGGCATGACTACACGCTCGGCACCGTAAGCTGTTTGGGCGCAGGGCCTGAGACTTGCACTGTCCCGGTCACCTTCCAGCCGACGCTGCCTGGCACTCGCAAAGACGCTATCTTCCTCATGAACGGCACGACTCGGCTGGCGACAATGCTGCTGGATGGGGTGGGGCAGGGGCCAATGTCGCTGGTGCAGCCGGGAGCTTTCTCGACCAGCGTCCCGTGGGTACCACAAAATCAGTACCTCTATCAGTCCGTGGCTGACGAGAACGGTACAGTCTACATTCTCGCTTCAGGTGGCTACTACCTGATCATCAGCGTGGATAAAAATGGTGTCGTCAAGCAGATCCCAACTTCGAATCACTATTACGTCTGGTCGATCGCTATCGACGGCGCAGGTGTGTTGTATCTGTTTAACGAGTCGAATGTTGTGGAGACCTATGACACCGTACAGGGAACTGTAGGCTCCTATCCCATCCCGAACCCGGGCAACGACACTCAGTGGTACCCCGGCACGATTGGGCCAGCCGGTACGATCGACATTGTCGATCAGATAAGAAACAACGGTTCGATCGACATGATCGGCGCGAACGGCGCGCCCACTCTGTTCGAGGTGCTCAATCCCGGGGTTCTTCAACCAGACACGATCACCGCCGATAGCCAGGGAAACGTCTTTGTGGGTGGCTACGAGATCAACGAAATCACGCCCGCTGGAGTGCAAACCCAGGTCAATACGGTTGGAGCCAGCGAAGGATTGGCCGTGGATGCGGCCGACACGCTGTATGCAACCCGATACAACCCCACGGACGGAGTGGCGGAATTGCCTGCGTCCGACTACTCCACGCCGATCGCTTCTTTCGGGAGGAGTTCTCCGCTGGGCATGTCTCTCGGTTCCGACGGGACCCTATACGTCTCGAATTATGTGAATCTGGACATCTTCGATCGATTCACAACGGAGACGGTTGACTTTGGCGAAGTCGATGCTGGTTCGTCGCAAACAAACTCGACCGCGAGCGTCTATAACGGCGGCAACCAGCCGCTGACCATCTCCGGCTTCACGTTTTCCACGCTTTCGGATTCGGGCTTCAGTCTCGACTTAAGTGGCGCGAATGAGTGCACATTCGGCATTGTCCTCGCTCCGGGAGCGCTGTGCCAGGCGAGCGTGGTCTTCGCTCCCACACATCCAGGTACGTTCTCGGGTACGATCTCAATCGTTTCCAACTCTCTGAACAGCGATGATACGAACCAGACCATCCAGGTGACTGGGACGACGTATGGCAGTTACGATGTGCTGAGCCCCAATCCGTTGGTGTTTCCGTCGCAGGCTGAAGGCACCACCCAGACGTTAGCCGTCACCATGACGAACGAGGGTAATTACTACGCCTCAACCGTCTATAGCGTTGCCACTGACAACACGGCGTTCACAATTGCGCAAGGAACCTGCACCAGCGCACTCCAAGTTGGCTCGAACTGCCAGTTTCAGATCACCTTCTCACCGTCAGCGGCGCAGCCCTATACGGGCAATGCGACAATCGTCACCTACGTTTCCGGGACTGGACAGCCCTTCCAAACCATCACCCTGCCCTTGCGCGGCACGGGTAGCGAACCGGCTGCGGACACGCCGGTGATCACACCAGGCACCGGAACCTATTCCAGCAGCCAGCAAGTTGCCATCACCGACACCACTGCAAACGCGACCATCTACTACACCACCGATGGCGCCCCTCCTTCCAGCGCGTCAACCAGGTACACCAGTGCCATCCCCGTCAACACCAACGAGACGCTCAAAGCCATCGCCACTGCTGCGGGTTATTCGCAAAGCGCGACGGCATCGGCCACGTACACCTTCTCCTATCCGGCAGTCACGTTCTCGCCCCCGTCCGTGACCTTCGCCAATCAAACCGTCAACATCACCAGCGGCACGCAGACGGTGACGCTTACCAACTCGGGCGCCGCGTCACTAACGATCACCAGCATTGCACTCACTGGAGTAGATGCCCGCAGCTTTGCGCAGACCAATAACTGCGGGGCTACGCTTGCAGCCGGCGCAAGCTGCAGCATTCTCGTCACATTTGCTCCGACCTCGGTCGCGAGCTACACTGCAGCCGTTGCGGTTACTGACAACGCAAGCGGCTCGCCGCACACGGTAGCACTGAGCGGCTCGGGAACCGCCGCTCCAGCGCCCGTCGCGGTGCTTACCCCGGCGTCGTTCAGCTTTGGCAGTATGGGAATCGGCGGTACCAGTCTTGCGCAAATCGCGACTCTGAAGAACGCCGGCAACGCTTCTCTGACCATCACTCGCATCGCGATTGCGGGCGCGAATCCCGCAGACTTTGCCCAGACCAGTAACTGCGGGGCGACACTGGCAGCGGGAGCAAGCTGCGCCATCAGCGTGACCTTTACACCGGTATCAATTGCCAGCTTCTCCGCGACGCTTACCGTAGCCGACAACGCAGCAGGATCGCCCCACAAAGTCCCTCTCTCCGGAAGCGGGATCGCTCAGCCGCCCGCCTTCTCCATCTCGCCCACTTCCCTCACCTTTGGCAATCAGGTGGTCAACACTACCAGCAGCCCGCTAACCGTCACACTGACCAACACCAGCGCAACCGACACGGTGACCATCTCAAGCACGGTCTCATCCGATGCGGCCTTCATCGATGCGGCCGACACTTGCCACTCCTCCATCGCTCCCGGAGCAAGCTGCCATTTCCTCATGGTCTTCAATCCGAAAGCGGTTCAGACCTACAACGCAACCGTCACACTTGCGGTCGCCGGAGTCTCCTGCCCCGGATGCATCTATCCATCGCAAACATTCATTGCCACTGGCAACGGCACGAACATCGTGGCCTTTACGCCGCCCTCGCTGAACTTCGGCAACGTGGCCGTTAACGACACGCAGACCATGAACGTAACAATGACGAACCTCAGCAAGACGGACTCCGTCGCGGTTTCATTCATCTACGTGTCAAGTGGTTCCGACACCGGCATAGCCAAGGGTACTTGCAGTACAGCCGTCGCTCCCGGCGCAAGTTGCACCTTCGAAGTGTTTTTCAATCCCGCCGCGGTCAAGAGCTACAACGCAACCGTCTCAGTGGAATTGGTCCAGGCATTTTGCGGGTGCAGCCACAGCTACCCGACTCAGACCATCGCTTTGACCGGCGTGGGTATCGTGCAATCGCCGGTGCTCACTTTCTCGCCGGCCTCGCTCGATTTCGGCAGTCAGATTGTGGACACGGACACCACCCTCAACATGACCGTAACCAATATCAGCACGACAGACACCGTCTACGTCGGCGATGTCTTCGACACTTCGTCGAGCGCCTTCAACGCATACGGCGCTAGTTGCATGACGCCGCTTGCGCCCGGCAAGACCTGTAGGGTCCAGGTCACTTTCATCCCTGCTGCGATCAAGGCCTATAGCGAGACGGTCATGTTTCAGCCGCAATCGAGCGGATGCGGCGGTTGCACACGCAACTACCTGGCGCAGACATTTCCCGTCACCGGGACCGGTATCGCGCAGCCACCGGTGATGAAGGTGACTCCGGCCACACTCGCATTCGGAAGCCAGGCCGTCAGCACAAGCAGCGCGGTCCAGTCGGTAACGCTCACCAACAGCAGCACGACCGATACCGTCATGATGAGCACGATTCAAGTCACCGGCTCCCCCTTCACTCTGCAGCCGTCTTCCTGTTTCTCGCCGATAGGACCAGGCAAAAGTTGCACCATACCTTTCCTCTTTACTCCGGGGGCAGTCGAAGCCTATACCGCTACGGTTACATTCCAGGTGCAGTCTGCCGCATGTGCAGGATGTGTGAATAACTATCCCGCACAGACGTTTGGTTTAACAGGGACGGGTGTGGGGACGATTTTTGCGATATCATCCACTTCGCTTGCGTTTGGCAATCAGACGTTGAACACGGCCAGCGCCGCACAGACCATCACACTGACCAACAGCAGCACAACGGAGAGCGTGAAGATTGGAAATCCTTCCAGCTCCGACGGTGCCTTTGCCGTGGATTCATCGCGTTGCTCGTCCATCATTGGGCCGAGCGCAAATTGCGCGATCTCAGTCGCCTTCAATCCATCGACGCCCAAGCCCTACACTGCCACGGCTTCCCTGCAGCCGATAGGCGTCAGTTGCCCCAGCTGCTCTTACCCCGCTCAGACCCTTTCGTTCTCGGGTGCCGGCGTCGCAAGCGGGCCGGTCATTACGCCATCGCCGGCTTCGCTCGACTTCGGCAGTCAGTTGTTGAATTCGTTCACGCCCCTCACGATCATCCTGACCAACAGCAGCAAAACGGAGACAGTGGTGGTGGCCTCGCTCTCCACCTCTGATTCGGGATTCCTGTACCAGGTACAAAATTGCTCCAATGCAATCGCACCCGGAGCAAGCTGCGCTTTGGTGGTCACCTTCTCCCCCAAAGTGGCCCAGGCATATAGCGCCCACCTCCTATTCTCGGTGGTGGACCCCAATTGCTCGTCGTGCGCGCTCCCTTCCCAGTCCATCTCGCTGACCGGAACCGGAACGTCTCCGGCCGCATCGCTCCTGCCGGAGGGGCTCAACTTTAAAACGGCCGCCGGCACCACCTCCGCGGCGCAAACCGCAACGCTCAGCAACACAGGCAGCGCGCCGCTGACCATCACCAGCATCTCGTTAGCCAGCGAGCCAAATGGATGGTTCAGCCAGACCAACAACTGCGGCGCATCGCTGGCTGTGGGCGCAAGCTGCACATTCTCGATCACCTTCTCCCCCGCCACGCCAAGCGAAGTCCCCGGCGCTCTCACGGTCAGCGAAAGTCCGGGCAGTTTGGTGCAATCTGTCAATCTCCACGGCACAGCCCCGCCGCCTCCGCCACCCGTTGCAACGTTTACACCTTCGTCGCTTAGCTTTACCGCTGTCGCCGGCACCATCTCCGCGGCGCAGAAAGTCCAGCTCAGCAACACCGGAGGCTCGCCGCTCACCATCCAGCTCATCTCGGTCCTCAGCGTGCCGGTCGGATTGTTCGCGCAGACCAACAACTGCGGCGTATCTTTGGCCGCAGGCGCTAGCTGCACCTTCTCGGTAACCTTCTCGCCGGATTCTCCCCACATTGATCAGGGCGAAATTGTGGTCTACGATAACGCTTCCGGCTCGCAGCAATCAGTCAACATGAGCGGAACGGCAACAGCACCACCCGCGGCCATGACCATTTCTCCGGCATCCTTGGACTTCGGCAGCCAACCTGTCAACACATCCAGCGCCGGCCAGGCAATCACGATGGTCAACAGCAGCACGCAGAGTGTAGTGGTAAGCTCCGCATCTTCTTCCGACCCGGCATTTGCAACCTCTATGGGCAACTGCTCTCAGGCCCTGGCCCCCGGAGCGAGTTGCGCCCTGACAGTGACCTTTGTACCGTCGTCAGCCAAGACTTACAGCGCGACAATCGCCCTCCAGATCGGCTCCCCAAGTTGCCCCATTTGCGGCTTCCCCCCGCAATCCTTTCCCGTCACCGGATCGGCACTCGCTCCGGCCGCCACGCTCAGCTCGTCCTCGCTCACTTTCTCAGCGACCGAAGGCACAACGTCCGCTACGCAGACCATTACTCTTGAAAACTCCGGCGAGGGGCTCCTTGTGCTTGCCGGCATCTCGATATCCGGCGCGAACACGAACACCTACCAACAGACAAACACCTGTCCGTCGATCGTAAACCCAGGCTCCAGCTGCACCATCTCCATCACATTCACACCACTATTAGCCGAAAGCTATCCCGCCACTCTCGTGGTCGCTGACAACGATCCAAATTCGCCCCAGACCACTAGTCTGAACGGAAGCGGTACCACGATTCCCGATTTCGTTATCTCCGCTCTGACGCCTGCGCAATCCATCTTGCCCGGCGCGTCGGCACAGTTCTCGCTCTCCGTGACGGCGCAGAATGGCGCGTCGATTCCCGCCGTCAGCCTGACAGCCACCGGGTTGCCCCCGGGTGCAACGGCCTCCTTCGCACAGTCCTCCATAACGCCCGCCGCCACCTCGGCTACCACAACGCTCACTATCCACACTCAACAAACTCTGGCCAATCACAAACGTTCAATGTCCGCCGGGCCAACAGCTACTCTGCCCGTTCTTGCTTTGCTTGGATGGTTCTTTCTGCCCCGCAAGCAACGGCGGCACTGGACCGCCCTAGGCCTACTGTTGTTCGCTTCGCTCGGTGGGGTCGCCGCGCTTACCGGCTGCGGCGGAGGTTTCAATCTGATTCCCCCAGCCAAAACCTACACCGTTACCGTCATCGCAAGCATTGGCTCTGTGCAGCAAACCACCACCGTGCAACTCACGGTTCAGTAAAGGGAGACCACCATGCGAAGCAAGATGCAAGTGACATCATGGCTGCTCATTGCCTTGGCCGCGGTCTCTCTGGCTCCGTCCTTTGCGCAAACGCGAACCGATGCGAAGAACCAGCAGGCGCCCCCCGAGCTGGCTTTGACTTACAGTTACCTCCGCAGCAACGCGCCTCCGGGTGGATGTGGCTGCTTCTCGCTGAATGGCGGCAGCGCCACACTGGCCTTACCGGTCAGAAGCAGCGCCCTCGCCATTGCCGGCGAAGTTACCTCCACAACGGCTTCCGGCATTTCCGCCAATCGCTATGATCTGGCAATCACTATCTACAGCGCAGGCGTTCGCTACTCGCCACCATTACGCAGCGCCCGTTGGCAGCCGTTCGGCCAGATGTTGGTCGGCGTCGCCCACTCGGAGGGAAGACTGATTCATGCGCAGCTCGGCGACGGCATATTTGGCGCAAATGCTTTCGCGGCGAGCATCGGTGGGGGCCTGGACTTACGCATCCGGCGCCATTTCTCAGTTCGCCCCATCCAGGCGGAATATCTCGCGACCACCTTCAACAACGACTCAAACAACCACCAGAACATTCTCAAGATAGACGCAGGAGTTGTTTTTCGATTCGATGCGAGATAGGCGACTCCGAACAGCTTATCGCTGCTCCAGCATCTTGAATTCACGATGATTTTGCGCTCAATGAACCACCCGACCGCGAGTAACAACCATGCCGTCATAGTTCCCCTATTTTGCAGCCTTGGCCGTTCTTCGCTCCGTTCTAAACAACAGAGAGCCTCAACTTCGACGGACGCGCTTCCGTCGAACTTCTATCCCGTCGTAGCAACGTTCACGCAGATTTGTAACGCCAAGTCGGCCAGTATTTACAAATCCAGTCGACCTGGCCGCAAAACCGGCTATCAGTCAGGTGATATAGAACAGGTGGTCGCAGACACAGATCGCACTGACCGATTAACCTCATGATCTGCCGCAATGGAGGGCGGAAATCATGAGGAAAACGACAACGACTAAGGGAAAGAGCAAGAGGAGCCGACCCAAGACCAAGCTGGGTATACCGGATCTGGAACACTCGAAAGCCGCAGTCCTGCGGAGCCTTGATTCTCCCGACTCAGTGCGGAGATATCAGCATGCCATCGATGAGTTCGTTGCCTGGTACTGCTCTGAACCACGATTGGCCTTCAATAAAACAGTGGTTTTGCGATATCGATTTCACCTGGAGGAGCGCTGTCTCGCGCCCCGGACCATCAACGTGCGAATGGCGGCATCCTCAACTGGATTCGCACGCATGTAAGCAAACGCAGTTGATGTGGGGGGAGGTTGCGCACTCGCGAGCAGCCCCCCTCAACTGCCGGTATCAGTTGTGAAGCTGGAACGATAAAGATTGCCCTGGTGACATCAGCAGAATGAAGGAATTTGCGCAGAGGCCTAGCGTCTTATAGCTTCGCCTTGAGCCTTCTATAGCAATTTGAGAATGGGCACGTATGGAATGTCGCATCACATGACTCCTCTTCAATTTAGACAAACTCGTGTGCCGCTTCCCAGGATCGATAAAGCCCCAGAGGTCAACTGCCATGAATGGGCAGGATCGTGACCGGCGACGCGCTGCCTGCGTAACCTGAGTTTAGAGTGGCCGTTTCTGTATAGACCATGCGGCCGGCCCGCGGCATGAGCGGGCTGAAGGCGTAGTCAGGATAAGTTGAGCTATCTGGAGCGCCGGCAACGATTGCCGACACCGTTTCGGTTCCCGCCTGCACTAGGCCCAGTTGCTGAGGCGAAAGAAGCTCCCATTCATAGACCGTGACTTCGACTTGCTCCCACTCATGGCCAGGGGGTAGCGGAGCCGAGCTAACGGTAGCTCCAGGGCTGATGCTTTGTTGCTGGATCAGCAATCCATAGGAGGGTGGAAGGCTCTGGAACTGTCCCGTCAGTGTAACAGGAGGATTAAATTGAGGTTTGCCATCGGGGCCGATCGTCACACCGGTAAAGACCTTCGTGCCTGAGGGCGAATTGTTCGGCGGCGGGCTGGACTTGCTGGGAGGGGGATTGGAAGGCACAGAAATGGGAGGGCATTGTTGACGATCCCCGTGAACCAAAGATGAATGTCCACTTGGGTTGCGAGTCCGCGCCCCGTGTCTGAGGTGTAACTCTGCGGGTCTGCCGTCGCGGGACCAGTGCCGCGAAGAACCGCGCCGACGACTGGGCCGTCCCCCGCGCCCTGCCCGGGGCTTAGCGTTACGGTGAGGGTCCGGTCGGGGAAAATCTGCGTGAAAGGGACGGTAATGGTGCTGGAGAGCTGAAGACCGGACAGCGCATTGGGCTGATAGGCCGCGATTTCAAGCTGCACAAACGGCTTGTAGGCTCCTCCGAACGCATCCGGGTCGAAGGCCACATCGCAGAAGTAGCGCTCGGTGACCTCATCGTATTCAACCAGAAATGGCACCAGCGTCACGATGCATGCATTGCTTCCATTGTTGGAGTCACAGGCATCATTACCTTTGAATCCGTACTCCAATGTGGCCAACGCATAGTAGGCATAGTCGGGATTCCCCTGGCGAGAGCGGGTCTTCTGATTCAGCAGCGCCTGCACACCGGCCAGAATTGGCGATACAAATGAAGTTCCTCCTGCACCGGCCCAGGTCCCGGGTGCGCCGACACAGGGTCTGCCCCCATTCACGAGATCGGAGTAGCAGACCACGTAATAGTGACCCCACACCCCGTTTGCCGCAAACAGCGAGACATCGGGGATGTCGCGTACACCGTCATTAGGAACACCGGCCAGGAACCACTGCCAGATTGGCTTGGCGTAGCCGCGGCAGGTTCCGCTCACGGCCGGCGTGCCTATATCTGGACTGGTTTCGCCGTATGCGCAGCCGCTGGGGCCGCCGCTGCCCCCGACAACGTCAAGGAAATACGCTTCTCCGAAGGCGGAGTTGCAGAACCCTAAATCCCCATAAGGCGTCGAATAACCCTCGTAAGTGAACAACGGCCCGTTGGCACAGGAGTCGTCCCAAGGCATCTCTGGAATATACGACTTCGCCGAACCGAAAGTTGCCGTATTGGTCGTGCTCCAATACTGGCTGTCGGTTCCCGAATACGAGTCGGAGAAGTCGGTGCCCCCGGCAGCCAGGTTGTACGGTGTTGACGCGAACCCGCTCACCGCGATGCCGTTTATCGCCGCTGTCCCACCGGCGTCGCACGAAGCCGCACCCTCGTCTCCGGCTGCCACGTAGACCGACATTCCCTCGGCCGATGCCTGTTGATAAAGCACATTGATGTAGCGATTCAATGCTGCTCCAAGCTCAGCTTCGCATATGCCGTAGCTGATGCTTACAATTGTCGGCGGAGTGTGCGAATCAACCAGACCCTGCAGTGCGATAAAAACGCCGAAATTGTCCGTCGTGTCGGCACACGAAGCCAATACTATGTTTGCGTCCGGCGCGGCCGCCGCGGCCCATTCCGCGTCAATGGTCGCTTCAAAATCAGTGTCCGCCACCACACCGGGGTCGGGACAACCGCCCGGATGCACCGCCGAGAACGAACCGCTCTTGTAGCTATCCAAGCCAAAGGTCTTGCGAAAAGTTGTGTAATCTTCGGTCGAATAGAGGTTGGTATTCTCGATTACGACGACCGTCTCCCCTTTGCCAGTTACGCCGCTTTTGTACACGGGGTTGAAGTTATAGATGGTCTCCAGATCGGCAGGCGCCACAAGCAGATAGCCACTGCTGGCGTCGTAGGCAGGCTTGCTTGCGTCACGCGTGGGTGTCATAGCCGTGGAAGTGCGCACGGGCTTCATCATGGTCGCGGCCTGAAGTCGTGGGAGACGAGATGCCGGCCACCGGCGCCAGCGCCGCGGGAACCTGTGGGTTCCGCATATTGGCCGTGTGCCGTTCGCCATTCACGTCCAGCGAGTGAATCTCCGTCTTGAAGGTCTCGGTCACCTGTCCCGCCGTGCCGGAGAAATCAATCATCATGCCGCTGGCCGACACGCTGTTCACCTGCAAGCCGTGCAACTCGAGCCAGCCTCGTACCGCTGCAATGTCGTCGGAATCCGGGCCGTACTTCATGCCAATCTCCTCGGCCGTGAGCCACACATGGTAGTTACGGCTGCCAGGGGTTTGCGCCGATTGCATGTATTCTTCGAGCGCCGCCTCCAGTTCCGCGGGCCGCACCAGCACCAATTGCAGATGATTCAGCGGCATGGAATCGGCAATCGGGCCGCGGTCATGGCTCGCGTTCGCTTCCGGGCGTACATTTCCCGGCAGCGTTACAAGTTGCGTTTCATCGATCCTTCCGTTGATGAGCGGTTGACGAGCAGTAACGGCGGTAGCCTCGACGGACACACCCAGCAGTAGACCCAGCACAAGGGCGCATGCAGTGACTCCATGGGACATCTTCGGAGAAAGTGAATTCATGGGGGAAGATCCAGAGTTGAGGTTGAATTGCGATTCGCGTGTAACGAAGCATTCGATCTATTGGATCCTATATCCAAGTTTGCGAAGGACGATATAGGAGGTTTGCGAAGTTTCCCTTAGTTCGAGTGGGCAACCAGAGTAATCAATCCAGGAAGTAGTGGGGAACTGTGCTCAATAGAAAAGGAGGTTGGTCCGTTCAAGAACGAAATACGAGAGTGCCGGGATGATGATTCATCCAATCAAACCAATAGTCCTTGAATGAATCAAGCGGCTCCAGGCAGCGACCAGCCAGTGTGCCATCGATGGCGCAGCCCTGGAAGTTGAAGTTGCTTCCGGTCTCGGCATCCCGCATTACCGCGCCGGCGCCAGGCGGCGTGGAATCACCCGTGGAAACAAAGACCATGGGCTCAGCACCATTGCCGGCCTTGAAGGCGCGTATAGACACATGATCCGGTCCGACAACGAGGACCAGATGAATGTTTGCCATCGGTTCCTGGATGAGCTTTGCCGCCAGGATGGATTTCACCGGGAATGCTTTGCTCTCTCCGGCTGCCGTAACGCCCAGCATCAACTCGTGGGGCGAAATGCCAGACTTGCTTGTGTCAACCACGGTGCGCGTCTGCTCCACCTGCTTCTCCCAGTTCTTGTCGTCGTACTCGCTGGCGTACTGCGCATCCGGTTTCAGCACCAGGCCATTCGGCTCTTCCTTGCGCCATTGGGAGAAAGTAAGTTCATCGCAATGCAAAAGTTGCAGTTGACGGCCCTTGAGTTGCCCAAAGATCGCGGTGCCCGTGCTCTGCTGCCAGATGCTACTCGTCTCCTCATCCCGCATCAGCGCATTTCCATTGTTGATACCAGCCAGGCGGAAGTGCAGCGTCTGGCCCGCGACCATCCTGCTCCATACCAGCCCAGTATGGCAGAGTGTGCAGTATGTGACTGCGATAGACGAATTGCCTACTGTGTCATTCACAATGTGGTGGTATCCCAAAGTTCGGATTGGATACGCACGCGATTCGCCGTGAAGGGTGACACTCAGCACCTTGTCGTCCGAATCTACTTTAGCCGAAGCGGCAGATTCAAATGCTGGCTCAGGATAAGGATGAAACATGATCTCGAAGACATTCACATGAGTGAGGACAGCGCCAACAACTGCCACCAGAGAGAGCGCCGCCAGCACGCACCGCTGCCAAAGGCGCATTTGATCCTGCCAGGCACGCACGAGAACAGCTAGCGTCGCAATTGTGCACCCCGCAGAAATCCAGGGAGCGAGCGCGCGAACTGTGAGTGCCACGTCGAGTTGCCAGGGATCCTG
>Ga0302276_10001031_pt1 | contig 25200 bp, 24 predicted proteins | sample III_Bog_N2_3_FD_198768 | JGI IMG/M metagenome (GOLD analysis project Ga0302276, IMG submission 198768) | Peat permafrost microbial communities from Stordalen Mire near Abisko, Sweden - III_Bog_N2_3 | ecosystem: Environmental > Terrestrial > Soil > Wetlands > Peat | place: Sweden: Abisko...
TGCGGGGTTTTGAAATTCAACCGGCTCAAAATCAATATGGCGCGCATAGAAATCGAGAACAACAATCAGAGACGCAACAAGAAGGCTCCAATACCGCTTCAAGAATCGCCGAACCATGCTCATAGCTTCTCCCCAATCACACGCGCGCATCATGGCGGCGCGAGCTGCGTCCGCAACCTGTTTGCGCCGGTCCGTTAAAACGGCGCAATTGCGATGCTAGAACGTCGTCATCCTAACCCGCAGCAGCACATTCTCATCCGCCTTCAGATTCAGTCCGTAATCGGTCTGGTCTCCGTTCCACAGCCGCGCGGTCTTCCACTTCCCTGCCCCGTCGTAGCTGCCCTCCTCCACCTTGAGCCAGAATCGCTTCTTTCCCGGCGCAAAGGTCGGAGTGAAATCCACCCTCACATGATGTCCAGCCACCAGAAACTCATCCGGACCAAGCTGCAAAATCACCACCCCGCCATCGGCCGGCGAGTTGCCCTTGGGCTGCATCCAGTTGCCGAACGAAGGCATTCCGAACTGAAGAACCGCCGTCCAGCGGTCGAAGGCCAGCGTCTGCGTGTGCTCCTCCGGATCCTCGCTAGCGCCTCGCACCTTGTTTTCCAGATTGCCCTTCGCCAGCCGCCGGGCAATCGGCGCCAGCAGCTCAAACTGGCGCGCCACCGGCTTCAGCGCATCGGCTTCCATCGCCTCGGGCCCCTCGGTCTGATTGCTGTAGCGGCTTAGATCGAGCCCAAACGGCGCCCAGCCGATGGCCCCCTGTCCGATGGCGGCGAAAACGTAATGCGCATAGATCGCCGCGTTGCCCGTCTCCGGAATCAGCAGCGGATTGTTCTTCCGCTTGTACAGCTCAATCGACTTCATGTACTTGGCGTACTCCGGCATATAAATGTCCGGGGCGACGATGCTGATCGATGGAGCCGCAATCTTCCACAAATCGATGTTGTTGTCGGTGGGCGCGCCTGACTCATAGCTCGGCGCCTTGCCCGGATGGAAGGGATCGCGCAGCGCCGCATTCACATAGAGTGGCAGCGGATACTCTTGCTTGCCCGCCGCGGCCACCTGTTCGATATAGGTCGCCGTCTGCCAGGCCTCAAAAGTCTCGTCGGCGTCCTCGCCAAAGACCTGCGTCCACGTTCCCGGCTGCTTGCCCAGCCCCGCAACCAACGCCTCCGGAACCTGCCCGGCAAAGGCCTTTTCCGCCGCGGGCCCATAGTCGCGCACCCCGCCCCAGATGCCCGCCTCGTTCTCCACCTGCACCAGCAGCACCGTCCGCTCGGCGTCGGTCTCCTTCAAATGCCTCATCAGCGCGCTGAAGGCCGTCTTGTCAGTCTCCAGGCGTGCCGGCGAGAACGGCGAAGGCGAGTCCACTGTCTGCCCGTCCTTGTTGACCACAAAGGGATATTTCGCCTGGTCCAGCTTGATCCACTCCGGCGTATAGTGCGAGCTGCCGTTTTTCCATGTGCCAAACCACAGCAGCACCAGCCGCAGATGATGCTCCCGCGCCTGCTTCAGAATCAGGTCGACCACGCTGAAGTCGAATTTACCCTGGGTAGCCTCCATCTGCTCCCAATAGATGGGCAATTCCACCGTGTTGGCGTGCAGCGTCTCGGCCGCCGGCCAAACTTTGTCCAGGTATGCGGGCCACGCGCTGGAGTTATTGGCCTGTACTCCCAGCATCAGGTAGGGCTCGCCATCGGCCATAAGTGCAAAGCGCCCGTCCTTCTCGACGATGGCGGGAATCGGTCTGGCCGGCGCAACAGCGGCCGGCGGCGCTTGAGCCATCGCCGGCAACAAAGCAAACGTTTCCAACACGCCCAGCATCAACCCCATCCAGGCAGCCTTGCCCCACCCACGCTTTGTCTCTCCCATCTTTCTCCCCTTCCAACCGGCCCGGGCTGAGGCCTCCAGCCGATGGGAGCAAGTATAACTGCCGTCCCTTGCGAAAGGGCAATCGCATGAACGCAGATCGTTGACAAGACCGCCTCCATTCCCTACCCCTGATTGCTCAACCGCCGCACTCCCTCCCGGAGGGAGGGAACGAAAATAGCCCAGGACCGGGGTCCCCACGGACAGGTCTTCGTCCGCGGGGTGGCAAGATGGAGCGAAGCGCAATCCTGGGACAGCATCCAGACCAGGTCTCGCGCGCCCCGTAGGGTCGCGTCGAAACTCCTCCTCGAAACTAAACCAAATCCATGCGATTTCCCTGCCCCTTGCGGCTGCCCTTCCGGCGGCCATCGAGCCCCCGGATTTACACTGGAAGACCAGGAGCTTCTCAGCCTTCATGGATAAATTCGTCATTCGCGGCGGCAATCCGCTGGTCGGCACCGTGCGTGTCTCCGGCGCAAAGAACTCCGCCCTGCCCTGCATGGCCGCCGCCATTCTCACCGAAGACGAGGTCACCCTCGAAAACCTTCCCCAGGTCCGCGACATCAACACCGAGCGCAAGCTGCTCTCCTCGATGGGTGCGGAAATCTGGGTCGACGACGCGAAGCCCGATCGCGTCAAGATCAGTTGCCGCACGCTCTCCGATCCCGTCGCCAAATATGAGATCGTCAAGACCATGCGCGCCAGCTCGCTCGTCCTCGGTCCGCTCATTGCCCGCGCCGGCGTCGCGCGCGTCGCCATGCCGGGCGGATGCGCCATCGGCGGCCGGCCCATCGATCTGCACATCAAGGGCCTGGAGAAGATGGGCGCAACCATCACCCAGGAGCACGGCTATCTTGAAGCGCGCGCCGAACGGCTCAAAGGCGCGCATCTGGTCTTCGACAAGATCACCGTCACCGGCACTGAGGACTTATTGATGGCCGCTGTGCTGGCCGAAGGCGAAACCCTGATGGAGAATTGCGCGCGCGAGCCGGAGGTAGCCGACCTGGCTGCCCTGCTCATCGCCATGGGCGCCAAGATCGAAGGCGCGGGCACCTCTACCCTCCGCGTGCAGGGAGTCAGCAGTCTTCATGGCGCGCGCTACCGCATCCATCCCGACCGCATTGAGGCGGGTACGTTTCTTATCGCCGGCGCCATCACCGGCGGAGACCTCATCGTCACCCACTGCCGGGCCGCTCATCTCGGCGCGGTGATCGCCAAGCTGGAAGAGGCCGGCGCGCGCATCGATATTCTCGGGCCCGACACGGTGCGAGTGCGGCGCGACAAGCCCCTGCGCGCAGCCGGCATCTCCACCGAGGAGTACCCCGGCTTTCCCACCGACATGCAGGCGCAGTACATGGCGCTGGCTACCCAGTCCGAGGGCGTGAGCATCGTCGAAGAGAACATCTTCGAGAACCGCTTCATGCACGTGCAGGAACTGGTGCGCATGGGCGCGAATATTAAAGTCGAGGGCCGGGCAGCCACCGTGACCGGACCTGCAAATCTCTCGGCGGCAGCCGTCATGTGCTCCGACCTGCGGGCATCGGCCTCGCTGGTCCTGGCCGCATTGGTGGCCGATGGCGAATCGATCCTCGACCGCGTCTATCACATGGATCGCGGCTACGAGCGCTTCGAAGAGAAACTGGCCGGCGTCGGCGCGCAGATCCGCCGCATGGGCAATGTCTTCCCGCCCAGAAACGATGAAACAAACGCCGATTGAGTTTCACGGTCTCCCAGCCTAGGGCGTGTTCACACTACCTTCTATGCTCCGGCGATTAGTGTCCTGAGTCTAAAGTCATTATCATAATTTGAGCTGTCTTTCTGAGCGAACGGGGCCCCAAACGCTTTTCAGTTTGGGGGTGGTGAGTCGAAGAATCTGCATCTTCGCGCGCTGAATCCTGCGACCAACTTCTGACTCAGGACACCAGAGTAAGCCACAAGCGTCAGGGCACGACTTCACAGGCTGCGGAAAAACTCAATCGGGCGGTAGGCCGGGGATTTATCCCCGGCATAAGGCCAATGGAATCCATGCGGGCTTTAGCCCCTGAGGTATGCTTTTCGGGCATTTCGCCCGAAAACCAGCCTTTTTCCGCAGCCTCTTCAGTCCTGCCGCAAATGCAACTAAATAGAGGTCGGGCTTCAGCCCCTGAGGGATGTTTTTCGGAATTTGGCCCTAAGTCCGGCCTTTTTCCGCAGCCTGTAAAGCCGGGTGCCCCATATCTGCCGGGTTCGTTGCGGCAGATGTGGGAAACCACAAACCCGCCCCGCTCACGAATAGGTGGCTAGCGCCAGCTCACGGCCACATGCCACCGCAGCCCCCGCTCGGCGGCCTTGCGCAGCACCCGTTCATATTCGCGCAGATCGATCAGAACCGGCGCCGTCTCCGAGCCCAGGGCGGACGGGGCCGCCGCCAGAAAACCGATCAGCGCGCACACGGTGCGCAGGCCATCGGAGGCGCTGAACCATTGGGTCCGCGGCAGAGGCCGTTCCCACTTGTCGTCCGCTACCCCCTGCTCCAGCAACAGCGCCATCGAATTCTCGTCGGCGGAAAAAAACTCCAGCAACGGGTGCACATTCAGCCGCAAGGCCAGCCGCTCCAGGGCATCTTCGTTGCGAGCCAGGGCGTGGCCGTTTACAAAGATGTCAAATCCCGGATCCTCGCCCTCTACGACAATGAACAGGCATGCGGCCATCCTCTTGAGTCTAGTAGAGATTGAGGCCGAATCGCGGAAAAATGGAGTGTGGTCACCCAATCGGTTACCTTCGGGTCGCTGGACGCCCCAATGGTACTAAGCATTCACAATAAATCCTGCTTATCCTCAGCAAACGTCATAGAATTGCTTCCAATGCCGATAGTATTGGCAGACAGCGGTGCGTTCCAGAGGTTGATGTGGTCGATTGGAGCAAATTACCAGACGTTGGAGCCGTCGCGTTGCTGACGTGTGCCTTCGCGTCGGTGGCGCGCCACAGCCACACCACAGCCTCCAGGGTCTGGCTCACGGCCTGGGTCATGATCGCCCTTCACTTTGCCGCCAGCATGTTCCTGGCGGCACCGGGCATTTGGGGAACCCTGATTCTCTGTGTCAGTCTCATGGCCCTCACCTGGTCCGGCGTGCTCTTCATGTGGGCCGCTGTCCCTTACCGCCAACAGCGCTCCAGCCTGTGGATGCTTTCACTACTGATGCTGGCGAACACCCTTTACATCGCTGTTCTCGTCGCCGGACCTTCCGCGGGCTGGCCGCTGCCTCTGGCTGCGGCTCTCCTGGGTGCCTTTCCGTTCGGCCTCGCCTTGCTCTCGCTCCGCCGCTTTAATCACCCGCTTCGCTGGGCAACGGTCCTGCTCTACAGCTCTCTCGCGGTCTTTCTTCTTATCTTTCAGCGTCGTCCCGGCAATGGCACTGACCTGGCGCTGAATGCCGTGCTCTTTACCGTTTATTTTGGCTGCTGCATCCACTTCTTCTATATGTACCGGCGCGCCACCGCCGGCGCATTCGTCACCATCGCCGGATTCTTCGCCTGGGCTTCGGTATTTGTCGTCGCGCCGCTCATGGCGGCCTTCTTGCCACAGGTCCGGGTCGAGAGCGAGGTCTGGAACCTGCCCAAATACATCGTAGCTGTGGGCATGATTCTGCTGCTCCTTGAGGACCAGATCCAGCACAACAAGCATCTCGCCCTGCATGACGAGTTGACCGGCCTGCCCAATCGCCGGCTCTTTCAGGACCGGCTCACCAACGCCGTGGAGCGCGCCCGCCGCACGGGATCGCAAACCGCCCTGCTCCTGGTTGATCTCGACCACTTCAAGCAGGTCAACGATACGTTGGGCCATCACATTGGCGACCTCGTGCTCAAGAACGTTGCCCAGATCTGCTCCGCACGGGTTCGCCGTTCCGATACTGTGGCTCGAACCGGGGGAGATGAATTCTCAGTGATTCTCGATGAGCCCACCAGCCACGCGGATGCCGAGAGCGTTGGCCGTTCGCTGATGCAGTTGCTCAGAGAACCTCTGCAACTGGGCAACTATACGGTGAAAATCGGCGCCAGCGTCGGAATTGCGGTCTTCCCCGAGGACGCGCCCGACATGGAATCGCTGTGCATTACCGCCGACCTGCGAATGTACGACAACAAGCACAGAGCCTCACCCATCGAAGTCTGAACCCTGGCCGTCCCACCCAAGCGCGCCCCCATCCCGCAGCCAGCCGCACCGCGCCGTAGGCGCATTGGTCATTAGCCCCGCACCGCAGCCAGTAGCCCCGCACCGTAGGCGCAGTGGTCATTAGCCCCGCACCGCAGCCAGTAGCCCCGCGCCGTAGGCGCAGTGGTTGTTAGCCCCGCACCGCAGCCAGTAGCCCCGCGCCGTAGGCGCAGTGGTTGTTAGCCCCGCGCTTCAGCGTGGGGTGGGGTGGCTTAAACAACACATCCGGAGTCCCGTAGGGACGGCGCATTCTCGGCGCACACATCCTTTTGGCTTTTTTGCGAAAAGAATGGAAGAACACAAACCGGGGGTTTTCGCTGCCCCAATCATCCTTCGCGCCCCGAGGAACCCATACAGAAAGGCCCGGAGCACTCCTCCGGGCCTTCCTGTTTACCTTCGCGAAAAAACAAGCAGCAGAAACTTCTTTAGCTAAAAGCTAAGAGCTAATAGCTAGAAGCTGTACTCACTGCCCGCCGCCTGGTCCGCGGCCGCCGCCTGGTCCACCCGGCCTTCTGCGACGCCGGCGGCGATTGTTGTCCATCTTCGGCCTGCCAGCGCCAGCCGCGCCAGCGGGCTGTCCGGCTGGAACCGGAGCGCCATCAACGCGGTTGAAGTTCGGTTCTGTCTCCTCGTCGAACTCCTCGCCGCCCTCCTCGTCGAAGTCGTCTCCGCCTTCGATCAGGATGGTGCTCTGGTTCGACTTGGGCTGCCGCTCATCGAACTCATGGCGAGGCTTGACGAACGCGGCGGGAGCGGCAACCGGGGCTGGAGATTCAGATGCAAAGTTCTCCGCCTCGTCCGTTTCAACCGGAGCCGGAGCCGATTGGCCCAGCTTGGCCCGCTGCTCCCGGATAAGAGCCTTGCGGCTGAGCTTGATGCGGTTGCCTTCAATGGCCAGAACCTTCACCATCACCTGATCGCCCTCGCGCAGCTCGTCCTTCACTTCCTTCACGCGATGCTCGGCGATCTCGGAGATGTGCAGCAGGCCGTCGGTGCCGGGGAAGAGTTCGACAAACGCGCCGAACTCGGCCAGGCGAACCACTTTGCCCAGATAGACCTTGCCAATCTCCGGTACGGCGGTGAGGTTGCCGATCATCTCCAGCGCCTTCTTCAGCCCGTCGGCGTCGCACGAGGCAACGTTGACCCGGCCGGTATCGTCCACGTCGATCTTGGCGCCGGTCTGCTCGATGATGCCGCGGATGGTCGCGCCGCCCTTGCCGATCAGATCGCGGATCTTGTCGGTGGGAATCATCACGGTTTCAATCCGCGGCGCGTAGGCCGAACGCTCCGTGCGCGGACCGTCGAGAACCGCATCCATCTTGTCCAGCAGGAAGAGCCGTCCCCGGCGCGCCTGTTCCATCGCCTGCTCAAGGATCTGGCGCGTCAGCCCGCCGATCTTGATGTCCATCTGCAGCGCGGTGATGCCCTTGCGCGTACCGGCTACCTTGAAATCCATATCGCCGTAGTGGTCTTCCGCGCCGGCAATGTCGGTCAGGATGGCGTAGTCGTCGCCCTCCTTCACCAGGCCCATCGCCACGCCGGCTACTGCGCCCTTCAGAGAGATGCCGGAGTCAAACAGCGCCAGACTCGCGCCGCAGACCGTGGCCATCGACGAAGAGCCGTTCGACTCCAGAATGTCCGAGACGATGCGAATCGTGTAAGGCGACTCTTCGGCGCTGGGAAGAACCGCGCTGATGGCGCGCTCCGCCAAGGCTCCGTGGCCGATCTCGCGCCGTCCCGTGCCGCCCATGCGGCCCGTCTCGCCCACGCAGAAGGGCGGGAAGTTGTAGTGCAGCATGAAGGGCTTCTTCTTCTCGCCTTCATAGCTCTCCAGCCTCTGGCCGTCGTCGGTGGTGCCCAGCGTGGCCGTCACCAAGGCCTGCGTCTCGCCGCGAGTGAACAGCGCCGAGCCGTGCACACGGGGCAGAACGCTGGTCTCAATGGTGATCTGGCGAATCTCGTCGAAGAGGCGGCGATCGGGCCTGATCCGCTCCTTGGTCACCTGCTCGCGGAAGATGCGCTCGCGCAGCTTCTCATAGTAGTGGGCCAGCTTCTTCTTGGCCGCCGGATCGTCGGCTGGCAGCGCGGCAGCCAGCTCGTCCTTGATCGCCTTGATCAGATCCTGGCTTTCCAGCTTGGCGTGCGTCTTGGTGTCCAGCGCATCCTTGAGCCGGTCTTCAATCCTGGCCTTCAACTCGGCATAGTAAGCCTCGTCGAACTCCGGCGCGGTAAAGGCCCGCTTCGGCTTGCCGGCCAGCGCCACCAATTCCTCGATAGCGGCGCAAATCTTTTTCACCTCGTTGTGGCCAAACTCGATGGCCGCCAGGATCACCTCTTCGGTCTCCTCCTTGGCGCCCGACTCGATCATCACAATGCCGTCCTTGTGTCCGACGACCATAATGTTGACCGTTGTAGCGGCACGCTCGGAGTAGGTGGGATTGATGACAAACTCGCCTTCCACCCGGCCCACGCGCACCGCGCCAACAGTAGCGCCGAAGGGAATGTCGGAGAGAGCCACCGCGCAGGCCGCGGCATTGATCCCCACCACATCCGGGTCATTCTCCTTGTCGGCGGAGAAGACCAGCGCGATCAGCTGGGTCTCGTTGCGGAAGCCCTCAGGAAAGAGCGGGCGCAGCGGGCGGTCGATCTGCCGGCAGGTGAGCACTTCCTTCTCGCTCGGTCGGCCCTCGCGCTTGATAAAGCCGCCGGGAATCCGTCCGCCGGCGTAGGTGTACTCGCGGTAATCCACGGTGAGGGGGAAAAAGTCGATGCCTTCCCTGGGTTCGTTGGAGGCTACGGCAGTGGCTAGAACAACGGTTTCACCCGTGGTCACCAGCGCTGCGCCAGAGGCTTGCTTGGCCATGCGCCCGGTCTCAAAGACCAGCCGCTTGCCGCCGGCAAGCTCGACGGATACTTCATGCTTAGACATAGTGTCCTCTTTTCATTGTGTTCGCTTGGGAAACTTGTGGGGGGAGTGTGCCGCAGTGCTCCGGCAAGCTGGCAAAGGCCAACGCCGAACACGCTGCGGAAAAACGCGATGCGGAGGGAGACGGGGGTTTTAACCCCCGTGCATGGCCAGCAGAGTCTGCGCGGGCTTTAGCCCCGGAGGAATGCTTTCGGGAATCGTCGCGGCCGCGTGAAGCGTCCGGGCACGACTTCAGTCGTGCAACAAACGGCGCAAAATGAACCTGGGCTTTAGCCCCCGAGGGACGCCTTTCGCGGCTTTCGATGCGAACGGGGGGTGCCCCAGCTCCCGATTCTGGGACCTGGGATACCACGATGCTCACATGTCTGGAACCGTGAAAATATCCATACCTCTGCGCCGTCCCTGGCAGCGGGTCCACTTCGCCAGGTACACCATGGCCCCAGGTCCTGCGTAGAACGGGGGCCGTGACCAATCTTCGGTCTGGGCGCTTCCGGGTCAAGGTTGGCTTTCTGGGTTCGCTCTCCGGCTACTTCCGGATCCCGAGTTTGCCGATCACGTCGCGGTAGCGATCGGTATCGTGCGTCTTCAGGTAATCCAGAAGGCGGCGGCGCTTGCTGACCAGTTGCAAAAGACCGCGCCGGGAAGCGTGGTCCTTCTTGTGCGTCTTGAAGTGCTCGGTCAGTTCGCTGATGCGCGCACTCAGAATCGCGATCTGGACCTCCGGCGAACCGGTGTCCGTATCATGGGTGCGGAAGCTTTCAATCAGGGTTGTTTTCTTTGCGGTCGCCAGCACGGCGTTTGTTGCTCCTCTTGTCTGCTCAGTCCACTCTTAAGTGTCTAATGTGAGATTACCATGACCGCGCGGGTCTGCGCCATGCGGCCGGCCCGCCACTCCCGGAGGGAGTAGGGAAAATAGCCCAGGACAAGCGAAGCGCAGTCCTGGGGCAGCATCCCCATTGAACTCCCAGCCCCGTAGGGGCGCCTCGAACTCTCTCTCGGGCCTGCTTCATTCCTGAACCAGGCCCGTCCGACGCGCTGGGTGCCCCATCCTTTCGCCTTTTTTCTGGCGAAAGGGTGGGAAGCCACGAACCCCAACCCTTTTGCATATAATTCCCCCCTTATCCGGCACAATCAAGAAAAGCGGTTGCACTCCGGCCGGCCAGCTTCAATCGCCGGCTGCCCCATTCTTGCCGCGTCCTTGTTTTTGCGGCTGGAATGGCAAGCCGCCGCTCCAAGGAGAACCGCCATGATCGAACGATTGAGCACCATCCCGGATAACCCCGCCATCGCACAATGCTGCAAGGCATGGCTACGCGCCTTCGACAAGGGAATGGCTGAAAAAGACAACCGGGTTTACGCCGCTTTCATCGCCGGCAAGGACTATCGCCGCACTATCCCTCCGCTCGCCGGAGAGGAAAGCATCCGCAATTTCATCGCCTGCGTCGCACACGGGATGCTCATCGGCGCAGTGACAGGTGCAGACGCCACCAAGCTCCTCTACGCCGCTCAGGTTGCGCTCGCCGCGGTCCGCCGCCAACCCTCCCCGCCCAAGGTGGATGCCGCCTGAGCACCCCCCCACCCCACCTTTTATATTTTCAAAACCTTGCAGGTAATTAATTCGGCAACAGACGCCGGCTGCCCCCCGGAGCCTGCCCCAGGCTTGCCGAAGGAGGTCTGGACTTTCAGACCTTGGAAACCTCGAAACCCAATCAGCTTGTTCTTATCAAGCATCATTCGCCCGGCAATCTCTGACGAATTGAAATCGCCGGCGGGTGGGTAGGTCAGGGCTTCAGCCCTGACCTTCCGAGTCTGAAAACGCCGGGCATTATAGCGGAACCAGAATTGGTGTCCCCCGAAACCGCGGCACTCAAGTTGACGCGACCAACAGGGAGCGGCAACCCTCCACGAAATTCAATAGGGCACAGTCATTCTGGTTCCGCTCTAGCCCCTGACGAAAAGCTGCCTTGGCCAATCAACTCAGGAACGGTGACCAAATAGAGAGCGCAACTTCCGGCGGACTCCACTCGCAGCGATCATTTCTTAGCTTCTTCCAATGCATCTGGTCCGCTTCTGGACATCTTTCTGCTCGACTCCTCAGCGCATGGCCACCACACATCCACTGCCGCCTCCGGTCAGCGCGCCGTCTCCTACGCATGTCGCGGCAGGAGCGGCGGCAAAAGAGGCGGCAGGACCGGCCCAACAGGCGCTGGTGCCGTGCCCCCACCCGCCGGCTGAAGAGCAAGGGATGGAACTGACGGCGCCAGTGGCGCGGCTGCCGGTGGAGCTGGACGTGGCCATCCCGGTGCGGCCGTTCCGCGTGCGCAATCTGCTGGCCCTGGACCCTGGGCAGGTGATTGAGACCGCGTGGGCGCACGGGGAGGATATGCCGCTGGCGGCGGGCGAGGTGCAACTGGCCTGGAGCGAGTTCGAGGTTGTGGAGTCGAAGCTGGCGGTGCGCCTGACCCGGCTGACGTGAAAAGCAGGGACTAGGGACTCAGGGACTGGGGCCAAGGCGGGGTGGGAGAGGCCGAGGAATGAAGGCGAGCGGGAAGGCAAGAGGGGTGGGCGGACTCGGAGGCTGGCTGCTGAAGCGGCTCAGGAGCGGCGCGCGCAGAACGCCGCGCCTGGAGCTTGTGGAGCGGATTGCCCTGGCCCCGCGCCAGTCGCTGGCCCTGGTCGAGGCCGAGGGGCGGCGTTTTCTGGTGGCCACCTCCTCCGAGGGCGCGCCAGTCTTTTATGCGCTTGACGAAGCGTTGAAACCGGCCCAGGCCCGGCTGGCCGCCCACCGGCGGTCCGGCCCGGCGCGGGCCGCGGCGAGGGTCTCATGGTAGCTTCCTGGGCTCTTGCCACTCTGGCGGCGCCGGTCTCCGCGCCCCTGCTTCCGGATCTGAATGCCCGGCTGCACCCCGTCGACTCGACGCCCTGGACGATCCTGCTGGTTCTGACCCTGATCACCCTGCTGCCGGCCATTCTGATGTGTATGACGCCGATGGTGCGCCTCCTGGTGGTCTTCCACTTCCTGCGCCAGGCGCTGGGGACGCAGACCGCGCCCTCCAATCCCACGCTGCTCGGCCTGGCGCTGATGATGACCTGGTTTCTGATGACTCCGGTCTTGAATCAGGTGGACCAGCAGGCGGTCGAGCCCTACCGGCAGGGGCAGATCTCCGGCTGGGAGGCCATCGACCGCGGCGCGCAGCCGGTGAAGCTCTTCCTGCTCAGGTACGCGCGGGAGAAGGACCTGGCGCTGTTTACCGCCGCCGGCGAGATTCCGCGGCCGGCCAGGCCCGCCGACCTGCCCATGCGGGTGGTGGTTCCGGCCTATATTCTCTCCGAGCTGAAGGCCGGCTTCGCCATCGGAGCGGTCTTGTTTCTGCCGTTTCTGCTGATCGACATGGTGACGGCGGCGATCACCACCTCGATCGGCATGTTTCAACTGCCGCCAGTGGTGGTTTCAACGCCGCTCAAGATTCTGCTGTTTGTGATGGTGGACGGCTGGAACCTGCTGGCCAACTCGCTGATGAAGAGCTTTTGACCCGCGGTTGCGCTCGTGTGGAAAGGATTGCCGATGACGCCCGACCTGGTTGCCGAACTGCTCCGCCAACTGATGAAGGAGGCGCTGATTCTGGCCGCGCCGCTGCTGGTGGCAACCGCGCTGCTGAGCTTCGTGCTGAGCCTCTTCCAGACCTTGACGAGCCTGCAGGAGCAGTCGCTGACCACGGTGCCGCGGCTGGGGGCCGTGGCCCTGATTCTGCTGGCCGGGATGCCGTGGTTCCTGGGCCGGATGGCGGAGTACACGGTGAGGCTGCTCTCGGATTTTCATCGCTATGTGGGGTAGAAAAAGCAGCTTCTAGCTACTAGCTGATGGATGGAGATGCGAAGAGCATTGCAGACAGCAGCAACAGCTAAGAGCTAGAGGCTAGCAGCTAGAGGCTTAAGAAGATGCAGGATTGGGCGAACTTTTTGAGCGCTATGACGCTGGCTCTGGTGAGGGTGAGCGGGATGCTGGCCTTCGCGCCCTTCTTTTCTTCGACCTCGCTGCCGATCCGCGCCAAGGCGGTCTTCGCCGGGGCGGTGGCCTACCTGCTGGCGCCGCTGGTGGCCGCGCTGCCCAACGCGCAAGTTTCCCTCAGCTTTTCCGCGCTTCTGGGTGAGCTGGCGGTGGGGATCGTCTACGGCCTCTCCCTCGCCCTGCTCAGCGAGATGATGCTCTTTGCCGGCCAGATTGCGGGCGTGCAGTTCAGCTTCTCGCTGGTCAACCTGCTGGACCCGAACTCGGCGATCCAAACGCCATTGCTGGGCGATCTCTTTCAACTGATGGGAACGCTGGTGGTGATTACCGCCGGCCTGGACCGGATTCTGCTGGCCTCTCTGGTTCGCAGCTTCCGCGTCGCGCCCATGGGCGGCTACGCCCTCGCGCCCGCCTCGGCCCTGGAGATTGTCCGCGCCGCCGCCGGCATCTTTCTGGCCGCCGTCGAGCTGGCCGCGCCGGTGCTGGCCGCCACGCTGCTGATCGAGGTGGCGGTCTCCCTGATTGGCAAGCTCAGCCCGCAGTTGCCGGTGATGATGCTGACCGTGCCCATGAAGACTCTCGCCGGCTTTGTCATTCTGGCCGGCTCGCTGGCCCTCTGGCCGCGCTTCATCGAGGCCCGCTTCGCCGGACTGCTCGACATGGCCCAGAGGCTGATCGCCGCGCCCGGCCAGAGTCTGGGAGGATAGCCGATGCCCGGAGAGCGCACCGAACAGGCCACCCAGCACCGGCGCGAGAAGGCGCGCAGGGAGGGCGACGTTCTGCACAGCCGCGATCTGGCTGCCGCGGCCGGAACCCTGGCCGGGGTGATGGTGCTGGGCGCGCTCGGCAGCCACCTGCTCGTCGTGTGGCGGGAAGACTTCGCCGCCTTTCTCGCTCTGGGCTCCGCTGCCCGCTGGGAGCCGGCCGAGATTCAGCCCACCCTCCACGCCTTGCGCCGGCTGACCTTGGGGATTCTGACGCCGGTGGGCGCGATGATGGCGGCGGTGGCCGCGGCCTCGCTGGGCGCGGGCCTCGTGCAGACCGGCGGCGTCAGCTTTTATGCCGGGGCCGTGGGCTTCAAGCTGGAGCGCATCAACCCGGCCTCGAATCTCAAGAACCTCTTCAGCTTGCGCGCCGCCGCGCGGATGGCCAAGTCGCTGATTCCGGCCGCTCTGCTGGGGGTCTTCGCCGTCGAGCGCATCGGGAGGCAGTTGACGATCCCGCCGTTTTCGACCGAGCGGCTGAGAGTGCTGGGCGCGGATGTTTACGGGCTGCTGCTCGCCGCCGCGTGGCTCCTCTTCGCCTGGTCGCTGATCGACTACCTGGTGGAGTGGCGGAGCCGCGAGTCGCGCCTCAGGATGAGCCGCGAGGATCTGCGCGACGAGTTCAAGGAGACCGAGGGCAATCCGCAGATTCGCGGGCGCATCCGCAACCTGCAGCGCCAGGCGCGGCGGCGCAGGGTCAAGGCCGATGTCTCCAAAGCCGCCGTTGTGCTGACCAACCCGACGCACTACGCCGTGGCGCTGGGCTTCGATTTCGCCACCATGGAAGCGCCCAAAATGTTGGCCAAGGGGCGCAACCTGCTGGCCGAGGAGATCAAGGCCGAGGCCCGCTGGGCGGGAGTGCCGATCATCGAGAACCCGCCGCTGGCCCGCTCGCTCTACCGCTCGGTCGAGGTCGGCCAGCCGATTCCGGTCGACCTCTACGCCGCCGTCGCCGCCATTCTCGCCTATCTCTACCGCCAGCGCCTGGAGGCCGAGATGCGCGAGCGCCGGGCGCGCGAGGCCGCCGCGCGAACTGCCCAGGCCTCGGCACAGGCCTCAGCCCAGTCCCGCCGTCCGGGAGCCGGTTTTAGAGGAGGTCCGCAATGAGCACGACCGCCCTGCCCGCCAGCACCCTTGCCGCCCAGCCGTTCCTCGAGCGGCTCCGCGAATACGTGCTGCCGATGGCGGCCATCAGCGTGATCTTCGTCATGCTGGTGCCCCTGCCGGCCGTCGGCCTCGACCTGCTGCTCTCGCTTTCGATGGCCGCCTCGATCATCGTCTTCCTCTCCTCGGTACAAATTCGCCGGGCGGTGGAGTTGAGCGTCTTTCCCACGCTGCTGCTGCTGCTGACCCTCTTCCGGCTTGCCTTGAACATCGCCTCCAGCCGCCGCATTCTGCTGCACGGCCAGGAGGGCACGGCGGCCGCCGGCAAGGTCATCGAGGCCTTCGGCCAGTTCGTAGTGGGCGGCAACTACGTCGTCGGCTTCGTGCTCTTTCTGGCTCTGATCGCCATCCAGTTCTTAGTGGTCTCTCATGGCGCGGTCAGAACCGCCGAGGTGACGGCCCGCTTTACGCTCGATGCCCTGCCGGGCAAGCAGATGGCCATCGACGCCGACATGAACGCCGGCCTGATCGACGAGAGCGAGGCCCGGCGCCGCCGCCAGGCGATTGCCCGCGAGGCCGAGTTCTACGGGGCGATGGACGGCGCGGCCCGCTTCAACCAACGGGATTCCCTCGCCACGATTCTGATTACCGGCATCAACATCATCGCCGGCCTGCTGATCGGAACCTTGCAGCAGGGCATCGAGCTGGGCGAGGCCGCGCGCACCTACACCGTGCTGACGGTGGGCGACGGCCTGGTGACGATCATTCCGTCCCTGCTGGTCTCGATCGCCTGCGGGATCACCTTGACCCGCGCCAACTCGGCCGGCCTCCTGGGCGCCGAGATTCACCAGCAACTGCTGGCCAAGCCGACGACCTTTTACATTGCCAGCATGGTTTGCGGGGCGATGTGCCTGATCCCTGGGCTGCCCAAGCTGGTCTTTCTGCTGGTCGCCGGAGGCTTATTCGTTGCCGGGCGGCGCGTGGCGGCCCGTCCCATGGCGGCCCCAGTGGCTGAGGCGGTGGGCGAGAAGAAGAAGCCCGGCGAGGCTCAAAGCTCGGACCTGGCCAACCTGCTGCGCCTGGAGGAGTTGACCCTGGAGATCGGGTTTCAGTTGATTCCGCTGGTGGACGAGAAGCAGGGCGGGCAGTTGCTCAGCCGGGTGCGCGCGCTGCGCCGCCATCTCTCGGCGGAGATGGGATTTCTGGTGCCCCCGGTGCACATCTCCGACAACCTGCGCCTCAAGCCGCGCGAGTACCTCTTCAGCCTGCGCGGGATGGAGATCGGCCGCTGGCAGACCGAAGGGACGCAACTGCTGGCCGTCTCCGGCGACCCGGGGCGCCGGCCGCTGGCCGGCAGGGAGGCGCGCGAGCCGGCCTTCGGAGTGCCCGCGATCTGGATCGCGCCGGCTCTGGAGGACCAGGCCATCGCCGCCGGCTACTCGGTGGTGAACGCGGTCACGGTGATCACCACGCATTTGGGAGAACTCATCCGCCGGCACGCCTTCGAGCTGCTGGGCCGGGCCGAGACCAAGCGGCTGATGGACGCGCTCAACGAGAGCCAGCCAAAGCTTCTCGAGGAACTGGTGCCCAAGCTGCTCACCCTGGGCGAGGTGGGCCGGGTCCTCGAACAACTGCTCCGCGAGCGGGTCTCGATCCGCGATCTGGCCGCAATCCTCGAGGCGCTGCTCGAGACCGCGCCGCTCAACAAGGGGCTGGTCGGGCTGGTCGAGGCCGCGCGCCAGGCGCTGGGACGCCGCCTGATCCAGCCGCTGCTTGACGGCGAGGGCCAATTGCCGGTCCTGCTCCTCGACCCGGCCCTCGAAGAGGAGATTCTGGCCACCCTCGCGCCGGAGGCCGGTCAGCGGCTGCTCGCCTCCGCCGCCGCTCCGGCAACGCCGGTCGTCCGCCGCTTGGCCGATTCTGTGAGACGGCTTATCCCCGCCTCCTCCGCCGCGGCGCTTCCCGTGCTCTTAGCCCCTAGTCCCGCCCGTTACCACGTGAAGCGCTGGCTGGAGCCGGTTGTGCCTCGCCTGGCGGTGGTGGCCGCGAGCGAAATTCCTCCCGAGATTCGCCTGCGGCCGGTGGGAACGGTGCGGTGAGGAAAAGGCAGCTTCTAGCCTCTAGCTACCAGCTGCTAGCTGGTTGGGTCGGCAGGAAGAGTTTTTGGAGACGTACCGAGCTAGCAGCTAACAGCTAGCAGCTAGAAGCTAACAGGGCGTAGCTGGGAATTGGTTGAAGGGGATCATGATGGGAACTGAAGCGGCGAATGTGGCGGCAAGCCAGAGGGTCGAACGCAGGCGCTCTCCGGGGGACGGCTATCCGCCGGGCGGCGCCGGGCTTCCGGTGCTGAGCGGCGAGCAGGAGCGGGTCCTGCTCGACCACCTGCCGATCGTGCGCTTTCTGGCCCGGCGGATTCACGAGCGGCTGCCCCAGCATGTGGATATTGAGGATCTCGTTTCGGCCGGGGTGGTGGGGCTGATGGACGCCTTCTCGAAGTTCGATCCGGCCAAGAAGGTGCAGTTCCGCAGCTACGCGCAGTTTCGCATCCGGGGCGCGATTTTGGACAGCCTGAGGACCCTCGACTGGAGCCCGCGGGAGCTGCGCCGCAAGGGCCGGGCGGTCGAAGAGGCCATCCGGCTGCTGACCGCCAGGCTGGGCCGCGCGCCGGGCGAGGCCGAGGTGGCCGCGGAGATGGCGCTGGGCCTGGAGGAGTACCAGCAGTTGCTGGGCGATCTGAAGGGTCTGGAGATCGGGACGCTGCACCTGGCGCGCAATGAAGACTCGGGCGAGGAGGAGCTGGCCTATGTGCCGGGCCGCCCGGAGGAGGATCCGCTCTTCCGCTGCCTGAGGGGCGAGCTTGAGGAGCGGCTCTCCGAGGCCATCCAGAATCTGCCCGACCGGGAGCGCCTGGTGATGAGCCTGTACTACTACGAGGAGATGACGATGCGCGAGATCGGCCTGGCGCTGGGGGTGGTCGAGTCGCGGGTCTCCCAGGTGCACGCCTCGGCGGTGGTGCATCTGAGGGGAGCGCTCAGGGATCTGGCGGCGCGCGGGGCCTTTGACCGGACGCGCGGTTCGAAGCCGGTCAAGCGGGCGGGGCGGTGAACGGCGGTTATCAGTTGTCAGTTGTCAGTTGTCAGTTTTCAGCCTTCAGTCTTTGGCGGACGGTTGCCGGCAATCAGGAAAGTGGAAAGAGCGAAGAGCAGCCCAAAGCCGGTTTTTTTACTGACAACTGACAACTGAAAACTGACAACTGTTTTTCGAGGGTAGGGCGGACCATGGAGAAAACACTCAAGCAGAACGAGATCGATGCCCTCTTCCAGGCCGCGCGCAGCGCGGCTCCCGAGGCCAGGAAGACCGAGGTGCGCGCCCGGGTCGTTCCCTACAATTTCTCCTCGGCCGGGGAGATCTCGACCGAGCAGTTGCGCGCCATCAGCATGTTGAACGATTTGTTTGCCCGCAACCTGACCCACAACCTGGCCGCGTGGCTGCGCACCCGATTCCAGGTCAATCTGGTCTCGGCCGAGCAGATTCCCTTCAACGAGTTTCTGTTGCGCATCCCCGAAATCAGCTATGTGGCCTCGGTTCGCATGGAGCCCCTGGGGGCGCTTTCGGTCTTGCAACTGGACCTTGGTCTGGCGCCTCCCATCATCGATCTTCTGCTCGGCGGCGCGGGCCGGGATGGCCCGCTGCGCGAGCTGACCGACATCGAGGAGTCAATCCTGGCCAGTCTGGTCGAGATCATCTGCCGGGAGCTGACCGCGGCCTGGCAGCCGGTGGGGCTGAGCTTCAACTTCGAGCGCCGCCAGATGCAGACCCAGGCGGCCCGCATCATGTCGGTTACAGAAAAGACGCTCTGCCTGAGCTTCGAGATCCGCATGCCGCACAGCTCGGGGCTGCTCAATCTGGCCTTTCCCGCGGTGGTGGCGAACACGATTCTGCGCCGGCTGACCTCGGACTGGGGCCGTTGCCGCCGCCATGCCGGCGAGACGAGGGCGCGGATGGAGGCCGCGGCGCGCCGCATCCGCTTCGGCGCAAGCCTGCAACTTCCCGCGGTGCGCCTGCCGGCCAGCGCCCTTGAGAACCTCGAGCCGGGATCGGTTCTGCGCTTCGATCTGGCCGCCAGCACCCTGCCCGAGTGGAAGGTCGGCGGCCAGACGCTCTCCACGGCGCAGGCCATCCGGCAGGGCGCGCGCCGCGCTGCCCGCATCGAGCGGCCGCTCCCGGAGGTCGAGCGATGAAGAACTATCTGGAGTGCTGGATCGGGGTTGCGACAGCCCTGTTCTCCCAGGCCCTGGCCGGAGAGCCGGAGCTTGTGGAGTCACTGCCCATGCCCCTGGCGCCGGGCGCCTTCGGGTTTGCCGCCAGGATAGCGGGGGATGAGGAGGGCCGCTTTTCCGTCCTCCTCGACCCGGCGATTCTGGAGTCGCCGCTGGTGGGCGAGGGGATGGACCAGAAGGCCGGCTGGGCCGAGCTGTTGCGCGAGGTTGCCGAGGCGGCCGCCGGAGAGCTGCTGGCCAAAACGGGGAAGAAGTGCCGCGTGGAGAAGTTCGAGGAGATTGGCCCGGAAAGCAAGATCTCCCGCGCCTTTCAGTTGAAGTCCGGCGAGCGCGCATTCGCCCTGCTGATCCGGGACGAAGTGCGCGCTCCTGGGCCGGCCGCTGCCGCCTCCGCGGCCGAAGCTGTTGCTCCGGCGCGGAGCGGGCCGCCGGGGCTGAGCGCGGGAATTGAACTGCTGCTGGATGTCGAGCTCGAGGCCGCGCTGCGCTTCGGCTGCACGGAGTTGCCGCTCGCCGAGATCCTCGACCTGGGGCCCGGGGACGTGGTGCAACTGGATCGCAACGTCGCCGACCCGGTGGACCTGATTGTCGGCGACAAGATCGTGGCGCGCGGCGAGGTGGTGCTGGTGAATGGCAACTTTGGCCTGCGGGTGACCGAGGTAGCCTCGCCCCGCAAGCGGCTGGAGAGCATTCGATGCCTTTTCTGAGCCGGAATAAGAGCCTTCCATTAACCGGGGGGAGCCAGTTGGCTTGGGCGGAGCCGGCCCTCGATCCGGCTCCGGGAGGAAGACTTCCCGGCGCGGCGGCCGGCCGGAGCGCGTTCTTTGAAACCTGCGCCAACCCCGGTTGCGCCTCGGGCTGGCTGCACCTCTGGCGCAGCCGCCAGGCGCCGGTCTTTGAGGGCGGCTGGAGCTGTTCGGCCCGTTGCACCGCCTCTCTGGTCGCCGCGGCCCTCAGCCGCGAGCTGGACGGCAGGGGAGGGGCGCAGGAGGACCACCGGCACCGTATCCCGCTTGGCCTGCTGATGCTCGAGCAGGGTTGGCTTTCGACCCGCCAACTGCGCCGCGCGCTGGATGCGCAGCGGGGGGCTGGAAGCGGGCGGCTGGGCTACTGGCTGACGCGCCGCGAGGGGGTGAGCGAGCAGCTTGTGACCAGGGCTCTGGGCTTGCAGTGGAGCTGTCCGGTGCTGCCCGCGGATTTTCACGACGCCGAGGCGCTTGCGGTGCTGCTGCCCCGCATGTTTGTGGAGGCGCTGGGCGCGCTGCCCTTGCGGTTGGCCGCGGGCCGGCTGCTTTATCTGGGCTTCGAGGACCGGCTGGACCCGGTGGCGGCTTTGGCCGTGGAGCGGATGAGCGGCCTAAAGGTGGAAAGCGGGCTGGTGCGGGAGTCGCTCTTCGGGCCGGCGCACAGGCGCATGCTGAGCGCGCGATTTCCATCTGCGGATCTGATCGAGGCGGGGTCGGAGCCCGCGCTCGCGCAGGCGCTGGCCGGAGCCATTGAGCGCGCGCGCCCGGTTGCCTCCCGCCTGGTGAGAGTTCATGAATACTTGTGGCTGAGGATGTGGCGCGAGGCGCAGGCCGGCCCGATGCCGGAGCGGAATTCGATCCAGGACCTGATCTGTTTGATCGGAGCGCATTGAAATCACCATGCGGCGGGCAAGCGGAGAATTGCCGCTCATGGGTTGGCCGGCGGGGCCGATAACCACCAGAGCAGAGGAGCCCGGGAATGAGTGAAGTTCGAACCCTGATTGTTGATGATTCCTCGGTGATGCGGAAGATTGTCGAGCGCGCCCTTCGCCAGGCGGGTCTGGACCCGCTGGTGGTGCTTGAGGCCGGCAGCGGCACCGAAGGGTTGGACCTGTTGAAGATTCAATCGGTGGACCTGATTCTCTCCGATATCAATATGCCCTCGATGGATGGGCTGGAGTTTCTGCGCCAGATCCGGGCGCAGAACCTGGCTCCCGGCGTTCCGGTGGTGATGATTACCACCGAGTCGAGCGAAGAACATGTCAGGCAGGCCATTCTGGCCGGAGCGCAGGGGTATATTCGCAAGCCGTTTACGGCCGAGCAGGTGAAGGAACGGGTGCTGCCGTTGTTGAATGCGGCGTAGCCGGGAGGCATCCGGGTGCTGTTGAACGGGGTGCGCAAGGCCGCCATCGCCACAGCGCGGGAGGGCGGAAAGACGGGAATGGAGCGGGCGATGACGCTATCGATGCGGGAGTCCATGCATCTGGTCTCTGATCCAAGGAACCTGGATGCGAGCGTGGAAGAGGTCTTTCAGTTGATGCTGGGGGTAAACTGCCGGCGCTGCCCGGGCCCGGTGGAGGCCGGCGAGCCAGAGTCGGTGACCGCGGTGGTCGGCTTTGGCGGCCTGCTGAGCGGAGCCTGCGTCTTCCGTAGCGGGGGCGCGGCGGCTATCCGGATCGCGGCGCGCATGACGGGCATGGAGTTTGAGGAGATCGACGACACGGTCAAGGACGGAATCGGCGAGATCTGCAACATGCTGGCCGGATCGTGGAAGAGCAAGGTGCCGGGCCTGGCGGCCAACACCGGCCTGTCGGTGCCGGCAGTCATTACCGGGCGGGATTACTTCCTGCATGTCCAGGCCCCCGAGTTCAAGCTCCACCACGCGTACAGGTTCGACGATGCGAGCTTCGAGGTCACCATCATCTGCGACGGGCTGCAATGAAGCAGGGACCAGGGACTAGGGACTGAGGGACTAGGGACCAGCGAGTAGGAAATCCGGTCTCTGTGCCGATGCGCCGCCGCCTTCGGAGATCCCATCGCCAATTCCTTGAATTCCGCCTGGCCCTTCTTCCCTGTTCCTTATTCCCTGTTCCTGGTTCCCTAGTCCCTAGTCCCTAGTCCCTACGTCCCTAGTCCCTACGTCCCTCTCCCTATTCTGATGCTCCTCTAATTCCTCCAACTCATTTCCGGTCCTCCACCTGCATCCTCCATCCGCGTTCGGGAAGGATCTCCGATGGACAGCGGGTATTATGCGGCGTTGACCGGACTGATCGCGCGGACCCAGGCGCTGGACATCGCGGCCACCAATTTGGCCAATGTCTCGACCCCCGGCTACCGGGCCGAGCAGGAGTACTTCCGCTCGGTGCTGCTGGGGCCGGACGCGCTGGATTCCAATCAGGACTCGCAGTTGGGGCGGGCGGTAAATAACTTCGGCCTGCTGGGCGGCGACCGGCTGAACCTGGGCCAGGGCGCGATCGAGCAGACCGGCAATCCGCTGGATCTGGCGATTGAGGGCGAGGGGTTCTTCATGGTCGAGACGCCGAATGGGCCGCGCTATACCCGCGACGGCGGCTTTCATCGCTCGCAGGGAGGACAACTGGCGACAGCGAAAGGCGATCTGGTGCTCTCCTCTGCCGGACAGCCGATTCCCATTCCGCCGGGCGCGGTCTCGGTGGGCCAGGATGGGGTGCTTTCGGTGGCTGGCGGGGCGGTAGCCACGGTGGGGGTGTACACCTTTCCCAAGGCCGTGGAGTTAACCCCCGAGGGGACAAACCGCTATCGCGCGCCCGAAGGCGCCGCGCCCGTGCTCTCGCGGAATGCCGCCATTCACCAGGGCGCAATCGAAAGCGCCAACCAGAACGTCATTCAGGGAACGCTGAACCTGATTCTGGTTCAGCGCGAGGCGGAGATGATGCAGAAGGCGTTGACCGTCTTCCACACCGAGTTCAACAAGATCGCCAGCGAGGATCTGCCGAGAGTGTGAAAAGCAGTTCTCAGTTGTCAGTTCTCAGTTGTCAGTCAACGGTTTTCAGCGGTTTTGGAGTTAGGAGAAGTTCCCGAACAATTTGAGCTTTCAATCACTGAGAACTGACAACTGAGAACTGAAAACTAGCGACAAAGGAGCAACAATGATTCGAGCCTTGTACACGGCGGCCAGCGGAATGAGCGCGCAACAGTTGAACCTGGACACGATCGCCAACAACCTGGCCAACTCCTCCACCACCGGCTTCCGGCAGTTGCGGCTGGAGTTTCAGGATATGGTCTACCAGAATCTGGTGACGCCGGGAGCGGCCCAGAGCCAGTCGACGGTCTCGGCGGGGTTGCAGATCGGCCTGGGCACCAAGTCGGCGGCCACCGAGGTGATTCAGACGCAAGGCTCGCTGAACCAGACCTCCAATCCCCTCGATGTGGCCATCGAGGGCACGGGCTTCTTTCAGGTGCAGCGCCCCGACGGCTCGATCGCCTACACCCGCGCCGGCCAGTTCCAGTTGAACAATCAGGGAACGATTGTGACCACCGACGGCGACCCGATTATCCCCACCATCACCATTCCCCCCAACGCAACGGCGGTCACGATTACGCAATACGGGGTGGTGAACGCCACCCTGCCGGGGCAGCAGAACCCCTCCCAGTTGGGGCAGTTGCAGTTGGCCACCTTCCCCAATCCAGGGGGGCTGGAGAGCATGGGCTCGAACCTGTTGCAGGCCACGCTCAACTCCGGCGACCCGGTCCTGGGCAACCCCGGAGGAACGGAGGGGCTGGGCACGTTGCAGCAAGGGTACCTGGAAAACTCGAATGTGGACGTGGTGACGATGTTTGTGCAGATGGTGCTGGCGCAGCGGGCCTACGAATCGAATTCCAAGGTCATCAAGGCCGCCGACGATATGTACTCCCAGGTCAACAATATGACGCACTAAGCAGCGAACAGTGAACAGTGGACAGTGGACAGTGACTTGAGGGCGTCATGGGAACGGGGCCGATGAGAACCGGGTTGAGAGTGGCTTGGGACGTGGGGTTGCTGGTTCTCGCAACGGCGTCGCTGGCTTGCGCTCAGTCGCCGAACGCAGCTTCTTCCGGTGCGCAGGTGCTGCTCTCCTCGGGCGGGCTGAATGCTGCTTCGGCCGCGGCGGGAGGAACAGCGGATGGGCAAGTCGTCCGCGAGATCCTCGATCCGCACAGCGGGGATCGCTGGATATTGCTGCGCAATGACCAATGCCCCGGCGGGCCGGGACGCATGGTGCGGATTGCGGCGGATCGCAACGCGCTTGGCCCCGCACCCTTGCGCGCTGCAAACCATCGAGAGACGGTTCGGCTGCTTCCCGTCATTCGCGCCGGGGACCGGCTGACGGTCGAGGAGCACACGGCGCATGTGGATGCGGCGCTGGAGGCGCGGGCTCTCGGCGCAGCCGCGGCCGGCGCGGCCTTTGAGGCGCGGCTGGCGATAGGCGGCCGGGTGGTGAGGGTTGTGGCTCTGGGGCCGGGCCGCGCGGCGCTCGAACCGGAGACGGAGGCGCGGCCATGAGGATTCTAACGGGATGGGGGCTTCTCTCCGCGGGTATCTTGTGCGGAGCCATCGCGCTCGCGGGGGCGCTGCCGGCCTGCGCCGCCAACAAGAAGCACATTCCGCTGCTGGGGGCCAAGCCGACCCCGCCGGAGGCGGCCCTGGCCCACTACATCGAGCGGGTGCGGGCGCAGCAGGCGGCCGAGGTGCTGACGCCCGGCTCGATCTGGAGTCCGGAGGGGCGGCTGGTGCGGCTGTCGACCGACGCCAAGGCCTTCCGGCTGCATGACGTGGTGATGATTGTGGTGACCGAGAGCCTGGCCGCCTCGACCGACGGGCAGGTGAAGAACTCGCGGGCCTCGAATGCCAACTCCGGGCTGACCTCGCTGATGGGTCTGCTCAAGAGCACGAACGCATTGCAGAACCTGGTGGGCATGACCGCCAGCTCGGGGCTTTCGGCGCAGGGGCAGAGCACGACCAACTCCAGTCTGGCGACGACCTTCGGCGCCGAGGTGGTGGATGTGCTGCCCAACGGCATGCTGGTCGTCCAGGCCACCCGCCAGTTGACCTTCTCTCAGCAGACGCAGTTGATCAAGCTGCGCGGCCTGGTGCGGCCCGAGGATGTGAGCGCGCAGAACCAGGTATTGTCGACCGCGATGACCGATCTTGAGCTGGAGGTGACGGGCAAGGGCATCGTGAACGACTCCACCTACCGGCAGAACCCGCTGGTGCGCTTTCTGGAGAGGCTGCTGATCTTTTAGAGTCGAGCTACTAGCCTTTAGCTTTTAGCTGGTTTGGCGTGAATTCGG
>Ga0302276_10001032_pt1 | contig 25180 bp, 16 predicted proteins | sample III_Bog_N2_3_FD_198768 | JGI IMG/M metagenome (GOLD analysis project Ga0302276, IMG submission 198768) | Peat permafrost microbial communities from Stordalen Mire near Abisko, Sweden - III_Bog_N2_3 | ecosystem: Environmental > Terrestrial > Soil > Wetlands > Peat | place: Sweden: Abisko...
GCTCTACGTCCCCCCCACACCCCCACTTCATGCCCGGGCAGAGCCCGGACATGAAGTCTAGCCTGGACCGCGTTCTTTGCCGGCCGGATGCTGGCCCTCGGGCCCCCGACCCGGTCCGGGACTCGCACGCGGGGCTGCCCGTTCCGGCTGAGGCCGCTGGGCGGCCGGAGGACCGGGATTCCCGGGCCGGGGGCCGGGCGCGGCCGGCGCATGGCCGGCTGCGGGGGGCTCCGGGTGACCGGGCCGCCCCATGGGTTGCGAGGGGCCGGGCTGCTGTGGCCGTTCAGGCCGCCCAGCGGGCATTGGCGGCTGGTTCCGCGCCGGATTTTCTGGTCGACCGGCGGGTCCCTGCGGATGCGGGGCGGGCTCCGACCGAGGCGCGGGCTCCGGCCGAGGGCCGGACGGCTGGCCCGGCCTGGGTTGCCCCGGCCCGGGCTGGCCGGGCGCCCCCTTCGCGCCCTGGCTGTTCTGCTGCTGGAAGCGCTGGCGGACCGCAGCCTCCCGGGGTTGGTAGTGGTAGTGCTGGGAATTGAGCGCCGACTGGGCTTCGGCGTGGGGATAGCGGTCCCCGGCGAACTGCCGCTGGTAGCTCGGCAGCGGCGCCCGGGACGGCCCTGCCTGGTGGTCCCAGTGGTCCCAGCCGCCGCGCCGCCCGGCCCAGGCAGGACCCCAGTGGTCGCCCCAGCGGGGCGGCGCGTTGCGGTCCCAGCCGCCGAAATACTCCGGCGGATGCGGGTAGTAGCTCACGGGCACCCGGAGCACATAGAGCGGGACATCATAGGAGCTGACCATCCCCCAGGGGCCGTTGTACCAGGTGCTGGAATACCAGGCGTCACCCTGGTAGACCCAGTACAGCCCGTCGTAGAAGAAGTAGTTGGATGCCGAACCCGGCGCGTAGTAGACCGGGTAGCCCGGCACCGGAACCAGGTCCGGATAGACCGGCTGGTTGATCCCGATGCTCAGGCCGGGCAGGTTCACCCCGACGCTGACCTGGGCCGGGGCGGTGATGGCCGGGCACAGCAGCAGCATGGGCAAGACCAGTGAATGGCGCACGTTCAATCCTCCAAGGAGATGGCGAGGGCGGAATCCGTTCAGCTCCTGGAGCCGACGGGAGTGTTGTCCACCTGGGGGGCGGCAGCCGGTTCGCCGGCCCGCAGGTCGGCCGCGGCCACGTGGACGCCGTGCCGGAGATCCCGGGACGCCTCGCGCAGTCCGCGCTTGAAGTCCTCGGTCGCCTCATGCAGCCCGCGCTTGAGATCGCTCGCGCTGAGGCCGGTCCGCTCCACGGTCTCGGTCCAGACCGCCTCGGCCTGGTCGCCCAGCACGCCGGCCTTGCGGCGGGCGCGGCGGCCGAAGGCCCTGAGCTTGTGCCGCACCTGGGGACCGGTTTTGGGGGTGGTGAGGGCCACCGCCAGGGCGCCCAGCAGGGCGCCGCCGGCGAACCAAAGCAGGGCGGACGTGCCGGAGGACAAGCCCGCCTGGGGATCCTGCTCCTGGGCGTTCACTTGGCACCATCGGCGTTATCGGTGAGGCCGGCGCCCGAAACCACCAGTTCCACGCGCCGGTTCTTCTGCCGACCCGCGGCCGTGCTGTTGGACTCGATGGGGTCGGCCTTGCCGAGGCCACGGGACACGATGGCGTCACTGGCCACGCCTTCCTGCACCAGGTAGTCCCGGGCGTTCGCGGCGCGCTTCTCGGACAGGCGCTGGTTCAGCTGGTCGCCCCCGGTGCTATCGGTATAGCCTTCCACTTCCATCTTCAGGCCAGGGTGCGCGAGGACGAGCCCGGCGATCTTCGCCAGCTTTTCCCGGCCCACCGGACGCAGATCCGCCTTGCTGGTGCTGAAGTTCATGCCGGACATGTTCACGATCAGGCCGCGGGCGGTGGCCCGGGTCTCCAGGATGCCGTTCAGCTGGGCCAGCATCTTCGCCCGCAGATTGGCGTTCTCGTTCTGCGTTGCCTTGGCTGCCTGATCGGCGGAGGCGACCTCGGCGGCGGCGGCGCTGGCGGCCATGGCGGCCTGGGCATTGGCCTGGTCCGTGGCGGCCTTGGCCGCGGCGGCGTCGGTGTTGGCCTGGTCGATGGTGTTCTGGGCCATCTTGCGCTCCTGCTCCAGGCTTTCGGCCTCCTGCCGCTTGACCGCGATCAGCCGGGCATCCTCGGCGCTCTGGGTGGCCTGGCGGGCCGTCCTGGCCACGTCCTTCTTGCTGCCCTGGGTGCCTTCGGCGGCATCCAGCTGGCCCTGGGCCTTGTTGAAGGCCTCCGGGGCGTAGGTCGGGGCGCCCTCGGTCCGGGCGATGGCGACGGCGTTGCGCGCCTCGTAGACCTCGAACGGGGTGGCCTTGTCCAGCACCATGGTCGGCTGGGCGTTGGCTTCCATGTGGTAGCTGCCGCGCTTGAGCAGGTCATACTTGGCGTTGATCGTTTCCTCCTTGCCGGAGCTGCCCGGGCGGATGGCGTTCTCCAGCACCACCACATTGCTGGGCTGGGAAACGGCGAAGTAGGGCTCCGCGGTCACCACCAGGCCGAAGGACTGCAGCGGCTCGGTCACCTTGACCTTGCCGTCGCCCTTCTTGAGCAGGATCTCGCCGAGGTTGCTGGCCCGGCCCTCGGGCGACACGGCCCAGAGCACATAGGTGAGGTATTCGGGCCCGAACTGGGTGGGATTGGGCAGGCCCTGGAACTTGGCGTAGATGTCCGTGGTGGTGGCGGCGCTGGCGACCTTGGCCATGCCCTTGGCGGTGGGCGCCAGGGGGGTGGGCTTGAAGTCGATCTTGGTGGAGCCCTTCAGGTAGCGGTAGTTGATGGCGGTGGCCGAATTCTGCTCGACGGTCACCCGGTAGAGCGGTACCGAGGGCGCCGGGACCGGCGTCTGGGCCTGCAGCGTCATGGCCGCAATGATATAGATCATTTTCCAGGAAGACATGGGATTTCCTTTTGGAGAGAGGGCCAACGGAAGGGGAAAGCGCCTGCTGGGTCCGGGCTGTTGGCCGCCCGGCGCAGGCGGTGGGTCAAGAGGGTTGGATATGCATTCGGTTGTTCACCCGCTTCACGCCCTGGGTGTCTTCGGCCAGCTTGCCGACCAGGCCTTTCTCGGCTGCGTTGCCGGCCTCGCCGCGCAGCGTGACCACGCCGTCGCGGGTGCTGACCCGGGTGGCCAGCGCGTGGATGGAGCGATGGAACAGCAGGCTGGTCTTGATCAGGCCGGTGATGGAGGCATCGTCGATCCGCGCGATGGGCGCCCGCCGGGGCGGGGTGCCGGTCACGGTCTGCTGGTTGTCCACTTGTTTCACGCCCTGCACGTCCAGGGCGTAGGCGGTGGTGAGGTCCTTCTGTCCCTGGGTATCCACCTGGCCCTTGAGGGTGACCGTGCCATCCACGGTCGTCACCTCCGTGCCCAGGGCCTTCACGTGCTTGTGGTAGGCCAGGGCCGCCTGGACCTTCAGGGTGATCCAGGCATCCGATTGATCCGCAGGCTGGTCACCCTGCACCTGCAGCTGGTTGATGACGGTGCGCACCCCGGCGGTGTTCGCCACGGTGGCGGCGGCCAGGGCCCGGTCGTCATCCTGCACGACCAGGCCGGTGAGGGTGACCACGCCATCGGAGACCTGCACCGCGATATCGTCCCGGATCAGGTAGGTCTTGAAGTTGTATGAATTACTAATTGCATAGGCGACCCGGGAATCCTGGTCGCTGGCTCGCAGGGTCCCCCCCACGACCAGCAGCAGGAGGGCTGCGGCCAGGGGGCCGAAGCGCCGGTTGAAAGGTGGGTGAAGCATGTTTCACGATCCTGTCCGAACGACCTGGGTCATTCTGCGGATCACTACTGCAATTGCCGAGCCATTGTATAAAGACGACCAAATCAGGCTTTTGCCGACACAATCGGGATCCCGCGAAACCGCCGATCCCTCACAATGAAACCGCTTCCGATCGTTCTGAGGGGGCTGCCGGGCGGTGCTGGTCCTGTTTTGGATTCATACTAATAATTTAATATTGTCATTTAATTTTCATTCAGGACAGGAAACCCAGGCAATCCCTTCAAAATGAATTACACTCCAGATCAATTCGAAAGCGCGGCCCGCCGAGGCGAACCACGGGATTGCCGCAAGATCTGGAGGGTTCCCCCGCGGGGGTGCGCCTCCCATGCGGCCCCGAAACCCGGCGGACCGGAACTTCCAGGACCGAGGTAGCCCATGCTCGTGAACCTTCCCGATTCCAGCCCTGTGGAAGCCAGCCTGGGCCTCGGCGCACCGGCGGATCCGCTCAAGCAGGGCGCCCTGCAGAACGCTATTTCCAACAGCGCCATGTTTTCCAGCATCGCCACCGACGCCAAGGGGGTGATCCAGATCTTCAACGTCGGGGCCGAGCGCATGCTCGGCTATACGGCCGACGAAGTGATGAACACCCTCACGCCGGCCGACATTTCCGATCCCCAGGAGCTGATCGCCAGGGCCCAGGCGCTGAGCCTGGAGCTGGACACCCCCATCACCCCCGGCTTCGAGGCCCTGGTCTACAAGGCCTCGCGCGGCATCGAGGACATCTACGAACTGACCTACATCCGCAAGGACGGCACCCGGTTCCCGGCCATGGTGTCGGTGACGGCGCTGCGCGACGAGCAGGAGGCCATCATCGGCTATCTGCTCATCGGCACCGACAACACCGCCCGCAAGAAGGTCGAGGAAGAGCGCATGCGGCTGGACCAGAGCCTGCGCGACCAGCAGTTCTACACCCGCTCGCTGATCGAATCCAACATCGACGCGATCATGACCACCGACCCCCAGGGCATCATCACCGACATCAACAAGCAGATGGAGGCGCTCACCGGCTGCACCCGGGACGAGCTGATCGGCGCACCGTTCAAGAACTTCTTCACCGACCCGGCGCGGGCCGAAGCCAGCATCCGCCAGGCCCTGGCCGAAGGCAAGATCACCAACTTCGAGCTCACGGCCCGCAGCTGGGAAGGCCGGGAAACGGTGGTCTCGTACAACGCCACCACCTTCTACGACCGCGAGCGGCGCCTGCAGGGGGTGTTCGCCTCGGCCCGGGACGTGACCGAAAGCAAGCGCATGGACCTGGTGCTGCAGGAGCGCAACGCCGAACTGCAGGGCGCCAAGCTGCTGGCGGAGGAGGCCAACCGCTCCAAGTCGGATTTCCTGTCCAGCATGAGCCACGAGCTGCGCTCGCCGCTCAACGCCATCCTCGGCTTCGCCCAGCTGCTGGAAACCGAATCGCCGCCGCCGACGCCCAGCCAGATGGAGAGCATCGGCCGGATCCTCCAGGCCGGCTGGCACCTGCTGAACCTGATCAACGAGGTCCTGGATCTGGCCAAGATCGAATCCGGCCGCTATTCCCTGTCCCCGGAACCGGTGTCGCTGGGCGAGGTGATCGTGGAATGCCAGGCCATGACCGAGGGCCAGGCCCAGAAGCGCGGACTGGAGCTGACCTTCCCCCGGTTCGACAAGCCCTGCTTCGTCCATGCCGACCGCACCCGGCTGAAGCAGGTGCTCATCAACCTCCTGTCCAACGCCATCAAATACAACCGGGAGCGGGGCACGGTGACGGTGGAATACAGCCGGCCCACCCCCGGCCGGGTGCGCATCAGCGTATCGGACACCGGGGAAGGTCTGCCCCCGGACAAGGTGGACCAGCTGTTCCAGCCGTTCAACCGGCTCGGCCAGGAGGGCAACGGCGAGGAGGGCACCGGCATCGGCCTGGTGGTGGCCCGGCAGCTGATCCAGCTCATGGGCGGGGTGATCGGGGTGGACAGCACCGTGGGGGTGGGCAGCACCTTCTGGTTCGATCTGAGTGTCGGCGTCGAACCGCAGGTCCCGGTGGAGAACTTCACCCCCAAGCCGTCCGGCCCCCACCCGGTGGAGGCCGGGATCCGCACCCGGACCCTGCTCTACGTGGAGGACAACCCGGCCAACCTGTCCCTGGTGGAACAGCTGGTGGCGCGCAACCCGGACCTGCGCCTGCTCACCGCCTGCACCGGCCAGCTGGGCATCAAGCTGGCCCGGGCCAACTGCCCGGAGGTGATCCTCATGGATATCAACCTGCCGGATATCAGCGGGGTGGAAGCCCTGCGCCGGCTGCGCCAGGACCCGGCCACGGCGCACATCCCGGTGGTGGCCATCAGCGCCAACGCCATGCCCTACGACATCGCCCACGGCCTGGAGGCGGGCTTCTTCCGCTACCTGACCAAGCCCATCCGCATCAACGAGTTCCAGGAGACGCTCCACGCCGCGCTCGCCATGGCGGAGGGCCGCCGGGACGGCGCCCCGGGCCCGGAACCCCGCCCATGATCACCCTGGCGGAGATCCACCACGCCCGCATCCTGATCGTCGACGACCAGGAGGCCAACATCAGCCTGCTGGAACGGACTCTGGCCGGCGCCGGCTACAAGGACATCCGTTCCACCCGGGATCCCCGGACCGTGTGCGACCTGCACAGCCGGACACCGTTCGACCTGATCCTGCTGGACCTGGTCATGCCGGGCATGGACGGGTTCCAGGTCATGGAGGCGCTGAAGGCGGTCGAACAGGGCGGCTACCTGCCCGTGCTGGTCATCACCGCCCAGCCGGAGCACAAGGTCCGCGCCCTCAAGACCGGGGCCAAGGATTTCGTCAGCAAGCCGCTGGACCTGGCGGAGGTGGTGACCCGGGTCTACAACATGATCGAAGTGCGGCTGCTGCACCTGGCCACCAGGCGCCTGTACGAGCAGCTGCTGGCCGAACAGCAGCGGAAGCAGGAGCTGGAGGGGGAACTGCAGGCGGCACTGGTGCGGGTTACGCGGGACTTCGACCAGCCGCTGGGACTGGCCGCCAAGAGCCCGGCCATGGCCAAGCTGGTGGACCAGGCGCGCCGGGTGGCCCAGGTGGACGCCACGGTGCTCATCACCGGCGAAAGCGGCTCGGGCAAGGAGCGGATCGCCCGACTGCTGCACGACGCCTCCACCCGGGCGGCGGGACCGTTCATCGCGGTCAACTGCGGGGCCATCGCCGAGACCCTGCTGGAAAGCGAACTGTTCGGGCACATGCGGGGTGCCTTCACCGGGGCCACCACCGACCGGCTGGGCCTGTTCGAGGCGGCCAACGGCGGCACCCTGCTGCTGGACGAGATCGGCGAAGTGTCGCCGGCCATGCAGGTCAAGCTGCTGCGGGCGCTCCAGGAGCGGGAGATCCGCCGCCTGGGCGAGAACCGGACCCGCAAGGTGGATGTGCGCATCCTGGCCGCCACCAATCGCGATCTGGCCCAGGCGGTGCAGGAACGCACCTTCCGCCAGGATCTGTACTACCGGATCAAGGTGATCGATCTGCACGTGCCGGCCCTGCGCGAGCGCCGGGACGACATCCTGCCGCTGGCCCGGGTGCTGCTCGCCGAGGCGGCGCTGCGCATGAAGCGCAAACTGCCGGCCATCGGCGCCGAGACCGCCGACCAGCTGCTCCGCTACGGCTGGCCCGGCAATGTGCGCGAACTGGAGAACGCCATGGAGCGGGCGGCGGCCCTGATGCTCCCGGGCAGCCTGCGGATGGAGCTGGAGGACCTGCCCGAGGAGGTCCGCCAGGCCCTGCCCAAGCCGGTGGCCCAGCCAGGCGCGGTGCTGCCCCTGGAGGAGGTGGAAAAGGAATACATCCTCGCCACCCTGGCGGTGAACGGCGGCAACCAGACCCATACCGCCCGGCAGCTGCAGATCGGCGCCGCCACCCTGTACCGCAAGCTCAAGAGCTACGGGATGATCGGCAACCACGCCGAAGAGCCGGAACCGGCACCGACGCCGTGATCGGCCTCAGGAATGGCCGGGCGGGAACCGCTTGAGCATGGCCCGCACCGCCGCGGCCACGTCCGCGTCCGCTTCCTGCGGATCGTCCGCGCCCTGCAGGGCGCCGGGGGCGGTGGCCTTCCAGACCAGGGTCCGGGTCCGGAAATCCTGGATCTCCAGGACGATGCCGCCCACGGCCGCCCGGTGCGGATCCCCGACCGGGGCCCCCACGCCCAGGCCCAGGGGCCCGAAGCCGAAGCCCAGACCCAGGTGCACCTGCTGGGACCGGCTGGGCTCGCGGACCGGATAATAGTGCACCAGGAAATCCGGGGCCTGGTTCTCGGAGCGATGGTAGCCCTTGGCGGCCAGCGCCGCTTCCACCGCCCGGAACACCCGGTCGTTCATGATGGGGTTGTCGAACCGTCCGCCCGGCGCGGGGGTGCCGGCGGGCTCCGCCAGCCAGTCGTAGCTCCGGTAGCCGGAAACGTTCACCCGGGCGTCGTAGTCGTACTGGACGTCCGGATCGCTGCAGCCGGTCCAGCCGCCGATGGTGGCCGCGGCCAGCAGGACAGCGAGCAGGGTCGCCCCGCGCCGGATGGCACGGGGGCGGGGATGGGTCGGAGCGATCATGGCTTCCTCCTGGAATGGCGTGGCCGGATGAGACGCGGGGCCTAGCGCGGCTCCCGGCCGCGGAAGCCGCCGCCGCCGCCGCCGCGCTCGTATCCGCCGCCGCGCTCGTATCCGCCGCCCCGGCGGTCCCAGCCGGGACCCACCGGGAACAGGCAGGCGGTGGTGCTGGCCAGACAGACCAGGGTCAGGGCGATCAGGAGGGCGGTCCTGCGGGCGTGGGCGGGGGGAGGTTGCTGGCACATGGGGGCGTCCTGGGCAAGTCGGGGTGGCGTCGTGGGGAGGGTGCGCCCGGTGGGGGGCCCCCTTGGTCAAGCATTTCCCGGGCCAAACCAGACACCACGCCGACCGGGCCCAGGCCGGAATCGGCCGACCGCAGCCCGGCGGCGCCGTCCGTGCCGCCCGGGCGGGACCGGCGGCTCTGGTCCCGCCCGGCGCGGACCCATCTATTCGAGAGAAGCCGGCGTTCAAATTGACAGAAAGCCCCCTTGCCGCCAACCCGGCACATACCTATACATTGGTGTTGAATGCTTTAACTGTTGGCACGAAACCCGCAGTGCGGCAGGGACGGGCCGGTTCGGCAAAGCGGCCCAGCGCAGGAGTTCCGCATGCACAAACTGGCGAGCCGCATCGAACCGAGCAAGGGCCCCCCCCCCCATCCCGCCAAGGCCCTGCGCCGCAAGGCCACGGCCATGCTCGGCCGGCTCGCGCCGGTGCCCACGGAACGGCTGGGCTCCGAAGCAAGCGAGCGGCTGTTGCATGAGCTGCGCATGCACCAGCTGGAACTGGAGCTGCAGAACCTGGAACTGCGCCAGGCCCAGGAGGCGCTGGAAAGTTCCCGGAAACGCTACGTGGACCTGTACGACCACGCCCCGGTCGGCTACCTGACCCTGAACAAGGCCGGCCTCATCCTGGAAGCCAACCTCACGGCCGCCACGCTGCTGGGGCTGTCCAGGCAGGAGCTGCACCGGCAGCCGATCACCCGCTTCATCCTCCCCGAGGACCAGGACGTCTACTACCTGCATCGGATCCGCCAGATGCAGAACGGCCCGCTGCGCTCCGGCGGCTGCGAGCTGCGCCTCGCCCGCAAGGACGCGTCGCCCTTCTGGGCGCGGCTGGAGGGCGTGCCGGCCGGCGACAGTGAGTCGGGCGTCGGCGGCTGCCGGGTGGCCATCAGCGATATCACCGCATGGAAGGACCTGGGCCCCGTCCAGGTTGAATAGGAGCGCATCCGCATGGACGTTTGGCTGGGCAAACCGTATCCCCTTGGCGCCACCTGGGATGGACAGGGGGTGAACTTCTCCCTGTTCTCCGAGAACGCGCAGGGCGTGGAGTTGTGCCTGTTCGACGCCCTGGGCCAGGTGGAGACCGAGCGCATCCCCATGGCCGAACAGACCGACCAGGTCTGGCACCTCTACCTGCCCGAGGCCCGGCCCGGCCAGCTGTACGGCTACCGGGTCCACGGTCCCTACGAGCCGGCCAAGGGCCACCGGTTCAACGCGCACAAGCTGCTGCTGGACCCCTACGCCAAGGACATCGTCGGCTCCATGGCCTGGTCCGACGAGCACTTCGGCTACCAGATCGGCAACCCCCAGGAGGATCTCTCGTTCGACGAGCGGGACGACGCCGCCAGCCTGCCCAAGTCCCGGGTCATCGAGCCGGCCTTCACCTGGGGCGACGACCGCGCCCCGCGCGTGCCGTGGCACGAAATGGTGATCTGCGAACTGCACGTGAAGGGCTTCACCTGCGCCCACCCCCAGGTTCCGCCGGCCCTGCGCGGGACCTACGCGGGCCTGGCCACGGAGCCCATCATCGAGCATCTGCGCAGCCTGGGCGTCACCAGCGTGGAGCTGCTGCCCATCCAGACCTTCGTGGAAGTACGCCACCTGGTCGAAGGCGGGCTCTCCGACTATTGGGGCTACAACTCCATCGGCTTCTTCGCCCCGGACCAGCGCTACTCCGCCACCGGCTCCATCGCCGAGTTCAAGACCATGGTGAAGACCCTGCACTCGGCCGGCATCGAGGTGATCCTGGACGTGGTCTACAACCACTCGGCCGAAGGCAGCCAGCTGGGCCCCACCCTGAGCTTCCGGGGCATCGACAACGCCTCCTACTACCGCCTGTCGCCCGAGGACGCCCGCTACTACATGGACTTCACCGGCTGCGGCAACACCTTCAACATGCGCCACCCCAGGGTGCTGCAGCTCATCATGGATTCGCTGCGCTACTGGGTCCTGGAGATGCACGTGGACGGCTTCCGGTTCGATCTGGCCTCCGCCCTGGCCCGGGAGCTGCACGAGGTGGACCGCCTGGGCGCCTTCTTCGACATCATCCACCAGGACCCGGTGCTGTCCCAGGTGAAGCTGATCGCCGAGCCGTGGGATCTGGGCGTGGGCGGCTACCAGGTGGGCAACTTCCCGGTGGGCTGGGCGGAATGGAACGACCGCTACCGGGACGCGGTGCGGGCCTACTGGAAGGGCGACGGCGGGTTCATGGGCGAGTTCGCCAACCGCCTCACCGGCTCCAGCGATCTCTACGCCACCAGCGGACGCTCGCCCTACGCCAGCATCAATTTCGTGACCGCCCACGACGGCTTCACCCTGGAGGACCTGGTGTCCTACAACGAGAAGCACAACGAGGCCAACCAGGAGGGCAACGCCGACGGCAGCGACCACAACCTCAGCTGGAACTGCGGGGTGGAAGGCCCGAGCACAGACCCGGCCATCCGCGAACTGCGGGGCCGGCAGAAGCGCAACTTCCTGGCCACCCTGCTGCTGTCCCAGGGCGTGCCCATGTTCCTGGCGGGCGACCTCAACGGCGGCACCCAGGGCGGCAACAACAACGCCTACTGCCAGGACAACGCCACCAGCTGGACGGACTGGACCATGGACGCGGAAAGGCAGCAGTTAAAGGGGTTCTTCCAGCGGGTGCTCCGGCTGCGGCGCCTGCATCCCCTGTTCGGCCGCCGGCGGTTCTTCCAGGGGCGCTCCATCCGCGGCCAGGGGGTGAAGGACATCCTGTGGCTCAACCCCAATGGCCATGAGATGACCGATGAGGAGTGGAAACTGTCCTACGCCCGCTGCCTGGGCATGTTCGTGTCCGGGGAGGGGCTGGACGAGCGGGACGAGCGCAACCGGCCCATCCGCGACGACACCATGCTGCTGCTCACCAACGCGCACCACGAATGCGTGCCGTTCGTGCTGCCCGGATGCAGCGGGGGCATGGAGTGGCTGCCGGTGCTGGACACCCTCAAGCCGGACGGCCTGCCCCCCGTGACCCAGTTCAAGCCGGGGGAGGCCTACCCCCTGGATGGCCGGACCCTCGCCCTGCTGGTGCAGGTGCCCGGCATACTGGCATGAACCGCCACGCCATGCCCTTCGGCGCGGAGCTCCTGGCCCAGGGCGGCACCCGGTTCCGGTTGTGGGCCCCCGGGGCGCACCGGGTGGCGCTGAAGCTGGAGCCGCCGGCCCTGCCCGCGGTCCAGGCCATGCGGCCGGAGCCCGGGGGCTGGTTTGCCCTGGACAGCCCCGGAACCGGCGCCGGCGACCGCTACCACTTCGAGATCGACGGCCAGCTGCGGGTTGCGGATCCGGCCTCGCGCAGCAACCCCACGGGGGTGCACGGCGCCAGCCAGGTGTGCGACCCGCTGGCCTTCCCCTGGACCGACGGCGGCTGGCGCGCCGGGCCCTGGGCCGGAGCGGTGGTCTACGAACTGCATGTGGGCACCTTCTCCCCGGAAGGCAGCTTCCAGGGGGTGGAGCGCCACCTGGACCACCTGGCCGCACTGGGGGTCACCGCCCTGGAACTGATGCCGGTGGCGGCCTGCGCCGGACTGCGCAACTGGGGCTACGACGGGGTCCTCCCCTTCGCCCCAACCCACGTCTACGGCACCCCCGACGACTTCAAGCACCTGGTGCAGGCCGCCCACCAGCGCGGCCTGATGGTGTTCCTGGACGTGGTGTACAACCATTTCGGCCCGGACGGCAACTTCCTGTCGGTCTACGCGCCGGCCTTCAGCTCCCGCAGCCACCAGACCCCATGGGGGCCCGCCATCAACTTCGATGGGCCCGGGTCCCGGGAGGTGCGGTCCTTCTTCTGCCATAACGCCCTGTACTGGCTGGAGGAATTCCACCTGGACGGGCTGCGCCTGGACGCCGTGCACGCCATCCGCGACGACAGCCGGCCGCACATCCTGGAGCAACTGGCCGCGGCCGTGGCCGAAGGGCCCGGCCGCACCCGGCCCATCCACCTGATCCTGGAGAACGACCAGAACCAGGCGAGCCTGCTGGACCCCCGGGCCAGCTGGCCGTACAGCGCCCAGTGGAACGACGACTTCCACCATGCCCTGCACGTGCTGGTCACCGGCGAGGTCTCCGGCTACTACGCCGACTATGCCGACGACCCGGTGCACCACCTGGGCCGCTGCCTGACCCAGGGCTTCGCCTTCCAGGGCCAGGCTTCCGGCTTCCGGGGCGGCGCCGCGCGGGGTACGCCCAGCACCGGACTGCCGCTGCGGGTGTTCCTCAACGCGCTCCAGACCCATGACCAGGTTGGCAACCGGCCGTTCGGAGAACGGCTGGGCGCCCTGGCCCCCGCCGCCGCCCTGGCCATGGCCACGGCCATCCTGCTGCTGGCGCCGTCGCCGCCGATGCTGTTCATGGGCGAGGAGTTCGACGCCGCCACCCCATTCCTGTTCTTTTGCGATTTCCATGGCCAGCTGGCCGAAGCGGTCCGGGAGGGCCGGGCCCGGGAGGGCGCCGAGCCGGGTGCCGGCCCACGGCCGGCGGAGCTCCCTTCCCTTCCGGACCCCAATGCCGAGGCCACCTTCGAGCGTTCCTGCCTGGACTGGTCCAGCCTGGGCGCGGCGCCCCACGCGGCGTGCCTGGCCCTGCACCAGCACCTGCTCACCCTGCGCCGGGAGCAGATCGTGCCCCACCTGGACGGCGCCGGCGGCGCCAAGCCGGCCTTTTCCCGGGTGGGTGCCCGGGGCCTCGCCTGCGCCTGGCAGCTGGGGGACGGCAGCCGCCTGAGCCTGCTCGCCAACCTGGGCCCGGAACCGGCGCGGGGATTCGCCCGTCCGCCCGGAATCTGCCTGTGCGCGGTGCCGGAGGCAGCGGCCCCGGATCCCTTCCACGGCGAGCTGCCGCCATGGTCGGCGGTGTGGTTCCTGGACGCCCTCCCCGGGGCCGTTGCCGAATGACCGGCCCGGTGACGCTGGCCCAGCTGGCCGAATGCCATGGCATCCAGTCCGCGTACGAGGACCCGGAAGGCCGCATCCAGGTCTGCCCGGACAGCACCCGCCGGGCCCTGCTGGCCGCCATGGGCCTGGCCACGGACAACCAGGCGGACCTGGACGCGGCCATGGCCGCCCTGGAGGCGGACCAGGTCCGCCGCGTGCTGCCGCCGGCCCTGGTGGTGCGGGAGGGGGAGCCGATCCTCCTGCCCGCATGGCTGCCGGCGCCGGCAGCGCCCTCCGCCGGCCCCGAAGGCCTCCGCTGGCGCCTGCGGCTGGAAGACGGAGCCACCCGCGACGGTACCTTTCCACCGCCGGCGGAGCCGAACGGGGGGTCGGGCGCATCCCGGTCGGCCGGAACCCCGGACGGACCCGGGGCCCAACCGGCCGCTGCCCCGGATCCCGAAACCACGCGCCGGCTGGACGGCACCGACTACCACCTGCGCCAACTCCGGCTGCCCACGACGCCGGGCCTGGGTTACCACACCCTGGAGGTGGACGCACCCGCCGGGCGGGTCACCCTGCGGCTCATCGTCACCCCCGAGCGCTGCCACCAGCCCCCCGCCCTGGCGCGGGGGGAGCGGCTGTGGGGCCTGGCCGTGCAGCTCTACGCGGTGCGCTCGCGGCGCAACTGGGGCCTGGGCGACTTCACCGATCTGCGCCGGCTGGTGACCTTCACCCAGGCCGCCGGCGGCGCCCTGGTGGGGATCAATCCCCTGCACGCCCTGTTCCCGGGCGAACCGGGACGGGCGACTCCCTACAGCCCCTCCAGCCGCTGCCATGTGGACGAGCGCTACCTGGACCTGGAGGCGATGGCGGATTTCGCCGAGGACGCGGAAGTCCGGCAGACCGTGCGGGCGCCCGTATTCCAGGCCGCCCTGGCGACCCTGCGGCTCGCCCCGTGCGTGGACTACCCGGCGGTGGCCGCGCTGAAGGCCCCGCTGCTGGAACGGCTGTACCGGCATTTCCGCGCGGCGCACCAGCTGCGCGGCAGCGCCCGCGGGCTGGCCTTCGCGGCCTACCGGCGCGATCGCGGCCGTGCCCTGCGCGGCCTGACCCTGTTCCGGGCCCTGCAGGAGGCCTTCCAGCACGACCATCCCGGCCAGCACGGCTGGCAGGCCTGGCCCGTCCCGTTCCGGGACCCGGGCTCGCCCCAGGTGGCCCGGTTCGCCTCGGCCCACGCCGAGCGGCTGGATTTCTGGGCCTACCTGCAGTGGCAGGCCGAGCTCCAGCTGGGCGCCGCAGCCGCCCAGGCCCGGCGCCTGGGCCTGGCCGTGGGACTGTACGGGGACCTGGCGGTGGGCGTGGACGGCGGCGGCGCGGACACCTGGCTGCACCCGGACCGCTATGCCCTGGGCGCCAGCGTCGGCTCGCCCCCGGACGCCTTCTGCCCGGACGGCCAGGACTGGGGGCTGCCGCCCATGCTGCCCGGGCGGCTGCGGGAGACCGGCTTCCAGGCCTTCATCGATCTGCTGCAGGCCAATATGCGCCATTGCGGCGCCCTGCGCCTGGACCATGTGATGGGCCTGACCCGGCTGTTCTGGGTGCCTGGCGGCGGCCAACCGGCCCAGGGCGCCTACGTGGCCTATCCGTTCCCGGAACTGCTGGGCATCCTGGCCCTGGAAAGCCAGCGCCACCAGTGCCTGGTGGTGGGCGAGGACCTGGGCACCGTGCCGCCGGACCTGCGCGCCACCCTGCGCCAGGCCGGCGTCCTGTCCTGCCATCCCATGTGCTTCGAGCGCGACGGCGCGGGATTCCGCCCGCCCGGGGCGTATCCGGCCCAGGCCCTGGCCTCGTTCGGCACCCACGACACGGCCACCCTGGCCGGCACCTGGCAGGGCCACGATCTGGAGGTGCGCCAGGCCCTGGGCTTCATCCCATCGGCCGAGCAGCGCGACCAGGCCGAAGCGGCCCGGGCCCGGGACCGGGACCGGCTCCTGGCGGCCCTGGAGGCCGAGGGCCTGCTGCGCCCGGCGCCCCGGAACCCGGCCCACGAACCCCGGACGCCGGCGGCCCAGCCTCCCCCCATGCCCCCCCAACTGGTCCAGGCGGTGCTGGCCTTCCTGGCGCGCAGCCCGGCCGGCCTCCTGGAGGTCCAGCCGGAGGATGTGCTGGGCCAGCTGGACCAGGTCAACCTGCCCGGCAGCCTGGATGACCAGCATCCCAACTGGTGCCGGAAACTCACCCTGGACCTGGAGGCCTGGGCCACGGATCCGCGCTTCCGGGCCCTGGTCCGGACCATGGACCGGGCGGGACGGCGCCAGGGCTCGGCCCCCGGCGCGGCGCCCGGCCTCACCTCCCCAACACCCGAGCCGGCCGCCGCGCGGATCCCCCGGGCCACCTACCGCCTCCAGTTCAGCCGCGACTTCAGCCTCGCCCAGGCCACCGATCTGGTGCCCTACCTGCAGGCCCTGGGCATCAGCCACTGCTATGCCTCGCCGCTGCTGCGGGCCCGGCCCGGCAGCCCGCACGGCTATGACATCATCGACCACGGCGCCCTGAACCCCGAGATCGGCACCCCCGGGGACCTGGCCCGGTTCGTGCGCGCCCTGCACGACCATCACATGGGCCTGATCCTGGACTTCGTGCCCAACCACATGGCCGTGCTGGGCAGTGACAACGCCTGGTGGCAGGATGTCCTGGAAAACGGCCAGGCCTCCCCGTTCGCGCCCTTCTTCGACATCGACTGGCGGCCCCTGCGGGAGGATCTGCACGGCAAGGTCCTGCTGCCGGTGCTGGCCAACCCCTACGGCCAGGAACTGGAACGCGGCGCCATCACCCTGGGCTTCCAGGGCCCGCGCGGGGAGTTCCGGCTGAGCCACGGCCCCCACGGCTTTCCGGTGGATCCCGGGGCCTATCCCCTGATCCTGGCGGCCGGACGGGAATGGCTGGCCCAGCGCCTGGACCCGGCCGCGCCCGAGCGGCTGGAGCTGGAAAGCCTCATGACCGCCTTCGGCCACCTGCCCGGCCGGGATTCGGCCGGCCCCGAAGCCGCCGCCGAACGGGTCCGGGACCAGGCCCTGCTGAAGCGCCGGCTGGCCGCCCTGTGGGCCCGCTCGCTGGCCGTCCGCCGCTGCGTCGGCGCCGCCCTGCGGGCCTTCCACGGCACCGTGGGCCAGCCCCGCAGCTTCGACCCCCTGCATCGGCTGATCCAGGCCCAGGCCTACCGCCTGGCCTGCTGGAAGGTGGCCGCGGACGAGATCAACTACCGGCGGTTCTTCGATATCAACGATCTGGCCGGCATCCGCATGGAGCTGGAGCCGGTGTTCGAGGCCACCCATGCCCTGCTGTTCCAATGGCTGCAGCTGGGCTACGTGGACGGGCTGCGCCTGGACCACCCGGACGGCCTGCACGATCCGCTCGCCTACTTCCAGCGGCTGCAGCGGCGCGCGGCGGAGCTGCGCGGGACAGAGCCGGAACCCCGCCCCCTGTACCTGGTGGTGGAAAAGATCCTCGCCCGGCACGAGCACCTGCCGGCCACCTGGCCGGTCCACGGCGAAACCGGCTACCGGTTCGCCAACCAGCTGAACGGGCTGTTCGTGGATGGCGCGGCCGAAGCCCGCATGGACGCCATCTACACGGGGTTCACCGGCCGCACGACCCCGTTGGCAGACCTGCATTTCCAGTGCAAGACCCTGATCATCCACACCGCCCTGGCCAGCGAAATGAGCGCCCTGGCCAACGCCCTGGCCCGCATCGCCCAGGCCGACCGCCAGACCTGCGACTTCACCCTGCGGGATCTGCGCGAGGCCCTGTCGGAGGTGGTGGCCTGCTTCCCGGTCTACCGCACCTACCTGGACCCGGACGGCTGTTCGGACCAGGACCGGCGCTGCCTGGCCTGGGCCGTGGCCGCGGCCCGCCAGCGGGCGCCGGAAACCGGCGCGCAGCTGTTCGATTTCCTGGCGGAGGTTCTGGGCGGCCGGGTCGGCCAGGACCCGGCGACCGGGGCGGTTCTGGGCGGCCGGGTCGGCCAGGACCCGGCCACCGGCCTGGCCCGACAGGTGACGGCCTGGGCCATGAAGTTCCAGCAGTACAGCGCCCCGGTCATGGCCAAGGGCCTGGAGGACACCTGCTTCTACCGCTACAACCGCCTGGTGGCCCTGAACGACGTGGGCGGCGACCCGGGCAGCTTCGGCACCTCCGTGGCGGCCTTCCACCACGCCAACCGCCTTCGGCGCCGGGACTGGCCGCACGGCATGCTCGCCAGCTCCACCCATGACAGCAAGCATTCCGAAGACTTCCGCCTACGGGTGGATGGCCTTTCGGAGATGCCCGCGGCCTGGCAGCGGGCCCTGGACCGCTGGAGCCGCATGAACCGCGGCAAGCGCACCCGCGGCGCCGATGGCCGGCCGGCACCCTCCGCCAACGACGAGTTCCGGCTGTACCAGGCGCTGCTGGGGGCCTGGCCGCTGCAACCCATGGACGCCGCGGCCATGGCCGCGTTCCGCATCCGGATCCAGGCCTACCTGCTCAAGGCGGCCCGGGAAGCCAAGGAGCGCACCAGCTGGAACCATCCCGACGCCGCCTACGAGGCGGGCCTGGCCAAGTTCGTGACCGCGATCCTCGGCGGTCCGGCCGGCACCCCCTTCCGCAGCAACCTCCAGGCGGCGGTGGCCAGCCTGGCCCGGCCGGCCCTGCTGAGCGGACTGTCCCTGGCCCTGGTCAAGAGCACCGCCCCGGGCGTGCCGGACTTCTACCAGGGCCATGAGCTGCCGGTGTTCAGCCTGGTGGATCCGGACAACCGCCGGCCGGTGGATTACCCGCTCCGCCAGCGCCTGCTGGACGCGCTGCGCGCCCAGGTCCCGGGGCCCGACCTGGCGCGGGACCTGCTGGCCAGCCTGGAGGACGGCCGGGCCAAGCTGTTCGTCACCTGGCGGGCCCTGGACTGCCGGCGCCGCCACCCGGAGCTGTTCCGGGACGGCGACTACCTGCCGCTGCGGGCCGAGGGCGGCCGGGCCGGCCACATCTGCGCATTCGCCCGCCGGTACCATGGCCAGCTGGCGGTGACCGTGGCCCCCCGGCTGTTCCAGAAGCTGCGCATGGAGTGCGGCGGCGAGCTGGGCAGCATCTGGCAGGCGGACCGGCTGGAGGTCCCGGGCCGGGGCGCCTACGTGGATGCCTGCACCGGCGTCGCCCACACCGCTCAGCGGGCGAACGGAAAGTTCTGGCTGCCGCTCGCGGCCGTGCTCGCCCACTTCCCGGTGGCCCTGCTGATCCGGACCCCGGCCGTTCCGGCCACGGAGGCTGAATGACGCATACCTGGGCCTTCCTGGACCTGCTCGAACTGGAGCGCCTGGCCATGTCCCTGGGCCTGGTGCTGGCGGCGGCCCTGGCCGGGCTGGGGCTCTTCCGCATCCTGTCCGTCATCCTGGTGCGCCTGGCCCAGCCCGCCACCCACCCGGTGGCGGCGATCCTGGTCAAGCGGCTGCGCGGCCCCGTGCGCCTGCTGCTGCCCCTGCTCGCCATCATGATGGTGGTGCCGCCCCTGGCCATCTCCGCCCCGGCCGCGGAGGTGCTGAAGCACCTGTCCAGCCTGTGCATCATCGCCGCCATCACCTGGTTCTTCATGAGCGCGACCCTCACCGGCCAGGACATCGCCCTGAGCCACTTCGATGTGCAGCTGCCGGACAACCTCAAGGCCCGGACCGTCCACACCGAGCTCACCATCCTGGTGAAGCTCCTGCTGGTGGCCATCTGCGTGGTTTCCGCGGCCACGATGCTGATGACCTTCGACGTGATCCGCCACGTGGGCGTGAGCCTGCTGGCCTCGGCCGGCGTGGTCGGCGTCATCCTGGGCCTGGCCGCCCAGCGCAGCCTCGCCACCCTGTTCGCCGGCCTGCAGATCGCCTTCACCCAGCCCATCCGCATGGGCGACGTGCTCATCGTGGAGGGCGAATGGGGCTGGGTGGAGGAGATCACCCTGACCTACGTGGTGATCAAGATCTGGGATCTGCGGCGACTGGTGGTGCCGGTCACCTACTTCCTGGAAAAGCCCTTCCAGAACTGGACCCGGGCCTCCTCCAGCCTGCTGGGCACCGTGTTCCTGAACCTGGACTACACGGTGCCGGTGGAGCGGGTGCGCCAGGAGCTGCGGGTCATCCTCCAGGCCTCGCCGCTCTGGGACCAGAAGGTGTGCGGGGTGCAGATCACCGGCGGCACCGAGCGCACCCTGGAGCTCCGGCTGCTCATGAGCGCCGGGGATTCCTCCCGGGCCTTCGATCTGCGCTGCGAGGTGCGGGAAAAGATGCTGGCCTTCCTGCTGGCCAACTTCCCGGACTGCCTGCCGCGGCTGCGGGCCGATCTGCAGGGCCCGGGGCCGTTCCCGGCCCGGCCGGCGACCGGGGATGTGGAACTGGATGTGAAGGACGTCCTATAGCCGGCCTTCCGGTATCTCCAGGAATGGACCGTCAGCCCATGCCCCCGCCCCCCCCGGGCGGATCGTCCTGCCGGGCATCGATCCGCCGTTCGGTGGTGGCCAGGGCGTAGATGTTCCCGGTGGGGCCGATGAGCGCGGTGATGGTCAGCCAGACCTCGAAGCTGCGGCCGTCCCGGCCCAGGCGGCGGGTGCGCCGCGGCTCCAGCACGCGGCCCTGGCTCAGCTGCCGGGCCATGTCCAGGGCCTGGTCGCGCAGCTCCTCCGGCACCAGATCGCGGGCGTTCATGGCCAGGGCCTCGGCTTCGGTCCAGCCGTAGATGCGCTCGGCGCCCGGGTTCCAGGCCAGGATCCGGCCGGTGAAGTCGCGCACCGTGATGGCGTCGGAGGCGTCCCGCACCACCACCGCCAGCCGGCCCAGGGCCTCGGCTTCGCGCAGCGCCGCCTGCATGCGCCGCTGCTCCATGATGTCCACGAACAGGATCACCGCGCCCTGGACCACGTTGTCCTGGGTCCGGTAGGGCAGGATGCGCAGCAGGTACCAGGCGCCGCCCCGCACCTGCACCTCGGTCTCCCGGGGCACCAGGGACACCAGCACCTCCCGGGCGTCCTCCACCAGCCGGTCGTACTGGACCAGATTGGAGGCGATGTGGCTGAGGGGCCGGCCCACGTCGCCCGGAATGAGGTTGATCACCTGGCTGATGGCGGGGGTGAAGCGCCGGATGCACAGCGCTTCGTCCAGGAACAGGGTGGCCACCCCGGTCCCGGCCAGCAGGTTGCTCATGTCGTTGTTGGTCCGGGTGAGCTCGTCCAGGCGCTGCTGCAGCTCGGCGTTGACCGTGGACAGCTCCTCGTTCACCGACTGCAGCTCCTCCCGGGACGTCTCCATCTCCTCGTTGGTGGACTGCAGTTCCTCGTTGCCCGACTGCATCTCCTCGTTGATGGACTTCAGTTCCTGGTTGGCGGCCGCCATCTCCTGGCGCGTGCTTTGCAGCGATGCCTCCCTGGCGCGCAGGGCCCGCTGCAGGACGGCGACGCGCGCGTCCGCTCCGTCGGCGGGGGCTTCCGGTCCGGCGCCGGCCCCCTCCGGGTGGCCTTCGAACACCACCTGGAACACCCCCTCGGCTTCGCCCGGCAGCGGACGCAGGCTCAGCTGGCCCAGGGCGGAACCGGCGGCGCCGCCCAGCTGGAGGCCTTCGCGCCGCACCGGGGTGGCCTGGGTGACCGCCCCGTGGATGGCCGCGGCCAGCTCCGGCCGCAGGCGCTCCCGGGCCGGCCCCCCCAGGCTGCCGCTGAACCCGTTGCGGGACACCGGCTGCTGCTGGTAGATCTTCCAGCGGCGATCCAGCGGCGCGAACAGGTCGAGGCTGGCGCCCACCGACTCGGAGCTGCCCAGGAACAGGATGCCCCCGGGGTTCAAGGCGTAGTTGAACAGCGGGATGAGCTGCTTCTGCAGATTGCCGCCCAGGTAGATCAGCAGATTGCGGCAGCTCACCAGGTCCAGCCGGGAGAACGGCGGATCGCGGATCAGGTCCTGGTCCGAAAAGATCAGCAGATCGCGGATGCTCTTGTGGATGCGGTAGCCGCCCCGGTCGGGCTCCCGGGTGAACCAGCGGGCCAGCCGTTCCGGGGACACATCCGCGGCCAGGCTGGCCGGGTACAGTCCGGCCCGCCCGCGCTGGATGGCCTGGAGGTCCAGGTCCGTGGCGAACACCTGGAGGACATAGCGTTCCGCCAGGGTCTCCATGTGCTCCTGGAGCAGGATGGCCAGGCTGTAGGCCTCCTCGCCGGTGGCGCAGCCCGGCACCCAGACCCGCACCAGGGCGCCCGCCGGCTTGCCGGCGAACAGCCGCGGGATGGCCCGTTCCTGGAGGGACTGGAAGGCTTCCGGGTCCCGGAAGAACCGGGTCACCCCGATGAGCAGATCGCGGAACAGCGCATCCACTTCCTGGGGCGCCTGGCCCAGGAAGCGCGCGTAGTCCGCCACGGACCCCAGGTGGTGCACCGCCATGCGCCGCTCCACCCGGCGCTGGATGGTGTTCAGCTTGTACTGGTCGAACGCGTGGCCGGTCCGGGCCAGCAGCAGGGCGAAGACCTCCCGCAGCGCCACGCCCGTCTGATCGTTCGGATCCGTGCCGGCGCCGACCGCGGGGACCCTGGCCTGCGCCGCGCAGGCCATGAGTTGGGCCGCCATCGCTTCCGGACGCAGCTCGAAGTCCACCAGGCCGGTGGCGATGGCGCTGCGCGGCATGCCGTCGTACTCGGTGGAATCCGGGATCTGGGCCAGGACCAGGCCGCCTTCGGCCTTGATGGCCTGCAGGCCCAGGGTGCCGTCGCTGCCGGTGCCGGCCAGCACGATCCCCACGGCGCGCTCGCCCTGGTCCTGGGCCAGGGAGCGGAAGAAGAAGTCGATGGGCAGATGGTGGCCGCGCGGGGTGGTCTGCTCCAGCAGCCGCAGCCGGCCGTTGCGCAGGCCCAGGTCCCGGCCGGGCGGAATGACGTAGACGCAGTCCGGCGCCACCCGCAGGCCGTCCTCCACTTCGCACACCGGCATCCAGGTGAAGCGCCTCACCAGCTCCACCAGCAGGCTCTTGTGGTCCGGGGCCAGATGCTGCACCAGCACGAAGGCCATGCCCGGCGCCGGCCCGGCCGGGACGCCCCCCAGGAAGGCCTCGAAGGCAGCCAATCCGCCCGCGGAGGCGCCGATCCCCACCACCGGGAAGGCGACCGCAGCCTCCGGAACCACAGCCTCCAGAACCGCCGCCTCCGGGGCCGTCCCGGCCGCCAGGGCCGCCAACGGCTCCGGAGCAGCCCCCCGCGGCTCGCCGGGCGCCCGGGTCCCGGGTTCAGTCCGGGCCGGCCGCCCGCGGCGCGGCGCGGGGCCGCTCTTGAGGCTGCGGGTGCTGCGGGTGCGGGGGGTGCCCATGCGGATCTACCTCGGTGAGGGCCTGGTGGGCACGCCCGACCCCGTCCCGAAGGCATGGGCCAGGCGGCGGCCGTGCCTCACGGGAGCGAAGCCCGGCCACGGGGCCAGGTCCGGCTGCAGTATTGGCGCATCGGCTGGATATTGCCAGCAATCTCCCCGGGCCAAGCCCGGCCGCCATCCGTTTGGCACAGAATCGATCCACTGAAATAAACCGCGTTGAATTTCCCAAAGGGCGGAAGATGGAACAGCCGGGGCATGGGCGAGGGGCCGCATTGGACGCAGGCGAGAACGTACTGGCAGGTAGGCGGGTGGCGGTGATCGTGGCCCATCCCGACGACGAGGTCCTGTGGTGCGGGGGCCTCCTGCTCAGCCACCCGGAATGGTCCATCTTCGTGGCGGTGCTGTGCCGGGGCGGCGATCCCGACCGGGCCCCGCGCCTGGTCCGGGCCCTGGCCCGGCTGGGCGTCCAGGGCGCCATCGGCGATCTGGACGACGGTCCGGACCAGGCGCCGCAGGGCGTGGCCACGGTGGCGGAAGCCGTCCTGGCCCTGCTGCCGGCCCGGGACTACGACCTGATCCTGACCCACTCCCCGCGCGGCGAGTACACCCGGCACCGGCGCCACGAAGAAGTCTCCCGGGCGGTCTGGACGCTCTGGAGCCAGGCCCGCCTGCGCACCGCCGAACTCTGGCTGTTCGCCTACCAGGACGGCAACCGGGCCTACCTGCCCCGGCCCGACCCGGGCGCGGACCTGCGCCTGCCCCTGCCCGACCCGGTCTGGGCGGAGAAGCGCCGGCTCATCACCGACACCTACAACTACGGCGACACCACCTGGGAGGCGGGCACCACCCCGCGCGAAGAGGCCTTCCGCCGCTTCGCTTCGCCCGGGTCGGCCACCCCCTTCTTTGAAAGCGATGGCCCGTCATGAAGATCCTTGTGCTGTACGACTACCCGCCCGCCCCCGGCGGCCTGGCCACCCAGGGCGATCTGCTCTACCACGGCCTGCTGGAACTGGGCGTGGACGCCCACGCGGCGCACCTGCAGTCCGACCTGGAAAAGGAGTGGTACTACAACTGGTTCAAGCCGGACGTCGTGGTCGGGGTGGGCTTCTGGGGCGATTTCCCGGACATCGTCGAGCACCCCCAGCGGTTCGGCATGCGGGCCGTGCCCTGGCTGCTGGCCGACGGCTACGTGGCCAACTACCGCCATCAGCTCAACGAGATGCCCCTGATCCTGGTGACCGCCGACTGGGTGCGGGAAACCTACGTCCGGGACGGCATCCGCGGCGACCACATGGTCACCCTGCCGGTGGGCTGCGACACCGGCGCCTTCATCCCCCGACCCGTGGACGATCCCCGGGTGCACGCGGTGCGGGAGATCCTCGGGGTCGCCCCGGACCAGCTGATGATCCTCACCGTGGGCGGCGACGCCGCCTCCAAGGGCGGCCGGGAGGTGATGCAGGCGCTGGCCCGGATCGAGGGCCAGGTGCCGGACTGGCGCTATGTGTGCAAGGTCTGGCCGCAGCCGCGGACCGAGGTACAGAACGCCCTGGATGCGCGGCTGGCCGAGGAGCTGGGCCTGGCCGGCCGGGTCAGCTTCCCCACCCACCGGGTGTCCCGGGACCTCATGCCCTTCCTCATCGCCGCCTGCGATGTGTACGCGGCCCCCTCGCGGCTGGAGGGCTTCGGCATGCCCCAGGTGGAGGCCGGCGCCTGCGGCAAGCCGGTGATCGGCATCCGCGCCATGGCCATGCTGGACACCCTGGTGGACGGCGAGACCGCCTTCCTGGCCGGCGTGGCCGAGGCCATCAGCATCACCGGCGCCGTGCTGGGCCCGGCCGCGGGCTACGAGGAAGGGCACCGGGTGGTGTTCGACCAGCCCCGGGTGGTGGACTACCGGGCGGACGTGGACGATATCGCCACCGGCCTGCGCACCCTGCTCAACGATCCCGGCCTGCGCCAGCGCATGGGCGCGGCCGGCCGGAAGCGGGTGGTGGCCCACTTCGATCACCGGCACGTGGCCCAGCGCCTGCTGGACATCCTGGCCGAGCAGCTGGGGCTGGTCTGATGAGCGGCCCCCGTCCCCTCCCCCCGTCCGTCCTGGACGCCCGCCAGGCCGCACTGACGGTCCTCCGGCACAACGCCCACGGCCCCTACGACCGGCTGCCGCGCACGGCCGGCTGGGGCTATCCCGAGCCGTACACCCGCGATCTGCTCATTTCCGGGCTGGGTATCCTCGCCTCGGGCGATCGCCCGCTGCGAGCC
>Ga0302276_10001035_pt1 | contig 25140 bp, 23 predicted proteins | sample III_Bog_N2_3_FD_198768 | JGI IMG/M metagenome (GOLD analysis project Ga0302276, IMG submission 198768) | Peat permafrost microbial communities from Stordalen Mire near Abisko, Sweden - III_Bog_N2_3 | ecosystem: Environmental > Terrestrial > Soil > Wetlands > Peat | place: Sweden: Abisko...
CAGCCCAGCAAATCGGCCGTGTCGAACTGCGCAAAAAAGTCGAGAGCAATCACCTTGTCGAAGGCATAGGTGTAGTAGTTTGACGAGTAGCCGGTCAAGTGCCCAAAGCTCGCATACATCCGGTTGCCCTCCATCCACGTCCACGGCTGCAAAGTCTGGTAAAGGCGCTTGGTCGTCGCATCCAGGTCCAGCCCGGCAGGGTCCTGGTCGTGCAGGTCGAGCGAGAGCGTGGTGTAGTAGAGCTGCGACCGCACCCAGTCGGCGCGCCCAAACGCCCCGGCCAGCTTCATCTTCTTGATCGTCTCCGACGGCAGAACCTCGCCGGTCTGGTAGTGCTTCGCAAAGGCTTGCAGCAGCTTCTCGTCGCGGAAAAACTCCTCCAGCATCTGCGATGGCACCTCGATGAAATCGCCCTCGGTCGCAAAGCCCGAAAGCCCCGCCCACTCTGTATGCCCGCCCAGAATCGCATGCATCAGGTGGCCAAACTCGTGGAAAAACGTGACAACATCGTTGTATTGTAAAAGCCCAGGGTCGTTCTCATCGCCCGCCGGAAAATTGCAGATGAGCGCCGCTTCAGGCAGCGCGCGTCCGCGTACGCCGGTAACGATCGGCGCAGCGGAGAACCACTTGTCCTTGCCCTCGCGGGGATGCATATCGAGGTAGAATCGGCCCACACGCTTGCCGCCGTCGAAGACATCGAAGACGGAGACATCCGCATGCCAGGCCGCGGCCTCCACTCGCTGGAACTCGATCTTGAACAGCCGCGCCGCCGTTGCCAGCACCCCCGCCTCAACCTGCGCGTAAGGAAAATACGGCCGCACCGACTGCGAGTCAAAGTCAAAGGCCGAGCGGCGAAACTGCTCATACCAGTAGCCGCGGCTGGTAATGTCGATCGCCTCAACTCCCGGCTCGCGGTCATGGGCAAAGTTCACAATCAGCTCGTGCTCCCGGCGCGCGCCGTCTCTGCTGGCCTCATCGAGCTTCGCCAGAAACGCCCGTACGTTGGCAGCCGAGCCCATCATCTGGTCGGCCGTCGCCAGGTCCGCCCAGCTGCGGAAACCAAGCACCGTCGCAATCTGTTGCCGCGTGGCCAGCAGATCGAGCAGAATTTGCTGATTCGCCGGATACGCGCGCGAGTTATAGGCCAGAAACATTCGCTCGCGCAGGGCCGCATTCGAGCCAAACGTCATCACCGGTTGCATGTCGGGCTGATCGGTGGAGATCGTCACCTTGCCCTCAGCATCCGCCGCGTGTCGGGCCAGGTAGTCCGCAGGGAGCCCGTCGAGCTCCTCCGGAGTCGCGTCAATCGTCTTCCCGCCCTCCTGGATATTGCGGCTGAAGTCGAGCGCGTGCCGTGTAGCTGTCTCGTGCAGTTCCTGCAAGTGCTCGCGCGTGGCCTGATCCTTGTCCACGCCAGACAGCCGATAGCCCAGCAGGGTCCGCTCCACGTAGTGCTTTGTCGCCGCGCTCGCACCGGTCAAATCGATGGCCGCCAGGGCCTCGTACACCGCCCGGTTCAGGCTCAACGCGCTGCCGGCCATTGAGACCCGCTGGGCCTCGTCCTGCGCCTGATCGCGGACGGCCTTGTCGGCTGCCACCGAGTTGAGTACCCCCGCCTGCGCACCTGCCAGGGTGAGTTGCTCAATGGCCTTGTCGTAGTGGACGAGGGAATTTTCCGGCGTGCGCGGGCCCTCAAAAACCAGCAGCGCAGCCAGTGCCGCCTCGTGGGCCGCCAGGCGCGCGGAAACCCAGGCCGACAGCGCCGACGCGGATGCGGCTCCGCCTGCCTCCCAGACATGAGAGTCTTCCGTGGTGATGGGGATTGGAACGGACATGATCGGCAAACTCCTCCAAACTTCTAGGTTGCCACAGCGGGCCGGGTTTGCGCTCGGGATACCCAATTCCGGCCCAGCCCGGATTCCCTTGTTGCATCCCGTTCTGAACCCCTTTAAGATGCGTCAGTTGATACTCATGCCCAACCCGCCCTCCAATCCGGCCGATTCGTCCCCCCCGCCGGCGTTGCCACGGCCCCGTCTGGGCAGGCTGTGCGTGGCCATCCAAGCTGTCTCGCCGGCGGAACTGATCGAGCGCGCCGAAGCAGCGATCGCCGACTCGCGGTTTCTTGAATTCCGCCTCGATTCGATCACCAAACCCGCCGCCGCTGTCCCCAAAATCAAAGAATTCCTCGCAGCACATCGCGATGTGACCGTGATTGCCACCTGCCGCCGCAAGCAAAACTCCGGCAACTTCGTCGGCTCCTTGCCCTCTGAATTTGAGATTCTCTTGAAGGCCGCCGAAGCCGGCTGCCAGATCGTCGATCTCGAAGTTGAATCCGCCGAAGAAGCCAAGCCGGCCGCGTTGACCAAATTCCGGAACGATCTCCGCGCGGCCTCGGCAGCCCTGCTCATCAGCTTTCACGACTTTGCTCACACCAAATATCTGGACAAAGCCGCCGCGCGCATTGAAGCTTTCCAGCCGGACTTTGTGAAGGTGGTTTCGACAGCCAAAACGCTGGCCGACAATCTGGCCGTTCTGAAGCTGATCGAGGAGCGCTCGCTCGCCGCGCAGGTCGTCGGCATCGCCATGGGCGAGGAGGGCCTGGTCAGCCGCGTGCTCGGTCCCCGCGCCGGCGCTGCTTTCACCTTCGCCGCGGCGGCAGACGGCGCGCAGACTGCACCGGGCCAGATCTCAGCGCACGCACTGCGCGAGCTCTATCGCATCGACCAGCTCGACCGCGCCACGCAGATCTACGGCGTCGCCGGCAACCCCATCGCCCACTCGCTTTCGCCCCTCATGCACAACACCGCCTTCCGCAAGGAGAGCGTCAACGCCGTCATGATTCCGCTCAAAGTCCGCGCCCTCGCCGACCTGCTCACCTTGGTGCGCGAGCTCCCTCTCGCCGGCGTGGCCGTCACCATGCCGCTCAAGCAGGAGGTTCTGCCCCACCTAGCCAACGCGGTCGTCAAGGGCGCAATCCCGCTGACCAAAAAGATCGGCGCCTGCAACACCCTGCGGGCCACCGCGGACGGCAACATCGTCGGCTTCAATACCGATGTCGACGGCGTCGTCCGCCCTCTGGAACGCCGGCTCAAACTCAAGGGCGCGCGTATTGCTGTGCTCGGCGCTGGCGGCGCGGCACGCGCAGCGGTCTTCGGACTCATGGAGCAGGGCGCGGAGGTCTTCATCGTCAACCGCACCCACGAGACGGCCGTAGCCCTCGCCCGGCAATCCAAAGCCAGGGCGCTCAAGCACGAGGTCTTCGCCAAAAGCCAGTTCGACGTGCTCATCAACTCCACGCCCTGCGGTATGGCCGGATCCAAGCAGGCGCTGCCCATCAAAGAAAACGAGCTCAACGCCAGCCTCGTCTTCGACATGGTTTACAACCCGCTCGAGACGCCCCTGCTCAAGCTGGCGCGCGAGCGCGGCATTCCGGTGGTCACCGGCCTGGAGATGTTTGTGCAGCAGGGCGCGCGCCAGTTCGAGATCTGGACCGGCAAACCCGCGCCTGAATCTGAGATGCTGCGCGTGGTCGAACTCGAGCTGCGCCGGCGAGCTTCAGCTTAGCGCGCCGATGCCTGTTGTTCCGCGAGCATCTTCTTGAAGCTGGCTTCAGCGTCGGCAACCGTATCCCGGTAGCCTCCCGGATCAATCCACACGCCCGGCCCCTGCTTCGCCATGGAGTCTACTTTGACCAGCAGGTCAAAGTAGATTCCATGCGCGCCAAGCGGGATGTCACAAGGGAGCCGATGCAGTGTCGCGAACGTCTGCTCGAAGTCCCTGGCGATGCCGGGATACGATGCGGGATGGCCCGGCCGATCGACCAGCCGGTACCCGGAAAGCGCCGCAAACCCGCCCAGGATCACGACGTCGCGCAGTTGCCCGGCGGGCTCTCCGGGAACATGCACGCGCAGCGTCCAGGTGGTGCATCCGCGCGTGTGCCCCGCAGTCTTGTGCGCCGTCAGCGTCGCGTTGCCCAGCTTCACCGTGTCGCCATCGTGCAGCACGCGATCCACATGGCTCGGCGGATAGGTATGCAGGCCGTCGCTCTGCCGGGCAAAGTCGGTCGCGCCGCCTGTCTCCATCAGCGCGGCGTCATACTCCATCACGCAGTTCTTCGCGTGGGTCTCGCGGATTACTGCCGCCGCGCCGCCAACGTGGTCGGAGTGGGCCTGGCTGTTGAGCAGAATCTTTGTGTCGGCCCAGCGAAAGCCCAGCTTCTCCACGCTCGCGCGGATCAGCGCCGGCGAGCTCTCCACCCCTGCGTCGATCAGGATGTTGCCGCTGGGCGTGGTGATCAGATAGCTCGCCAGCTCGCGGCTGCCCACGTAATACAGGTGGTCGGCAATCTGGAACGGCGCCAGCGGCGTGGTCCAGTCGGGAGTTGGCTGCGCGTTGATGAGCGGGCAGAAAACAAGAATCGCAAGCAGGCAGATCGGCAAACGGCGCATGACTCGATTGATACCACCGCAGGCTGTGAATCGCTCCGCGATGTTGCAGCAAGAATCTGACAGGTTAACGATCGCCGTTGCACTTGGTTCCGCGGCAGGCTCAGTCAGCTCCTACCTGCCTTTTTTCCTTGCCGTCCTCGCGCTCTTCGGCTTCTCGCCTTCTGGATGCCCCGCCTGGATCGGCGCCATGTCCGGCCCGATCCGCTTCACCGATGTATCCACCATCTCGTAGTTGATGGTGCGCGGAGCTACCGGCTTGGTGATGCCGGTCGCCGCATCCACGCTCATGGCATCGCCGCTCGCAATCTGAATGCTGAAAGTGGGCACCGTTCCTCCGTTTGGCCCAGCCTGCGCGCCCACCTTCACAGGCAGAAATCCCTGAATCGGATGCAGGCGGAACGCGGTCTCATAGCGGTGCCGCTTCACGCTCCACGTAAACACCCGCACCTGGTCAAAGTCGAAGGGCGAGCCGGCCTTGGGCGGGCTCAACACGGTCACATATTCCGGCACCATGTGGTCGGCCGTCGTGGCCTCGTCGTCGCTCACCTTGGTCAGGATGTAGGCGCCCACCATGCGCTGGCCCTCGGCATACGCTGCCACCTCGTCGGGCACGTCCACATCCACGCGCCCCGCCAGCAGCCAGCCGGCGTGGCCCTGGGTGTCGCGCACCAGCCACCAGTCCTCCATCACCACCGCGGACGGTTCCTCGGCGCCGGCAGCGGGGGCGGCGATCTTGACCGGCGGCTTGGCCGTTGGCGGAGCGATGATTTTCGCGCGGGAGCTTGTGCCCGCACCAGAAGCCTGCGCCGGCTTGGGCGCAGCCGTTTTTGCCCGAGCAGGCGCGTCCTTGGGCACAGTGGCCCGCACCAGCAGTTGCACCTTGGCATTCGCGGCCAGCAGATAGAAGTGGTCTGTCTCGCGCCCCGGCGTGTTGTGCAGGTACACGTCATCGCGCACCGTCGCCGTCGCCACCACTGGGTCTCCCTTATGCTGGCCGGCCAGGTCGGCAAACGAGTCATACGTCTTGCTGTCGATCACGGCGTGCTCTTCAATCCAGCCGATCTCGTTTTTCTGCGTCCTGACCTTCAGGAAGCGGCGCCCATGCTCGAGCACGTCCAGTGCCTGGCCGTTGGTCACCTCAGCTACGCGGTTGGAAACGGCGGCCACCCGATCGTGCAGGTACATCTGCCGCGCCGAAACGTAGACCGTCTCGTGCAGTTCCTTGTGCAGCCGGGCACAGCCGGACACAAGCAGCAACAAGCACGCCAACAGCCCGGACGCAGCGACTCCCAAGCGCCTCGCGCAACTCAAATCTGGGATGGGGGATCGCGTCTGCACAGCCAGTGGCGTTCTTCTTGAGCATAGCATTTTCGAAACCGTGACCCGGTCTCAGAGAACGAGGCGCAGTGAGCGCATTCATTCTGCAGATTTATTTTGGACCACCGCCAATCCGATTGGCGCACCCCTCCGTTCTGGTTGCAGGAGGACGCTCATGCTTTTTCCCCGTGCACTTTCCTTTACCCGGTCCGAATCACCGGAATCGAGTCCCGAGTCGCTCAAACAGCTCCAGCAGGCAATGAACCGGCGCCGGTTCCTCACCAGCTTGGGTGCGGCAGGCGCCGTCGCCGGAACCGCGGCGCTCACCGGATGCGGGTCCAACTCCATGGCCTCCGCCCAACCCGGCGGAACGGCCACCGACACCGCCCAGCAGATCTTTACCGCCGCCCTCATCGCTGAAGACCTGGCCATCACCATGTACTACAACGCGCTGGTCGGCGGGGTCATTCAGGACCCCAACCTCTCCGGCACCGGCGGCTCCGCCGTCAACGTAACCGCCAACGGCAGCGTGGCCAACGTCGGCTATCTGCGCGGTGCACTGGCCGAAGAGATCAGCCATGCCAACCTTCTCCGTACCCAACTGAACATCTCTGCCGCCACCGCTGACCCGGTGCAGACCTTCTACTTCCCCACTGGCACGTTTGACAACCTGACCAACTTCTTCCCCATCATCATTGCGCTCGAGACTGCCTTCATCGCTGCTTACATGACGGCCGTCGAGGAGTTCAGCCTGATGCTCGGCAACGTCGCCCCCTACAGCTCCACGCAGATGGACGCAACCGGCGCCGCCTACACCCCGGCCAACCTCGCAGCCTTCGCCAAAATCTCGGCAGCCATCCTGGGTGTGGAGGCGGAACATCGCACCCTGGCCCGCGCCATCCCTCCTCCACCCACCTTCAACGGTGTGACCATCCTGCCCTCGGACGATGTCTGCTACGAGTCAACTGACACCCTGCAAACCGTCTACAACGGTATGAACTCCGCAGCCGCGGCACTCGCGCCGTTTCTCTCCTCAGGTACAAACACCACGGCGTTCTCGCTGCAAACAGCACTGAGCGGCGCGGCTGCTGTTCAGCTCGCCTGCACCGGCATGCCGCCCATGTAGGAAGTGGATGCAGATTGACAAGTGATTGGTGAAAAATGGTTGGTGACTGCGATCGATTCTCCCTTCCAACTTGTGGCCGCCAATCACTTGTCACCCCTCTTACGGCGCCGCGGCAATCGCAATGGCCTGAACCGGATCAGTTCCGGTAGCCACCGAGAGCACCGTAGTAAGGTCACCGGAGCTCATGGTGTAAGCCTCAAGGTCCGGATTGCCTCCCTCGCTTACGGCAAGCAGGAAGTCGCTGGTCGAGTCGATCACCATGCCGACCGGATAATCGCCTGTCGAAAGAGTACCGAGCGAAGCGAATGTGTAGGTCGGTGCAGTCGATGTCCCGCCGGTGGTGAGCGTAAAGCTGGCGATATTGCCGCTGGCAGTGGCGCCTGCGGTATTTGCAACGTACACATAGCCGGTCTGAGGCAAAATTGCGGTAGGCCCCGTGCCTCCACTCGAATACGGTGAGCCGGAGTTCTCCGTGATGGAGCTCGCACCGATAACAAAGACCCGCAGACCGCCGGACGCCGCCTCGGAAGGCAGTGCGTCGGTTTCGCCAATGTAGAGGAGCAGATTGCTGGGGTCCACAGCCACCGTCTTGGCGGCGCCGCCTGAGTTCAACACCTTGGTAGTACCCACGCCGCCGAACGGGTTGGCGTTCCCCGGACTGAAGTGAACCTCCTCGGTTCCTCCCGCGCCCATCGCGACAAAGACATAGCAATCGGTGCAGGACGTAGAGTCGTTGGGCGAGATGGCCAGCTGGGACACGGTTGCGGCGGGCAGGGAGATCACCTGCTCCTTCTCAGAAGAAGCAGCCAGCAGGCCCGTTGTGGAGTTGAGGGCGATGGCGTTGAGCTGCGCGACCCCGGAGATCCCCTCCACCAGCCAGGCGTTGGTCGCATCCACCTGCATGGTTGTGGCCGGGTCAGCGGAGAGGGCCGCGCCGCCGTTACCGATCGTCAGCACGCCTCCGCTGCCCACCGTATAGACATAAATGCCGCCGCCCTCCGTGCTCACATACAGAAAGTTGCCGTTCGGCGCGAGTGCCATGGCCAGAAGGCCGACGGTGGGCAGCGTGTAGGTCCCCACGGTGGTGAGCGCGCCAGAGGTGATCTTCAGGGCGGCCACCTCGTTGGTCTCCTGATTGAGCACGTAGAAGACCCCGCTCGAGAGCGTAGTGCAGTTGGTAGTGCAGCCGCCGCCACCACCGCCGCTGGGCGCCTGCCAGAAGTGGCCGCATGCCGTCAGCGCGATCAGAACAGGAGCCGCAATCCACAACAGTCGAGCCCGGTTTCCGCGTTTCATAGCCGCTCCTTCAGCACATGCTTGAGGCCGCCGCGAGGCCGCGCTCTCCCTAAGGGTACTGTGCGGGCGCTCAATCCGTCCTGCCTTCGCTTCGACATCGAATGCGCCGGGTTGAGAACACACCCGTCTTGAACCTGCACAACAACAGACGCGACCGCCACAGTCTCCGCTCACCGGCGGTATCGGGAACCCCATCCACCATGCACCATACTTTTCGTTCCCTGCTGCGACTGAAAAGGGGGGCAGCACAAATCCCAATTGGCAATCCGAGCAGGAAGCACGAAATTATCGCGGTTGCGAATCGAGCGCCTGCCAAACCAGTCGTGCCGCGGTCAGGTCTTCAATCGCCATGCCCACTGACTTGAAGACGATGCGCCGTCCCAGCGGCGGGGCAGCAGATCCGGACAGGATCGCGCCGATCTCCGCATCTGCCGCAACGCCGGACAGGCGGATGTCGCCCGACTCGCGTTCGGCGCAGGTGCGGGACTCGGCCACAATGTAGCTTGAGTGCATCGCCGCGTCATCCAGTTCGCGCAGATTCGCGCCCGTTGCGCCAACGGCCAGCACCAGCGCCTGCGCCTTGAGCCAGCGACCTTCCAGCACAGGAGCCGGCGAGGCGGTAACGGTGACAACAACATCCGCCCCAGCAGCCTCTTCAATCGTGACAGCGCGCGCGCCACTCTCTGCCGCCAACCGCTCACCATGCGCCGCCGTACGGCTCCAGATGCGAACATCTTCGAGTTGCGGCAGCGCAAGGCGCAGAGCCTGGATATGCGCCCGCGCCTGCACCCCGGAGCCGAGAATCCCCAGACTCGTTACCGTCGCTGGCGCCAGAGCCGCCGCGGCCACAGCAGAAACAGCGGCCGTGCGCATCTCGGTGATCAGCCGCCCATCCATCACCGCCAGCGGCTCGCCGGTCGCGCGATTGAGGAGCTCAATGACCGCCATGTGCGTGTGCAATCCCAGCTCGGCATTACCGGGATAAAACGTGACCGTCTTCACGCCCATCACGTCGCCGTGAATCACCGGCATCACCGCGAACCAGCCATTGCGGAACCCTTCCGCATTGCCCACGCGCAGAATCATCCGCGCCGGCTGCTCAACAAGGCCTGCGGAGTAATCGGTCAGTGCCTGGCCAATAGCCGGAATCAGGCTCTCGTAAGTGAGGACAGCGCGAACGTCTTGCTCAGAGATGTACACGAGTCAGTTGGGTCGTCCGCCTGAGTTGGTCCGGCGGCGAAACCGGTCGTCCAGCGGCTGGCGGCCCTGAAATCCAGCCTCAACCGTGTGCCAGTGCTCAATGGACGCCTCGCCCTTTCGCCAGCAGAGAAGCACCACCTGCCCGTCCATGGTGCAGGGGAAATCCAGCAGCCCGGCTTCCAGATCCTTCACCTGCACGCCAATCGAATCGATCTCGGCGAGGCTCTCGCGCACCAGCTGCAGGTGCCCTTCCATCTCCGCGCGCTGCCGGGCGACCTTCGCCACATCCACCGTCATGCCGCCAGAGACATAAATCCGTCGCGCCAGTTCCGACAGCACAGACTCCACCTCTTCGGCCGCCTTCTTGCCGTCGATTGCGCGCTTCAGCAGCGACTCCAGCACCGGGAGCAGAGACTGCGCTTCGTCTAACGAGAATGTCTTCATTTGTGGGGCCCCACATACAGGATACGACAAAACCAGCGAACAGCAACGAAGGGGGTCAGCAAGTTAGCAAGTCAGCCCGCCAGAGGGCACTGGCACACTGACTTGCTAACTCGCTGACTCGCAGACTTGCTCCTCTCATACTTCCAGCATGCGATCCAGCGCCACCTTCGCCCAGTGCTTCACATCCGCCCGCACCTGGATGCGATTGACCACCCGGCCTTCGATCAGGTTTTCAAGAGCCCAGGCCAGATGCTGCGGGCTGATGCGGAACATCGTCGTGCACAGGCAGCCAGTATCGTCCAGCGTGATGATCCGCTTGCCCTCCGCCGCGAACCGCCGCGCCAGCCGGTTCACCAGGTGGATCTCCGTGCCAATGGCGAACATGGACCCCGCCGGCGCGTCTTCCACAATCTTGATCAGACGCTCGGTCGAACCCAGCGCATCCGCCTTCTGGCAGACCTCAAACCGGCACTCCGGATGCACAATCACCTGGATGTCTGGATACTTGGCGCGAACCGCATCCACGTGCCCGGGCAAAAAGCGCTGGTGCACGGCGCAGTGCCCCTTCCACAGCACAATGCGACTCTGTTCAAGCACTGCCTTCGTCTGCCCGCCCTGCAAGCCCCACGGGTCCCAAACCGTCATCTCTTCCAGCGGAATGCCCATCGCGAAGCCGGTGTTGCGTCCCAGGTGCTGATCGGGCAGGAACAGAATCCGCTTGCCCCGCGCAAAGGCCCACTCAAACGCCGCCCGTGCATTGGACGAAGTGCACACGAGGCCCCCCCCCTCGCCGCAAAACGCCTTGATCGCAGCCGTCGAGTTCATATACGTCAGCGGAATCAGCCCATCCGTCAGCCCCAGCCGCTCCAGAGCTTCCCAGCAAGCCTCCACCTGCGATATCTCCGCCATATCGGCCATCGAGCAGCCGGCGTTCAGGTCGGGCAAAATCACCTGCTGGGCCTGTTGTCCGTGTCCTTCGGGGCGGCCCAGCACGTCGGCGCTCTCCGCCATAAAGTGCACGCCGCAGAAGACGATGTACTGCGCGTCTGTCTCCGCGGCAATCTTCGACAGCTTGTAGCTGTCGCCCGTAAAGTCGGCGAAGCGAATCACCTCATCGCGCTGATAGTGGTGGCCAAGCAGTATGGTCGTCGCGCCCAGCCGTTTGCGCGCAGCGGCAATGCGCTCGTCCATCGAGTGGTCAGGCAGCGCCAGATAGTTGTCGAGAGAGCAGGCATCTTCCAAGCCGCGTGCGTTCTCAGCGGCCAACGCCGTAGATGCATCAAGAACCAGGTTCACTTTGACTCCGCCTTCAGTCCAGCCGGCCACTTGCGCGGCGCGCCGAACGGGGATGTTGAAAGCTAACGTACGGTCTGCAGTGGATGCACTGAATTCCCCAAGCCCATCGGCAAAATCCGCCGCCAAGCCCAGGCTTCCCCACCCACGGGGGTGTTGCAGCCCGTTTTCATATTCGATGAAGCTCGAATCCGCCAAGGTTCAACCGGGATGAATCCGGTCGGCGCGGCGCGATCCCCCTCCAACTGCCCCTATTTTACCCGAGCCGTAACGGCATGGCTTCCGCGGAACAATCGTGAGGATCGGAGTGGTGAAGCAGGAGCGGAAATGAATCACTTCGGCCGCATCGTGCTGCTCCAGCAGATACAGGGCCTGTGGCCCCGCCCTCCGGCGGCTTCAGCTGGTAAATCGGTGGCTCGCGGCAAACTGAAAGCGGGTCCGGCCCGTAGTGTTTGTGACCTGCTTGTATGGGAAGGTATCATTGCTCCTTATGGGAACTCCGCCGATTCAGATGGCCAACCTGGGGATGGCCGATTCGCTCATCCTCATGGTGATGGCGCTTGTCGTCTTCGGACCGCGCCGGCTGCCGCAGATCGGCCGTCAGATCGGCAAGCTGATGTACGAGTTCCGCAAGGCCTCCAACGACTTCAAATTCCAGATGGAAGAAGAGCTGCGCAGCGCCGAGGATGCCGATCGCCGCAAGGCCGATGAAGAGCGCATGAAGGCGCTGGCGGTGACCGCCATCGCGCCCAAGCTCGGCTCGCCGCAGCCCGAGTCCGTAACCACTCTGGAAGGAACAGTCCCCCCCGCCGTACCGGAAGACGCGGCCGCGGAGAATGTCGCATCTCAGAGTGCCCCCGCAGAGATTGCAACCGACGCAAGCGGCTATCCCACCGGAAACCCCGCTCCTGCCGAACCCGCACCGCCCGAGACCACCCCGCGCAACACTCCGCGCATCCAGCCGCCCTCAACCGGCGAGCCGGTCGCCTCGTCCCGCCCCGGCGGCTTCCGCCCGGTGACCACCGTCGCGCTCGGGCATGGCGCCGAAGCCATCGTCGAACCGGCAGCAGAGGCCAACATAGCCGCCGACGAATCTCCCGCCCAGCCCATCGCAGCCGAAGCGCCGGCCACGCCGGAATCCGAGCAGGCGGCCCACCATGGTTGATCCCTCCGACGCCATCAGCAAGGCGCGGGCGGCGGTCAGCGAACGCGCCGAGTTGCCCGGCATGAGCCTGATGGAACACCTCGACGAGCTGCGCCGCCGCATCGTCCACTCGGCCATTTACCTCGCCGCGGGCTTCTTCATCTGCTGGTTCTTTCGCGACCAGATCGTCAACTTCCTGCAAGCGCCACTCCAGCACATCGGCAAGTCGCTGGTCTTTACCCACCCCATGGACGCGCTCAACCTTGACCTCCAGGCAGCGATGCTGGGCGGCGCCATTCTCGCCTCGCCCTTCGTCCTGTTTCAGGTGTGGCTGTTCATCGCGCCCGGCCTCTACCAGAAAGAGCGCCGCTTCGTCATTCCCTTCATGGCCGCGACCGTCGGCCTGTTCCTCACCGGCGCCGGCTTTGGCTACTTCTACGTGTTGCCGGCCGCCATCAAAATCCTCATTGTCGGCTTCGGCCATAACTTCACTCCCATGGTCACCATTGAGGACTACACCAGCTTCTTCCTCTCCGTGATCCTCGGCCTCGGCATCAGCTTTGAGCTGCCCATCCTCATCTTCTTTCTGGCTCTCTTCGGTATCGTCAGCCCCAAATTCCTGTGGACCAACATCCGCTACGCCATCCTTGCCGTCTTCCTGGTCGCCGCAATCATCACCCCCAGCCCCGACCCCTGGACCATGTGCATCTACGCCATCCCCATGCTCACCCTCTACCTGATCGGCATCGGCGTAGCCTGGTGGGTCCATCCCTCGCGCCGCAAGGCCAAGGAAGCCGCGAAAGCCGCCAAGGACTCCGCCCAATGATGCCCTTCGCGCGCTGGTTTTCTTCGTCGCGGAGGAGAGCGGCACGGCCTCAAGGGAAAGGCCATGTCTTGAAAGGGCACGGCTTTAGCCGTGCCGTTGAGGCTCACAGTACGGGAGCGGCTTTAGCCGCCGAGGGAATGCGGGCCGCCAAAGATAGATTCCCTCAGGGGCTAAAGCCAAGCTGTTCTTTCGCTCTCCTGGCGGCGCGGCTAAAGTCGCGCCCTTTCAAAACGCCGCAAGGCCATCCGCCGCAGGTCCGGGGTCTCCGCGGACAGGCCTTCGTGCGCGGGGTGGATATCCCGATCTTGGGACCGGGGAGAAGACAACGCCACTTCGGACTCGCGCTTCTGTTCGTCCTCCTGTTCACCTCCCTCACCTCCCAGGCCCAGCCCCACTTCAACGGCGTCAAAGCCCTCGATTACGCCCGCCAACTCGTCGCCATCGGCCCGCGCTGGCCCACCAGCCAGGGACATCTCAAAGCCGAAGCCTTCCTCCGCGACCGCCTCCAGCACGACCAGCTTGAAGAAGACACCTTCACCGCCTCCACCCCCATCGGCCCCGTCCCCATGCGCAACTTCATCGCGCGCTTCCCTGGCAAAAAACCCGGCATCATCGTCCTCGCTACCCACTACGAGACCAATTACCCGCTCAAGAACATCAACTTCGTCGGCGCCAATGACGGAGCCTCCACCACCGGCCTGCTGCTCACCATCGCCGACCAGTTGCACGCCGAAGGCGCCCGCAACAAGCAGCTCGACGGCTACTCCGTCTGGCTGGTCTTCTTCGACGGCGAGGAGGCCTTCCAGACCTGGTCCCGCTCCGACTCCACCTACGGCAGCCGCCACCTCGCCGCCAAATGGGGACGTGATGGAACGCTCAGCAAGATCAAAGCCTTCATCCTCGCCGACATGATCGGCGACAAGGACCTTGACATCCAGCGCGAGTCCGCCTCGACCGGCTGGCTCGTTGACCTGGTCCGCCAGGCGGCCCACAAGTTCGGCTACGACCGCTACTTCTTCCAGACCGAGGAGGCAGTCGAGGACGACCACCTGGCGTTTCTCGACCGCGGCGTGGCGTCCATTGACGTGATTGACCTGGACTACGGCCCCAACAACAGCTACCACCACACCGCCCAGGACACGTTGGACAAGATCAGCGCCCGCAGCCTCACCATCGACGGCGACGTCTTCCTCGAAACCATCCGCCTGATCGATCAGCGATAAGCCGGATCGTCTCTGCTACTGAACATCTTCGCCGCATCGGATCACCGAAGTGCATCAGTTTTGAAAATTGAATCAATTCTTGATTTGATGCATACTCTAACCATGCGAACCACCGTCACGCTCGATCAGGAAGCCTACGAATTGGCATCTCTTTACTCTCGGGGAAAGGGTCTTACTCTTGGTGCGGCTCTCAGTGAGCTGGCCAAAAAGGGGATCGAGTCCCTTCGTGCGCAGCGCTCATCCCCAGATTCTGTGCCCGAGGGACTGATGCGTGCGCCGAACGGCCTGCTGATCGCTCGCCCGCGCGGCAGGGTAATCACGAATGAGATGGTGAGGGCAGCACTCGAAGAGTACGACGATTGAGCCACATGAAATATCTTCTCGACGTCAATGTCCTCATCGCCCTCACCCAGCCCGAGCACATCCATTTCAATACAGTCACGAATTGGTTTGACACTCCAGGCCGCGACTGGGGCATCTGTGCGCTTTCTGAATCTGGATTTCTTCGTCTTTCCACCAATCCGTCGGTGGGCAAACTGACGCTGGACGATGCCACGGCAATACTCGCAACCCTCACGTCGCACCCCGGCTACCGCTATTGGCCCATCGCTAGCAATTGGAGTTCTCTCACCGCTCCCTTCGCCCACCGGGTCTATGGCCACCAGCAAATCAACGACGCCTACCTGCTCGGCCTCGCCATCAAGGAAAATGGCGTCCTGGTCACGCTCGATCGGGCTTTCAGACAAATGGCGGCACCAAAATACAGCAAAAACGTCCTGCTCCTCGAAGAGCCGTCGGAGCGCAGATGATCAACAGGCTCGTCCTCTTGCCCGGCATGCACGGAACCGGAGGGCTCTTCTCCGAATTCATGAGGGCAATTCCTGAGCCGAAGCACATCGAAGCGGTCTATTATCCGACCAATGTAAGTCTCTCTTATGAACAATTGCTGAAAATCAGCCGGTCTTTCGTTCCTGAATCCGACCCATATTTCCTGCTCGCCGAATCGTTCTCGACGCCCCTCGCCATCGAGTTCGCCGCAACCCGTCCGACAAACCTACAGGGCCTCATTCTCTGCGCAGGATTCGCATCCAGCCCGTCGACTGGCCCGGGGCGCATTGCCGCGTCTTTCCTCGCACCACTCGTCTTTCGCCTGCCGGTCATCGAGTTCGCAATAAATCGCTTTCTCATCGGCCCCCACTCGCCCGAATCTCTTCAAGCCTCAGTCCGTGCAGTCATTTCTTCGGTCAAGCCAACGGTCCTGACCGCGCGCCTTCGAGCCGTGCTCTCCTGCGACGCGCGAGAAGCGCTAAGCCATGTAGCTGCCCCCATTCTTTACATCCAAGCGACAAAGGACAAGGTCGTCCCGAGGTCCTGCCTCGAAGAAATTCAACGCGTGAAGCCGGATGTCCGTGTTGCGGAGATTAACGGCCCTCACCTGATACTCCAACGGGAACCACAACAATCCGCAGACGCCGTCACCAGATTCGTCGAAGAGTTCAAATAAATCTCCCCTCTCCAATCCCTGTTCCCTAATCCCTATCCCCTGCTTCTCATCCTGTACCATCCAGAAATATGATTGCCGGCGTCTCTTGGGTCTGGTGGCTGGGCTTCCACGCGGCAGTAGCTGCGCTGCTGCTCGTCGATTCCCTGCTCCCCGGTCATAAGACCGAAGACAAACACGCCCAGCTCTTCGCCTGGCTCTGGACAGCCGTTCTTGTCCTCACCGCCGCCGGCTTCGCTGCCTGGATCGCCCACACCGACGGCCGCCGGACCGCGCTCGAATGGATCGGCGGCTACGCCATCGAGACCTCGCTCTCGGTCGACAATCTCTTCGTCTTCCTGGTCATCTTTCGGGGCTTCCAGATTGGCCGCCAGCGCCAGCACAACGCGCTGCTGTGGGGAGTGTTTGGCGCCGTCATCCTGCGCGCGGCGTTCATCGCCGCGGGCATCACGCTGCTCAAGCGCTTTGACTGGATCACCTGGATCTTCGGCCTGTTTCTGCTCTACGCGGCCTTCCGCCTGCTGCGCGGCAGCTCCGCCAACGCGGCCATCCCCGAATGGATCCGCAAGCTCCAGCCTGCCAAGGGCTCGCTGCTGCCCGTGATCCTGGCCATTGAAGTCACCGACGTCATCTTCGCCACCGACTCCATCCCCGCCGTGCTGGCCATCAGCCACAAACCCTTCGTCGTTTACACGTCGAACATCGCTGCCGTGCTCGGCCTCCGCTCGCTCTACTTCGCGCTGGCCACGCTGCTCGACCGCTTTCGCTACCTGCACTACGGGTTGGGCGTGCTGCTCGGCTTTGTCGCTCTCAAGATGCTGACCGCCCGCTGGATAGAGCTACCCATCACGCTCTCGCTGGCGATCATGGGCGCGATACTTTCGCTGTGCGCCGTCGCCTCCTGGTTTGCGCCCGGCGTGTCGGACGCAAGGAACTGAGCCGGAGTGAGACGGCTGGCCACGGGCGCAGGCGTCGCGCCGGACAGCATGTCGAGCTGGCCGGTTGCGCGCAGAAACTCGCCTGCCTTGCGGTCAGCGCGGTAGATGTGGTCGGTGATCCATACGTAAATCAGGTTCATCACGTCGACGGAGAGGCCCGCATCGAATCCTCTGTCGCAACGAAGCTTCATGGCGGCAACCAGGCGGCGCAGCTCGTTGTGTTCCCTGATCTGCGCAGCAGCCTCCGGATAACCGGCCATCATGAGCACCATCTCCTCGCGCCGGCAGTGGTCGGCGGCGTAGTGCTCCAATGCACCAAGCACGCTGCCCACCATATCGCCGCTGGTGCCCGCCTCAATGGCCCCATGCAGGCGATTCACGACGGTGATCAGCCTCTTGTGATCCTCGTCGAACTCTTCAACCCCAACGCGCAGGTTTTCTGTCCATAGAAGCAGCATCGCTTTTCTCCTCGAGGGAACGCTCGCCCTGGATCACGCCAAGCCGCGCACAAAGCTTTGACCTCCGCACGCAAATTCCGCGCCGGAGATGTCGCTCTCAGCGACTCATCGGCATGATGCGCGGGAACACTAAGGAGTGGAAAATAATCCAGAATTGGTACGCCAGGATGGAAAGATTTGTGCCGGAATGGAAAGCACGGCAGGAAAATTACGCAATATCCTCGAAAACCACCGGCTGGTTGTGCTTGAGGAGCGAGTGCTTTCTAAACTGCCGATCATCCAGCGCAGGAAAGTCGGTTCGGAAGTGCGCGCCACGGCTCTCGGTCCGGGCCAGTGCAGACCGCAGAATCGCAACCGCCGCGCTACGGAGCGCCTGCGCTTCCACCAGTCGCCGACTGGTTTTGCCCTGCTGCCTGAAGCGTGCCAGGCCGGCCTCGCACTCGGCCTGGGCGCCAAGCCCTTGCTGCAAAGTGGATTCATGCCGCAGCAGCCCGGCAAAGGACCACATCGCCCTTTGCAGTTGGTGCACGTGGACATCGACCAGCGCGTCTTCCGCTTTGGTCAAAGGCTTGAGCGAAGCGCTCGGCTCCCCCGCCAGTTGGATCGGCCGCGCCTCGGCCAGCATCGCCTGCGCCGCGCGCGCTCCAAAAACCAGCCCTTCGAGCAGCGAGTTTGAAGCCAGGCGATTGGCTCCATGCACACCGGTACACGCTGCCTCGCCCGCCGCGTAAAGACCGGGCAAGGTTGTGCGGCCATCGAGATCGGTGCGGATGCCCCCCATCAGGTAATGCGCCGCCGGTCGCACCGGAATCAGATCGCGCGCAAGATCCAGATCATGGCTGGCAAGAAAGGCGCTGATGCCCGGAAACCGTTCGTGCGGATCGATGCTTTTCACGTGGCGCAGATCCAGATGCACATCCCGCGCCTCGCCCGCGTGCGCGCCCATCCCCTCGCGAGCAATAGCCCGCGCCACCACATCGCGCGGAGCCAGCTCCAGCAGCGGGTGGTAGCGCTCCATGAAGCGTTCGCCGCGGTCGTTGCGCAGATACGCGCCCTCCCCGCGCAGCGCCTCTGAAAGCAGGAAGCGCGGCACGCCCGCGAGCGCCAGCGCCGTGGGATGAAACTGGTAAAACTCCATGTCGGCAAGCGCAGCACCGGCCGCAAACGCCAATGCGATTCCATCGCCAGTGGCCACCGCGGGATTGGTTGTGTCGGAGTAGACTTGCCCCGCGCCCCCGGAAGCAATCAGCACCGCGCGAGCGCTGACCCGATGCGGTGTTGCGTCTGGAGCGAGCGTATCAGCGCTGGCCAGGTCGGCCCCAATCACGCGGCCATCCTCCACCACCAGCCCGGTCACCATGGTCCACTCGGCAAACCTGATGCGCTCGTGGGCTTGCGCAAACGCCACCAGCGAGCGGCTGATCTCCGCGCCCGTGGCATCGCCGTGCGCGTGCAAAATGCGCGCCCGCGAGTGCGCCGCTTCGCGCGTGCGCAGCAGCTCGCCATTCTCTTTGTCAAAGGCCGCGCCCCACTCGATCAGCTCAGCCACGCGCAGCGGCCCCTCGCTCACCAGCACCGCGGCCGCCGGAGCAAATACCAGCCCATCGCCCGCGTTGACCGTGTCGTCCAGGTGCAGCGCAACGTCCGCGTCACCCTCCATGGCTACCGCAATGCCACCCTGCGCATAGTGCGTGTTACTTTCGCCGAGCGACTCCTTGGTGACCACCAGCACCTCGCCGTGGCGCGCCAGTTCCACCGCCGCGCGCAGTCCCGCCACGCCCGCGCCCATCACCAAGAAGTCCACCCGGGAAGCAATTGCCATAACCTTTGAGGCTATCACCGCCCGGCCAGAGCCCGGGAACGTCCGCAGGCAAGCAGCCGCGCTCCCGGCTGACCTGAGTCATACTGCTCAGACGGGCTCGCTTCCCCAGCCTAGAGTCAACAACGTAAGGATAGACAAGCCTTCACCCCTCGACAGCGTGAGGGATCACTCAGAACCGATTCACAATCCTTATGGTCGCTCCCGTTGCCCGATGCTTCATCGCGCCCGCAGAGCATCCCACGCACCACAGGCAACCATCGACACCTCAAGGGAGTCAACACATGCGCGGACTCAATACTCTATTTGCTTCAGCAGCCTTGCTCGCGGGCATCGCCATGGCGCCGGCAGCCCAGGCGCAAATCGTGGTCGGCGTCGGCATTCAGCCGGTCTGCCAGTACGGCTACTACGACTACGCGCCCTACGCCTGCTCGCCGTACGGCTTTTATGGACCCGGCTACTTCTATAACGGCATCTTCCTGGGCATGGGCCCCTGGGCCGGCTGGGGCTATGGCCACGGCTGGGGCGGTCATCGCTTTGAAAACGGCGGCGGCGGAAGCTATCGCGGAGGCGGTGGTGAAGCCGCAAACCGCAGCAACTTTGCACGCGGTGGCGGTGGCGGTGGCGGTGGCGGCGGAGTAGCGCGCGGCAGCGGAGCAGCATTACGCAACGGTGGAGGCGCCCGCCAAGTCGGCGCACGGCCTGCGGGTCATGCTCCTGCCGCACGTGCCAGCGCCCCGCACGCAGCAGCTTCCCACGCTTCCGCTCCGCACGGCGGCGGTGGCGGAGCCCACGCCAGCGGCGGTGGAGCCCATGGCGGCGGCGGTGGGACCCACGGCGGCGGACATAAGTAGTTTGCTGGCTGCCGCATAACGCAGCGGCCCTCGCAACAGGCGGCGAAGCTTACCAGCTTCGCCGCTTTGCTTTTGCACCGCAGCCTTCCGTGCCGCCGCCCATTTAGGATGGAAGAGCGTGCAAACCATACGGGTAGACACACCTTCAGCGAAATACGACGTGGTCGCGGGCAGCGGGCTGCTGGAGACACTGCGTCCGCGCATCGAGCGGATAGCAGGCCGCATACCGCGCCGCGTCTTTGTGCTCACTTCCGCACCCATCTGGGCGCTCTGGTCCGAGTCTTTCCTGGCCTCCTTTCCCGAGCCGCCCATCGTGCTCTTCCTGGAACCCGGCGAGAAACATAAATCCATCGCCAGCGTAGAGAAATTGCTACGCCAGGTGGCTCGCGCCGGCGGCGACCGCGGCTCGCTCCTCATCGCCTTTGGCGGCGGCATTGTGGGCGATGTGGGCGGCTTTCTCGCGGCTATTTACATGCGCGGTATCGCCTATGTCCAGGTACCCACAACCTTCCTCGCGCAGGTCGACTCAAGCGTGGGCGGCAAAACCGGCGTCAATCTGGCGGAAGGCAAGAACCTCGTCGGCAGCTTCAACCATCCTCTTGCGGTCTTTGCCGATATCGGCGTGCTGGCCACGCTGCCCGACCGCGAACTGCGCGCTGGCCTGATGGAGAGCGTAAAAGCCGGCATCATTCGCGACCGAACTCTCGTCCGCTTCATGGAAGACCACGCGGACGCAGTGCTCGGCCGCGATCCCAGGGCCCTCGAGAAGGTCATCGCCGCCTCCATCCGCATGAAGGCCGGCGTAGTCAACCGCGACGAGCGCGAGAACGGCCTGCGTATGATTCTTAACCTCGGCCACACCGTGGGCCATGCGTTGGAGCAGGCCACGGCCTACAAGACACTATTGCATGGCGAGGCCGTAGCTTGGGGCATGATCGCGGCGCTTTATCTGGGCCTCAAGCGCCGCACCATCACCCGCGGCCAGTTTGAGCGGCTCGAGAACCTGGTTCACTTATACGGTCCCCTGCCTGCGCTGAAAATCCAGGCAAAGAAAATTGTGGCGGCCACCGGCGCCGACAAGAAAAACATCGGCGGCGTGCGGCGCTTCGTCTTGCCGGTCGGCATTGGCGATGCAGGCGTCGTCGAAGACGTCACGCCCGCGGAACTCGAGAGCGCGGTAGCCTATATGCTGGCGCAGGCCGGCGAAAGTGCGGCGACGCAGCGTACCCGCTAAGCGAGCATTCAGAATTTGAGGAACCAATGAGCGTTTCAGGCGCCAAGCCGGCAGGAAGTGTGGATGAAGCGCAAGCCGCGCGCGCCGTGCAACAAATGTTCGACTCCATTGCGCCGCGCTACGACCTGCTCAATCACGTGCTCTCCGCCAGCGTTGACCGCCTCTGGTGGTGGCAAACGGCGCGCCGGTTCCGTACCATCCTCGCAGATCCCGACGCCGCCGTCCTCGACATCTGCTGCGGCACCGGCCACATGACCCGCGCACTGCTCGCGCGCCGACCCCGCGCATCGCGCCCCATTCTCGCTGCTGATTTTTCCCGCCAGATGCTCGGTCGCGCAGACCAGCGTTTCAAAGCGCGCCAGTCCGGCGAGCCCACCGCCATCGCGCTTGAAGCCGACGCGCTGCATCTTCCCGTCCGCACCGCCTCGCTCGATCTGATCGTGACCGCGTTCGGCTTCCGTAACCTGGCCAACTATCAAGCTGGCCTGCGCGAGTTCGCGCGCGTGCTCAAGCCCGGCGCGCAACTCGGCATCCTCGACTTCAGCGAGCCAGGCGGCCTTATCGGCAAAGCTTACGCGGTGTATTTCCATCGCGTGCTGCCCGCAATTGGACGCCTGATCTGCGGAAAGGACGGCCCATACAATTACCTGCCTGCGTCCGTCCAGAAGTTTCCGCCGCCCGTGGAGATGCTCGACCTCATGCGCTCCACCGGCTACATCCAGTGCGCATGGCAGCCTTACACCTTCGGCATCGCCGGCCTGTACACGGCTGTGCGCGGCCCGCAAGCTTGAGCAGCGAATGACCACTGTGGCTCCCAACCCGCTCCTCACGCCGCCTGCCTTCGCCGCGGCCAAACGGCGTGTCGCTCTGCATTCGATGATCGTCGCCGCGGTCATGACGCTGCTCAAGCTCGCCGCAGGCCTCATGTCCGGCTCGCTCGGCGTACTGTCGGACGCAGCCCACTCCGCGCTCGACCTGGTCGGCGTCACGCTCACCTTCTTCTCCGTGCAGCTGAGTGACCGGCCGGCCGACGAAGACCACACCTACGGCCACGGGAAGTTTGAAAACCTCTCCGCATTCGGCGAGGCGGGCCTCATGGCCATCAGCTGTGCGTGGATCATCTGGGAAGCCATGCAGCGCATCCTCGTGCATACCGTGCAACTGCATCACTCAGTATGGCCGGTGCTCGTGCTGCTCACCTCCATCGGCGTTGACTGGTGGCGTTCCCGCCGCCTGGCCGCAGTCGCGAAGACAACCGGCTCGCCTGCTCTCGCCACAGACGCATTCCACTTCGCCAGCGACATCTGGTCCACTCTCGCCGTGCTCGCCGGCCTGGGTGCAAGCTGGATCGGGTCGCACCTCGGCATCGGCTGGCTCCGCTATGCAGACCCGCTCGCCGCGGTACTGGTCTCGCTCATGATCCTGCGCATGACCCTGCACCTGGGTCGCGAAACCGTCGCCGTACTGCTCGATGAAGTGCCCGCCGAAACCCGCCAGCGCCTGGTGAACGAGGTTGCGCAGGTGGAGGGCGTGCTGGCTGTGGAGCAGGCTCGGGTGCGCCGCGCGGGCGCTAATTATTTTGCCGACCTTACCCTGGCTCTGCCACGGCGCTACACCTTCGAGCACACCGGCGATCTCGTGCGCGCTGCCACTGAGGCCGTCCATCGCGCCCTGCCTACCGCGGACGTCGTCATTCACACCGTCCCGCGCGAGGCCCGCGCCGAAAGCATCTTCGATCGCGTGCGTGCTGTGGCCGCCCGTAACAATGTCAGCGTGCACGAGCTCAGCGTGCAGTCCCATCACGGGCGCCTCCGCGTCGAGCAGCACGTGGAACTGGACGAGAACATGCCGCTGATCGCCGCGCACGGATTCGTAAGCGCCATGGAAGCCGAGATATTGCGCGAGACGCCGGAGATCGACTCGGTGCTCACGCACATTGAGAGCGAGCCCGCAACCATCGAGCAGCCCGAGGAAATGATCGAAATCGATCGCAAGATCGAGTACGCCCTGCGCGCCACTGCACGACTGATTGAAGAAATTGTTGACGTGCATGAAATTATCGTCGGCCGCACCGTCGACCATGTCTCGCTCAGCTGCCATTGCACGCTGCCCGATCAGCTGCCCATGCGCCGCGTACACGAAGTCATCACCGCGCTCGAAGACCGCTTCAAACTCGAGTGCCCGGAGGTCTACCGGGTCACGATCCACCCCGAGCCGGTGACGGATAATCTGAGGTAGAACTCGAAAGAGGGATCAGCCATGAATGCCCACAGCGAATGGAAGCACGACAATGTCTTTCAAGGAATCGCGGAAAATGGCAACACCATCCTCTTTGACGCCGATTCCGCGCATGAGCATGGCCCCAGCCCAATGGAAGCCGTGCTCATGGCGCTCTGCGGCTGCACCAGCGTGGATGTCGTTTCAATTTTGAAGAAGAAGCGCCAGCCGCTCACCGGCCTGCGTGTTTCCGCCAACGCGGAGCAGGCGGAAACGTCACCACGCATCTTTACAAGCATCAAGCTGACCTATGCGGTGAGCGGCAAGCTGAGCCGCAAGGCGGTAGAGGACGCAGTGGCGCTGTCGAAAAACACCTACTGCTCGGTATCGAAAATGCTGGAGAAATCGGCGACCGTCGACTACGAAATCGTATTTGTGGACGGTGAACCGGAGCCATGAAGACCCGCACGCTCGCCAACTTCTTTCAGATTGCCTCGCTGGTGATGCTGCTCATTGCCGTCGCCCTGCTCGCAGCCATCGCCACCATGCACTTCGCCATTCACGGCGCCGAAGTGCAGGTCCCCGCGCTTGGGGGTATGACGGTCGCCGATGCGCGCAGCCAGACCGCGGGCCTGGGGTTGAATCTCGACGTAGACAACCGATACTACTCGGGCGACGTCGCCGCCGGACACATTCTCACCCAGTCGCCCTCGGCGGGAACCATCGTGCGCCGCGAGTGGCGCGTGCGCGTGGCCGAAAGCCTCGGCCCACAAAAAGTGGACGTGCCGGAGACCGTCGGCAAGGATGAACGCGTGGCCGCATTGACCCTGCGCCGCGTTGGCCTGGAAGTGGGTACAACCGCGCAGTTACTGTGGAGCAATGCCGCGCAGGGCACGGTTCTCGCGCAGGATCCGCCGGCCCATGCGCAAGGCATCTCGCGGCCTGCCGTCAACTTGCTGGTCGCCGCGCCGGACGCCGAGGCCGTCGACGGCTTCGTCATGCCCGACCTCATCGGTCTTCCCGTTGTCACCGCGCAGGCGCAACTGGCCAGAGTCGGCATTCAACCACCCGTCCCCGCTTATGTCAGCGTGCCGGTTGCGCCGGTGGGCGGTGGCGACGCCATGCTCAAACCGCCGGTCAAGCCGGGCTCGGTGATTGCGCAAACCCCCTATGCCGGGGCTCGCGTGTATCAAAACGCAATCGTATCGCTCACAGCGGCGCAGTGAGTCATTGAAGGTAAGATCGCATGCGGGCCAGGCTCCCGCATCCGCGCCTCCCGCCGTCAACTTGCCAGGACAGGAGCACACATGGGATTGAATGAAGATCTGGAGACACTGGCGCTGCAGGAACGCGAGCTGCTGCTGCCGCGCCTCGATGCGGCAATCGCGTGGGAACTTGGCTGTTTGCTCCGGACCATTGCGCTCGAGCGCGCCCTGGCCGTCGTGATTGACGTGCGACGATTCGGACAGCCGCTGTTTTACGCCGCGCTCGACGGCACAACTCCGGACAACGCCGAGTGGGTGCGCCGCAAAAGCAATGTTGTGGCGCGGTTCCATCGCAGCTCGTATGCGGTCGGGCTGGGGCTCGAGAAGAAAAACACTTCGCTCGCTGAGAGTCAGGGTTTGCCGCTCGCCGAATTCGCCACGCACGGCGGATCGTTTCCGCTGCACGTGGCCGGCGCCGGCGCGGTGGGCAGCGCCACGGTCTCCGGCCTGCCGCAGCGCGCTGATCATGAGCTCGTTGTAGAAGCCCTGTGTGCGCTATTGGGCCGCGACCACGGGGCGTTGAAACTGGCAGCAGAG